>Ga0335073_10001135_pt1 | contig 35436 bp, 33 predicted proteins | sample Lox_Sample_22_FD_207093 | JGI IMG/M metagenome (GOLD analysis project Ga0335073, IMG submission 207093) | Soil microbial communities from Loxahatchee National Wildlife Refuge, Florida, United States - Lox_Sample_2.2 | ecosystem: Environmental > Terrestrial > Soil > Wetlands | place: USA... | reverse complement strand
ATGGTCATGGCGCACCGAACAGCCGTGGCAATTCGGGAAACTCGATGGGCCGCGCCGGGGCAAAGGACGGCATGAACGCTGGAAATGGATTGAACGCCGGCAAGGGGAACGGCGGTGGTCCCAAAGCCAATGGACAAGGAGGAGAGGGAAGCGAGCCGACCTATACTCGCATCAAGTTGCCGACAAACGGGCAATATGGCGTCGTGGTCGTTGGATCGTCTATGGAAGACCAGTTTCCTGAGACTTCTCAGCTCTGGGGTGGTCGCCTAGTTTACTCCGTATTTCTGCATGTTGGATTGGCGAAGAATTGGATTCTTCAATATTCACTGCCTCCGACAGGCGAGGCTGCCGTCGCCGGCAATCTTAATAAAATCGAGGCGCCCTGGCCTTACTACATTGTGAGGCCGAGTCAGAGTCCGGTGGTGGCTGCAGACGCGCTCATGATCCACGGATTCGTGAATCAGGCGGGCCATTTTGAAGCACTGGCCGTGGTATTTCCGTCAGGGTTCAGAGAAGCTCAGTACGTAATTCAGGCGCTGCGCCAATGGCAATTCAGACCCGCAAAGCACGACGGTCAGATCGCAAAGGTGGAAGTGCTCTTAATTATTCCTGAAGACTCCGACTAGAGGATCCGTCTCCAGTATGTCTCCATTCAGTTTTCCGCAGTATCGCGACGCCTGAATCTCAGATCGGCTGCGATGCTTCGAAACGATCAGGATTGAGTAGCGTGCGGCAAAGGTCAGGTCAACGAAGTACGCCTGAGGGTTTCACCCCTACGACTCCTTCTTCATTCGGGACAGAAATTTCTCCAGAGTCTTCTTGTCCGCGCCATGTTGACGCAGAGAGTCCGTGTCGCGTGAATCTACATTCCGCGACAGCACGAATGCGAGTCCGAGGCCGTCGCTGCCCCAGCGAACCACTCTCGACTGTACGGCAATTGAATCATCCAGGTTCTGTCCGGAGCTGTCTGTCCGTTGTAGAGTCATCAACACCATTGTCCCCGGAAACCAGCGCTCCTCGGTCAGCAAGTAAAAGCCTGTGAAACTGATATCTGCTATCTGGTACGCGCGCGGTGCGCTGCCGGTCCAGTAATACGCTACCAGCCCGGGCAACGGGGTTCGTTGAGCCCGTCTGCGATCCGACGACAGCCAATTCTGGAGCCATGTCTTAAACGAACTGGTCTTGCCGGTCTTCTGCTCGAAATCGTTCATTCAATCCAACCCTTGAAATAAAGCGGGCATATCTCCGGTCTCAAACTGCTCTGAAATTGGAATTCTCATCAAATTCTGCAGCGAATGCTTCATCTGAAGATATACCAGCTTCGACATAAGTTTTGGATATCGAATCCATTGCGGTTCCGCGAGCATATCAGTTCGAGTGATGGGCAGCCTGCAAGGCGCTTTGAGCGGGCAAGCGATCCTCTGGGACGATTCACAGCACCTTTGCCAATCCGTAGTCTCCCTCGCAGTTGCGAAGAGAAACCTGTCCCGAAGCTCACTGGCAGGCAGGTCTCCTTCGGGATGATCACAATTCTCTGCCTCCCGCCTGCAGTTCGCTGGTCAATGAGCGATAAAGTTCTCAGGCCAACATCGGACTGCTGGAAATGTCAAACGAAGCTTTCCAGCTGTGGGCTTTGACGATCCCGCCAAACGACGAGGCTGCACTCTCCACGCAGGCAACCAGCATCTCGGTCATGCACTGAGATTTCCAGAGGCTCGCCGTCTCAGAGGCAGGTTCGAATTCAATTCGAGAGAATCTTTGCCGAGGCTTGATCCCGGAGTTTGGGGTAGTCAAGGATTACACGTCGGGCGAAGTGAGGAGGTAGCCTCGATCCGGCCGACGTGCGTTCGCTCATGACTGTATCCAGACATCTTCAGACGAAGGCGTCCCGGGACGCCTTCGCTCGAATGGAATCTCTGCATCAGGTCTCTTATTTCACCCGCGTGCGACGGCGCTGAATAAGTATCACCAGCACCAGCACGAACAGAACGCCGGCTACGACCCGGATAATCGTCGAGCTATCCATACTGTATCCCCCTTCCTCGGAATCAAAGATCAATTCGGGCTCAGACAGCGTCTTGAGCAAGGCTCAGCCAAGTGAATCGGTTATGCGGAAATTGCCTAAAAGGCGCCGACTATCAACCATTCACCAGGACTCGATTTCGCATACCAGGCAATGAAACCAGTTCTGACTGGCGACTTGAGAACCATTTCATTTCACGCGTGTGCGTCGGCGCTGAATGAGGATGACCAGAACGATCACGAACAAAACCCCAGCCGCAACCCGGATAATCGTAGAACTATCCATCCCAGCTCTCCCTTCTTTAGTGACCAAACATTGACTTGAATGATTCGGACATCACGATAATTGCCGGTCCGAGAACAACCACGAACAGCGATGGAAAGATAAAAAGCACTAGCGGGAAGAGCAGTTTCACTGAGAGTTTCGCTGCCTTCTCTTCAATCTCTTGTACGCGCTTCGTCCGGAGAGTATCCGAATGCACGCGCAATGTCTTTGCCACACTAGTGCCAAATTGCTCTGACTGAACCAGCATAGATACTAGGTTTCTAACCACATCGACGCCCGTACGATCAGCAAAATGCTTCCAAGCGTCGGCGCGCGCACTGCCCGCCCTTTGTTCGAGAGCGACGACGCCGAGTTCGTCGCTGAGTATGGGCTGCGCAAATTTGAGCTCTTCGGCGGTGCGGGCTGTGGCCTGATCCAGGCTTAAGCCAGCCTCAACACAGATCACCAGCATGTCCAAGACATCAGGCAGGCCCCGCCGGATCTTGGACTGTCGGTTTGCAATCAGCTTGCCCAGGACAAAGTCCGGCGCCAGGAAGCCGAATCCGAGACAAGCAATATAGATGAAGATTGGATTATTCCGCCCAAGCCCGGATATCAGCGCGATGAGGCAGAGCGCAACGGGGGTCATGAACTTAGCGCCATAAAATGTTCGCACGGCACTATCGTCTCTGAAGCCTGCGCGGATGAGCCGCTGCTGGATGACCGAAACTTCGGCTTCGCTTTTGGGAACGACTTTCTCGAAGCGTTCGACGACGCCTTCCAGAACCTCACGGGTGTCAAGGATCGTTGTCTTGAGGCTCTTTTGCTGGCGCACCTGCGGATTGATGACTTCGCTAATACGAGCCTGGATCGTCTCTCGATAAAAGATCAGCAGGCCCGCACTTGCGATCAGCAGGAATACGGCACAAAATGCAGCTATTGCGATTCCCATAACGCCCCTTTACACATCCATATTTACGATCTTGCGGATAATGAGTCCACCCACCACGATCATGCCGCTTGCGGCGTACAGCATCTTTACACCCATTGGCTTGGTCCAGAGCATGCTCATCATGTGAGGGTTCACGAAGTACAAGGCGCAACCCAAAACTACGGGGAGCAAAGTCAGGACTAACCCCGTTAATCTTCCTTGCGCGGTATGTGTCTTGATCTGGCGCTTCAGACGGAAGCGTTCCCGAATCACATCCGCGGTCTTCTCCAGAACCTCAGCGAGGTTACCGCCGCTTTCTTTCTGGATCAGGATGCCGGTAACGACGATGCGAAGGTCCTGGACCGGCACGCGATTCACCATGTTCTCGAGCGCTGTCTTTAGTTCGAGACCATAGTTTTGCTCGTCGAAGGTCACCTTGAACTCCGGACCCACGGGATCAGGACACTCACGGGTTACCAGGCCCAGCGCCGAATTCAGGCTATGTCCCACGCGAAGCGCACTGCAAATCAGATCCAACGCTTCGGGGAGTCCTTCTTCGAACTTGCCCATCCGCTTGTTTCTCTTGAAATAAACAAAACCGATCGGTCCCGCTCCGAATACGGCGCCTGCAATGAGCGCGAAAGGCATCGCACTCGTACGCAGGTAGACAAGGTAGGCGGGTAGCGCGAATGCACCAAGTGACATCAGGACCAGCCCACCAACGGTCCACTTCAGATCTGCCTGGTAAAGCAATCTTCTGAGTCTTGGCGTTAGCTCAAGCTTGCGAAGGAGCTTATCCACGGCGGGAATTGAGCTCAGCAGTTCGTTTTTGCGAACGTCGACGAGCAAGTCTGCCATGTCTGACTTGGTTTGGCCGGTCGCGAGGGCAGAATCGAGGCGGGCAAGCATTTCTTTGTCTTGTTTCGACGAGCCGACTCCAAATGCGGCCGCGAGCAATGCCACAACGATGAATACGGAAATGAAGACAAAGATTACGATAAGTGTCATGGCAGACTCCTTCCGCCTTAATTCACTTCTGTGACACGTTCAAACAGGCTCGGCGGCAGGAAGATACCTGCCGTACGAAGCTGTTCAAGGAAGCGTGGACGAATACCGCTCGGTTTGAAGACGCCCAGGACTTTACCGTTCGGTCCGATACCCTTCTTCTGGAATGCGAAGATCTCCTGCATGCTGATGACGTTCTCTTCCATGCCGGTGATCTCGTGAATGCTGACGCATTTTCTTGTGCCGTCGCTCAGACGGGTGCACTGCACCACAATCGTGAGCGCCGATGCAATCTGCTGACGAACGGTCTTCTCCGGCAGGCTCAGGTTGCTCATCGCCACCATGGATTCGAGACGGGTCAGCGCGTCGCGAGCCGTGTTGGCGTGAATGGTGGTCATCGAGCCTTCGTGCCCCGTGTTCATCGCCTGCAACATGTCGAATGCCTCTTCACCGCGGCACTCACCGATGATGATGCGGTCGGGTCGCATACGCAGGCAGTTGATAAGCAACTGCCTCTGACGAATAGCGCCCTGGCCTTCAACGTTGGGTGGCCGTGTCTCGAGCCGGACGATGTTCTCCTGGGCGAGTTGAAGTTCCGCCGCGTCCTCAATCGTAATGATCCGCTCGTTCTGTGGAATGTACTGGGAGAGGATGTTCAGAAAGGTTGTTTTACCGGCACCCGTGCCACCTGAGATCAGGATGCTCAGGCGGGCACGAACCGCAGATGACAGCAGTTCCATCATCTCTGCGGAGATACTCTTCAACTGAACCAGTTGGTTGGCTGCCAGCGGACCTGTGCCGAATCGGCGGATTGAAAGTGATGGCCCGTCAAGCGCTAAAGGAGGGATGATGGCATTCACACGGGAGCCGTCTGGCAGGCGCGCATCCACCATCGGCGATGATTCGTCCACGCGCCTGCCGACGCGCGAAACAATGCGGTCAATAATTTGCAGCAAGTGGCGATCATCGCGGAAGGAAGCATCGGCGCGTGTCATGAGGCCGCCACGCTCGATGAAGACGTGATCTTTATCGTTCACCAGAATATCCGAGATCTTCTGGTCTTTGAGCAGAGGCTCCAGCGGGCCCAGTCCGAAAACCTCATCCAGTAGATCGGTCTGGATCTTTTCCTGTTCATCGAAGCTAAGCGGCACGCGGCGATCGCTGATGATCTCGCTGATGATGCTGGATACAGCCTGGCGCGCCTGATTCGAGTTCACGCGTGAGAGCTTCTCGAGATCCAGCTTGGAAATCAGTGTCCTGTGTACTTCGGATTTAAAGTTCTCAAGATTTAGATGTTCCACTTTGCACCATTCCAACAGTCGAGGTTTCGAGCTTTAATTTTGTCTTCAGCCAAACAGGCTGAATCCCTTCTTCTTTTCCGGTTTTGCCGGCATACCGCATGCCGTTCTCGCCATATCCTGAATCGCCCTGGCTATCATTGAATCCTCCAGCGCCAACGGTGTAGCTTCGTTTTGCATGCGGCGCACAGTCACATAGTCGCTGGGAATCTTCCACTGTACCGGCCGCGTCAGCGCCTTTGAAATATGCTCTTCATCGACTCCACCGGAACGCGGCATAAACCGGTTCAAGACAATCTCGAGGTTTGAACCTCCGCTTTTGAAGTACTCCGAAATCACGCGATGGGAGTTGCGCAGCTCCGGAATCCCGGCCTGCATTACCAGATACACCGTGTCGGCGCGCTCCACGAGCGTCGTGCCGCTGAGATCGAACCTGGAGCCTGCATCAATAACTACAAAATCGTATGCCTGGCGAGCAACAGCAATCAGCCTTTCCACCGCTTCGTTGGTCACCTCTACCTGCGGGAATTTCCCAGGTGCCGCCAGAACGTACAGACCGGAGCTATGTTTTGTCAGCACCTTCGAGAGAAAGTTCTGGTCCATTCTGGCGTAGTTTTGCAGGGCATCTACCGTTGAGAACTGCGGGCTGATCCCCAAATTGAGTGCCGCGTCGCCCAGCGGCAGATCGAGATCGATCAGCACGGCACTCTGCGAGCATTCCTGGACAAGTGAAACTGCAAAGTTACAGGCCACTGTCGTGACACCAGAGCCACCTTTTCCACCGAGGAATACCAGGACCTTGCCCCCCGTCGTTTTGCCTCCAACACGAGTTGACGGTTTACGCGAAGCGGCGCGCGACAGGGCGTCGTTCAGAGTTCCGGGGGCAATCGGATGGGGCAGAAACTCGCGGGCGCCTGCCCGCATGCAACTCATCAACAGGTTCGGGTCGTTGTTCATCGAATAGACCATAACCGTCGATGAATTGGCGGAGGCAATCTCCTCTACGAGTTCGAGCGCATAGTTCTGGTCGCTGTCCAGATCGATGATCACAACGTCATAGGCCTGTTCAATGAAACGAGGTAGATCGGACTCCTTGTTGGGATATGCAACAAACTCCTTTACTGTCCCGGCATTCGAGCCGTTCAGGGCATTCACTACAATCCTGCGGCGCGTATCATTGGGACCAATCAACGCAATCGACAAACCTCCGGAGCCCAACAGATCCGGATCTGGGTCTTGAAAATGGGTCGACATTACAGGTCTGACGCTCCTAGCTGCTTCTCTTTCTAATGTGAATTAACCTGTGTTCTATGTTGCCACTGCCCGCAACGCAATCCGAAATTACTTTTGTTCAATGTGCAAAAAAAGATATAAGCGTACCGATTGCAATGGCTGGTGCGTAGGGCATCTTACGCGCCAATGGATTCGATAATGTCAATTTCGCTGTATCCGCTTTCTCGTTCTTGCTCCTGCCAAATAATAAATCGCCAGTCCCCTTGAGCAGTTCACCGGCAAATCCTCCAAAGATGGCCCATCCTACCGCCATCGCCCCGCCCACCAGCGCGGTCAAAATGAGCGCCAAAAACATCTGCTTCGGGCCCACCCAGGCGCCAATCGCGGCGCAGAGCTTTACGTCTCCCATCCCCATGCCACCCATCCAGGCAAGTGCCCCGAACAGCAGCAACCCAAGGCCCATTCCTTCAAGGCTCTGAACGGTCCCTACGTCATGCCATCCGCTGGGCCCAAGCGACGCGAGAATCCCCACAACCAGAAACGGCAAAACCAGCCAGTTGGGAATACGGCGACTGCGAAGATCCGTATAGGTGGACACTGCGAGCACTGCCACAATGGGCCACCAGGCAATCGACTGCAACGCAGACCCCCTTATCCCTGGCGCGAATACAGGTGACTTCTATATGTATGCAATTGTCACTCCAATTCACCATAAGTCAAGCTGTATTAATTCAATGCGATACACCGAAGTTGTACCCGTTTAGCGATCGTGCGAACCTCAGAGCGAAAGACCCGTTGAAGCAAAGGGTATACACCTTGGGCAGCCCTTGGAACCCCCAGGGGGCAAACCAATAGTGCCTTTCGTCATCATGGACGCTCTAAAGCATTCCGGCCGAATTTGAACTGCTCCACGCCCGTGCCTTTGTCCCGCGCCACCATGGAACCGGCTCTAAGACCGACACGGGTCCGGCGAACTTGCAGCTTTGTCTTCTATATACATGCAGTCCCCGTAACTGAAAAATCGGTAGCTTGCTCTCACTGCGTGCCGGTATGCCTCAAGAACCGGTTCCCGACCGGCAAAGGCGCTCACCAGCATCAACAGGCTTGACTGAGGAAGATGAAAATTCGTCAACATTGCCCTGACCAAACGAAACTCAAAGCCCGGGGAAATAAAGATGTCGGTCACGCCGGAATGAGGAAGCAGCCTGCCATCCCGGCTTGCCAGTGCAACCGACTCCAGAGTACGGACCACCGTCGTTCCGACGGCAACGATCCGGCGGTTCTCGGCCTGTGCGCGGTTAATTGCGTCGACTGTTTGATCTGACAGGGTATACCGCTCCCTGTGCAGGCGAACTTCGTCCACTCGGTCCACGCGCAGGGGGGCGAACGTTCCCAGACCGACGTGCAGGGTAATTCGGGCAATTTCAACACCATTGTCCGTGATTGCCTCTAGAACCTTTTTAGTAAAATGTAGTCCTGCCGTTGGTGCTGCGACGGAGCCCTTCTCCTGCGCAAAAACTGTCTGGTACCGGTCACGATCGGTCGCCGCGTCGTCACGGTGGATATAGGGCGGCAAGGGCATGTGCCCGATCTCTTCCAGGATACCGAAAAAGTCATCGGCCGGAGCGAATCGGAGCAGCCGCTCGCCAAACTGACCGCGGTCCACAACCTCGGCCTGCAAAATGGCCGTTCCATCGGCGGCAGGGAAGACCAGAATTTCGCCAATCGCGATCTTTCGGCCGGGGCGCACCAGCGCTCTCCATTGGTTCTCTCCGGCCGGTTCTGTCAGCATCACCTCGATCCTGCCAGTAGGTTCTGCACGGTCGCGCCGCAGAGTCCGGTGGGCATACAGTCTTGCGGGAATCACGCGGCTGTCGTTCAGCACCAACAGGTCGCCGGGTCGAAGCAGGGAAGGGAAATCGCTGAACCGCGCGTCACGGAGCGCACCGTTGTTTCGGTTCATTACCAGCATGCGGCTTTGCCCCCGCTCCCTGGGCGGTTCCTGCGCAATGAGCTCCGGCGGCAGGAGAAAGTCGAAGTCCGCAACGCGTAGCTCACTCATGGCTGTGTCTTTCCAAAGTGTTGCAGCGCGCGCAATCTCGCCCGCTCAATGGCGTTGTTCAACTCCTGCCGTTTCGGCTCAAATGCTTCGGGAGGCAGGTCCGCTGGCACACGCGTCCACTGCGCCCAGCTCACGCATATGCGTGTAAAGGGCTTCGGCACCAGGAACCGATCCCAGGATTTCAACGTCCATGTCCGCTCAGGTTCCAGATGAAAGGCGCCAATCGGCGCGCCGGTGGACTGCGCCAGTTTGATCGGACCCGATTTTGTCTGATAGATGGGCCCGCGGGGTCCATCCGCTGTGAAAATTGCAGTTCGTCCGGACTCAATCACCCGACGCAATCCAAGCAAACCTTCGCGCGCTCCACGGGAACTCGAGCCCCGCACAGCGTCAAATCCGAACATCTTCAGTATCCGCGTAATAAGCTCCCCATCGAAGCTCTTGCTGATGAGGATGACGGCGTTGGATTTTCTGAAATAAAGCGTGCAGGGAAGAACGCACTGATGCCAGAAACAATAGACCTCCGGTCCAGGCTTTTGTCCAAACAGGACTGGAGTCACGCCCTCTTCTGCAATGACTTCATAGCGCCAGGTGCGCCCCACAACAGAAAGCAATGCCCACACAAGACGTGGCGCCACGGCCAGCGTGAGGCGCTGGCCCAGCGTGAATCGTGGGTTGTCGTCTGTGTTCACCTATCCGATTTTATCCGCTAGCTGTAGCGCAGCCAGCGCATCAGTTCGGGCAAAGTGGCGCGCTTGCCATACATCAAAATGCCGACCCGGTAGAGCCGAGTGGAGAACCAGAGCACTCCCACAATGCTCAGCACCAGCAAACCAATTGACGCGGCGAATTGCCAAACCGGTGGGACTTCAGACGCCATTCGCAAGAACATGACAATCGGTGCGGTAGGCGGAAAGAGCGATGCCGCCACTGACCAGATCGAATTCGAGTCGTTCATGATAAGAACAATCAGCGCGAAGCTCAACCAGGTTGGGGCTGCTGCGAGAGGCATGTACATCTGCAACTCCTGCTCGGTCTCGCAGGTTGCGGCGAGGCCGGCAAAGAGCGAGCTATAGAGCAGGTAACCCAGCAGGAAATAGACGGGAAAGAGAATGGCCTCGGTCCACGTGAAGTGCACTGCGAACTGCCCGGTCATTACGGCGGCAGCAAGGGGCGAAAACAAGATTGCCGCCCCGGCAACCAGCCAGATTCCGATCTGCGTCAGGCCCACCGCGCCCACACCTATCAGCTTTCCAGCCAATAAATCCCCAGGTTTAGCGATCGCCAGCATGACCTCGAAGATGCGGGACGTCTTCTCCTGAATAATTGATCGCGCCACGTTCATGCCATAGACCATGGTTGTCATCGACAACAGAATGGCCATTACATAGCCTTTCCAGAAGGATGTCTCGGCATTGCTCTTTACAACACTGCCGTTCTTTTTAACCTGATATGTGTCGATTGTGACCCCGTCAACCAGTGCGTCGGCTTCCTGCTGATTCATGCCGGCAGCGGTCAGGTGCGCATCGATCATGGCATGATTTAATGCGGATCGCAGTCGCGCTGCGGTGATGAAATCGCCTGAGGACGGCGAGGAATAGGTGGCTGTCGCAGGCTTGCCCTTGGGGGTGTCGACCCAAAGGAAACCGTCAAGCTGCTGTCGGGCGACCTCGTTCACAAGCGCCTCGCGCTGTGCCGGCGTAGCCGGGGCCACAACGTCGACTCGCGCCTTTGCTTCCTTGTCGCCAACGAGCTGGTCGCGGATCTCGCTAGCCAGGGCAGGGTCCGATGCCGCAACCGCCATGTGACGGTTTGCACCCAGCCCAAGGCTCGACAAATAGCCAACTCCAATGATCAGGGCAAAGATCGCTGGAACTCCAAGCGTCGTCATCTTGAAGGCCCGCCCGCGCACCTGCTCAAGGTATTCGCGTCGTGCAATCAGCATGATGTTACGCATCGACTTTGCCTCCGACCGTCCAGATGAATATCTCTTCCAGCGAAGGTTCGACCATTTCAAAACGGTAGATCTTCGCCATCGATGATGCCTCATTTAGAAGCTTTTGCGCATCGCCGTGTGGTTTCAGCTTGATTTCAGCATGTCCTGAGAAATTCTTTGCTTCGGCAATCTCACTGCAGTTCAAAAAGTCTGGCCGGCCTTCAAACTCCACGATCACGTGGTTGCGCTCATAGCGCGATTTGATTTCGCGTACGCGCCCCGCAAGGACTGCTTCGCCTTTGTTAACCAGGCAAATCGAGTCGCACAGTTTCTCCACCTGATCCATGCGGTGCGTAGAGAAAAGGATCGCCTTGCCCTGGTCCTTGAGCTCAAGCAGTGTCTTCTCCAGCAGCTTTGCATTCACAGGATCAAGGCCGCTGAACGGCTCATCCATCACGATCAGGCTTGGATTGTGCAAGAGAGATCCTATGAATTGGATTTTCTGTTGCATGCCTTTCGACAGCTCTTCGGTTTTCTTCCCGAGTGCGTCCTCTATTTCGAGTTTCCTGGCCCACTCGCTCGCGCGCTTTCCGGCCTCGTGTGCTGTAAGTCCGTGCAGTTCGCCGAAGAAGACAAGCTGCTCAGACACCTTCATCTTCTTGTAGAGACCGCGCTCCTCGGGCAAATAGCCCACGCTCTTCAGACTTTCCCGCTCGAACGGTTTGCCGAAGAGCTTTACCGTCCCGGAATCCGGCAGCGTTATGCCCATCATCATGCGGATGGAACTTGTTTTGCCCGCTCCATTCGGCCCCAGCAGGCCGAACATCTGGCCTGCGTCGATTGTGAGGCTCAGATCGCGCACCGCGACCTTGCTCTCGTAGGCTTTGCTGATCCCAGCAAGCTCAACAACAGTCATCGATTCTCCTGGCGTTGGACGTCCGGACGAATGGCGGTCAGGTCCTGGCTCCGAACAGGGAAGAGTTTAGCAAAGTGTTACGCGCCTGGACATTCTCTAGTCGTTACGTATACGGCTGGGTCCAGGTTCCGTCCAGGCTTCAACCAGATTGCGAATCAAGTGTGTTTGTTGTATGCAGGCGGCCCTGCCATGACCAGAGCGCTGCTCTTCTCTCCATGGATATAGCGGCAGCACCAGAAAGTCTCATGTTCCTGCTTCTCAGGTGGCGCATTCAGATCAAGGTAGACGATGCGTCCATAAAGAAAGAGCGTTTCGTGCCAGCGCTCAACTTTCTTCAGCACTTCGCTGCTCTTACAGATTGCCGGCAGATCTTCACGGTTAAAGGCCCATATCCCGGTCGCTTCGCCGGGAAGCAGCACGATTGGCTCATGCTCATCGACTGGGTCCTTTTTGTCGAACTCCGGCGTTGCTGGCAGATGCGTTTCATCGACAGCGATCTTGGTTTGGTCGAGAGAGGTCACGATTCTGGCCGGACTGCGCCCGCGGTTCGATGCCATGACCTTGAAGCTGTTCTCCATCGTCAGGAATGGTTCGACAGTGACGACGATCCACGGCCTCTCCGAGTTGGCAATGGCTTCGGCGAGGGACAGTGCGGCGCTCGCGCTTTCCAATGCGGCCTGCGAGGTTGCTCCGCTGGCCAGTAGATGCCGGTCGATGCTTTTCAACGTCCGCAGACCCAGCATGATGCCAATGTAACCCAGAATCGCGAGGACTACGCCGGAGCCCCACGCTACCCGGTCGCGCCAATCCCACTCTCTCTGCGGCGCCGGAGGCGGATTCACAATAATTTGTGGCGTTGCACTCGCCTGTGAGCTTTGATCAGGTGTTGTCGCGCCGTTCTGGACTGCTGAGGAATCGGGCTCGGATTGGGGCGATGGTCGTGTATTCGTCGCACTTCTTGGGGCGGGTGTTGAACTCGGGTGGGCTGCGCTGGAACTGGGCGGCACCTGTGTAGACAAAGTGACAGGTGCCGTGGCAAGAACAAGCAGCGCAAGCAGTTTCACCGGTTCCCGGAACATAGTCGAACTATAACAGTTCGCGTCAGGGGCCGGATGCGATTGGCGTTATAAAGGAAACCTCAGAGGCAACCACTGAAGCATCGTCTTAAATTTACGGCTGGGTCAAATCCTAGGCAGAGGCCGACGCTGAGTTGGTGCCATCCTGCTCGAGAACGGAGCCCGGTTCGGCCATGCGAATCAGCCTGTGCAGGTAGGCCCTGGAGATACCCAGGCTTCGAGCGGCCAGCGTCTTATTGCCGTTGTTGTCGCGCACGGCTTCCACTGCAAGCCGGACCTTATAGTCGCGAATCTGACGCTCAAACGACGAGTCGGGATTGTAATCACTGAACTCAACGACCTTGTCGGCATGCATGCAAAGCGGCAGATCTTCCGGTCTCACGACGGCGCCTGGGGCCATGATGATTGCTCGCTGAATCGTGTTCTCCAACTCACGCACATTGCCGGGCCAGTTGTAGCTCTGGAACATCGCCATGGCTTCGGGCGTAATCGCATCCATCGGTTTCTGGAACAGGAGCGAATAGTGGCGGAGATAATGCATCGCAATCTCCGGAATGTCCTCCGGATGATCTGCCAGAGCAGGCGACACGATTCGCATAACATTGATGCGATAGTAGAGGTCCTGGCGGAACTTGCCTTCTTCGACGAGTTTTCCAAGATCCTGGTGTGTGGCGAAGATCAATCGCGCCCTCAAGGGTATGAGTCGACTGCTGCCGAGACGGCTGAACTCCAGTTGTTGCAGAACGCGCAACAGCTTCACTTGGGTGTAGAGGCTCAGGTCGCCAATCTCATCAAGGAACAGCGTGCCGTCGCCCACAAGCTCAAAATAACCCGCGCGGGAACCGACGGTGCCCGTAAAGGCGCCTTTTTCATGGCCAAAGAGTTCGGCTTCAATCAGCGTTTCTGGAATGGCGCCACACGACACAGCGACAAATGGCTTGTTCGCCCGCGAACCCAACTTATGGATGGCGCGCGCTATCAGCTCTTTGCCCGTTCCGCTTTCGCCAGTTACCAGAATTGATGCATTCAGATTGGCGACGCGGTGAATGAGGTGGTAGACCTGCCGAATCTGCGGACTTGACCCGATCAGGAGGTTGTCCGGTTCGTTGCTGGGCTGGGACTGAGCCGCCGGAACAATATGTTTCTCGGGCGGCGCGTTGCCGCTCCCCATCGCGATGGCTGTGCGCAATTCGCGCGCCGACGGCCTGCGGCGGCATGATCCTGCGGCCCCAGCCTGGACCAGTTCCTCGGCGGTCGCAAGCATGGCATCATCGGCCATTATCAGGACCGGCAATGGCAGGTCGATCAGGCGTCGCGCGCAGTCGATCCGATCTTCAATCGTGGCCACATCCGAGCAAAGGTCCACAATGATCAGATCGCACGATGCTTCGTCGACCAGCGACATGATCTCGTCTTCGCTCGGCGCCGAGGTGACGTCATAGTCTCTGCCAAGTGCCGATACGAGAAGGGAATAGAGTGCGCCATCTTCCGAAAGCAGCCCAATTCTATTCATAAATCGCCGGTCTCGCTTCCTTTGGCCGTTGGGTACGGCTATCTATCAGTCCTAGAGGTACTTCTATCGGAAGATCCCAGCCCTTGCGCGGCAAACCTGGCTTAGAAACTTCCGGCAAATACGATTGACGTTCAAATAGGCCTTCATCGGCAAAAAAATGAAGGTGTGGTACTAGTGATTGTTGTCGGCGCGCCCCTAAGAATCAATCCCACGAAGGTGGCATTAGACGGCACCGAGGTAACGAAGCTCTTCTGGCACGTGTCTTTTGGGGTGCCGCTCTGCCTCGTTGCAAGCACTTTGCAATCACGGTGCAACGAGCTCTGACCCGCGATATCCCATACCTTTCATCGGCCAGGCCCGGAGCACTTAAGCCTGCCCTGTCTCAACTTCAATCTATAGCGCATTCCTTTCTGCAGTGAAGATGGGATTGCAAGCTTTGACGTTACCATCGGTGGTTCGAATAGCCGATTTCTGCGCTTGACGGAGGCGCGGATTCGAAAGGCTCCGAATACCTTATTCCTTATGGACTCCACAACTGATCGCGGCATCGTAGAGAGTCAGGCCGCAGTTGCTGACGACTCCGCCGCCACGAAGCGGGTCTATTCGCGCCATTTGATGAACATGGCGCTGCTGATGATGATTCCGGTTCTGCTGGCTTCGACCCTGAATCGCTCTCGGACATTCCTGGTGGACCCGGATATCTGGTGGCACTTGGCGGACGCGCGCTTTCTGCTGGTCAATCATCATTTCATTCACACGGATCCCTACGCGTTTACGGTTGTGGGCAGACCGTGGATCGACTGGGAGTGGCTTTCGGAGCTTCCGTTCTGGTTCGGTTTCAAAGCCTTTGGGCTTCGCGGAATTTACCTCATCACCTGGCTCCTGCTTGCCGGAAACATCCTGTTCGTCTACTGGCGCGGTTATTGGATGACCCGGCGTGCCGACGCCTGCCTTTGGACCTCTGCCATCGCGTTCATCCTCATGACTGTGAACTCTGGTCCGCGCACGATCGAGTTTGCTTACCTTGCGATGTCGGCGGAGTTGGCAATTTTTGAAGCTGCAGATCGCGGCGATAAACGATGGCTCTGGTTGCTTCCTCCACTCTTCTGTCTGTGGATCAATCTCCACGGCATGTGGTTCGCAGGCATCGTCCTGTTCGGCCTCTACATCGGTTTCAATCTCTTCACGGTGCATCTGGGTGTTTTTGAGCAGGAGGCGTTCAGCGCCGCCGAGCGCCGTCGGCTCCTGAAGGTGCTCGGCGTCAGCATGGCCGCGCTGTTCATCAATCCCTATGGATGGCACCTGCTTTGGAATCCTCTGGATATGGCGCTCAATCAGAAGGTCAGCGTTGCCCAGATTGCAGAGTGGCAGCCGTTGAATCTCTCCACGCTCGAAGGCCGGACAGTCGTTGTTGCCATCGCTCTGATGGTTGTGTGCAATTGCATCAAAGGGCGTAAGTGGAAGCTCTATGAGATGGCATTCGTTTTTCTGGCCTGGTACGCGGCATTCGCACATGTGCGATTCTCGTACTTCGCCGCCGTGCTGACCACGCCGCTGCTTGCACGCGATCTCGCCCGCAGCTTCAACATGGAGAAGGACTCGAATACAATTCCGTGGGCAAATGCCACAATGGCCGTTGCTGCCGTCGGCGTGATTCTCTTCATGTTCCCCAGCAAAGCGGCTCTCGACAAGATGCTCGACATGATGTTCCCAAAGAATCTAATTGCACAGATACAGCCTTCCTGGCGCACTTTTAACTGGGACTACGTCGGTGGCATGATGGCTTTCGATGAAAAGCCGAGCTTCATCGACTCGCGTTTCGACAGCTTTGAGCACGCCGGCGTGATGCAGGACTACGGCTTGATGGTCCAGGGACACAACACTCTTGATTTGATGAACAAATACCACATTGACCACGCGCTTCTGAAAGAGGACTTATCCGTCACCTACCTCCTTGAGCACACGCCGGGCTGGCAGATCATCGGAAGAGAGAAAGCGTGGGAAGGAGAATACCTGCTTTTTGCCAAAGTTCCAGGAGTCCAGGCCGCGTCGGGCTGTACGCCGGCGTCGCCCCTGGGCCCCGCCAGATGAGTTCGTTCGCGGGAGCAAAGGGCGCACCTCTGCGCGGCAATTGGTCTGCGTCTGCGAGAATCGAGGCACTCATCGAGTGGATGACCACCGATATGTGATCCGAATCACAATCCCGGCGATCTTTAGAATGGCATCCTACGAGTGCGCCTCCGATATGCTCTTCTCCCTTGCTGACTCTCGGACGCACGGAGTCCTCAGATGAATCTCGACCCGTCCGCCTTTGTGGCTGACCCGGAACTTCTCGCTGCTTTGGAGCAGCTTTCCGCATCGGTTGCCTGCCCGACAGACCGCCTGCTCTTTTCGCAAGGAGATCCAGCAACGGGCCTTTACGTGCTGCATTCGGGCAAAGGCCAGCTGACAATGACGTCTGCTTCCGGCGACACTCTGATTTGCACACCAGTCGGTCCGGGCACTCTGATGGGATTGCCGGGGGTCCTCGGCAATCAGCCTTATTCGCTCACCGGGATCGCTTTTAGCGGAGCTGGTGTGAGCTACATCTCGCGAGAGGACTTTGCTCAGCTCATGATGCGTGATCCGAGTCTTTCACTTTGTGTTCTTCGGATTCTTGCGGCCGAGGTGCGCACGGCCCGGGTGGCAATCTCGCATACTTGATATTATTGAGCCGCATATTGCATCCATACCGATTCCCCTCCAATGCTTTAGCATCCAATCTGTGCCCGGTCTCGACACCCCAGCTACGTACATCCGCGGCGTCGGACCGCACGTCGCGGAACTGCTTGCACAAAAAGGAATCCGTTGCGCGGAAGACCTCCTCTACCACCTGCCTTTTCGCTACGAGGACCGCCAGAATCCACGAAGCCTCGACGAACTGAAGTCCGGTGAGATTGCCAGCGTGATTGCCGAAGTGCGAGGCTCCGCGCTTCTGCGTACCCGGCGCATGCCTCTGTTTGAGCTCACCGTTGGACAGGGCCGCTTCGCTCTCAAGTGCATCTGGTTCAACGCGACTTACCTGAAGGACAAGTTTCAAGCGGGGCAGACGGTAGCGCTTTATGGGAAGGTTGAGCCATCCCGTTCCTCAAGCAATCTGAAGATGATCCAGCCGCAGTGGGAACTGCTGCCTGACGACTCGGACGACGCCGAAACCCGCATCCTTGAAGTCGGCCGGATCACCCCTGTCTACGAGTCGCTCGGCGGCGCGCGACTCGCTTCGCGATGGCAGCGCAAGGTGATCTTCAACCTTCTGGAATCGATGCGCGGTGTAGTCCCGGAGTGCCTGCCCCAGGCCATGCTTGACCGTCTGGATCTGCCTGGCCGCGAAGCTGCCCTTCGCGAAGTTCATTTTCCCCCGGAAGGCACTTCTGCAGCCCAGTTGCGCGCTTTCGCAACACCGGCCCATCGCCGCCTCATCTTCGAGGAACTCTTCTTTCTCGAACTCGGTCTCGAACTCAAGCGCCGCCGCATGCGCGAGCGCAAAGGAGTCTCTTTCGCCACTTCCGACAAGGTGCGCGAAGCGATTCGCGAGGTGCTGCCCTTTCATCCCACCGCAGCCCAGAAGCGGACGCTGGGTGAGATTGTTTCAGACATGCGAGAGCCCCACCCCATGCGCCGGCTGCTCCAGGGCGATGTCGGCTCAGGAAAAACCATCGTTGCGTTGCAGGCCATGCTCGTCGCTATCGAGAACGGGTACCAGGCTGCCCTGATGGCGCCGACAGAGATTCTCGCGACCCAGCACTACCTTGCCGCGCGCAAGCTGTTGGAGCGATCTTCGCGCCGCTACCGGATCGTTTTGCTGACGGGTTCACTTGACGAGGACCGGAAGCGCCGTACACGCGGCTTGATTAACCGGGGCGAGGCTCAACTGGTGATCGGAACTCACGCTCTCATCGAAGAGAAGGTCGAATTCGATCGGCTGGGCCTCGTGGTGGTCGATGAACAGCATCGCTTTGGCGTCATGCAGCGCTTCAAACTGATGAAGAAGCCCAATCAGCCCGAGCCGGACGTGCTGGTGATGACAGCGACGCCTATTCCGCGCACGCTGGCTCTTTCGCTCTATGGGGACCTGGATGTCAGTGTTCTCGATGAACTGCCTCCAGGACGGACGCCGATCGTTACACGCCGTGTTCCCGAAGAGCGATCAGATGAGGTCTGGGAGTTCGTGCGGAAGCAGGCCGCCCTTGGCCGCCAAGCGTACATCGTCTATCCCGTCATCGAAGGGGCCAAGGAAGATCAGCCGGAACTCGACTTTTCGCAGGATGAGGCCGACGGTGCGCCCAGCGAAGCAGACACCACGGTCAAGGCGCCCGGCAAGACTGTTCGAAAGGGGAAGACAGCAGAACTTTTTCCAGACGGAGTGAAGGAAGCGAGTCCAGCGGCGAAGTCCGGGCTCAAGTCAGCGGTTGAGATGCACGAGAAACTGCGCACGGGTCCGCTTGCGGGACTTCGCTTGGGGCTTCTGCATGGCCGGCTCGATGCCGACGAAAAGGAAGTGATCATGCGACGATTCCAGCGCGGCGAAATCGATGTTCTCGTGGCCACGACTGTTATCGAAGTGGGCGTCGACGTGCCCAACGCCACAGTCATGGTCGTCGAACATGCCGAGCGATTTGGACTGGCCCAGCTTCATCAGCTGCGCGGCCGGGTTGGACGCGGGGCCGCTAAGAGCTATTGCATTCTCATCACCGGTAAACGGGTGTCGCCGGTTGGCGAAGAACGGCTCAACGCGATGGTACGCACGCAGGACGGCTTCGAGCTTGCGGAGCTCGATCTGAGTCTTCGCGGGCCCGGTGAGTTCTTCGGTACGCGCCAGGCTGGAGTTCCCGAATTCCGCGTAGCCAGTCTGCTGCGCGACCGTCAGGTCCTCGAACTCGCCAAGCAGGAAGCGGCTCGCTTTGCGAATCCCGGCTCGACTCCAGGGCAGGAGCCCGAGGGGACCGAGACTGAGCGCGCCCGTGTCCGGGTCAGGCTCAAGGAAGCCTGGCAGCGCCGTTACGGTCTGGTCGAGGCGGGATAGGTGGTTGGACCTGAGTTCAGAACCAGATAATGTTTTGCCCACCCCCAACGGTTGGTTGGCCGTTAAAGGTGGGCATCAAAGGTTTGCCTGTATCTATCAGTTTTATCTAGCGCAATGTAATGTAGTTTTTTCCCCGACTTCGTTTATGCCCGACGCTCCCATCACCCGGCAACATTGAATGTGAAGAGATGTCGAGCTAAGTCCTTACCGCGGTAATGTATACCCCTGAGTTAACGTCTGTGTCCGGCCACCGCCACCGCAGGTACGCGTTGCAGAACGACCGTCAGTCCCATTGTCATCACCAGCACCGCAGGCCCAGCGATCACAAGCCAGGCCCCCAACGCCTGGCTTGCCACCGCCCCTGAGGCCCATAGAGTCTGCAGCACTGAACCGTGCAGCAGCGATCTCTCCATCGCATGCTGCTGAGCTGGCCCGAACATCCACCCACCTAGACGAACGAAGGGGAGAACCAGAATCAACTGAAAAGGCATTGCCGCATAGTTCGCCACCTGGATTGCCGGGGCGTTCAATCGCATGGTGAACGCCAGCAGTGCGCACAGTGCAGTCGGAATGCCTACGACAGGCAGGCAGCCTATCGCGAAGCCAAGAGCAAGAGTCAGGGCGAGGCGCCGCGGAGAAATCCCTGTCCGCAGCCAATCGGCAGTCCCTTGCTTCGCGTTGTGGATCCACCTGCTCATCACTAATATTCAACGTACCTGCCGCGGGTTTTCCGTTTGCCTGCGGGCAGATAAATTTCCAGTGAAAGTGTCAACTCGATTACTGGCCCCGAGGATAGTGTGTAATTGGGAATTTGGCTGTACAACCTTCGGGCTATGACCAAGGGGTGAACCCGTAATTGGCTTTGGAATTGCACTGAAACTGGGCTAGCGTTTCGAGCGAATCAGACCCAGCCCGCGAAGAGCCGCCAGCACCTGCTCGACCTTCCAGTCCAAGGCCTCAGTGCCGTCCAGCACCAGATCAGCGTTAGCCGCCGACGGGCGCACATAGCGAATGCTCGCTGGCCGGACTGTCGCTTCATATTGGAGGCGCACAGACTCCGGCGTTCTGTCACGGGTTTCCACATCCCGCTTCATCCGGCGCTCGAAGCAGACGTCATCTGCTGTGTCCACGTAGACGCGGAGACTGTAGAGGGGCAGGAGTTCAGGGTAGTAGAGGGCAAACAACCCCTCGACCAGCACGATGGCGCCGGGCTTCACCGTTTCGGTGTGGTCCGGAACCCGGATGTGACTTGAGAAGTCGTAGAGGGGGCGCTCGATGGATTCGCCTCGCGCAAGCGCGGCAACATGGTCGGCCAGCAGCGAGCTTTCAATCAGTACCGGATCATCGAAGTTTTGCCTGGCGCGCTCTTCGAGCGGGAGATGTGAGAGGTCCCGGTAGTAGTTATCGAGTGGAAAGTGAATGCCATCAAGTTCCCGCGCCAACTCTACGGCAAGGGTCGTCTTGCCTGAGCCGGAAGCTCCAGCAATACCCATGACGACGGGAATGAAGCGAGTCTGTTGTTCTGTTTCGTCTGTCCCCATCGAGCCTTCGGTTATAGATCCGCTTCCAGCATCGTTGAAATCCAGACTACCAGCCGTTCCACCACGCCGCTCAAGCGCCGCTCTACAAGCCGGCCGGTTTCAAAGACCTCTTCGTGGCTCAGCGGCTGGGTATTCAGGCCGGCGGCCTTGTTGGTGACACACGAGATCCCTAGCACCTCAATCCCCATGTGGCGCGCCACGATGGTCTCAGGAACAGTAGACATGCCCACCAGGGTCGCTCCCATAGTGCGAAAGGCGCGAATTTCGGCTGGGGTCTCGAAACTAGGTCCGCTGACCGCCAGGTAGACGCCTTCTTCCAGGGTGATGCCTTCGTCAGATGCCGCCTGCTGGGCCAGCGCCCGCAGCCGTTTCGAGTAGGCCTCGGTCATGTCGAAGAAACGCAGCCCTGCGCCGCGGCGGCGGGCAAAGCGCGGCTCATTGGGACCGACAAGCGGGTTCCACCCCATCATGTTGATGTGGTCAGAGAGCGCAACCAACTGGCCGAGCTGGTAGCTTTCTTTGATGCCTCCCGCAGCGTTGGTCAGAATCACCGCTCCGATGCCGAGCGATCCAAGGACCCGCATCGGAAAGGTCACCTGTGCCGGCGAGTAGCCTTCGTAGTAGTGCACGCGCCCCTGCATGATGAGGACCTGCGCCCCGCCGAGCCGTCCGGCGATCAACTTGCCGGAGTGGCCCTCGACCGTGGACTGCGGAAAGTGGGGAATCTCGTGGTAGGGGATGACCACGGTCTCCTTGACCTTGTTGGCCACCGCGCCCAGGCCAGAGCCCAGCACAACTCCGGTCTTGGGGGCGAGCTTGCCCAGTCTGCCGCGAACAAATCGCGCCGCCTCGGTCACCTGATCGAAGTATGTCATCTGCCTGTCCTGCGAATCTGCTTTGGAAATTCTACACATACACGCATCGTGAACCGGCCACGTACCATTGAATTAACGCGATGGAAGTAACATGCGCATCTCGCCCACAGGGCACTGGAGGTCATATAAACATGTGCCGCAATATAAAGATCCTCTTCAACTTCGACCCACCGGTCACCGATGAGGAGATTCGCGCGGCGTCGTTGCAGTTCGTCCGCAAGATCAGCGGCTTTACGCGGCCTTCGAAGGCCAACGAAGCTGCCTTTGATGCCGCGGTTGCGGAGGTTGCCGCTGTATCGACCCGGTTGCTGCAGTCGCTGGAGACTGCTGCCCCTGCGCGGAACCGCGAAGAAGAAGTTGCGAAAGCGAAAGCGCGCGGCGCGAAGAGATTTCAGGAGAAGATCGCGTCATGAAACAGTTCGTTGCTCTGGCTTTTGGCCTGGGGCTCATCGGCAATGCATTGCTCTTCGTCCCGCAGGCGCTGGCCATCTGGCGCAAGAAGACCGACGAGGGGATTTCGCTGATCACCTTTGGAGGCTTCAGTGTTCTGCAAGCCATCGGCATTGTGCACGGCTTGTATCAGCACGACCCGTCGCTTACGACGGGCATGGCTGCGAGCCTGCTGACGTGCGGCACGGCGACGGCATTGACAATTATCTACCGGGTAAGGCGGCTGCGTACGGAGGCGCCTAGCCGGCAATAAAAGTGTGAAACCCGCAAAGGGGCTCTGATCTGGATTGCAACGGAGCTCTTGGCGCACTAGCCCAGAAACATTCCGGCGATGGACGCGGAGATGAGGTTGGCCATGGTTCCGGCGAGCATGGCCCGCACGCCCAGTTTCGCGAGGTCATTGCGTCGCTCGGGAACCAGCGCGCCAATGCCGCCGATCTGCATGCCAATGGATCCGAGGTTGGCGAATCCGCACAGGGCAAATGTCGCAATGGTGAAGGAGCGAGGTGAGAGAGTCGCTTTTTGTGCGCCCAATGCGATGTAGGCGACGACCTCGTTCAGCGCCATGCGGGTGCCGAGCAGATTGCCGATCGCCTGGCAATCGTGCCAGGGAACGCCGATGAGCCACGCAACCGGTGCGCCGACGAATCCGAGAATCTCGCCGAGGCTTCCGGGGACCCAGTGAAGTCCGGCGTGCATGTGCACCCAGCCCAGCAGGCTGTCGAGCAAGGCCACCAGGGCGAGGAAGCTGATGAGCATGATAGCCACGTTCAGCGCGAGCTTGCCACCGTCGATGGTGCCGCGGGCAATGGCGCCGATGAGGTTCTCTTCTTTGTGCATCTCATCTTTGGGAATGATGACTTTGCCTTCGGTTGCCGGGACCTCAGTCTCCGGCACCAGCATCTTCGAGACAAGAATGGTCCCGGGCGAGGTCATGATGACGGCCGAAAGCAGGTGCCGCGCCTCGATGCCCTGCGAGATGTACATGGCCATAATGCCGCCCGAGACGTGGGCCATGCCGCTCGTCATGATGGTCATTAACTCGCTGCGGGTCGCCTTGGAGAGAAACGGACGGATGGTGAGTGGGGCTTCGGTCTGACCCATGAAGATGGAGGCCGCCACGTTCATGCTCTCCGCGCCGGAGATGCGCATCGTTTTGAGCATCACCCAGGCCATGCCGCGGATGACCACCTGCATGACGCCGATGTGATAAAGCACAGCGAAAAAGGCGGAGATAAAGATGATCGTGGGCAGCACCTGGAAGGCAAAGATCGAGCCCAGGGACGTGTTCGGGGTGCCAAGCGCGCCGAAGAGGACCTTTGTGCCGGCTGCGGTGGAAGCCAGCATGTTGTTGACCACGTTGCCCGCCCAGGTCATTGCCTCCTGGCCGTAGTTGAAGCGCAGCACGATGAAGGCGAAGACAAACTGCAGACTCAGGCCCCAGCCCACGGTACGCCAACGAATGCGCCTGCGGTCAGTCGAGCCAAGCCAAGCCGCCAGCAGCACGGCCACAATCCCCAGTACCCCCGTAAAACGACCCAAATTGATGCTCCTTCAAAGACTGCAAGGATGGATGGACAGCTTCGAGTGTCCTGATGTGTTGCTTTCGTGCCTTGATCTCTGCATTCACCTTACAGCATCGTGCAGATACTCTTCAGCCTCTTTCCTGGTGAAGACCTTGCGGATGAGCGGCACCGGGGACGGCGGTTCCGGTCCGATTGTAATGGCCTTTCGGATCAGCGCTCCTGGTTCGGCGAGCATGGCCTTTCGCGTTGCGAAGATGGTCGCCAGCGGCTGTCCGCGTTTCACCTTTGCGCCGCGCCTGGCGTGAAATGCAATGCCTGCGTGCGGATCGACAGCCTCGCCGGCCCTTTCGCGGCCTGCACCCGTTCGCTGTACCGCCCACCCGAGTACGGCGGTATCCATGGACGCGATATATCCGCTGGACCAAGCCTGGAGTTCCAGAATCGCTCCGGGCTTGTGCGATTTGTTCAGGTTGTCGAAGACGCGGAGATCTCCGCCCTGCGCGTCGACCATTTTCATAAAGACGGCGAGGGCTGCGCCATCGGTTAATGCCGACTCGGCCATCTGGTAGCCAGCACGCGGGGTTACGGCCTTTCCGCCGAGATAAATCATCCAGCCGGCCAGCTGCAGGCTCAGTTCGCGGACGTCTTCTGTGTCGTCTGACCGCTGGCCGCGCAGAAGCTCGATGCACTCGGCGACCTCGATCCAGTTGCCGGCAGTACGGCCGAGGGGCTGTCCCATGTCGGTCATCAACGCCACGGTGCGGGTGCCGGCGGCTTCGGCAGTCGCGACCATGAGGGCGGCGAGGAATTCAGCGTCGTTTTCGTTCTTCAGGAACGCGCCAGAACCGGTTTTGACGTCGAGGACCAGGGCGTTGAGGCCAGCCGCCAGTTTTTTGCTCAAGATAGACGCACAGATCAGGCCTGGGCTCTCGACGGTGCCAGTGCGGTCGCGCAATGCGTAAAGGATGCGGTCGGCGGGGACGAGTTTGGGCGTCTGGCCGACGATGGACGCGCCACAGTGCTTGAGGACTGCTTCAAACTGTCTGAGTGTGAGGGAGGTTTTGTAGCCGGGAATCGACTCGAGCTTGTCGAGCGTGCCGCCGGTGTGGCCCAGGGCCCGGCCGCTGATCATGGGCACGGCCACGCCGCAAGCTGCAGTCAGCGGCGCGACCAGGAAGCTTGTTTTGTCACCCACGCCGCCGGTGGAGTGTTTGTCGACGGCGGTCTTGCGCAGAGCGCGCGGGTTGAATTTTTCGCCGGAGTCGCGCATGGCAAGAGCGAGCGCGCGCGCTTCGTCAACGGTCAGCCCCCGAAGCCACGCGGCCATCAGCCAGGCAGCGAGCTGCTCCTGCGGAATGGAGCCGTTTGCTGCGCCGGCGGCGACGAATGCAAGCTCGCGTGCGTCGAGCGCGGCGCCATCGCGCTTTTTCAGGATCAGGTCGATCATGTGCAGAGGCGCTGGGTTATACCGGGGAGTTTTCAGACTTCTGCTCGCCATCGCGACGCGACCTCAGTTCTTTTCCTGGAGCGTGAAGGGATAGGGCAACACGGCAGAGAAGGGAACGACGACGATCTTCCCCTGCCACGGAAACGCAACCGGGGCTTCGCGATCGATGAACTCGGCGAGCACCTGGCGGCAGGCGCCGCAGGGCGGACTGTCTTGCCCGTTCAGATTGGTGATGGCCACGGCCTTGACCCGGATTTTGTTGCCGAATTTTGCGACGGCGCGAACCAGCGCGGAGCGCTCGGCGCAGATCGTAAGTCCGTAGCTCATGTTTTCGACGTTTGTGCCGGTCACGACTTCGCCGTTGTCGAGCTGGATGGCTGCCCCCACCTTGAAAGTTGAGTATCTGTCATGCGCGTGATGCGCCACTTCGGCGGCCTGCTTCATCAGTTCTTCCATCGCGGTGTTCAAGGCCGCATTGCCTTTACCCATTGTCAGTCTCCGTTTTGCTTGAACCTTGAGGCTATCGCATTTCAGAGGATCAGGGAATGCAGGAGAGGGGCCGGGGAGGCGGCGAGGGGCCGGCTTTGACGTGTGATAGATCCGGGTCCAGCACGGCTCAAGTTTCGCTGCTCTGCTCCGATAAGGCTTTTGAGTGCGGCCCAGTTCTCATCACCGGAGCCAAAGATACGCGTGCCCATTGACGACCTAGCCCGCGAGTTCCTTATTGAAAGCCAGGAAGGTCTCGACCGCATGGAGCGCTGCCTGACCGATCTGGAACAGCGTCCTGAGGATGCAGGCCTGCTGGCCGAGATCTTCCGGTCTGTCCACACGATTAAGGGAACAACGGGGTTTCTGGGCTATAGACGGCTGGAGAAGCTTGCTCATGCGGGCGAGAACCTGCTGGGCCAGCTGCGAGACGGCAAGCTTGCCGCGGCTCCGTCGATCATTACAGTCCTTCTGCAACTACTGGATGGTCTTCGCTCGATTCTGAAGGGGATTGAGGCCGATGGTTCGGAGGGGCGGGACTCCGACGATGTCCTGATCGCGCGTATTGAGCAGATGCAAGTTGCAACGCCGCCGGTCGCTGGCCCAGCGCCAAAGGGGCGGGCGCGCTCAAAGAGGGTGAAGTGTTTGCCGCGGAAGAAGGAGACCGCGGTGCCTGCGACCGAGCTGGCCCCGAATGTCGAGGCTCCAGCACCGGCCGTGCCAGTGAGTACGCCCTCGGTACCAATCGCCGTGCCTGTTGCCGGGCCCCAGGTCAACGCGGCAGAGAGCACGCTGCGCGTTGATGTTTCCCTGCTGAATCGGATGATGAACCTGGTGGGTGAGCTGGTTCTCGCGCGAAACCAGGTGCTGCAGGCGACGGCGGGCGATCCCAAGATGACTCTGCTTTCGCGCCGCCTCGATATGGTCACTGCGGATCTGCGTGAAGCGGTGATGAAGGCGCGCTTGCAGCCGGTCTCTAACCTCTTTTCGAAGATGCCGCGGCTGGTCCGCGACCTTGCGCATGCGCTGCATCGGCAGGTACGCCTCGAGATGGAAGGGCAGGAGACGGAACTCGACAAGAGTCTTTTGGAAGCCATTAAAGACCCGCTTACACATGCCGTGCGCAATGCACTCGACCATGGAATCGAGCCGGCCGATGTACGGGTTGCAGCGGGCAAGGAGCCGGAAGGCATTCTGCGTCTGCGCGCCCTGCAGGAGGGCAGCCACGTTCTGATCGAGGTTGCGGACGATGGAGCAGGGATCTCGCCGGAGAAGGTGCGCGCCAAGGCGATCGAGCGGGGTCTTGTCCCGGCCAATCGTGCAGGGCAGATGACTGAGCGTGAGCTGCTTCAGTTGATCTTTTTGCCGGGCTTTTCGACGGCTTCAGCTGTCACCAATGTGAGCGGTCGGGGCGTTGGCATGGATGTGGTGCGCACGAATGTGGAGAAGATCGGCGGCAAGGTCGAGATCGATTCCCGCGCGGGCAAGGGTACAACACTGCGCCTGCGGATTCCTCTCACGCTCGCCATCATTCCGGTGTTAATCGTTCGCAGCCTGAGCCAGAGTTTTGCGTTGCCGCAGGGCGCGCTGTCGGAACTTGTTCATGTTTCCGAGGAGGAGGGAACAGCCGCCATCGAATGGATCGACCGCGCTCCTCTGTACCGTCTGCGTGGGCATCTGCTGCCGCTGGTGTTCCTGAACCGATTGCTCGAGCCGGCCGCCGTGGATGCGGAGTGGAGCCAGGATCGCAGCAAGCAGTGCTACATTGCCGTGCTCGACGCGGATGGACGTCACTTTGGCCTGGTTGTCGACGGGCTGAACGACCCCGAGGAAATTGTGGTCAAGCCGCTGTCTTCCGCACTCAAGGAGATCGGGCTGTATTCAGGCGCGACGGTGCTCGGGAGCGGCGAACTGGCGCTGATTCTCGATCCCGGATCAATTGCTCTTCGAGCCGGCGTGACGCTCGCGAACGATGAAGATGCGCATCCGGCGGCGGAAGATGCGTCTGCGAGCGCATCTACTGGCGGGGACTTTCTCCTGGTGCAGATGGCCGGGCGCAGGGCCGCTGTACCCCTCGGCGATGTCTTACGCATCGAGCAGATTTCTGCATCGCAGGTGGAGTACATGGGTACGCGGCCGATTCTGAACTTCGACGGCCATCTGCTGCCAGTGGAAGATGTGGGTGGGCTTCTGCAGGAAGATCGAGGCTGCCCGGAGGCCGGCATCATTGTGGTGGTCTGCCGCGATGGCGCCCGTCAAGTGGGCATTGTTGTGTCGCACGTGCTGGATGTGGCCACTGGGGGCGACCTGGTGGAAGCTGGCACCGGTCAGCGAACCACGGGCGTCACTCTGCTCAAGGATTCTGTCATAGCGATTGTGGATCTGCGTCAGGTGCCGGACATACCTGTGGATACGCCATGCCGGGAAGCAGCGGTGGGTGGGTTTGCGGAACCGGCTATGCCGGGATCGATGGAGTTGCTGCCATGACTCGTACTGCTGGGGTGAGCGTGCGCAAAGCCGGCGTGCCGGCCGGGGCCGTCGAGGTGTGTTCGATTCGCCTGGGTTCGTCGGTGTACGGTGTACCGATCCGCCATATTCTTGAGATCGTCGGCGCGGCACGGCCGCAGCCAGTTCCGCTGGCGCCGGCTTTTGTGGGCGGGCTGGTGCACTATCGGGGCGATGTGCTTACCACAGTGAGCCTGCGTCAGGTTCTCGGGCTGCCGCCTCAGGCTGGCACACAGGCAATCCTGATCCTGGAGAGTCCCGACGGCTGCTTCGGCTTGCTTGTCGATTCGGTGGGTGAAGTACTGACCGTTGCCGCGCCGGATATCGAGCCCAATCCCTCGACGCTCGGCGATGCGCGGAAGGGTCTCTTCGTGGGCGCCTGCAAGCTTAAGCATCGTTTGATGGTCTTGTTGGATCCCACGCGTCTTGACCCGGCGCTGCTCGGCGCAGCCCAGGCGGCCTGAAGGGAATGCCATGCGCGCTCTGATCGTTGACGACTCCCGCTTTCTGCGCAACTACCTGCGGGGACTGCTCGAGGAAGAGGGAATTGAGTGCTGCGAGGCAATCGATGGCCAGGACGGCCTCAACCGTCTCGGCAGCGAAGCCCCCTTCGATCTTGCGCTCATCGACTGGAACATGCCAACGATGAACGGGCTCGAGATGCTGACGCAACTGCGCGTGCTGGGCTATGCCGACCTGAAAGTACTCATGGTGACGACAGAGGCAGAGAACAATTTCATCGTGCGCGCACTCGATGCCGGAGCCGATGAATACCTGATGAAGCCGTTCGATGGAGGGGCGCTGCACGAAAAACTGGCCATGCTTGGGCTGAAGGAGTACTGAGCGATGAGCGTGGGGCGCCGTTCGCGCATTCTTGTAGTCGACGACTCGGCCGTGGTGCGCAGTCTACTGCGATCCATCATCACTTCAGATCCAGGTTTGGAGCTGGTGGGTGCCGCGGCCGATGGCAGATCTGCTCTGGGCATGATCGAGAGCCTTAAACCCGATCTTGTCGTGCTCGATGTGGAGATGCCGGTGATGGATGGTCTGGCGACTCTGCGCGCTCTGCGTGCCCAGAGCCAACGCGTTCCAGTGATCATGTGCAGTACCCTGACCCACAGAGGCGCAGCCGTCACAATCGATGCGCTGGTCTCTGGGGCATCCGACTATATCGCCAAGCCAGCTGCCGGCGCCGGCATCGGGGTGCTGCCGAATCCGGCGCAGATCTTCGCCGCGGAACTGCTGCGTAAGATTCGTGCGCTGACTCTGAGCGTCGCCAGGCCTACGACCCAGTTTTTGGTCGATCGCGCGATGGCAGGCAGGCTGGAATCGAGAGAATCTCAGCCCGGCGGTGTGCCGGCGATTGTCGTGATCGGGGTCTCGACAGGGGGACCTGCGGCATTGGAGGCCGTTCTGCCGGTTCTGCCGGCGGCGTTTCCGCTGCCGGTGCTGATTGTGCAGCACATGCCCGAGCTTTTTACGCGGATGCTGGCTGAACGCCTTGGGCCGCGCTGCGCGTTGCCGGTGGCGGAGGGAGCTGAAGGCGAAGTGCTGCGGCCGGGCCGGATTGTGATTGCCCGCGGCAACTGGCATCTAGAGGCCGTCGCTGCGGCGCGCGCCGGCGGGTCTGCAACCCTGCATCTTTCGCAAAGCCCGCCGGAGAACCACTGCCGGCCCTCGGTGGATGTGCTCTTTCGCTCTGCGGCTTGTGTGTTTGGTTCCGGGGTTCTCGCGGTGGTGCTGACGGGAATGGGTTCGGATGGGTTGGCTGGCGCGCAGATGGTCCACGCGCATGGAGGGACGGTTCTGGCGCAGGATGAAGCCTCCTCGACAGTCTGGGGCATGCCGGGCGCGGTGGTGCGCGCCGGCCTTGCTCATCGCATCTTTCCTCTGCGGGCGATCGGGCCGGAACTGGTGCGGTTGGCAACCGCAAGCTCTCTCCTGCAGTCCTGCCAGGCGGCGTGTTGATGGCAACGTCCGCGCCGGTTGACTATGGCTTTCTGCGCGAGATTGTCTTTCGCCTGTCGCAGAATGTCCTCGACGCCTCGCGTGACTATCTCTTTGACACGCGCCTGACCAGCCTGCTGCGCAGCCAGGGTCTTACACAGGTCGAGGAGCTGATTCAACTTCTACGGCTCCGCAAGAATCCCGCTCTTGAACGGGCGATCGCCGAGGCGATGACGATCAATGAGACGAGTTTTTTCCGTGACGGCCGGCCGTTTGAGGTTCTTCGCGCCGAGTTATTGCCGCAACTGATCGAGTCCCGGCGTTCTACGCGCACCTTGCGCTTCTGGAGCGCGGCCTGCTCGACGGGCCAGGAGGCGTACTCGCTGGCCATGCTCCTCCGGGAGAATTTCCAGATGCTGGCCAGCTGGAATCTTCGTGTCGAAGGAACCGACATCGCCTCAGAGGTTGTGGAGCGTGCCCGGCAAGGCCGCTATTGCCGCATCGAGATGAATCGCGGACTGCCCGCGCGCTACATCGTCCGCTACTTTGAGCACACCGGTGAGGAATGGATTGCCAAACCGGAGATCCGCCAACTCTGTCATTTTCGCCAGGCGAACCTGTGTGTGCCGCCAGCGCCGTTTTACGAGCGTTTCGATGTGATCTTTCTCCGCAACGTCATGCTCTATCTCTCTCGAGAGACCCGGTGTGCGCTCCTTGCCTCGATCCATCGTCTGCTAGCCGCCGATGGGGTTCTTTTTCTGGGATCCACGGAGCAGCCGGCCGATCCCTCGCTTTGGAGAACTGTGCTATGTGGCGGGACCTCGTTCCTGCGTCCCTTGTGAATATTTAGCGAATGAGGCACTTGCACCTCCGGCGGGATGCAACTCCTGCGGTTGCAACGGAAGGTGGTGGGTGTTCTCAGACTTTGACAGAGGTAGGATTCTGCACAGTCCCTAAAGTAACGCCTTTCTACTACAAAGGGGGGATTTACAGGAGTAGAATTCCGTTGTGAAGGATGAGTCCGGCGTAGCGGCTGCGTTATGAAGCTTGAGGCATCTGCTGGAGTTTCGACTCCGGTCGCCGGGGATTCCGATGACCGAATTTTGGGGGTGGCATGAACTTCAACTATGCCTCATCAGGCCATCACAGCATACCGGAACGCCGCCGGGCTGAGCGCCGTGTCTCACCCGATCTGACTGCGTACCACTGGACAGCCTCCTACCCCAAGCAGGAGATCGTTCGCGACATCAGCGCTACTGGCGTGTTTCTTGAGACACGGGAACGCTGGGTGCCAGGCGACGTGATTTCGCTGACATTGCAGCGCCGGGGCCCGCTGGAAGGAAACTTTGAGCGCCGGGTGGCCGTACAGGCGCGTGCAGTGCGCTGGAGTGAAGACGGTATCGGACTTTCATTTGTCTTGCCTGCCGGCATGGATCTGCGGCTGTGGCAGAGCCCGCTGAAGAGCGCAGCCGAGCAAACGGATCCCGAGGATGTTCTCCGTGAATTCCGCGTTGCCAACGTGCTCGGCTTTGTGCAGAGGATCTCGCCGCAGGCTTCGGATCGAGTCCGCCAACTGCTGCGCGAAGGTCTGAGCAATTATCGCGTGGCCAGCGCAATCGAGATCGCCCTCAAAGCAGAGCGGATTCTTTCATTCGGCGCCAATGCGGATCTGATGCGCGCACCGGCACGACTCGTTGAGCGCATCCTCGAAGACGGCTCATGGGCCGATGCGGATGCCACGCAGCAGCTCTGGGCCGGACTGCTGGCCACCTCGTGCACTCCATCCGGACGCGATGAGACCAATCTGACCTTTGTGGGACTGCTCAGCCAGCTCACCGCTGCGCATTTGCGGATCCTGACGGCGGCGTGCACCAAGGCGGCCAAATTCGTCTCCGGGGTCGAACGTCTCTCGTCGCGGCCGATCAGGCTGCATGCTGCCGACTTGAGCCGCATCACCGGATCGCGCGATCTGCTGCGCGCACATCGCGATCTCGAGCATCTCTGCGATCTGGGTTTGTTGACCATGACGGTGAGGTCCGCAACGTTCTCTGAGCTGGAAGGCACGGAGATCGCTCCCACCAGCCTGGGACTGCAGCTTTATGCGCGCTGCAATGGTCATCGCGGATCGACGCAGGACTTTTATGGTGTCCCGACCGGCAGCCTGCCGGATGAGCTGGGGCATAGTCCAATTCTTGCGGATCAGCGCCCGGACCGATAGCTCACAATCGTTTTGCCGTTATTTGAATCCCGCAGCACGTTGCCGCGGGGTTTCTATTTGCCCAGGAGCAGGCGCCGGACCTCAGCCGAGAGCCTGTCGGTAATTGCGGTCTCGATGTCGGTGGCGGCAAAGCGGATGGGCTCGCCCACATGCACTTCGATCTTGCCGGAACGGAACCATCCGCCGCCCTTTGCTTTCAATTCGCCCAGTCCGCGGATGGCCACGGGCAGGACGGCCGCCTGCGATTGCTTCACGAGCATTCCGATGCCCGGACGGAAGCGCGCGAGCTCTCCGGCCGGCGAGCGGGTCCCTTCAGGAAAGATCAGTACGTTGTATCCCCGGTCGAGAGCCTCGCCTGCATGCCCGAAACTGCGTTGCACGTCGCGATGGCGCGGCAGTGGAAACACATTGAAGAGCGCAGTAGCGAGGTAATAGGCCGCAGGACCGAAGAGCATGAAGCGCGGCTGACCAGGACCGCGCCCGGGGTTGCGGAAGTGGCGGTAGTCTTCGAGCATCTCGCCTGCCATGGCTGCCGCGATTCGGCGTCGGACGGGGCCTGGGAGCGCATACTGCACGAGGGGACCGTCGTAAGCGGTAATGTGGTTGCAGACGATGAGCATGGGCCGGGCTTCGCGTAGATCGGGGTGGCCGACGACACGCGGGCGGGCGAGGAACCAGACCAGCGGCTGGGACACCAACTCCAGAAACGTATTGCGCAGCCAGGCGACGGGCTTCCACCACGGCCAGCGCGGATAGAGAAATCTCTCGCGCTTGATGGGCTCGGGCGGCTGGGCTTGCGGAGCGGCCAGCCCGGAGGCCGGGGAAGCGACGGGAACCGGGCACGCCTCGGCTTGGAATGCGCGCTTATCGGTGGCCAGTCGCGATGGCTCCGCCGATTCGCGGCCAAGAAGTTTGCGCAAATCGCCGAGCGTGTGGGCGTGGTCGAGGGCGTCTTCAGGCAATTCGCCTAAGCGCTCCTCGAGAGCGGCTGCGAGCTGGACGCGGCCGAGGCTGTCGAGATGGAGGTCCTCGCTCAGGCGGAGGCCGTTGTCGGCGCTGTGCGGGATCTCGTTGGTGATCTGGGCGATTTGGGCGAGCAACCAGTCCTGCTTTGTCTCTGCGTTGATGGGGGAGTGATGTCCGTTGCCATTGCCGTGTCCATTGCCGTTGCCGTTCTTGTGGATTTGGGTGGCCGAGACCCAGGCAGCGACGGCCTTGCGGCGGACTTTGCCGGTAGAGGTGCGGGGCAGATCGGGTTCAGGCCAGACCACCCAGCGCGTCACGCGCTGGAAGTCTGCAAGAGTTGAGTTGGCATGCTCGACGGCGACGGCCGCACGGCTCTCGGTTCCACGCACCGCCATGACCGCGATCGGCTCGGGCCCGTTGGCGGTTTCGAAGGCCACGACTGCGCAGCCGTTGACGCCAGGTTCCTGTTCGATGGCGGATTCAAGGTCTTCGGGATGAATGTTGACGCCGGCGGCGGTCACAATGACTTCGCTTTTGCGCCCGAGGAATTTGAGTTCGCCGGTTGTCTGTTTTTCGGCGATGTCACCGGTGGCGAGCCAGTCATCGTGCCGGGTCAGAAGCTCGCCTCCGCTCCAGGTGGAAGTTGAGATCATGGGCCCGCGCACGAGGACTTCGCCATCGGGGCCAATCTTGACCTCGCGGCCGGGGAGGGGCTTGCCGATAGTGCCGCTGGCCACGTGGAAGGGATGATTGAGCGTAATAAGCGCAGTGGTCTCGGTCATGCCGTAGCCCTGAATGACGACGAGGCCGAGCGCGTTCCAGAACTGTTCGAGCGGGCCGGGCAGAGCGCCGCCGCCGGAGACGAGGGCCCAGAACTTGAGGCCGAGGGTGCGATGGACATCGCGGAAGCGCCACCAGCGCATCCAGGCGGAGACGCCTTTGGCCGCGGCAATGCGGGACTCGAGTTCAGGATGACGAGTCTCAAGATGCGTTTTGAGGAGTCCCATAACGCGGGGCACGGCGGCAAGGACGCTGATGCGTTCGCGCTTGATTGTTTCAATCAGACGGGATGCGACCAGACGATTTTCGAAGTGAACTTCGGCACCCAGGATCGAAGGCACCCAGAGTCCCATCGTCTGGCCAAAGACGTGGCTCAGGGGCAGCGTATGAAGAATGCGCAGGGGATGCACCAGCGGCTCGTAGCGCATGTAGGGCCGCGCCCCCTGTTCAATGGGTGCGATGCTGGCGAGCACGTTGCCGTGGGTGTGGACGATGCCTTTGGGTTCGCCGGTTGTGCCTGAGGTGAAAAGAATCTGCAGAGGCGTGTCGTAATTGAGGCCCTCGACCGGTCCGGCTTCGACCGTGGGCAGGGCCGAGAGCCAGTCCTCAAAGGTGAGGACCGGGATGCTGCCGCCTTTGTCACCGGGGAACGCAACCTTGCCGACCAGGGCGATATCGCCGACAACCAGCCTGGGACGAACGTCAGCGGAGACGCGCTCAGCGAACTCAGCGGCGCCGAAGGCGTCGAGGGGAACGACGAGGACGCCGCGGAGCATGCAGCCGTAGAAAGCGGCCATCCATTCGGCGGAGTTCTCGGCCCAGAGAAGAACGCGATCGCCGGGGCCGATGCCGCGCTCCTGGAGATAGGCGGAAAAGCGGCCTGCGAGGTGGGCGAGCTCGCCGTAGGTGGTGACGCGGCGCCGGACACCCTGCATGCGCACGACGGCGATATCGCGGCTGAAGCGCCGGAGGTCGTCAAAGAATGATCCGAGGTGCCCACGCATTGGTTTACCGGCCCTATCCTATGAATCTTGCGAATGGGGTGTCTGTGATCCCATTTACTTCTGATTAGACTCGTTTGACCAAGGATGCATGGCTTTGAATGGACAGCTGATGAAGTGTCACAGGGGAGCAGATCGAGGGGAGCTGGTGACGAGAGAACAGGGGAACGAGAGGGCCAGAGCGATCCGGCCCGTTTTGATCTGTTCACAAGAGGTACCTCTCCCTGGGATTCTGCGCGTAAATTCCTTGTTTTGTTCAGGCTGGCGACGGTTGGCGGCGCTCAATTCGTCCAGGCGATGGCGCTTCGCGCAGGTTCGCAGTTGCACCGTCTCACAGCGAGGTTTTTCGTTTCCCTGGCCGGCGGCTGCGCGGTC
>Ga0335073_10001134_pt1 | contig 35455 bp, 29 predicted proteins | sample Lox_Sample_22_FD_207093 | JGI IMG/M metagenome (GOLD analysis project Ga0335073, IMG submission 207093) | Soil microbial communities from Loxahatchee National Wildlife Refuge, Florida, United States - Lox_Sample_2.2 | ecosystem: Environmental > Terrestrial > Soil > Wetlands | place: USA... | reverse complement strand
TTTCATTCACTACTGGTCGTGGCGAGGCGCAGCGTGGAGCAGTATTATCTGCGATGCCTTTCTCGTCGCCGGGTTATGGGCGACATTCCAACACCTCACTTCGAGAAAAGTCGACGTAATCGCGGTAGAGTCGTGCACTTTGTAATCTTGCAGTGTGAGCCGTCATTCGGAATATCAGGCATCAAAGAGAGATGCGGCGTTCGGCCGACGCACCGGTATCCACCTGAAGACTCGCCTCGTTGAGCGCACAGTTATAAAGAGCCAAAGCGCGTCCTACATAGACGGTTAGGGGAGAATAGCAAGCCGATGGTAAATGCCGAACAAACGATGGTAGCCGAACAGGCTAAGGACAACGGCGGTCGCAGCGCAATTAAGTACCGTCCGGATATAGACGGGTTGCGCGCCGTTGCCGTTACTTCTGTGGTTGCCTACCATTGCGGTTTGGGATGGTTCAAGGGGGGGTTCGTTGGAGTTGACGTTTTTTTCGTCATCTCCGGCTATCTGATCGGGTCATTGGTCTACAAAGAAATTCGCGCGCGCAGCTTCAAGATATCCAAGTTCTACGGACGCCGCGCCCGGCGCATCCTACCCGCGCTATTTGGCGTGCTTCTGTTCTGTTACGCGGCTGCGGTGCTCCTGCTGTCTCCTTTGGAAATGAAGGACTTCGCAAGAACTGCGCTGGCGACCATTGCGTCCAGTTCAAATATCCTCTACTGGCTTAAGTCTGGCTATTTCGCGGCGAACTCCGATCAGAGTCCGTTGTTGATGACCTGGTCTTTGGGCGTTGAGGAACAGTTCTACGTTATTTTCCCGCTGCTCATGCTGCTCCTTCGCAGACTGAAGCAACGTGTTCTCTTCATGATCATCGGCGGCCTTGCATTGCTGTCCCTTGCGCTTTGCATATTGGGCACGCCGATCAAGCCCGATGCAACCTTTTACCTGTTGCCTACGCGGGCATGGGAACTGGCAGCCGGCATCCTGCTGGCTATGTTGGAAGTGAACCGCCCACACATATCGAGCCGGCAGCACGCCGCTGTCACCCACGGGGTCAGTCTTGTGGGTCTAGCTTTGATCGGCGTGGCAGTCTTTTCTTTGAATACTTCCACGCCATTCCCTGGCTATGCCGCGCTGCTCCCGGTTGCCGGCACCGTTCTGATTATTGCGGCACGGCAAGGTATCGTGAACCGCCTCCTTGCCTGGCAGCCTATAGTCTTTGTTGGACTCATATCCTACTCCTGGTACCTTTGGCACTGGCCACTGCTGAGCTTCGCACGCATCTGTTCCGATTCGGGGATATCCACCTCCGTGGCTGTCACACTGGCGCTGGTTTCGTTCGGCTGCGCGGTGCTTTCATGGAAATTCATCGAACAGCCGTTTCGCAAATCGACCACACCTACTCCATTGCTGCTCAAACGCTATGCTGCTTTAGCAGTGACGATGATGATCCCCGCAGTCATTTTTGGGATCACCCACGGACTCCCTCAGCGCAATAGGTCTGTTCAACGAATGGAGATCGTCGGAGAGCCTCTCCGCCATGACGTCTGTGTAGCACCGTATGGAGTCTCCCACCCGATCCTTGTGGCTCCATGTGTTGCTACCGGTCAAGGACCCGCCGTCGCAGTCATCGGCGACAGTCATGCAGCCGCTCTCGCTGAGGGGTTTCGCTCGATTGCTGCCCAGCAGGGATACCGACTCGTGGAGTTGACCAAGGCCTCGTGCCCTGCGCTGCAGGGAGTAAGAGCATTTTCTATTCATCATCCAGCGCACGACCGTGAGTGCACGGAGTTCAACCGCGAAGTCATGGACTACCTGCAACGCGAACCAAGCATAGATGCAGTGGTTATTGCCGGGGTATGGTCTGGATATCTTTATGATGGGAACGAGCGTTTTACGCTTCTGGCCGGGAATGAAGATGTTTCAAATACCTCAGTGGCGCGGAGCGGCCTGCTGTTAGAGCAGGGTCTGAATGGGGAGATCGACCAGCTCGAACACATGGGAAAGGCAGTTTATCTGTTCCAGGACAATAATTCCTTTAGCTTCGATCCAATGCGCCATATGCGTACCCGCCTGATCGCGCCACGTCGCTTCGTGGCTCGTTTGGTGGCAAACTCGACGTTAAGATGGCCGGATGGAGTCGCTCCCCCGTCTGGCTATCCTGAAGATGCGGAGGCGCGGCGTTTGGTGGCGTTCGTGGGCAAAGCCCATCCTGAGGTTCATTTCATTGATCCGCAGGACGCGCTATGCTCCGCTGCCGGTTGCGAATTTGCCCTGGGTAACCAGAACCTCTTCGTGGATACGCATCATCTCTCTTCGCTCGGGGCGCAGATGGCTCTTTCGAACTTGAAATTGCCATAAAGCCATATTGGTGAACGCCAGGCCAAGGGTGGCGTCACAATCACTATTATCCGCTCAGAAGTCGAACAGAATTGAGTCTGCGAATTCAGGTTCAGAGTCGAGCGATTCTCCGCTTACTGGTAGAACGGCATTGATCTGTCGCCATTGGCGGAGTCGCGCACTTCGTGATGGCTAGGCCATTCAACCTGACACAAAATTGGCAAAGTGAAGTTTGGGCGGCGCAATCGCGCCGCCCTCTCTGTTTTAGCGGACAGTTATGGTGGTACCTGTAGAGGAGTATTGACCTGAGGCATTTGTGATCGTGAGACCGACGAAGTAATTTCCCGGCTTGGTGTATGTATGAGTGGTAGAGGCCGACCAGCTTAGCCAGGTGCCGTCGCCAAACGTAATTGTCCGGCCCACGATAGCGCTCCCACCTCCCTGGCTTCCGGAGGAGTTGACCGAAACAGCCAACGGATGAGTTCCGCTTACCGTTGACACGTTCAGTACAGCCTTTGGCGCTTCTCCTGCCGAACTGCCTTTTATGGATACAGCCACTGTTGAGTACGCTGGAACGGAAACCGTAGCCGAATAACCGCTCGACGTCGGCGTTACCTTAACTGCCTCGCTCGTTATTTCGTTATTTGTTCTATTCAAGAGATACTGGGTGCCAGTCGGCGAGCTGAGCCCCGTATTCGTCAGATTGACAGTTACGGAACTATAAGATGTTGAAGTAGGGTTGATGATTGCTACATTATCAGCCGAAGCAGTATAAAAGGCTGTTGCATTTAGGCCAGACGTCGTATTTGCGGGTGATAGTGAGGCAGCCATATGGCCGCCGGCCTGTAAGTTGAGATACTCGGGAGAAGCGAACAACTTATAAGCAAAATACTGAGGATAGGGATCGGTCGCGGATGCATCGCAGTTCATCGTCGAGTTCCACCTGCCGAGAATGCAGAAATAGCTGCCGGCGGAGTTAAAGTAACTCAGTTGACTAGGAACAGCACTTGCTCCGCTATACACTACATTTAGAAAATCTGCGATCGCAACCGCATTCCACAGAGGCCCATAAGTCGGGTTGTTCCGGCAGCAATCGACGGAATATGCCCAATTGTCGTTGAATTCGGTTACATAGATTGGCGTTGATGATGGATTGGGCTGATGGCCGCTACGCACCAATGGCTCTATCATCTTATAGTAGTACCCCAGCCCCCGCGTTGGTGACTGGGTAATTGCGTATAGTTGAGACCATGTCATTCCTTCGTCTATGTTAGTCTGACCGGTGATATAAAGATGAAAACTCACGAAATTGACGTAAGGAGCGGCTGAGCTATTCTTCAGCAGTGCGGGAATCCATGTCGAAGCTTGTGACATCTGAGATATCACAGGGCCACCCGTGCGAATGGTCTCACCGTCGGCTTTTGCCTGTGCGTGCATAGCCGCCGCTGCTGCAGCAAATATCGAAACATAGGTATTAAGACGAGTAGTGGCGTTGCTGATACAAAGCGAAGTCTCAATTTCTGGCTCGTTCCATATCTCGTAGTCCTTCACTAATCCGGGAAACTTCTGATCCAGGTGAGCGACAACCGCTGCCGCCATTTGACCCCACTGCCAGATATCAGAGGGTGGTGCGCACGGTTGTGAAGCAAGAGAAGCCGGGGTGTCATAGATTACAGCCAGCGGATGAAGCCCCGCTGCTTCCGCGATTTCCAGGGTGTTGTCTAGATAGTTGAAGTTGGGTTTGGTTTTGTTGGCGTAGATCTGTTGAAGGGGAACCCAAAGCCGGGTTCCGTTGAGTCCGGCTGTTGTCAAGGTGGACAGTGGACCCGGTTGTTTGATGCTGGAACCTGCTCCACCTATTGAGAAGAGTCCGGAGGGAACCGTCGGCGTGGAGCCGCTGCGGCCTCCAAAATTGGCTGTTACCGTTTGGGATTCACTAAAGGACGTGCAATACAGGAGCCCAACTGCAAAAAAACAGGCGAGAACCCGCGTTGCCTTTAAACACACTAAAGGCGCGAACATACAAAAACCTCCGTAGTCGGCAAATAGCAGATAGCAAATGTGAGTGGTGCAGTGCAGGTCACGACAGACGAGTCGTGCTATCAGGTCCGACCTGGGGCCGTGCGGATATTAGGTAGTTTCGTCAAATACTAACACTCGTCAAACAGGAGTCAAGGAATTTCACGAACGCAGCCCATTGTTCGTGAATACAGGTAAAACCTGCACGATGCTAAAAAAAATACTTAGTAAGTGCCGCAAATAATACACATAACTTACCTGCGAACTTAGCTAGAAGTGGAAGAGTATGTTACGTACCATTACATGGTATGGACAATCTCTCAAGCGCGCGCTCGAGCCGGCAGCATTGGAGGGCCGATTAACGCCTCCGCCATGTGTGCATTTCTTTGAGAATTCCCACCGTGGGCACGTCTCGCTTACCACCTGTCTAGCTTAGACAATGAATGAGAGGCGCCGGCCTCCAAGGCAAAAGAACCGCCCTGCTCTCGTTCGGAAGAAAAGTCACTGCCGAGCGCTTCAGCTTCTCGATGGCGTGGCCAAATCGAATCGAAGAATGGTCGCATGGACATCCCGAGCCGCGTGGCCGGTTCAAAGCCCAAAGAATTGTTCTCGCAACAGTGGCGACTGACACTGCCGACGGTGTATCCGCCCGCACGCCAGACGATCTATCCCACGTGAATTCCGCTGCGTCGGAGGAAAAAACTGCGACTGCGCCGATCTTTGGCATAGGCTGGAAACACGTTGTAAATGTCTGATTTAAATGGTCGGGACGGGCAGATTTGAACTGCCGACCCCTCGCACCCCAAGCGAGTGCTCTACCAGGCTGAGCCACGTCCCGACACGTCAGAAGTTACTGGAATAGTTTACAGGACAGCGCGTATCTCGGCACGCCTACCACGCCCCAAACACCCAAATTAGTGGCTGGGAGGAACATATTCCTTCGGCAAGGCAGCACCTTCGCCGAAGAAGTATTGTGTCATCTGCTCCACAAGGAATTCCTGCGCCTGCGGTGTCCAGGGCTGAAGCCGATATTCATTGAGCAGCATCTTTTGGTGCTCGAGCCACTCACTCCACGCCTTCTTCGAAACGTTGTGATAGATCTTGTGGCCGAAGTCGCTGTCGAAGGGCGGCTCATCAAGGCCCTCCATCTCCTGTTTATAGCGGGTGCAAAATACCGTATGCGCCATGAATCTCTCTCGGTCCTATTGTAAGCAAGAATTACTTTTGACGTAGAAATGCCCGGCTAAGCGCGCGGAGCGCTCGGCGCGGGAGGAAGATCCGGTCTTGCCTGTCTGCCCGGTTCAGCCACACTCTGGAATACGATCGGGTCGCGGATCGGCGCTAGGTCTTTGGTCATCTGGTAGGTGTACCGGATGCGGTGAATTACCGTAATCGTTGAAAGCACCGCCAGAACCCAGAGAACGGGCGCCATCACTCCCCACCGGTTGAACAATGCGCCCAAAATGATCAACACGATTCGCTCGGGCCGCTCCATAAAGCCCACCTTGCACTTCCCGATGAGCGCTTCCGCCCGGGCCCTCGTGTAGCTGACCATGAGCGACGTGATCATGACGAATGCTGCCAGAAAGACGTAAAAGAGCCGATTCCCCCGCGCATAAAATACAAGCAGCCCGAAGAACAGTACTACGTCCGAATACCGGTCGATGACAGAATCGAAAAACGCACCGAAGACGGTAACTTGATCGGTCTGGCGGGCCACTCGCCCATCAACCATATCGAAGATACCCGCCCCGATGATCACCAGTCCGGCGTAAAGGAACATCCGGACATAATTGTGCTCATTGGCAAAGCCAAACAGCACCGCCGCGCCGGTATTGATTATCAGCCCAATGAAGGTAAGCGCATTCGGCGAAATACGGGTGAGCGCGAGACCATTAACGATGCTCTGCAGAAGAACGCCGCAGGCACGACCGAACGCGCTGGTCCACGATTTTGTCATGGCAACCGCTAGTCCGCCGCGTCGTGAATGGTGGTGAGCTTGAGCACTTCAAGCTCGCGCTTTCCGTTGGGTGTCACGATCACCGCCATATCACCCACCTGCTTGCCGATCAGGCCGCGGCCAATAGGGGACGTAGTTGAGATGAGCCCAAGGTTCACGTCGGATTCCTCGCTGGTGACGAGTTTGTACTCGATCTTCTCGTCCTTGCTGGTGTCATAAACGACCACCGTCGATCCGAACGCTACACGGTCTTTCGGGATATTGGAAAGGTTCACCAGGGCCAGTTCGGCCATGCGTTTTTTCAGCTGCCCGAGGCGCGCATTGACGAACTCCTGGCGCTGCTTGGCCATATGATACTCAGCGTTCTCGCTCAGGTCGCCAAGGGAGACGGCCTTTTTGATCTCCGCCGGCAATTCGTGGGCGAGTTCATGCTCGAGCCTGCGAATCTCTTCTTGGAGCTTTTGTTTGATATGTTCAGGCATTCAATAATCCGTGGCGGCTCATGGGCATGAGCCGTATCTTGACGACGACCGAGCCGGGATAACCGCAAAACTCGATTATACCGGGAAGTATCCCAATCAGCGAAAGAAGCCGGTCATCCGGTAGTGTCTCAGTTTGAAATCCACAACTCTTGCAGCCAGATTCGCGGAGCCTGATACTAGGGGCATGGCAAAGCGCCCACGCGATCCGAACCAACTCGCCAAGCTCATTGTAGACATTGCTACGGGCGAGGCTGAGGACACGGTTTCGCCAAAGAAGAGAGCCACTTCGGTTAAGGGCCGAAGTGGCGGTCTGAAGGGTGGAAAAGCTAGGGCGAAAAATCTTAATGCTGCCGAGCGAGCTGAGATTGCCAGAATTGCTGCAACAGCGCGTTGGAAGAAGGACTAGACAAGCTCCTCTTCTTCCTCAACGGGAGTATTAAGACGCCATTTATATTCTTCTGTGAAATCCAGTTCGAATTGGAGTGGCTCCTCGTTAGGGTTGATACGATTCCAGTGCTCAATCGTGTCCACGCCGATCACGGCCTCTCCAATCATCTGTTCACGGTACCTATTCTTCCACATCTCTGCTTGCGCACGCGTGGCGTCGTCGGTCTCAACCCAGAACGAAATCTGCTCGCCGACCTTGTTCTTAACCGAATACGCCAAGTTAGCGCGATAAGGCCGATTCGTCTTTTTATCGATTTTTGTCTCTTCGCGTGCAGCGGCAGCAAACTGTTTGGCTAGCCGCTCCTCGGCTGTAACGGGTGGAGGCGCTTTCCATCCCATCTTGAGTGCAGCTGCCGCAAACTCGGCCATTGTTACTGCCGTTTTCTTGTTTTCGCGTCTATAGTGCCTCATAAACGCTTGCATTTCTTCGTGCTTTGTCATTTTCACTGTCTCCTGTTTTTCAACCAATCGGGGCAACATCCCCCCAGCCGTCCACCATGGCGTTCGGTGATACAAGCGACCTAATTTTCACTAGATGATTGCGAAACAACTCATAACGATTGGTCTTGTGCTGCAACTGGCCTGCAACAAGACCGGGATGAATTTTGTAGGTCGCAGCAAAACCGCGAATATCTCTTTCAGCGAAGAATGGTGACTTGACTCGTATGAAGTGGCTCAACTGCTTCTGAGGTACACAGAACTCGGCTGCGGCTTCATTAGCGATACGCTCCTCGGCGGGAATATCGTCCCCAGTGCCTGCACGTTCACCCTCAAGCTCAATATCGAGTATCACGGCGGATTGGCCATGTTTCTGAATGACGTGTTCCAGCTCATGTCGCAAGACAAACCAAAAGTTGTCGATGCGATCAAAGCGCAAGCTCATCCCGATCACGGGCGATTTGTCGTTCAACCAGAGACATACGCCATCTATTTTCGTATGGGGCAGAGACTCGACGATGGCATATCGTATGCCAGCCTGCGCCAGGATTCGAGGAACTTTACGCGCGCCTTCGGCAGAGTTTAATAGTGGCTTCAGTTCTTTAGCCGCATTGACTACGGAAGCAGGAGAATACTTGCCTACAAGTGTTTGCTGGGCGATCTGCTTGACGCGGTAGAGCCATGCCATCTGGGCAGGAGTAGCATCTCCCATTACGTCTGTTTTCTTGGCTGCATGAGGGAGGACTTCAATTTGTTCAATGTTTGAAACATCAAAAAATCGGCAAAGAGCTTCATTTAGATGCGAGTCCCATAGGCCGACAACGCCCTTAAGCCACCCGCGCGCTATCATGTCACCGACCGGGACATCCCCGAACACCTTAGCGCGAGTGGCGAGCGCGGGATCGGGCTTGAATGCAAGTTCGGCTTTCTTTAGTTCATATGAGGCTTGGAGCTTCAGTAAATCCATTGCGTCAATTGAAAGCGCAGCCTGAAGCTGGAGAGCTAGTTCGTTACTGATTTTGGTGCGGCCATTCATGAAAGAGCTTACGGTCTTTTCTGACAATCCCAAGACCATCGCTAACGCTCGCTGCGACCACCCACGTTCCCGTAGGCGGAAGTCAATCATCTGAGCAGGGGTTGCAAAATCATCCACCATCCTTTAAAGGGTATCATGACCAGATGTGGAAATCTATAGAATCGGTTAAACTGAACTTTATGCTTGACAAATAGGGTAGGGTTCACTATGCTTTATTTATGAATCGCCTTTCAGTTGCTGACCGCGCAAAGATCATTCAAATGCTGGTCGAAGGCAACAGTCTGCGTGCAACAAGCCGCATGGCAGATGTTTCAATTAATACCGTCACGAAGCTGTTGGTTGATATGGGAATTGCGGCGGCAGCATACCACGATAAGAATGTTCGCCACGTTCGAGTACGCAGATTGCAGTGCGACGAAATCTGGTGCTTCGTAGGAGCAAAGAAAAAGAACGTCACCCCGGAGCAGAAGCAGCAAGGATGGGGCGATGTTTGGACTTGGACAGCGATTGATGCGGACACAAAGCTTTGCGTGGGCTACCTAGTAGGTGGACGTGATGCCGGATGGGCAATGGATTTCATGGAAGATTGCGCCAGCCGCATCTATGGCCGCGTACAAGTAACGACGGACGGACATAGATCCTATCTGGAAGCGGTAGAGGGCGCTTTTGGAATGGACGTAGACTATGCACAATTGCAGAAGATATACGGCGCTCCGACCGATGCCGAGCAGCGCCGTTATAGCCCTGCACAGTGCATCGGAGCTGACATGAAGGTTGTGAGTGGGAATCCCGACCCCAAGCATGTCAGCACGTCATTTGTGGAGCGTCAGAACCTTACGATGCGGATGGGGATGCGTCGTTTTACGCGGCTGACCAACGGTTTCTCAAAGAAACTGGATAATCACGCGCACATGGTTGCGCTGCATTTCCTCTATTACAACTTTGGGCGAGTTCATAAAACCTTACGTGTAACGCCAGCGATGGAAGCTGGATTAGCCGATCACGTCTGGAGCTTTGAGGAAATCGCTGGCCTTCTGGAGCAGTAAACTCATTTAACGTGAGCAATCCGAACAATCCAGTTTGGCGACCAATAGGAATCCTTTGGGGGATTGCTATGGTCGCCTTTGGTTTCTGGTCGCCTTATGGAAAGCTGGAAATAATTTTCGTCGGCTGCGGAATTCTTTACGTCTGTATTTTCCGCTGGCATTCAAACTGAGACATTACCGGTCATCCCCGGTACGCCCGGGCGTCGAGAAAGCTTTGCAGAATCAGCACTGCGGCCACTTGGTCGACTAGCGCGCGATGGTCCGATCCCGCCACGCCTGACTCGTGCAGGTGGCGATGAGCTTCCGTTGTCGTCAGCCGCTCGTCCCACAGGTGAACCGGCAATCCTGTCTCCTCGCGAAGCATCTCGGCAAAACCCTGTGTCTTCGCCGCTTGAGGGCTCTGGTCTCCCGACATATAGAGGGGATTCCCAACCACAATCTCCGTGCAGCCGTGTTTGCGAATGAGTCGCAGGAGCGATTTCAAATCCTGCCTGCGATTCGAGCGGACCAGTGTCAGCACAGGCTGCGCCGTAAGTCCCAGAGCATCGGACACGGCCACTCCGATGCGGCGGTTCCCCACATCCAGACCCATGAGCCGTGGCGACTCGCTCGGCGAATTTTCGTCCATAGACATAGCAAAATGGTACAGGGCCTGCCTTAAGGCACCGCCGATAAGCTATGCTCCGAGAATCCCCCAAAAAGGCAGCATCATAAAATGAAGAGAGTAATCCAACGTTAAGGTTTCATTATTAGTGCGACGTCTTCTATTCCTCTTGGTTCTGGCAGCGCTTGCGTGGGGGGCCTATACGGCTCTGGCGCCTATTGGCCCCGCAGAAGAGACTTTTGTCGAAATATTCCCTGGCACTCCTACTATGCAGATTGCAGACGAGCTGAAGCAGAAGGGATTGATACGCAGCAAATACCTTTTTGAGGCCGAGCGCCTGGCAAAGGGCGGAACACTGAAGGCTGGCGAATATCGCTTCGATCGTCCTGAAAAGGTCTCCGAAGTCTACGCACGTCTGGAGCGCGGCGATGTGTATACGATCTCGGTTACCATCCCAGAGGGATCGAACGTCTTCGACATCGCGCAGCGCCTTGAAAGTGCAAATCTGGGTACAAAAGAGAAATTTCTGGCAACTGCAAGCGGTGATATCGGCCTGATTGCCGATCTCGACCCCCAGGCCAGAAGCCTCGAAGGTTATCTCTTTCCGGACACCTATCGCTTCGAACGTCGGGCCACCCCGCAACAGATTGTGACGGCCATGGTGAAGCGGTTCCGTCAGGCTGCAGAGAGCATCGGTCTTCAAGGTAACTACCATCACGTCGTAACAGTTGCGTCGCTGGTCGAGCGAGAGACCCCCGTAAACGCCGAACGGCCCCTCGTGGCCAGCGTCTTCGAAAACAGGTTGGCGAAGGACATGCCGCTTATGACCGATCCTTCCGTCATCTACGCTGCTCTCCTTGATGGACGGTATCGCGGAACCATCTACGCTTCCGATCTCCAGACTGATTCGCCCTACAACACCTACCGCTATCCCGGACTTCCGCCCGGCCCGATTTGCAATCCTGGCGTGGCCTCGCTCAAGGCGGCGATGACCCCGGCGAAGACCGATTACCTTTATTTCGTGGCGGCCAGCGCCGATCCTTCTGGAAAATCCAGGTTCTCAGCCACCCTGGAAGGACACGCCCACGACGTACAGCAATATCGCAGATCGCTACGCGAAGCGGGGTCGCGTTGATGAAGACGTTATACTCGCAATTTCGTACCTTGGTGCGGCGAATTAGTTGATGAAGAGGCGCGAGTACAAGACGGCCCTGCTGTTGTTGTTGCCTGCGCTGAGCGGTTGCTTCGTTCACACGCGCACCGTCAAGCAGGCCAAAATGCCTGGCGTAATCATGTCTGCGACAGCCGAGCAGCTTGTGCAGAAAGTGAACAGACAATGCCAGGAGATCAATTCACTGAGTGCCGCCGTGGAATTCACGGCCACCGAAGGCGGTCCACGCAAAGGCAAGGAAAAGACCTATACCTCATTTAGTGGACACATCCTCCTGCGTAAGCCCGAAGCCGTGCGGGTCCTGGGTTTTGTACCTGTTCTGCACACGCGCGCGTTCGATATGGCGAGCGATGGTAAAACCTTCAAATTATTGATTTATTACCCTCACGACCGGGTTATCGAGGGCTCGAATACCGTTACGAATGAGTCTCCCAATCCGCTCGAGAATCTGCGGCCCAGAATATTTTTTGATTCTCTGCTGATCAACTGCATCCAGCCCGACGACCTCGTCACCCTGACAACCGATACCGATACCAAAATCGATCCGAAAACGAAGCAGCTCATGCTCGATCCGCAGTACGATCTGACGGTCGTGCGCCGCAAGCCGGATAGTCAGGAACTACTTCCCCAGCGCGTCATTCACTTCAGCCGCGTCGACTTGCACACGGTCCAGGAGGATATCTACGACCGCGAAGGCGCAATCCAGACGCAGGCCATTTACGGGCCGATGCAACAATTTGGCCCTCAAAGATTTCCCGGAACCATCACTATCAAGCGCCCGCTCGAGGAATATCAGATCGTCATCACGATTCAGAAAGTCAACGTGAATCTGACCTTAAATGACGATCAGTTCGAGATAAAGATTCCGGAGGGCGCACCAGTCACCAAGCTCGAATGAGCTTCTGACTGGTTGTGACCGTCCCGCCTAGGCCTGGCTGGTCATCGCTTCGCTATATTCCGGGACCGGCTTATGTGCTGAGACCTTCGCCAGACGGCGCGTTATCCGGATCGCCGTATACCTCGATCCAAACGCGAATCGCATTACCGGGCCAAAGCTGAAGGCCGAGGCGACCCCGACGAAGTAAAGCCCCGGAACCGACGACTCGAAATTAAGCGACAATATCGGCGCGTTCTCCACTGTCTTGAGCTTTGCGAGCAGAGAAGAGTCAAGGAACCGAAGGCGGCGAATATCGACCCGATATCCGGTCGCCGTGATCAGCTGGTCAAACTCGTGCTCTGCTATCTTGCCGCTCGCATCCGCAAACTGAACCTGGATCCGGCCATTCCGGATCTGCGCTCTGCGAGGAGTCAACCCTGTGTATACCGGCACCCGCCCTACAATGCGTTCCTTCACCGTCCATCCCGCCGACGGCCCAAGGTAACGTTTCACGACGCGGAACCTGAAATTCTCCGGTAGATGATGGAACAGCCCGGGAAAATCCGTAACCAGCTTCGATTTCCAGCCCGGTCCAACCCCGGTGCGGGGCGAGCGGAGTCGCTTCCACAGCGACGGCTTTTTCTCACCTGGCGGATCATGGAACTTCACCGCCGACCTGCGTGCCATGACGGACACATCCGCTCCCGCATCCTTGAGTAGGCCCGCCAGGTCCAGCGCAGAGGCTCCGGCTCCGATGACCCCCACGGTACGGCCTCGCAACATCGTCGGATCACTATGTTCCGAGCTGTGAGTCACAAACTCGCGGCCCAATCCCCGGAATAACTCGGGTGTGTAGGCGAAGTGAGTTATGCCCACCGCCAGTACCACGTGGCTGGCGTAAACGGTGTCACCGTCCTCGAGCTCTACTTTGAAGCCGCAGTCCGCTTCTTCGATGTGAGTGACCATCCGCGGATCGAGCTCGGGAACAAGTCGCTCCTGAAAGGTCATGCCGTACGAGACAAACGTATCCAACTTGACCGGGACCCGGGTGTGGTCATAATCAACCCCAGTCTCCGAGCAGTAGCGCTGCAGAGTGAATTCGGACTCCGGAGTAGAGATATCGGAGGCGAAGCCATCGGATTTGAGAAGCATGCCTTTCGGCATTTGCTCACGCCAGGTGTGCATGAGCTTGCCGAAAATTTGGAAGTTGACGCCGCAGGCGCGCAGGTGCGCAGCGACAGACAAGCCATAGGGACCCGCGCCGACAATAACCACTTTGGAGGGATAGGTCATATATCTTATTTTCGTTGAACGAGTTAGAGTGAATTTCGGGTGCACAGCAGTGCTCACCCGTAAATGATTTGCCCTTATAATAAGGACTGATTTCACAAGTCACAATGCACCATTTGTGGACTGTGAATGGCCAATCTGTGTGTGCTGCTGAGAAGTCAGAACTGTATCGTTGAGATTGCAGTACCCTCGCTAAAAGCTAATGAGGCCGAACGTCCTGCTCGTGATGACCTGCTCTTGGGTCCCCCCGGCTCGGCTGGCGATGGCTCTTAGCCATTCCGGCTGCGCTGTGGACGCGGTATGTCCGCGCGCCCACGCGATTACAACCACGAGGGCAATGCAGCGCTGGTACCACTACAACGGCTTTCTCGGTTCGATCCATGCCGCCATCCAGTCCGCAAAGCCGGATTTCCTGATCCCTTGCGACGACTACGCAACACTTAGTCTGCATCGCCTCCACGAAAAGAGGCCAGCCGATTCTGCTCTGCGCCAGCTCATCGAGCGCTCGGTCGGAGACCCGCAACACTACTCCACGGTAAGAACCCGCGCCAGCTTGCTCGCCGCTGCTAGGGACTCTCGGATCAGCGTGCCGGAGACAGAAGTCCTCACCGGCAAAGAGTCACTGGCTGCCTGGCTCAATAAGAACGGTCTCCCCGCCTACATCAAAGCGGATGGCACATCAGGGGGAGTGGGTGTAAGGCTGGTCGAATCCCGCGAGCAGGCGGAGCGCGCCTTCGCAGCGCTGTCCTCACCGCCCGGGGCGATCCGCGCTCTTAAGCGCGCGCTCGTCGACAAGGATATGAGATTGCTGGTCCCCTGCCTCCGCCGATGGCGGCCGGTGGTTAGCATTCAGAAGGTCATTTCCGGATCAGAGGCCAATTGCGCAGCATCCTGTTGGCAGGGCCGTCTGCTGGCATGCATCTCCGCTCAGGTCATACAGCGCGACGATGAATACGGACCAGCCACCGTGATCCGTATCATCGATAACCAGGAAATGCTGGCGGCAGCGGAAAAGATCGCCGCCAAATTCCACTTGTCTGGCCTCTTCGGCCTCGACTTCATGCTCGAAACCGCGACTGGCACTGCGTACCTTCTCGAGATGAACGCACGTGCCACGCAGACCTGCCACCTCGATCTGGGGCGTGGCAAAGACCCGATGCGCAGCCTGGCCACTGAGTTTTCAGCGGGCGGCTTGGGGAGTCCTTCGACTATGACCCTCACCGGCCGCGACACGATCGCTCTCTTTCCCGCTGAGTGGAAGCGTGACCCCTGTAGTCGATATCTCAGCTCCGCATATCACGATGTGCCCTGGGAAGAACCCGATCTGGTTCGCTACTGCATCAAGTCCCGGCTGCAGGATCACAGTTGGATGTCTTACAGGAAATGGCGTGCGCGCAAGACCCCTGCCGAGAGCGTCGCAGACCCGCATTCAGTCAATCCGGAGCGCAACTAGAAATAGCGCTTGCCCGTCAGGACAATTCAAGTACCAAAGGTGTTGCTTCCGACTTCTTCTTGCGAGCTGCCTGCAGAAACCGCCTCTCCACCGTGTACCAGCTTATAGCTGCCGCAACCAGCGTAGGTGGAGTGGCTAAAGCAAATAGCAGGAGCGGATGGATCGGATGGCCAAGCCGCGACATGATGACTTGCTGCAAAGGGAACGCATACAAATATGTTCCGTATGAGAAGTCCCCGAAGCGGTTGGTCCGGTGAAGCGGGATCGAACGAGAAAAGCAGAAACACATCACCAGGTATGTTCCGGCGATCGGGAATAATGCGGTGTATCCCAGGGGCACAACGCAGGCGACCGCAAGAGCCAGCAAGCAGGTCACAATGGTCGCGCGGGTTACAGGTATTAAGTCGCGGAAGCGGTAGAAAACAACGCCGGCCAGGTACATTGGCAGCAGTCTCGCCCAGAAAGGCGGATACCCCAGAACCTCTCCGATGATCCCGCCTGAGAGAGGAAACTTGAAGTAGGCAAACAGCAGGCTCACCACCACCGATGCGCCGAAAAGCACCGCAAGAACCTTCTTAGAGCGCAGGAGCCCGGTTAATCCAAGGATTAGAACCCCGATATAACACCAGAACTCGTAATAAATCGACCAGAGTGATCCATTCATCACTCCCGGAGATGGGTTCGTGGCGAAAGCACCGGTATATTTCCACTCCCCAAGCCGCAGGGTGTTACCCACTACATTAACGATCTTGGAAACTAAAGAGGCTCCTTCGACGCGGGCGTGAGCGAGAGGCGCGAAGAGCACAAGAGTCACGAGCGATACCAGGATTACCCCGGGGTAGATGCGCGCCACTCGTTTCCGCAGAAACGACATCGGCGAACTCGAGCGCTCGAAGCTGGCCGAGATCAGAAAGCCGCTCAGGATGAAGAATAGGTCGACAGCAATATGGCCCCCCGTGACTTGTCCGCGCGAGACCAGCATAAAAGGCTCGGTCCTCTCGTGACCGAGACTCAGCGGATAGGAATGAGACAAAATCACCAGCAGCGCGAGTACGATGCGGACGAAATCGATGTTGTTTTCCCGCTGATCGAAGATGGCCTTCATGCCCTTTTCCAACTGCGGGCTTCTTCAGGTCGTCCGCTGTGTCTCAAGTCGTTCTCCATTCGATTGGGGCCTCAGGCGAATACCCGCCGGAACCTGAGCCGCGCCGGCGCTGTTTCGGGCACAGTGGCAGTGGCGGTCTGTGTCTGACGTAGCGACTGGCTCCATCCCATCAGCAGGAAAAACAGTGGGTAGCTCTGCGCCCCCATATACACCGTTGTTAAGGTAAGCATCAGCCCCAATACGCAACCCAGCATGCAGAGCGCAAAATACACGTCCGTCCTCTGCGTGGCCCTGCGCGCCGCCCGCAGACTCGCCAGCACTGCTTCTGCCGCCAGCAGGACGTAGGTCCAGAATCCCAGCTTGCCCTGCGTAATTTCGAGAAAGAGAAATTCATTGTCAATTGAGGGCTGTCCTGGCACCCTTGGCCAATCCACAATTCCATAACCGAAGAAACCGCCCTTTTCCACGATCGGCTTGTAATTGTCCAGCAGTTCGCGCCGGTAGATTGCGTTTTCCTGCTCGATATTCTTCGCGTCCCAGATTGATCCGGCGGTGTATTGCTCGACCTTGATGTACCCGATCGTGCCGCCAATAACGCACAAAAGCAGCGTGATGATGGTTGCCCTGCGTATATTCTTCGCCCGGCCGATCCGCGCAATCATGTAGGCGAGGATGACTCCAACCCACGGGCCTCGGGATTGCGTCATGAACAATCCCAGTGCGATCGCTCCGAAGAAGAGGTGCGACCGTTTGATCCCGTAGTATTTCTTCTCCGTGCCGCGCGCGCTCTCAACAAATCCAACCCACGAGGCGAAAATCAACCCCACCAGCAGAACCATGCCTGCCAGAATCGATCCGCTGAATGGGCCGACAATCCGCACGAATCCGCCGCGAATCTGCATCAGCCACGGCCTCTGGCCAGGAAACAGCACGCCGAACACTGTGGTGAAAATGTTGGTTCCCATTCTGAACTCCCAGACCGAGAACACCGACACGATCACCAGCAGGATCACAAAGCGCCGGACAAAGCGCTCTCGCATCCCCTCCTGTTCAAGTACCAGCTTTCCGATGGCATACGGAAAGAATGCGTCGACAATTGTGCCAAACAGAACCAGCCCGGCGTCCGCGGACCCCGTCCTTTGAAGTTCGGCGTAGTACAGCCCGCCCATGAAGAGCAGTAGCCACAAGTCGGCGCGGCTGATTTTCCATTCCCTGCCGTAAGCGACAAGCGCCGCAATCGCAATCGGGATCAGCGCCGCATCCGCGAAACCGATGATTGGCAAATGAGGAATGTGCAGCGAGTAAATAGCCGGAACAATCAGGAGGCAAGGCAGAAGAACTTTAATTATCGCGTCGAAGATGGAACGACGCCTGATCTCCATGATGGCGAGGACGGTCGCGACTAATATGATTATTTCCATCGCGGATATCTACGACTCTCGGTCTTCTTCGGCACGGTCAGTGATCCTGTCGGCTTCCGCCTCAAATGCCGCGCTGGTTTCGGCAAGTTCACTGCAATATCACGGGGCACTGTTCGTGTCCCTGAGCGTCCCACGGAGAGATGCCTTTCCAGATTAACCACCTCGCCTGCCTGTGGTTATCCCCCGATGGTGGCATCCACTTCCGGCGCAGTCTGCCGTCTGTCAAACGTCCGGGCACTCATTCCGCCGATTACCAGCGACAGAGGCAGAATCATGCCGCTGTTCAGCAGGTTATCGATGGCCGCCAGCAAAAGGACCGCCCCCAGTGCGAGTCGTAAATCCGGATCGGCCATATCTGCGTTGCCGAGCGAGTCTCCCTCCGCGAACCCCTCACCCCGCGCGGGCAGCCAGGCAGCTCTTGCAACGGGAAGGAACTGCATGCCTTCGAGCGCCAGCAGGCCGGCCCCGCCATACATGCCGTAGGCCAGCAGCCATAGCCCCCAGGGACGGTTTTCGCCTTCCCGCCACCAGTCCCAGCGGCCCGAACCCAGAAATGGCCTGGCTAGTGCGGTCTTTACATGCCGTTCGTCCTGTGCCAGCCGCCACCCGAAGGACTGCCGGCCGATCTTCGCGAAAAAGATCGCTACATCACGCGCCGATCGCTCGTGGTCGACCATCCATCGCAATGAAACGACGTTAGCCAGGCGGAGGCCTGCGAAGCAAAGAACAATGAAAGCCAGCGCGATCACAAATCCCCGTCGGAAAGCCATGCGGCTGAGCAGCACGAACGGCAGCAGGCACAGCAACAGAATCACGCTGCCTCCCGATTGACAGAGGAGCGTCACCACCAGCAGCGTTACCGCTGCCCAGCCGATCGGCACTCCCAGCACCCGTCGAACGTCGCTGTGCTTCCACAGTCCCGCCGCCAGCAGTGTTGCGGCGGCCATCCAGATACCGAGTTGGTTACCATCCTCCAGAAACCCGATCGGTCTGAATCCTACGTAGCGTTCCGCGCCAAGCCAGCGATACGGCTGATAGCCGTACACGTGCGCATACAACTGCGGTCCCTTGACGATCTCCAGCAGGCAGATCGGCACGTAGCACAATCCTGCGATCACAAATGCCTTCGCTGCCAACCTCAGCGAGGCATCGTCGGCGAAATATGTCCGGCCGAGTAGATAGGGCACTCCCCACGCCAAAGACTGATACAGAGCGCCCCGCAATCCGTCCCGCACGGCCCCCTCGTAAGCGCCATGGTTCGCAATTCCCGAGAGCAGTGGCACAGTGCACCACAAGATCATCGGTAGATCCCATGCGCTGATCCGAAATCGCCACAAACCACGCGAGTCGAAGAGCAGCACCCCAATAAGCGCGGTCAGCCCGGTAATCGTCGCCTTGGTTACAAAATATCCGGCTGGCAGACTTACGCTCAGAATCCAGTAAGGAAAAGCAGCGTCCGTTGGCACAAAGTTTGCTGTAGGAAGCACCGCCCATCCTGAAATGAAGGTCAGCAGAATGGCGATCCGTATCGGATATCGAAAAAAGAAGAACTGGCCGATCGGAATCCACGCGAACAGTGCGAACAGGGGAGCGATATGTGCAGCGGGCATGGAATCGTCCTCGCGCGGCTGGCCGTTCAAAGCACCGGCGCTTCATCACCTTAGTATTGCGGGGGACGTTCGTTGCAAAGCCCCTGGGAAACCAGGCGCAACGCAGACAGCTCAAGTCTTGTTATTTTCGTTCCCCTCGAGATTCGAGCCCTGCACAACCATAGTAGATCAGTCCTGTTTAGGGCTGATAAGAAACTGCCGCTGCTTCCTGACTGACTCGGCTTTCAAAGTCTGCATTCACCGGAACTCACTCCTTTCTCCAACTCCTTCCACCGCTCCGCCCTCATCATCGTTTACCCATTTACCATGAGTGGGATGCCGCAGCTCAAGAGGATCGCTCGAGAGGTTTGAGTGGAAGAGAACGAAGCAAAGGCTGAGCCGTCAGCCTTGGAAGATCGATGCACCATTGTCGTCCCCTGCTACAACGAAGCCCTTCGACTACCGTCGGAGAAATTCGTTGAGTTCGTGCACGCCGCGCACGACATCGATCTGCTCTTCGTCAATGACGGCAGTACCGACAACACGCTCGAAGTTCTCGAAAGACTGGAGTGTGTTTGCGGACCATCAGTCAGCGTGCTTCACAAACCTGTAAACGGAGGAAAGAGCGAGGCAGTACGGGACGGGATGCTGCGTTCCATCCAGACCGGCCGAAGCCGGTTCGTGGGATTCTGGGATGCCGACCTCGCCACTCCGCTCGCGGCCATCTCCGATCTGCGCCAGAAGCTCATCGAACAGCCTCGGCTGGAAATGGTCTTCGGCTCTCGCGTCAGGCTCCTCGGCCGTCACGTCCATCGCCGCGCGATTCGCCACTACCTCGGTCGCGTCTTCGCCACCGTTGTCTCCCTTATGCTGCGCCTGCCCATCTATGACACGCAGTGCGGAGCAAAGATCTTCCGTGTCACCCCTGCCTTATCGCAGGTTCTGAGCGATCCGTTCATTTCCCGCTGGGTTTTCGACGTGGAAATCATCGCGCGGTTCATCGTCCTCCATCATCGCGATCCGCAAGCGCTGCACGACGCGATATACGAGTTTCCGCTGGAAAAGTGGGAAGACGTTGCCGGATCGAAGGTGAAGCCCGGCGACTTCCTTCTCGCCTTCGCTGACACTTTCCGCATCCAGCGAAAATATCTCCGTTGATGCGCGCCTCCATATCGCAACGCACTGCTGCAGGTGCGGTGATGGCCTCCCTGGCTGACCTTCCCCCAGTCAATCGTGTATCGTGAAACTTTGCGGCTTGCTCAATATCGAGGGGCTGCCTGAATGCTCAACTCAGTGAGGTTTGGGATTCGCGTGAAATCCGTTGTCCGTTTTTTGCTCACCGCGCTTTTTGTGGCGCCCTTTTTTCTGTCGATTGTTCACGCACATGCCCAGGTAACTGCGACCGCCCCGGTGGGCGAACCGCTTCAGTACACCAATCGTCTGGACCTCTACGGCGGCGCGCAATATTCTCACTTCAACCCCAGCGCTGCCAGGAGTTTTCCCGCGAGCAACCTGCTCGGTTGGAACGGTACCGCAACCGTTTACTTCCGCCCTGTCTGGGGAATTGAAGCCAGCGTGCGCGGCCTCTATGGAACCATTGACGCCCCTCCGAACCAGTACGGTATCACCAGCCCTAAAATGTCAGAGTACCTGTGGCTGTTCGGGCCGACATTTCGCGTTTTTCGTCGCGAAACCTACGCGGCTGGGTTCCACACCCTCATCGGTGCAGCCTACGGATCCTTTGACAAGGATTTCCCGCAGGGCGTTTCCCCCAACCAGATCGGCGTATACAACAACAAACTCGCGTTTGGAGCAGCAGCCGGAGCCTTCGGAGAATACTACCTGTCACCTAAGCTCGCCGTACGCATCATTGCCGATTGGCAGCCAACTCACTATGGATACACTTGGCAGAACGAGTTCGCTGGGTCGGTGGGTATTGTCTACAAGATTGGTTCCTTGCATAAATAACGGTTCGCCCGCGATCTCGCGCAGGTCGGCCGGAAGAGGTAACTCAGTCTAAAAGCTGATTGAAGCCTATCGTCCCGAACTACTCCGGTTCGGAGGACTGCTGACCCACCTTAGCCGCATCCCCGCTTCACTTTCCGCGGTGCCAATGACACATGCGACTACGCCGAATGGAGCGCAAAGTGTTGCTAGCTATTGGAGGACACCTTCCTGTACTCTATAAAGACCCAGTCGGGTGAGTTTGGGGGTGTAGTAGATTGGCAGAGGTTCGCGTGCAGGAAGGCGAACCGCTTGAAAATGCGTTGCGCCGGTTTAAGCGTAAGGTACAGCAGGAAGACATCATCAAGGAAGTAAAACGTCATTCCTTCTACCTGAAGCCCGGTGAAAAGCGCCGCGTTAAGGAAGCGCTGGCGCGCAAGCGGAATCGTAAAAAGGCTCGTAAAGAGCAGGACTAATCAGTACCAGCAATGGCAGAGTACGATCATGACGCCGCACAACTGACACGCCAGTCGTTCCGGACAACCCACGCATCCGGCGCTGGCGTGCTTTGCGCTACGGGAGCGCGTTCAATCCCTCCCTTTCTCTCCCGGGCGCAATCTGAATAGCTTTAGCTTCGCGAGAGGCTGAAGGTTCGCCGCACTTCATTGCGGCCAGGGCCCTTTTCCAGAGTTGCTAATGTAGCGGTTGGACCAGTGCCGGCTCTTCGCAGCCGGAGCCATTCACCACACGTGTTGCGGTGAGGCAAGGACGCGGGATGGACTACGTCGACAGGATTCTCAAGTGCGTGGACTGCGGAAACGATTTTGTTTTCACTGCCGGGGAGCAGTTGTTCTTTCACGATAAGCAATTTAAGAACGACCCGAAACGATGCAAGAACTGCAAGGCCAAGCGGGCCTCAGGTGGAGGTGGTTCGCGACCGGAAACGCGAACCGTTTGTTCGCAGTGCGGTGCTGAAACCACCGTGCCTTTCAAGCCGACTCAGGGACGCCCCGTCTTGTGCCGGCAGTGTTTTCAGCAGAGAAGCGTTGTAGCTCCCCAGGTCAGCCGCGGGGCCTGACGCCGTCTTTTCTCGCTGGAGACGACGCGTTCATCTCCAGTGGGCGCTTAGTGTGCTCCCGCCAGCTTCCCCCCGATGGGCGCTGCACGCTTGGATGCTTTCCTCGCAGCCGGGACATCTTTTCTCGCGCTGCTTTCGGCGGCAAGCGATTTCTTGGAGTTTAGCGCCTTCGGGCGGCCAGCTCTTTTTGCACTGGAAGCTTTCGCTTCCCCGCCCGCTGGTTGCAGGGCGCTCGCCTCGCGCCTCTTTTTATCCTCGTGCGTTACCAGCAGAGCTTCGATCTGCACCAGCAGATCGTTCGTGTTCATGGGCTTAACCAGCACCTCATCCGCGTCCTGTCCACCCTCGTCGGAATCGGCTAGCGGAAAGGCCGTGAGCAGGGCCACAGCAGGACGATACGGCGATTTCCTGGCCGCAACCACCACATCGTTCCCGGCGCTTTGGCTTTCCATTCGCATGTCGGTAATAACCATGTGGTACTGGTTGTTTCGGATCTTCAGCTTGGCTTCGCGCGCCGAGGCCGCAGTCTCCACCTCAAAGCCGTTGATCTCAAGCACAGCCTGCAGGGTCAGCAGGATGGCCACCTCGTCGTCGACCAACAATATGCGCCGTTTCATAAGCAAATACCCAAACTTTCCGGTGCCTTCCGTCTGGAGATGAAAATTGATTCTTGCAGAAACTGCTCGGTTTGTGGAGTCGCCGGGCTGCGCAACAGATTCCCCCAGGGTCCGGCGGCTTTTCGCCCAGGATTAATGCCTGGGCAACGAGGCAGAATACCACGCCGGGAATCGAACCTGCCGCAAACCCGTTCCGCCGGAACGGGTCGGAATTGCATCAAAAAAGAGAACTGAGCACGATATACTGAGTAGCTACGTGGCAGTCCCACGTATTTTTGGAGGAAACCCATCGATAAGCGTTCGGCCAAGCAGTTTATCCGCATCAACGAAAGAATCCGTGCCCGTGAGGTCCGCGTCATTGACGAGAAGGGCGAACAGCTCGGCATTCTTCCCCCCTTTGAAGCTCTGAAGATTGCCCGCGAGCGCGGCCTGGATCTGGTGGAAGTCTCACCCAATGCGGTCCCGCCCGTTTGCCGCATTCAGGACTACGGCAAGTTCCTTTACGAAAAGGACAAGAGCGATCGCGCCGCCCGCAAGAAGCAGAAGGTCATCACGATCAAGGAAGTCAAGTTCTCCGTCACCGTGGACGAGCATGACTACCAGACTAAGAAGAATCAGGCCGTCCGCTTTCTCACCGAGGGTGACAAAGTGAAGGCGTCCCTTCGATTCAAGGGCCGCCAGATGGCACACCGCGAGCTCGGTTATGCCATCATTAACCGCCTTATTCAGGACATCGGCGATGCCGGTTCCGTCGAATTCATGCCCCGCATGGAGGGCACGACGCTGCACGCCATTCTCGCGCCCGGTAAAAAGGAAGCGCCGAAGAAGCCTGCCCCGCCCAAGATGCCGGCGCCTGTGCCTGCTGCGCAGGGCGCGCAGTCCTGAATCCAGGACAACACAGGCGGTCTGATTCGATACAATCGACCCGTCATGCGGCAGTTCCCTCCCGCACGATGAGAGGAAATGAATTTCTCCCACACCGCTGCAAAAGAAGTCGATTCCGGGCTGAGCGAAAGCTCCTTGGGCGTGCTTGTCAATGCATCAGCGGCCTTGCTCGCTGCCGCTGATGTCGACACCATGCTGGGGCGCGTGCTGGAGTGTGCCCGGGACCTCATCGGCGCCGATGCTTGCGGTGTGTGGCGCACCAACGATGGCGGGTACAACTGGCGGATGCTGGCGTCGGCCGGGATCTCAAGTCACGGGGGCAGCGAGCTTCAGGTTCCCCACCCTGATCTGATTCCCGATGTCGCGCCCATCGAAGATATCCGTTCCTATCCGGTTCTGGCTCATCGCATTCCGTGGTACGACTCCGAGCGAATTTGCAGCCTGATTTGCGTCGCCCTGCGGATTGACGGAGTCGTCGCCGCAACCGTCACCTTCTACTATCGCCAACCGCAGCGCTTCACCGAAAGCGAGATCCGATTCGCGAAAGTCCTGGCCAATCTCTGCGCTTCCACGCTCTACATGACGGAACTGAAGGAGGCGCAACAGCGCGAACGCACGTCTCTCAGGTTCCTCGCAGAGTCAAGCGCCATCCTTGCGTCCTCCCTCGATTACGAGAGGACGTTGAGTACGGTGGCCCGTCTCGCCGTACCATTTCTCTCCGACTGGTGCACTGTAAGCATGTATGAAGGCGGCAAGCTCATCGCAATCGCTGTCGCCCATGTAGACCCCGAAAAACAGCGGATGATCGGGCAGGTGCCCACGGAATATAGCGAGCGCTTGCACGAGGCTGGAGGCACCGGCGCTGTCCTTGCCACCGGCAAGCCTCTGCTTTATGAATCCCTGCCTGAGGAGGCCCTCGCCGCCGCAGCCAACAACGAGGAGCACCTCGCCTGGATACGCAGCCTGGGGATCGTGTCGGCCGTCGTAGTCCCGATAAAGAGCAGGGATCGCGTGATCGGAGTCATGCACTTCATCTCCGATCGCAGCAAACGTCGCTTCAAGCAGGAAGATCTCCACATGGCCGAGGACCTCGCCGCCCGGGCATCCACCGCCATCGAAAACGCACGGCTCTTCCGCGAGCTTGGCCTGAGCGAATCGCGTTATCGCTCACTCATCGATGCAACTAGCTCGCTGGCCTGGTCCTCCGATCCCACAGGAAAATTCGTTGAGCCGCAGCCGGCCTGGTCTGCCTACTCCGGCCAGACATGGGAAGAACTGCGCGATTATGGATGGGCTCAGGCGCTTCACCCCGATGACCGCGAAAGGCTGGTGAACGAAATACTCGGGGGTGCCGAAGACATTGCTCCGCATGTATTCCGCGGGCGCATGTGGCATGCACCCTCGAAGGCCTACCGCCACTGCATGGTGCGTGCCGTTCCCATGAAGAACGATGCCGGCGAAGTGCAGGAGTGGGTGGGCGTGATCATGGATGTTCACGATCAGCTCCTGGCCGAAGAAAAGCTGCGCCGTACCGAGCAGCTCGCAACAGCCGGACGCCTCGCCGCCACCGTCGCCCACGAGATCAACAATCCTCTCGAAGCAGTCACCAATCTCGTATACCTTTCCCAGCAATCCACGTCGCTGGACGATGCCAGCCGGGAATACCTCAACACAGCGTCCGATGAGCTGCGCCGCGCGGCGCAGATCGTTCGCCAGACCCTGGGCTTCTATCGCGAGAACTCCGCGCCCAAAGACTCCGACGTCGGCGAGATCGTTTCGGAAGTGCTGCTCCTCTATCGCCGTAATTTCATGGCGAAAGAAATCCGGATTGCCTCAGAAATCGCTCCCGGAGCCATCGCTTGCGTCGTGCCCGGAGAAATCCGCCAGGTTGTGGCGAACCTGATTACGAATGCCATCGACGCTAGCAGCGCCCACGGAGAGATTGGCGTTGAAGTGAAGACGCGCGGCGACAGTGTCAGTGTTCGCGTTTCCGACGAGGGAACCGGCATCTCCCAGGAAAACCTCAGCCATCTCTTCGAAGCCTTCTTCACGACCAAAAAGGACCTCGGAACCGGCCTCGGACTCTGGGTCAGCCGCGGACTGATCGAAAAGCACAACGGCACCCTTACCGTCGAAACCAGCACTAGCCAATCCGATCACGGAACCACATTCACAATCCTGTTGCCTCTCGAGTGCGCGACCGTAAACCCTGCCACACCCTCCAACTGTGAATGATCAGTCCGAGCTAAACCCTTCTTGCCCCGCGATTACCTCAAGATCACGAGAGCCATGCAATACGCGGACAATCACAATACTTTTTGGGTGAGGTAGGTAATAGATTGCGTACTTCTTGTGAAAGATTACCCGCAACTCGGGTGCGAGGCGCAATCTTAAAGCGCCCGAATGGGGGAACAGCAGTACTTGTTCAAATCGGGCCGCGATGCCGGTTACGAACTGTGTTGCGAGTTCCTCTGTTCCTTCTTCGGCTAGATGATTCCAGATTTCAGCAAGATCAGTTTCCGCGGCATCGGTCAAGCGGAGAGCGAGCGATCGGCTAATAGCTTCCTCCCGCGCCGGATGATCCGCTCTACATCGAAGTCCCTGACGCGCCCCTTGGCGAGATCCGTCAGGCCACGATCGATTTCCGCTTTGAGCGCGGCGATCTTCTGCATTCGAAGTTCGCGCTTCAGCTTCCAGTCGCGGAGTGCTTCGCGAATTACCTCGCTGGACGAAGCGTAATCCCCATCCGCCACTGCCTCTTTAACAATCCCAGCCATGTCTGTCGGTAAGGTTATGGTCAGGCGTTCGATACTAGGCATATTTCACTCCAGGCTAGATCATACTTCATCATACTTATGATGCAAACGGCTGCCGGTTCCTATTTTTCCGCCATCCCCCGCCACTTCGTCGCCAGGTCCTTATCCGCCAGAGCCTTCACGAAAACCCCTCCAACCACACTGCGTGCCTGAAAGCCGATCTGCTTGCCGTTCTTTGTGTCATACCAGTCCGTCAACGGAACCCGCGACGGCGTCTCGTTCACCCACTTCACAATCGGGTTCAGCAGTGTTGCAAAGTCGGATGGGTTGCTCGTCATCGTCGCCGTCCACAGCTCCCAGTCGAGCTTTGTGTAGTCGGCGCGATTATCGAGCGGCAGTCCGTAAACATTCAGGTGTTTCAGATAAAACGCGATCTCTGTTTTCCGAATCTGCGGCGCAAACAGATCGAGCGACAGAAGCTGATCCCACACCAGGTTGTACTTCTGGCTCCACGTGCCCGGACGATCAAATGCCAGCTTGTAATGATCGCCATCGCGGGCCATCGTCTCCCATTGCGTCGCCATCTGCTTCGCAGCCGCCGCGTAGTCGTCGGCAACCGCGTTCTCCCCTAGTCCCCGCGCCATCTGCGCGTATGCGCCCAATCCCTCAATGGCCTTGATCGAAAGATTCGCGTTATGCGCCAGGTGGCCGGCGAAGTCATCCGTGCATAGCTGGTTCTCCGGATCCAGCCCCTTCTCGCGAACATACTTTGCCCATTTGGTGAACTCCGGCCAGTACTCCTTCGCGACATGCCAGTCGCCCTGTGCCTGCCCCAGCGCCGCCCCAAGGATCAGCATGTTGCCGCTCTCTTCGATCGGCATCTGGTCTTCTTCGGTCAACTCGCCTCCGCCGTACTCCTGGCCATCAGCCAGCGGATATCGCCCCAGATCATGCGGCGCGAAAGGGAACTTCCACCGCGGCAGGCTCGCATACTCCAGCACCGGCCGCACCTGCGCCTCGAGCAGTGCGGGATTGAAGAAGAGAAAGAAGGGCGACGACGGATACAGCACATCCACCGTGGCAATATCGCCATTCGAAAAATTCTCTTTCGCGAACAGCATCGGCTTGCCCTCGAGATCAGCAACCAGTCCGTGGGCCGCGAGCGTCTGCCGATAGGCAAGCAGCGCCAGCTGCCGATACCCCTGCCCCCCCGCACGATCAAGATCGGCCGCTAACTCGTCATCGTATTTGTGTCCGCGTGTTTCGAGCGTCGAATACTCTGCTTCAGCCTGCGACAGCATCGCTTGTGCCGTTTCGTTGTTGCGCTGCCAATAAGGCCGCAGCCTGCGCTGAAAAAATTCGATTGCATACTCCTCTGTGTACGAGAGCAGCACGTGTCGGCTCACCGTCTGTCCCGGCGCCGCCTCAACCGGCACCACAACAGCAAGCTCCGCGGCATGATTCCTTGGTGTTTGCGGCATATCCATGTCGTCCGACGCCGGCAGCGTCCCGTCCTTCAGAAACGCGCGAACCGCATGCGCCGATTCCGCCACACTCGCCTGTTCATTTGCCGGCACACCCAGATGGAAATAGCCCCAGTCAATGCGCAAATCATCGCCCGACCGATTCAGCACGCGCTGATCCCGCGACCCAATGTTCAGCAGCGTCAGCCCCGCCGTCCGCGAGCGGCCCCACGTGACCGCCTCGTTGTCGGTGTCCACCGCGATGCGCCCGTCAACATCCAGCAGCACCTCTACCTTATGACTCCGGCCGTCCGTGCTGCCCACATTCCACGTCAGATAAGTCACCGGACGCGACAGCAGATCGAGATCCTGAGGAAACGCCGGAGTGAAGAACGAGACCTCAAGCTTCACGCCCGCAGCCTCGAAGACATAATCCGTGTGCGTCGCCTTCACATCCACTGAATCCTGCTTCATCGCCGGTACAGCACGCGGATACGCGCCCATGTAGCGATAGTTTGCTCCATCAATCCGAACCAGCCCCACGAGCGGCTGTTCGGTGCCAGTCCAGTGCCTCGTCGGCTGATCCGTCAGATGATCCGCCATCGACCACACGCTGAAATAGGGATTATGTGCGATCAATGGAACCGCAGGAGGCCGCTGTTGAGCGCTTCCTTCAGCCGTTGCTCCCAACACAACGATTGCGGCAGTCAGTGGCACAGAAAGTGATGTAATCGGTTTCACCAGGCCTCACAAATCACGAAAGTTTCAGTTCAGCCTTTTTAGCAGATGAGAACCAATCATTTCACTGGTTCGATCTAACCATGCCTGTCTCAGCTTGCGGGGTCGAGGATAACCCCGTTTCGCTGTCCTGCCACCATCGAACTCGCAGGTGCGCGTCTTTGCGATATTCGTCGCCCAAGTCGATTCGTTGTCTTCTCCACCAAAAAGTACGAGATGGCGACAACCACTGGGAGCAGCAACGGAAAATGAAGGACACGCGCGATTGCGGCGCTCCCGTATTCGCTGGGCGACGCGAGGAAAAGCTGCTGCCAAACGTAGGCGCTGTACGAGACCAGGCCAATCCACTGAAGAGGAGCGGCATCGAGCACACTTGAGGATCTCTTCCGTCCCACCGTGTGGAGCAGGAGCAATGCAGTGCAGAATGGCATCATAAGAACGTACGCCACGCTGGCCACGACCGCAGTCGGAAACGGACGGGCAAAGAGAAGCAGCGTAGCAAACACCACGACAGCGGAGGGAATGGACCCCGCTAGTTTCGTCATGCGCCGTTCCTGCATTGCAACCAGAACTCCGACAGCAATGCAGCTGAAGCCTGCAACAGCTCCTGGAGAAAAGAATTGCGCTAGCAGGCCTGCTTGAGTAGCGGCACTCCAGATCAGTAGCCCGACCACCGTCGCGATCAGCCAGAACTGGCGACGGGCAGGCTTGACGAATGACCAGCACAGCGGGAAAACCAGATAAAACTGTTCCTCGACCGCCAGGCTCCAGGAATGCGAGGTCACAAAGGTCTTGTGCGCAAAGCTTGTATCCGTCAGGTAAAGCGCGCAACTAACCACATTTCGCGGTGTCACCGAAATCGCATGTATTAGTCCCAGAATTCCGACAGTTCCCAAAAATAAGTAGTACGTCGGAAAAATTCTGAAGAAGCGTCGGATATAAAAGTTCCCAATCGAGAACGAACCCGTAGCCGCTTCCTCCCTGAGAACCTGTCTCGCGATCACGAATCCGCTGATAACGAAAAATGTTCTTACGCCGACAGTGCCGCACGTAGAAGCGAGCCAGCCAAAGTACTTGTGTGGCTGTATAAAGTTCCCTAGCCTGAAAAGGAAAAAATGCGAGGTCAGCACCAGCAGTATGCTGATGCCACGCCAGCCATCAAGCTGGGATATGCGCCCTTCTTTGTTTTCGGCCAACGAGATACCCTTGTGAAGTTCAAATCACAACGGACAACTAGTGGTCTAAGGGGGCGACCCTGCGATGCCAGGTGTTCCTGGAGTGTATCGCAGTGTGCGCAAAAGTCGACTACCAATTTGTGGGATCCGAGGGTATCGGAATATCACTCCTGCCACGCGGTACCGGGCTTCCTGTCTCACACGGCTCAGCTTGTGTGATCAAGAATGATGCGCCACCCGTCTGCCTCATGTCCAAAGATCAGCGAGAAGATGCCGCGCGCTTCGCCGCCGCCCTGCGCCGTTCTTGCCAGGTGATACCTTCCCGTCGCAACCGCATAATCGCTGCCCAGCATTCGAACCGTAAGCTCCGAAAAGTCCAGCGTCCCCATCGCCTCCCGCGTGGCATAGGCGGTCTTGTAACGCTCCAGGATTGGCCGAAACCCGCGACTGATCGTCTTTCCGATAAAAGTCGTATCGGGCGAGTCCTTGTAGCCACGCATGAAGGAGTCAATATCGCCGCGATTCCACGCCACTTCCTGATCATGCAATACCTGTTCGATGGCGGCAGTATCCTTCGTACTCTGTACAGGCGCCGTTTGGCCCGAAGCCACCAGGCAAAGCAGCATGGCAAAGCCGGTCGCGGCCAGTCTCTGAAATCGCATGATCCCTCCCGGACCGAAGTATTTCACAGCGCCTCGCCACTTCCGCCGGCTTTCATCCCCCTCCCGTGCGACATACAATCGAAGCATGACCACCCGCACCGTCCACGCCGTCTGCTCGCACGATTGTCCGGACTCCTGCGGAGTATTGGTCACAATCGACGACGCAGGACGGGCTACCCGAATCAAGGGCGACCCCCACCACCCTGTTACTCAGGGATTTCTCTGCGGCAAGGTGGCCAAATATCTCGATCGCGTCTATTCGCCCGATCGTCTCCTCTACCCCATGCGCCGCCGCGCCGGAATCGCCAAGACCTCGCTGCCGCAGGGCCGGGAGCACGAAGCGTTCGAGCGCATTTCCTGGGATGAAGCCCTCGACACCATTGCCGCGCGCCTTCAGCAAATAAGCGACCAATACGGACCCGAGTCCATCCTCCCCTACTCCTACGCCGGCACCATCGGCGTTCTGGGCTACGGCTCGATGGACCGGCGCTTCTTCCATCGCCTCGGAGCCTCGCAGCTCAATCGCACCATCTGCTCGACTGCCGGAGGCGATGCGCTCCTTTCCGTGTACGGCCGCAAGCTCGGTACCGACACCGAAGCCTTCCTCGACTCGCGCCTCATCATCGCCTGGGGTGCCAACGTCCACGGCAACAACATCCATCTCTGGCCCATGATCGAACATGCCCATCGCAACGGCGCAAAGCTCGTAGTCATCGATCCCTATGCGACCCGCACCGCGCGCCTCGCCGATTGGCACATCTCCATCCGTCCCGGGACCGACGCAGCGCTGGCTCTCGGCCTCATGCACATCATCATTCGCGACTCGCTATACGATCGCGACTACGTTGCCGCTCACACTCACGGATTCGACCAGCTCAAGACCCGCGCTGCCGAATGCACCCCCGAACGCGTCTCCCAATGGACAGGCATCGCGACCGAAGACATTGAGCGGCTCGCCCATGAATACGCGACCACCGTTCCTGCGGTCATCCGGATGAACTACGGCATCCAGCGCTCCGAAAACGGCGGGACCGCGGCACGCGCCGTAGCCATGCTGCCCGCCCTTATTGGAGCCTGGAAGCATCGCGGCGGAGGTCTGCAGCTATCCACCAGCGGCGCATTCTCCTGGGACAAACACACGCTGGAACGTCCCGATCTCATGTTCGCCAGCCCGCTCAAGCGCCCGGCGCGAGTGGTGAACATGGTCCAGCTCGGCCACGCTCTCACCGAGCTCGAGAACCCACGCGTTCACGCCCTCTTCGTCTACAACTCGAATCCTGCTGCCGTGGCGCCCGACCAGTCCCAGGTGCTGCGCGGCATGGCGCGTCCTGACCTCTTCACTGTCATTCACGAACAGTTCTTCACCGACACCGCCGACTACGCCGACATCCTCCTCCCTGCGACGACCTTCCTTGAGCACAAGGACGTCCAGGGGGCCTATGGCCATTACTATGTCCAGCTCTCCAATCAAGCCATCGAGCCCCTCGGCGAATCTCGCTCGAACGTCCAGCTCTTCTCCGAACTCGCCCAGCGCATGGGTTTTACCGAAGACTGCTTCCGCGACACCCCGGACGACCTGATCGCGCAGGCTCTCTGGGAAGGCAAAGACCAGCCCACATGGCAGAAGGGGATCACCTCCCAGTCCCTCGATGAAGCCGGCGGCCACATTCGCCTCAAGTTCGAAGCCGAGGCCGAGGGCGAGAGCTTTCTCCCATTCTCCAATGGCGGATTCGCGACCCCCAGCGGCCGGGTCGAGTTTTACTCCGAGTCCCTCGCTGCTCAGGGCCTCGATCCACTGCCGTCCTTCGTGCCACCAACCGAATCGCGCCACGAAGCTCCCCATAACACCGCGATGCGCCAGGATTACCCGCTTGAATTTCTCCCACGCAAAGCCGACAACTACATGAATTCCACCTTCGCCAACCTGCCCCTGCACCAGAAAATGGAACATGGCCACCACGCCACCCTCGAAATCCATAAAGACGACGCCGCGCCGCGTGGAATCACCGACGGCGACATCGTAGAAGTTTTCAACTCACGCGGCAGCATTCGACTGATGGCACAGGTCTCGGCCAATGGAAACGCAAGTGTCCCCATTGGTGTTGTCGCCTCCCGCCTCTCATGGAACAAGCTTTCGCCCGGCGGACACAACGTGAACCTGCTCACTTCGCAGCGCCTCACCGACATCGGCGGCGGCGCAACTTTCTATTCCACCCTCGTCCAGGTGCGCAAGGCCGATGAGTCCGCCGCTCCCGAACACGCTTCCTGAATCGTCTATCCAGTGGCCCGTTGAACAGGTGCGAAGACGCGAATACGCGCTCCTTCCGTTAGACTAAGAGCGGATTTGTCGTCGAAACCTAAACGCGCCTCTTGACTTGCGCCCAATCGGGTTACGGAATTCTGACTAAACATGCCTTTACCGGCTGCCTTCCAATGTGCTGGTTGTGGAGAATGGAATGAAACGGTGGTGGATGAATCCGGCGGCGCCAGGCAATGCTACGTGGAAGACTGCCAGCTGTGCTGCAAGCCAAACGTCCTCAGCATTCAGTGGGACGGTGAGGGATATCTCATCCACGCAGAACTGGAAAGTTGATCGTGGCGTAATGCCCCATGCCGTTCTCGGATGAGGAACCTCGCGCGGAATCGAATTGCGGAGTTGGGGTCTGCGGCTCCGGTCCCATATAATCGCCTTTTACTTAAGATTGGCCTGATTTTTTGCAGTGAGGGTGTGCATATTTTTCCCGTCGAACGCGGGGGCGCAAGCTCCCCAATCCAACTGAGCCAGAGTTTGCGCCGTTCAATTCGCCGCACACTGCAGTGTTTATCCTTCTTCTGCTGCCTCCTCACGCTCTCTGCGTGGGCGCAGCAGCAGATCGTCACGCAGATCCGCGTCATCGGCAACCGGCAGATCCCCAAGGAAACCATCCTTGCGCGCATGTTCAGCCGCATCAATGACCCCTACGATCCGCTCACCGTGGAGCGCGACTTCAATTCGCTCTGGAACACCGGCTATTTCGAGAATCTCCGTATTGAGAAGGAAGAGTCTCCGAAGGGAGTCATTCTCGACGTCTACGTCACGGAAAAGCCCACCATCCGCGAAATAAACTACAAGGGCCTGAATTCCGTCACCCAGTCCGATGTTCTCGACCGCTTCAAGAAAGAGAAAGTCGGCATATCGGTCGAGAGCAAGTACGATCCCACCCGCGTCGCCCATGCCATCGCCGTCCTCAAGGAATTGCTCGGCGAGCACGGCCACCAGTTCGCCACCATCAAGGCCGACATCAAGAAGATTCCTCCTGCTTCCGTGCAGGTGAACTTCATCATCAAGGAAGGTCCGAAGGTCAAGGTCGGCAAAATCCAGTTCACCGGCAACGAACACGTCAGCTCTCGCGTGCTGCGTGAATCGATGAGAAACCTGCGCCCCATCGGCATTCCCAAATCAATCTTTCTTGAGAACCTCTTTGCCCGTACCTACGACGCGAGCAAGCTCGAGGAAGATTCCGAGCGCGTGCGCCAGGCTTATCGTGATCGGGGATACTTCCGCGCCAGCGTCGGCGATCCCCAAACCCACCTCCGGAACGAAAGCGGTCTTTCCTTTCTCACTTTCCGCCCCCGGAAGGGTAAGCGCATCGACATCCTGATGCCGATCGATGAAGGCGCGCGTTATCGTCTGGGTTCTATCACTTTCAGCGGCAATAAAGCTGTCACCAACGTCAAGGCGCTGCGCAGCCAGTTTGCCGAAAAGGACGGTGACTGGTTCAACGCCACCGCCTTCGGCAAGGGCTTGCAGAACCTGCAGAAGGCCTACGGACAACTCGGCTACATTAACTTCGTCGGCATCCCCACCCCCACCATTGACGAAGCCAAGAAGACCGTCTCCTTCAATATCGACATCGATGAGGGAAAGCCCTTCTACGTCTCGCGCATCGAATTCCAGGGCAACACCGTAACCCGCGATTTCGTCATTCGCCGCGAATTGCTGCTTGAAGAGGGCGCCGTCTACAACAGCCATCTGTGGGAGTTGAGCCTTTTGCGTTTGAATCAGCTCGACTACTTTGATCCGCTCAAGGTCGAGCAGGACTCCGAGACCCACCAGAATGCCGAAAACGGCACCGTCGATCTGCTCCTGAAGGTCAAGGAGAAGGGCAAGAACTCCATCGGCCTCAATGGCGGCGTCAGCGGCCTCGGTGGTTCCTTCATCGGACTGAACTACCAGACCAACAACTTCCTTGGCCTCGGCGAGACACTCAGCGTGCAGGCCAATGCCGGCGACATCTCGCGGACCTTGCTCTTCGGTTTCAACGAGCCGTACTTCCGCAATCGCCCGCTCAATTTCGGATTTCAGATATTCAGCAACAAGTACGACTACAACGCGTCGAAGAACTACAAGCTTGCCGGAGGTAACCCCGATAACCTCTCGAACGCGCAGCAGTCATTGCTGCAGAAGTACAACCAATCCTCAAACGGCTTCAGCGTCTCCGCCAGGTATCCCATCCATCGCAGTTTCAAGAGCGTCGGTGTCACCTACAGCTTCAACAAGCAATCGGTCACGACGTACAGTGCGGCATCTGCCAACTTCTTCCAGACGCTTGCATTCCGCAGCGGCATTCAAGGTCAGAACGCGCTCGAAGGCATCTTAAACAGCCAGGCTTCATTCAGTTTTTCGATGAATAAGCTGGATGCCGCCTACCAGCCCCACCGCGGATCGGAAATGTCCGCTATTCTCCAGGTCGCTGGTATCTGGGGCAACGTACGCTACATCAGTCCGGTCATCGAGTACCGCAGCTTCCATCCCATCAAGGGCCTCAAGCTGAATCCCGAAGGCCGCAACGTCCTCGGATACCGGTTGCAGGCAGCCTACATCC
>Ga0335073_10001133_pt1 | contig 35457 bp, 27 predicted proteins | sample Lox_Sample_22_FD_207093 | JGI IMG/M metagenome (GOLD analysis project Ga0335073, IMG submission 207093) | Soil microbial communities from Loxahatchee National Wildlife Refuge, Florida, United States - Lox_Sample_2.2 | ecosystem: Environmental > Terrestrial > Soil > Wetlands | place: USA... | reverse complement strand
TCAACTACTTTCAGGAGCCGTCATGAGTAGATATCAAGAAGTTCGGTTTTGGATATTGTTCGTTGGGCTGCTGGGATTTTTGATGCTGTGGCCAGTCGCTCTCGAACTGTCCTCTCGGCAGCCCGCCAATCTAGGGCCAGGCATCGTCCGCGAAATATTGCTGCTTTCGTGGGTTGTCGCTGTGAGCAACAACTCCAGGATCGCAATCGTTATCCTGATCCTCGGAATCGGATTGGTAGTATCACGTTGGCTCTTCGAATTTGGGTCTGGGATCGTCTTCGACAACGTCAGCCACGTATTGGGTCTCATAATGTTGCTGATCGTGGCGGCGGCGATTCTCACCGAGGTTTTGCACGCGGGAGAGGTCACCTTTCATCTCGTCATCGGCGCCGTATGCGTATACCTAATGCTCGTCCTTCTATGGACTTTCTTGTATGACGCGATCGAAACATTTGCACCGGGCGCGATTCTTGTGTCGGGCGCATCATTCCCGGGCACCGCGAAGCTTCCGGTGGCGGACGCCGAGTTCGTCAAGTTGCTCTATTTCAGCCTGACCACTATAACCACTTTGGGAAACGGCGAAATATCAGTCAGCTTTTTCGCGCGTCAGCTCGCGCCCATCGAAACCATCACGGGCCAACTTTATCTTGCGGTTTTAATCGCCAGGCTGGTGGGATTCAGTTCCCCTGCCGGTCCCGCGTCTCAAACGCGAGTCACTGAATAAAAACGTTCGTGAATGCAGCTATGTTGTAGAAGGACTTGACTATAGAAGTGTGCGACAGCGATGGATGCTGAAGAAAGACAACGACCAGTCGGTGCACACAATGCATGTCCGACAGCCCTGCTTTAGGAGTCGAAGGATTAGCGCGGATACCCCGGAGAGTAAAAAATGAGTAAACCTGAGAGCGCCGGAGACGCGGTGCACGACCTGTTCCGCGCACACGCAAGACCTGCGCACATTTGGCTGCCAATATTACTTGTGGCGATCGCGTGCGGTGCAGTTGCGCTGCATGTCAGAGACATTATGCTCGTCCGGCCCGGTTTAATACCGCCAGAGTTTCGCTCCGCTATAGCTTACGAGGCTTTACTTTGCTGGGCAGTCTCGACGGTTTGTGCTTACGTCGGAGGCTTCGTCGTGGGGCGCCTCTACGAACCTTGATCGGGTTTGAAGGAGAACTCCCTTTGCCAATAGAAATAATTTACCTCCTTTAGGTTATGACGTCGGCTTCCTCTGATCGAAGGACGGGATTTATGGTACTGCGGGGAACAAAGCGAAAATTTATATGGCCAAGATAAAGATTCTCACCAAAGAACAGCGCCGCGACCAAGGCAAGTTACTCCGGCAAAAGTGCCCGCGATCATCGCATGGAAAGATGATTCTCGGACAGGGCGATCAGCGCGACATCGTCGCGCTGATCGAAGCCTCGAACAAGGATCGACTGGATAATCTCATTCCGATCCGCCATGGACGAATGGTCCAGTCCGAATTTGCGTATTTCCGAGGAACGGCCCTGATCCAGGCGCACGATCTGAAACATACCCCGTCAAGTGGAATAATCGTTCATGCGTGCGGGGACTGTCATCTCATGAACTTCGGCGGATTCGCCACACCCGAGCGAAACCTGGTCTTCGATATCAACGATTTCGACGAAACTCTCCCGGCACCATTCGAATGGGATCTGAAACGTCTCGCCGCCAGCTTTGTTATCGCCGCACGCTGGCGCGGATTCCGGAGCAGTCAGGCGCGGGAAATGGCAGTCCAGGTCGTCTCCTCATACAGGGAGTCGATGAGAAAGCGTGCGGATACTGGCGTGCTCGAAGCGTGGTACTCCCGAATCACCTTGGACGACGTGATTGCGATGTTCGGCAAGAATGCCGAAGTTACCCGTCGCTCTAAGCGGAAGGTGGCTGAGGCACGCAAGCAAACCCAGGAACACGTCCTCACCAAACTTACGGCGCCGGTTAGAGGTCTGCCGCGTATCGTTAATCAACCCCCGCTTCTCTACCATCTCGGTAAGCAGGAGGGTGTGACGGAACGAGTCATGGGCGACTTCCTCAAGCAATATCGCGAGACTCTGGCCGAAGAGCGTCGCATCATGTTCGATCGCTTCAAGGTGGTTGACATGGCGCTCAAGGTCGTGGGCGTTGGGAGCGTCGGGACGCGGTGCTACGTCGTGCTTCTTCTGGCTGCCCCCGATGATCCTCTATTTCTCCAGGTTAAGGAGGCACGCCCGTCGGTCCTGGAAGGCTACACCGGGCATTCACCGGTCTCGCACAACGGCGAGCGCGTTGTCGTGGGACAACGCTTGATGCAGGCTGCTAGCGATATCTTCTTGGGGTGGTCGAGGGGGCCCGCCGGCCGGGACTTTTATGTCCGCCAACTCCGCGACATGAAGATCGCTCCCGAGGTCGAAACCCAGACTCCGAACGTGATGCGCGCCTATGCCGTGCTCTGCGGCTTGGCGCTGGCGCGGGCTCACGACAAGGCGGGGGATGCCGCTATGATCGCGGGCTATCTTGGCAGCGCGGATCATTTTGAGCAGGCTATCGGAGATTACGCCGTTGGCTACGCCGATCAAGTCCAGCGCGACTATAAGGCCTTCGTCAAGGCCGTCCACAGTGGCCGCCTCAAAACCGACGTGAATCCGAGTCGTTTGGAGACCGCACTAAGATGAAGCGTCCCTGTGCTTGCTTAGGGAAGTTCTGCACAGGTCATATGCGGTCCAGCGTCGCAATCCACGGCTGCTCGCTCACTGGGCTCTGAAATCTGCGGCTGGGATGATGGGAGCCGGATGAATCGAGAGGTTCATGTCCGGTTCTGCGAGAGCGCGGGGCTGAAATGCCCCGCGCCACTCACCTTCGTGGAGGGTCGGCTCCAAACCCGAGAAAGGGAAAAGAACGGACAAAGTAATCGTAGGACTGAAATAGTCGCCGGGCGCGTGCAATTTCTGGATGCGCCGTCCTCGGGACAGGGCGAGGCGGGGGCGACTGATGCCTGCGTCGACTCCGCCCCCGAAACCTTGAACGCTGCGTCACTACTACGAGGAGTGGATCGTTAGAAAGATTCCTCCGCTCGTTCGATTGTCAACAGCAAAATGGCATCGAGTCTGCTTCGAAGCGATCATCCTGCCGAGCTTAGGTTCTGCGTTGTTTAGCGAGATAACAAAGAGTCAGCAAGAAGCATTCCGAGCTACGCTGCTGTATGGAAAAACGCGGCGCGGAACGACGCGCACGATTAAAGCCGTCCGCAACATATGCTTCCGTGGGTCGCAGATGTTTTGAAGCGAATGCCCAGACGTCTTCATTCAGACGGATCTGTATACTTGGCAAATACGGCTCATCGAGGGGAACGACACTTTCCTAAACTAACCACCAGTTATTGCGTCCAACGAGAAAGTGGCAACCGCGGCCCGCGTTCGCAGGCACGTCTTGGGACCGTTAAACGCGTGGTACAGCTGAGCATATCCGGCGAGACGATCCCAATGCGCGTTCTTCCAGGCCAGCATCGCATCATGATCACTCGGGTCCATGCCGTAATGCGGCCCACGCTGAAGCAGTCCCGCTCGGCACTCGTCCCAAGACAGGTCGAGCCACACCAGCACCGTCGCGCGCGACAAGGCGATCTCGATCAGACACCTGAACACGCCCTCGATCACCCAGTCGGTGCCCGCCACGACTTCAGCTGTGAGAGCCTTCGCCTCGCTTTTCGCTCGCTTTCGGCCATCCAAGTGCCGACATAGGATATCGAGGTCGTAGATCGGGAGGTTTGGTGGCGCGCCAATCCGTTTGGCTAAGGTGCTCTTGCCGGAACCGCTATTGCCAATGATCACCAAGCGCATCGAAAACTGAGCCGTGCTTCAGAGTCAGGCATCGTACTTGTCAAGTATACAATTCCGCCGCACGCGGAAGGGAACGATGGACGCGCCGGTCTTGAGTTGATCGAGATGATCCGCCCACCACTGCATCATGCGGAAGCGTTCCGGAAGATGTTCAGCGGCAATGTAGGCCGCGCGTACCTCGTCGGTTTCCGCGTGGGCAAATTGGCGCTCGATCGCATCTCCAGACCATTTCCCTGATTCGTTGAGCAGCGTCGATGCCATCCGCCGGAATCCGTGCACGGTCATGATTCCCTGCTCGTAGAAAAGATACCGGAGTGCGGCAAGCACGGCATTTTCGGACATCGGGCGCGCGTGCGTGCGACCCGGAAACAAATAACGCCCCGAGCCCGTCAGCGGATGCAACTGGCGGAGAATTTCGATCGCCTGCTGTGAGAGCGGAATCAAATGTTCACGTCGCATTTTCATCCGCTCAGCCGCGATTCGCCACAGCGAGCCGTCGAAGTCGATCTCCATCCATTCCGCCTTGCGAATTTCGCCCGGGCCGCGCGAAGGTCAGCGCGGAGAATTTCAAGGCGCATCGCACGACGAACGAGCCCTGCTACCCGTCGACCGCGCGCATCAGGCCCGCCACGTCGGCGGGCTTCGTTACGGCGGCGAGGTGCTCTTCCCTGACAGGCACGAGGGCGCCGCGAAGATCCGCGCTGGGGTCGCGGATCGCCCGTCCTGTCGCAACCGCGAACCTGAAGATCTGCCCGATAATCTCCTTGATTCGGTGCGCCGTCTCCACCGCGCCGCGCTTCTCAACGCGCCGCAGCGCCTCCAAAAGTTCGGGGGCGGTGACTTCAGCAATCTGCCGCTTCCCGATCCAACCTAATATATCCCGCTCAAGGCGGCTGACTATGGTTTCCCGATGGAGCGGCGACCATACCGCGCTGAATTTCTCAAACCACTCCGGCGCGATCACCTCGAACGTCGCGTCTTCGCTCCGCTCCTCTTCCTTCGTGGCCCTGCGCTCGGCGCTCGGGTCTCTGCCGTCAACCAGAAGCCGCCTTGCCTCGTCGCGTCGCTCCCGCGCCTTTGCGAGGGTCACGTCGGGGTAGGTTCCCAGCAAGAGCCGCTCGCTCAGTTACCCCACATAGTTACCCCCAAGAATCCCGGCTCTCAACGTTCATAGCCGCACGTGGCTGGATGCCGATCAAGGCAAAAATCTAGGATTTACAGGCTATTTTGAACTCGGTCAGACTGGGTAGCATTATAATATGGTGGAGGCGGGGGGAATTGAACCCCCGTCCGAAGGCATTCCAGCGATGGCCACTACACGCTTAGTCCGCGATTTGGAGCTCGCCCCGACCGCGCCCACGAACGGGCTCAGCCGAAGCCAGCCAGTTTGATCTCGGGCCACCGTCCAACCGGCGAACGACGGCGCCCCAGCCCGCTAAATGACGCCCAGACCCGCCGCCGCGAGCATACGGCGGCTGGACGCTAGCGGCCCTTAGGCCGCCAGAGCGTAACCGTTATTGTCTGCGGGTAAATTTCGCAGTCTGCCTGTTTAACGGGTTGACAGTACCCCGGCGTGCGACCATGACCTTCTTGTCTCCGTCGAATCCAGTTCGCCCCCAAAAAGCGCGATCGAATCAAACGAATCGGCCGGTCGTGACGGTTACTCCATCAATCTAAGGCTTGCAGGAGGCGCAAGCAACCGAGGGTGAAACTTCGCGTCCCCGGGCGCATCACGCGACATTGGCGCGACTTCGCCCTTCTTTGCATCTGTTCTCATCTTCTAATGTTGTTGTAGGCGATTTTGGATGATAATTCATTGAGCCGCCCGTGCCTTGAATTTTGATCGGGCCGAATCCTCCGGAGTCGGCCGCGCACAGGGAAGGGGATTGTGATGTCAGCGGTGGACTCTCGTTCGGCTCGGCTTGCTTGGATCTCGGTTTCAGTCGCGATGTTTGCGCTCGCGGCGCTGCTCTCGCATGGCTATCGCGAGAAGACTGTCGCCCCCGCGCGCAAGCCGTCTCCCGATGCGATCAAGCAGTTTACGGCGATGCCCCTTTACTTCGAGCGCAACCAGGGGCAGAGCGATGCGCAGGTCCGCTACCTCTCGCGCCAGGGCAACTACACCGTCTTCCTTACTGATGACGCCGCGGTCTTTTCGCTCGTCGCCGATGCTTCGCGCTCGGGCGGCTCCGACCAGCATCAACATCGGAGCATGATTTCGTCGGCGATCCGCGTGCGGCTCGATGGCGCTGCGATTCATCCGCAGATCGAAGCGCACCACAAGCTCGGTGGTCATGTCAATTATCTGATCGGCAAGGACCCTTCGCGGTGGCATCGCGATGTTCCGATCTTTGCCAGCGTCGTGTATCGCGACGTCTATCCCGGCGTCGATCTCGTCTACTACGGCGCGAGCAACGCGCTCGAATATGATCTCGAAGTGCGGCCCGGCGCCGATACGCGCAAGCTCAAATTTGCAATTGAGGGCAACGGCCAAGCGCGGCTCGACGAATCGGGAAATATCGATGTCGCGACTGCCGCCGGCACCGTGACGATTCGCAAGCCAGTCGTTTATCAGACGGATGCGAAGGGCGCGCGTCAGCAGATTCGCAGCGACTATTCGCTCACCGTGCCGCGCCAGATCGATGGTGTTACTTCGCGCGAAGTGACGATCGCGCTGGGCGATTACGACAAGACGCGCGCGGTCGTGATCGATCCACAGTTCGTCTACTCGACGCTGATCGGCGGCACCGGGACGAGCGCTGGCCCGTTCGGCCCGTTACCCGGTTGGGGCGGACTCCAGCTCGCGATTTCCGATCTTGGCTTGTCCGATGCGGTCGATTCGTCGGGCAACGCGTACATTACGGGCACGACCTTTTCGTCGGACTTCCCGACCAAGAACGCGTTTCAGTCCACGCTTAAGGGCGCCAACACCGCGCCGGCTCAGAACCCCAACGCGTTCGTGGCGAAGTTCAATCCGGCCGCAAGCGGCGCGAGTTCGCTGATTTTCTCTACGTACCTCGGCGGCTCCGGCGACACGCTCGCAGGCGATGCCGGCCTTGGCAACGGCGACACCGCTACCGGTATCGCCGTCGATACAGGCAACAATATGTATCTGGCGGGCTACACCTTCTCGACGGATTTTCCCGGCAGCAGTTCGTGCGGCGCGTGGGGCCAGAGCAACAATCAGTTCAACAAAAACGTTGACAACGGGTTTATCGCAGCGCTCACCGCCGACGGCGGCACGCTCGATTACTCCTGCTATATCAACAGCCAGGACGGCGCATCGGCGAGCCGCGTAGCGGTGAATCCGACCTGCAGCGATCCATCGAATTGCAGTGTTTATGCGGTCGGTACCACCTTCGCGACCAATACCGGCGGCGCGGGATCGGATTTCCCTTCCACCACCAACGCTTACTTAATCACGAATCCTGAGAACACCAACCCAGTCTTGCAGAAGGCGGGCGCCGCCTTTCTCCTGGTGACATCCCCTCAGCCAGTTCCTCCTGCGATTCCTGCCGCGATGCCGACCTACGCGACCTTTTATGGCGGCACGGGAAGTAAGAACGGCGGTGACGGCGCGACCTCGGTCGCCGTCGATTCGTCGGGCCTGGCGTATCTTACGGGCTTCACCTTCTCCCTCGATTTGCCGCACTCGGCGAATGCTGGACAGTCCGCGAACAATGCCGGGGCATTGAATGAGACCAACGCATTCATTGTCGAGTTCGATCCATCCCAAAGCGGGATCAACTCGCGGATCTATGCGTCGTATTTCGGCGGCAACGGCCTGGGAAGCTCGAGCAGCACCAATCCGATCACGTTCCGCGGCGATGTCGGCAACGCGATCGCAGTCGATGGCAGCGGGCACATCTTCCTCACTGGCATCGCATTTTCGACGACGGGATTGTTCACGAGCACCACCGCCTTTCAGAAGGTCAACAACGCCGCCGCCAATCTCGGCAGCAACGCCTTCGTAACCGAGATCGATCCGAGCCAGCCAGCAGGAACGGCGCAGTTCGTCTTCTCAACTTATTTCGGCGGCTCTGGAGTTGCACTAAACAGTGCCACCGGGGTTGGCGACTTCGCGACCGGTATCGCGCTCGGCGGCTCCGATGTCTTCATCACCGGCGCTGGCCAGAGCACGAATCTTCCGACCACTTCGGGCGCATGCCAGCCGGCGCGCAACAGCTTCGTCGCGTCCAACGCCTTCGCATCCGAGTTTAATCCTGGCGGCTCGGGAACCGGGCAACTCGTTTTCTCGTCGTATTTCGGCGGTAATAGCCCGCAGGTGTTCGGCGACATGGGCACCGACGTCAAGGTCGCGAACGGCGACATCTATCTGACGGGTCTCACCCAGACCAGTACCTTTCCCGTAACGACGTCCCCGGCCGCGTTTCAGAGCACCAATCGCGCTTTCGGCGATGGCACGCACCCGTTTACCAATGCGTTCCTGACCGTGCTCGATCCGACCAGCAGTGTATGTCCGCCGCCCGGACCGACCCCGACCGCAACTGCGAGCAACACGCCAACGCCGACAATCAGTGCGACGCCGACGCCCACGGTGACCGCGACCGCGACGCAAACTGCCACCGCCACGCCGACTCCGTTGCCAGGCACGATAGGTTTCACTGCTCCCGGCGTCTTTGCGACCGTCGCACCCGGTTCGGTCGTTACAATCACCTTCACTGCGACCAACAACACCACCTTTACCAATCCGACGGTCAACGCAGTGACCATCAGCGTCACCAACCCCAAGGTCTTCACTTCGATATCGTTGTCCACGCCTAACGACGATGCGGGGACGATCAGTCCAGTGAGTGGGGTTGGCAATATTTTTACGTTTCCTCAACCGGTTACCTTCCCCACAACGCCCCCCCAGACTGTGACTTTCTCACTGATTGCGGTGCTCTCCGGCGGGAGCTCTGCGATAAAAGCGCCGCGCGGCGTCGTCGCGTATGCGTCGATCGCGCCGCCCGCACGATTCCCGGGTCGCGGACTCGCGCAGTTGCTCGGCGCGATGATGCTGATCGGCTTCGGCCTGATGAGATTCCCCGCGGGCCGTCGTCGATGGCTCGCCGGCGTGGTGCTCATCGGGATCGCGCTCGCCAGCGGTGTCGCCGGATGCGGCGGCGGTGGTGGAGGCGGCGGCGGTGGCGGCGGTGGCGGCAACCAGCCGCTCACTTCGATTATCTCGGTGGTCGATGCTGACGTGACCCCGACCGGCGCGGTCTCGCCTCTCGATTTCCCGCTCCAGATCGCGCAGATCACCCAGGCACTGTGACAACGACGACCGGCCATGGCCCGAAGCGCCGTGGCCGGTCCTCCTTTTGAGACTTCCGCCAAATCCCAGCTTTCTTTCGCGCTCAGGCGATTCGACATAACATGAGCGGATCGCCTCGCCGTTTATCGTCGTCCCGCGAGACGATAAACGGACGCGGCAATTTGGATTCGCGATGGCGCAGAGCAAGGAACAGGGGCGCAAGAACGACGGCTTCGATCTCGTGGTCGAGAACCGCAAGGCTCGTCACGATTTCTTTATCGAGGATACCTTCGAAGCCGGAATGGCGCTGAATGGCACCGAGGTCAAGTCGCTGCGCCAGCATCGCGCTAACCTGCGCGACAGCTACATCCGCATCAAGAAGGGCGAAGCGTTCCTGCAAGGCGTGCACATCGGTGCCTATGCCCCAGCCGGCCAGTTCAGTCACAAAGAAACCCGCGACCGCAAGCTCCTGCTGCATCGGCGCGAAATCGATCGCCTGTGGGGCAGGGTACGCGAGCGCGGCTACTCGATCGTGCCGCTGAAGATTTATTTCAAGGCCGGCCGCGCCAAAGTCGAGATCGGTCTGGCCAAAGGCAAGCAGGCCTACGACAAGCGCGCGGCGATCGCCAAGAAAGATTCGCGGCGCGAGATGGAACGCGCACTCAAAGGGCGCAATCGCTAGGCTTCAATTCGTCCGCTCGTTGGCCACCAGCTTGAGCTGATCGAGAATCTGCTGCATCCGCGCAATACTCTCGGCGAGTTCTGCCGCAATCGCGCCAGGACGCCCAAGCACTTCATCGACGCTATCGTGAAAGCCGTGCGGTACGAGGGCGAAGCCGCGCGACTCAGCCATCGCGCCTTTTTCATTGATGAAGAAGGTTCGGTTGAGCGCGTAAAGCACCCGCACCATGAAGCCCGCGGCCCGGAACAGGCATCCCGCCACGTACATCGTGTCGCAGCGCGCGGCGGGTTTGCCCGCGATACTCAACTCGAACTCGGCATCGAACAGATGCTTCGCCACGATCGTCGCGCGCAGTGGCTCCGGATAATCAGCGACCTTGGCCTTGAGCTCGACGAGCGCACCCAGCGGATCGTAAAGCGGCTGACAGACTTGGGTCTCGCCCGCATAAATCTGATTTTGAAAACCGAGCGGATGCCCGAGTTGATAGATCGAATGAACGCGGCCTTCGAGGCATTCGTCGATCGCGCGCGCGACTGCGCCGAGATCGCGATACAAAAAGTCAACGTGGACACCGTCGAGCGTGAGCCATCCGCCGCCGTTGACGCCCGGACCCCACGCGCCGAAGTCGGTCACGAGACCGCTGATATGGCGATCGTCGAGATCGCGCGCTGCCCGGTCGAGCGCGCCGATCGAGAACGGGCGCTCGCCGTCATAGTAAATGCCAAGGTCAACGTCGGAATGACGATCGGCGGTGCCGCGCGCACGCGAGCCCCCGAGGGCGATCGCCGCTACGCCGTCGATCGTACCGACGCGGCCGACAACGCGATCCAGGATTTCTTCGATTTCCCCGCCAATCACGGTCGATATCGCAAGCACCACGACTCTACACGTTTCCACACGCGCCAAGTTAACGCCAATGGCGCAGCCGGCTCGCGCATTCGTTATCCGTCATCCAAATCGCTGGCCGCCATCCATTCCGTCATGGTGAGCGGAGGCCGCCGAAGTCGAATGGGGATCTCGGAGGCCCCGAAGGGGCCGGTAACGGTAAGCGCGCAGGGCTTTCCTATTTCCTAACGGGCGAGGCGCTGTCGCGCCCGATTTCGGGAACCAGTCCCGACTGCGCGGGACTTGCCGATTAATTCGCCACGGCGGGAGATTCCGAAGGCGCCCCAATCATCGCTTGCAGTCTTGCGATGCGGCGGCCTAGCGGCGGATGCGTCGAAATCAGGTTCGCGAAGAAGCCTTCATCATCCTCTTTCGCGCCCTCGCGCGGGTTCACCATGAATAGATGCGCCGTACCCGCAGTGCCCGCCTTCAGCGGCGATTCGACCTGCTGCAACCGCTGTAGCGCTCGCAACAGCGCGCGCGGGTTGCGCGTGAACTCGACCGACGCCGCATCCGCCAGGTACTCGCGCTCGCGCGACACCGCCATCGCCAGCAACTGCGCGAAGATCGGCGCGAGCACTGCGAGTATCAGCACCGCAATCGCGATCACCGCCGAGGATTCGTTCTCGTGATCATTCGAATCGTTATCGCGTCCGCCGAAGCCGCCGAAGAACATCGTGCGGTAAACGAAGTCCGACAGCATCGCGATTCCGCCGACCAGCACCGCGATCATCATCATCGTGCGGATGTCGTAGTCGCGGATATGCGACATCTCATGACCGATGACGCCCTGGATCTCCTCGCGATCCATCTGGTCGATAAGTCCCTGCGTGACGCAGATCACTGAATGCTGTGGATCGCGCCCGGTCGCGAATGCGTTGGGCGACGGATCGTTCATCAGGTACGCCTTCGGCACCGGCAGCCGTGATGCGATCGCCATCTCGTTGATGACATTGAGCACCGTCTGACGTTCGACAGTATCGCCCGTCAGCGGTTCGGCACGCACCGAGAGCAGGACGAGAGAGGCACCGCCGTAAAACGAAACAACAGACTGGATACCACCAAAACCAAGCGCGAAGATCGTGAAGATTGGAAAGCCGATCAGATGGCCGCCATTAAAGCGCACGTTGCGCGCGAGGTAATCGAGGCCGAAACCGAGCACTCCGAAGAGCACAATGAAAACCGCGACCAGGATCACCGTCTGCCGGCGATTGGTCGCCTGGAGCGCACGGAAATCGCTCGCCGCCATCGGATCTTAGGGTCCGCTCAGGCGCGCGGCGCGCTCATCGAGAGATCGACCTTGGGAACGGCCTGATCCTCGGGCGCGCCTTTGAAGTACTCGGCCGGCTTGAAGCCGAAATTGTTCGCGATCATGTTGGACGGGAACGATTGAATGCGCGTGTTCAAATCGAGCACGACGTCGTTGTACGCCTGCCGTGCGAACGCGATCTGATTCTCGGTCGTGGTCAGCTCTTCCTGGAGCTTGAGCACATTCTGATCGGACTTGAGCTGCGGATAGTTTTCCATCACCGCGAGCAGCTTGCCGAGCCCCGCCGTGATCTGATTCTCCGCCGCGATCCGCGTCGTCTGGTCGGGAGCGCTGACGGCCTTGGCGCGCGCCTCGACCACCTGCGTGAGCGTGTCGCGCTCGAACTGCATGTAGCCTTTGACGGCCTCGACCAGGTTCGGAATCAGATCGTGCCGGCGCTTCAATTGAACATCGATCTGGCGCCACGAATTTTCGACCTGGTTGCGCAGGCTGACGAGGCGGTTGTAGGCGAGGATCGTCCACGCAATGATCGCGACGACGATAATCAGCAGCACAGTTGAGGTCATCGGTTCGCTCCTGCCTCGCCGATTCTATGCTTCCGGTGGGCTCACAGGAATGCGCCGGCAGGTTATCTTCCGGTAAACCTGCCGGCGCTGCGGAGGGAACGTGGGCCTTGCGCCCGTAAATGGCTAGTTCTGGTAGTTGACTTTGATCTTGAGCGGCTTGCTCTCGGGCTTCTTGAGCACCGTCACTTCGAGCACGCCGTCCTTGTACGAAGCGGTGATGCCGTCGCTGGTGGCATCTTCAGGCAGCTTGAACGCGCGCCGAATCTTGCCAAAGGTCCGTTCCGCCACGTGCACGGACGCTTCCTTGGGATACTCGGGGCGGGTGCGCTCGGCCTCGACGATCAGGCGGCCTTCCTCGACGCGCAGCTCGGCCGAGTCAGCCTTCACGCCCGGCATCTCGAAGTAGAAGTGATAGCCGTCAGCGTTCTCGACCACGTCGGTCGCAGGAGTCGTAGCGTGCTGCTGCGGAGCAGTGCGGGGCCGCTCGAGCTCATTCCACAGTTGGTTGAAATGATTGAACAGAGAGTTGTTGGGCAGCATGACGCCATTGTTCAAACGCAGTTCCATCGTAAAACGCCTCCTCGGAATTTCTCCGGAATAACAGTCAGATTTTTGTGGCTGCTGGCGCTTCGCTTTCTAAGTCAATTCGCCGGTGCCGCTCACAGTTAGAAAGGTAAGTACGAACGAAGAGTCGTCAAGGGGTGGATGGCGATCGAAAATTCGAGTCTTCCTCTGGCTTCTTTTTCCTGTGCCTCCAAAAGCAGATCCTGACGCTGCCCGCCCGCCATCGAAATGTTCGGCCGCCGCCAAATAGCTCCCGGCTGCGGACCCTGGCCGCAGCCGCGGGAGCGGCTATTGAGAAGTCCGGCCCGGGGTATCTAACCGGCTGGATTATCTAAGACTTGCCAGCCTCAGGCCCGTCGTCGGCCGCAACGCGAAGCTGATCGCGGTCCAGTCGCTGTTGCCGATATTCGGATCCGGCGGCGTCGTGTTCGAGGTCAGACCCACGGCCTGCGAATCCGTCGTTCTCGCCTTTGCCTCGATTCGGTCGCCAACCAGATGCGCGTAATAATCGCCGAGCGTCGGACTGCCAAACACTTTGAGCGCGCCCGTTTCATCAATTCCAACTCCGGGCACGGTGCTTACGGGCAGAGCGAAAACCTGGCCTTTCGCATTGCCCGCGCCATAGACGCTGATCAACTGCGCGAATGCAGTCTGGGTCGTGACGGGAGGGGCCGTCGCGGTGGCCCCGACTCCCTGAGCGGTCGAACCGGTCGCATCGAAGGGATTGGTACGGTCCACGCCCCGCCATACGGTCATTCCGCCCGATGGCGATGCCGCCTGGCTCCACGTCCAGGTGTAGCTCACAGGCTCGTCGGCCGGCGTGGTTACGAAATGGTACCACACCACGGTTTGATCGTTTGAGCTCGAAGTTACATTCGCGCCCGGCACCTGGGTCCATCCGATCGGCAGCGTTGGGCTTCCCGCCGCCGAGTTGAACGTGATCGACGCGAGCAGCATATCGCCTGCATTCAGGAGGCTTTGCGGAAGGACGGCCAGCGCCAGACTCGAGCCTTGGGCATTGAAGTTCGCCCGCAGGCCTATCTGCTTAACCTTGGCCGGAGAATCCCATTTGCAGATGATGGCCTCGTCGCCTGCGCCGGTCGGATCGAGGTCGCATCCCCAATCCGTCGGCGCCGGTTTGGCAAGACCGAAGAGCGCTCCGTAGTTGATCGGATTGCCGCAGTTTATCCGCGCCTGGTTGAATCCATACACGCTCTCCGCGTTAGGAATATCCGAGCACAACGGAATGGTGCTGAGCGGCGAAATCTTGGTGCTGCCATTGCCGCCCGGCGCAAAGATCACGCGATAGGAGGGCGAGTCGCCGCCGTAAACCTGGGGATCGTTGGGCCAGGTGTAAACCTTGGGCATCGCCTTGTGCAGCGTGTCGTCGCCGATACAACTGCTCGCATCGCTGCTGACGTCGCTGCACTTGCCGAGCGGAGGCTGAGTCGAGTCGAAGACCTGTGGCGGCGTGACACTGTCGTCGGTGTAGCCGTATTGGTAGGTAACGTACGGACACAACGGATTCGCGGTGCCATCGGCCTCCGGGTAACAGTTGCTGGCCTGAACGAATGCGCGGCCCTGACAGGTATGGTCGAGCGAAGAGCCTGGATTGTTCCAGCATGCTCCGTTCACAGGGCAATCGAGGTCGGTCTTGCACGGGTGTCCATACTGACTCGGATCGCCCAGGCAGAACGATTTCCAATAGTAACAATTCGTGCCCGGCGTAGGTGTGCAACCGATGGTGGGCGGCGATGGATACTCATATCTTCCGCAGTTCGAGAAACAGGCCACAACGCTGTTGTCGACGACGCCGGTGCTATCTACAGGTTGACCGGATTTGTTGACGTACACGAATCCGTAGGGATTGCCGTTGGTAAACGCCGAGCGGGTGAGCTTGAAGGCCGTGGGGCAACTCGATCGCAGATCTTCGCCGGATCTCGTGAGCGGGTACCGCTCGTTTAACCACTGAATGTCATGGGGCGCCTTGCCCGGTCCGTTGGTATCGAAAGGATCGTGCGCGTCGCCCGCGACGGGCTGGATGTCCATGTTGAGATTGACGCCGTCTACCGCGCTGATGTCGGGAGAATCTTTGAGATAGCTGACGGTAGGAGTCGTCGGCGCGTTCGAAACCGGCTCGGCAAAAGTCCATTCAGAGACCGTGGTGCCGACCGTCCCCGCCAGGCGCGCCGCGCTGCAGTCGTAACGGCCCGCGCAGCCTCCGGTTTCGCACTGGGCCTTGTCAAAGCCGAGATCGTAGCGGCATCCGGATCGCGCCCAGAATCGCGGACCGACGATTCCCTGGCACATGCCGTGCGCGTTTTCCGGACACTTCGTGTCTTCCCATGTAAGCGGAATGTCGATAGTCAGGACGTTCCCGTGATTGGCAGAGCCAGCTTTCCCGATCACCCAGCTTCCCGATTCGGGAAGCACAGGTACCGGCTGACCGCCTTTCTGCTGCGCGGCATTGGCGGTACCCAGCAGGTCCTCATCCGAACAGTTGACGAGCTGCACGACTCGATGCAGTCCTGGCTTCACGGTCGGCGTCGGCACGTTGGCCAGACACGCATCCAACCCGCCTCCCAGCCTGCCCGGAGGCGTCGGCTCGGCGGTCGGTCGGGCCTGAAGGGTCGGGAGAGGAATCGGCAACTTAAGGATGGGAGGTGCTGGCAACTTCAGGATTTGGGCATCGGCGTTGAGGGTTTGGAAAAATACACCGAATGCGAAAGTCGCTATTGCGACGATCAGAAAACCCAGCCGAGGGACTGCGTCACGTGCGAATTCTCTCGGACGCTCAACGCTCTCCAAATGAGCCAACCCCATCTATTGCGCTCCTGATTCGAAATGGCGTTCGTTCGTGCTGTTGAAATCGAGCGAGATCTACGCAGAAATTTGCCTGAGATTCTGCCTCTTTATTTTCTTAGATTCCACAAAGCGAAAGTTGCGTTATAGTTTCGATTTTCGCGGGCAGAGAGGGCGCGCATCGCGTGACGCAAGCGACTACTTTGCGGATTCGGCTCGAGCGGTGACGCTCGCGATCTCTTTGGCGAAGAGGCGGCCATCTGCCGGTCGCCTTGCGATTCGGCCAACTCCTGGCCATCCTTCAGTGCCTCGACCGCGCGCGCTATGTTGCCCTTGCCTATGAAGGTGCCGGCCTTGCGAAAGATTCGCGCTTAGCGCTTGCCCTTTTCGGCCGTTGTCATGGACGACACTACAGAAGACCTCACTCGCGACGCGATCCTGGGTGGCACTCTCACCATTCACCAGCCGCGACGCGGCTATCGCTTCTCGGTCGATTCGATTCTGCTCGGGCGATTCGCCACGGTGCGCGCGCGCGATCGTGTGCTCGATCTCGGCGCAGGAGGCGGCGTGGTCGCGATCATGATCGCGGCGCTCGCGCGCCCGCGCGAAGTGATTGCGCTCGAGCTTCAGCCGCAACTCGCCGCATTGATCGATCGCAACGCGACCCTCAATTCGCTCACCAACGTGCGCGGCGTATGCGCCGATATTCGCGCCCGCCGGAACGCCGGGATCGAGCCCGCGAGCTTTGACCTGATCGTCGCGAATCCTCCCTACTACGCTGCCGCCCGCGGCCGTCATAGTCCGGGCGAAGGCCGTCGCGCCGCGCGCAGCGGCACCGATGCCGAGCTGGCAGACTTCGTCGCGGCGGCGCGCCGCTACGCGCGCAACGCAGCGCGCGTAGCGTTTGTCTTCGCCGCCAATCGAAGCGCGGAACTGATCGCGACGATGCGCGCGCGCGAGCTCGAGCCCAAGCGCATCCGCTTTGTGCATCCGCGCGTCGAGCTGCCCGCCGCGAGCGTGCTCGTCGAAGCGCGCGTTGGCGGCGGCGTCGAGGTCGCGGTCGAACCGCCGCTCATTCTTTATGACAACGCCGGAGAGTACAGCGCCGAAGCGCGCGCGCTGCTGCTCGGCGCGCGCTCAGGCACCTAGAAAATCGAGCGCCTGGCGCGCGACGAAGTCGGGTTGTTCCATCGGCATGAAATGCCCCGTGTCGGGAATCGTGAGCACGCGCCCATGACGGATTCCGCGACGGACTCGGTCCGTGAGCGTGACGCTAAACGCATAGCTATTGGCGCCGAACAGCACCAGCATCGGAATATCGCTCGCGAGAATCCGCGCCAGGCCATCGAACTCGTGCGAGGTCTCGTAGATGCGCGCCTCGATCTCGGGCGCACATTTGAGCTCTCGCGTCCCGTCTGCCGCCCGCCGCGTGCCGAACTCGCAGTAATCGTGCAGGATATCCTTGCGCCAGGTGTCGTAAGGGGGCTTGCGATCGAAATTTGCGACCATCGCGTCGACGCTTGGAAACGATCGCTTGCGCTTGAGCGTGCGCTCGAAAAACGGATTTTGCCATCCGAGCTCGGGGCCTGTCGGCGATTCGAAAATCACCGGCTCGACCAGCACCGAGCGCAAAATAAGGTCCGGCCGCTCCGCGCCGAGCGAGCCGATCGCGGTCGCGCCGGCGGAGTGACCGAACGCGCGCACGCTCTTCCACCCCATGGCGTCGATAAAGCCCGCGAGGTCGCGCATCGTGAGTTCCCAGTTGTATTCCCCATCGGGCGCTTTGCCGCTGTCGCCGTGCCCGCGCTGATCGAAGCTGTACACGTGCCCGATCGCGCGCAGCTGCTCGGCGATCGGCCGATAGATGCGGCCGAGGAAACCGGTCGCGTGCAGGATGACGATCGGCGCGCCGCTGCCGCCCCAATCGAGCGAGCACAGACGGACGCCGTTCACTTCGACGAATTTGCTCTCAGGCTCGAATGATTCCATAGCGATGATTCGCGGAATCATAGGTGAGGCGCAGCGCGGAAGAAACCGCTCAGGCCTTGGCGTCGGCCTGGGGAGCGGTCGCGGTGAGAAGCTGCTCGAGGGTGATGCTCTTGAGCACGTTCGTGCGCGCTGACTCGAGCTCGTCGAGGACGTGACTGACGCGGGGGTCGCTGCTGTCGCGCTCGTCGGGCGGCACGATGTCGGCGAGCGCATCGCCGAGCACGATCGATGCGGGATCGCGCACGAGGAAGAGCCCGCTCTTCCCGCTGTGCACGCTGGCCGCCGATTCAACCACAACCCCGGCCTCTTTGAGCGCGTCGACGATCGGCTCGAGCGTCGATTCCCTGACCAGCATGTGGCGCGCGAGCGTCCAGGTCGTGATCGCATCGCCGCCGCGCCGGAACCGCTCGGCCAGCTGTATCAGGATGTAGAGCGCAGCCGCGTAGGGAAAATCTGGTGACGCCGGTTTGATATAACTGATGTCGGCGCCGCGCTGCACCGCGGCCGTCACCTCGGCGCCGAACAGGATCACGGCCCACGCCACGTAGATCCACACCAGGAAAATCGGCACCGATGCGAGCGCGCCGTAAATCGCGCGATACCCGGCCATCCCGACCTGGAATTTCACGTAGCCCCACAGCACGATTTGAAAAAGGATGGTCGTCACCAGCGAGCCGATCGCGGCCGGGCCGTATCTGACCTTCGTGTAGGGAAAGAATACAAAAAGGAAAAAGAAGCCCGCCCATACGATCGCGTACGGCACCGTCGCCGCCAGCCATGCCGCCGCGAACGAGAAATACGGCATCTTGCCCGACACGAACGCCGTCCCGCCGAGCGCCGCCGCGATTATTATCGGCCCGGTGAAAATCACGCTCAGGTAATCTGCGAATTTGCGCAGGTAGCTGCGGCTCTGCGGCACGCTGAAGATCGTATTGAGCGCCTGCTCAACGGTACTCATGGTCGAGATCACCGTCACGAGCAAAAACGCGCCGCCGAGCGAGCCAAGTGCGGCGGCGTTGACGTTCTCGACGAAGCTCATGATTTGATTTGCGGTGCTGTCCGAGCCGGCCGCGAGGTAGCGCTCGACCAGCGGGCGCAGCTTGTCGGCCTCGCCAAAACCCTTGAGCGCCGAGAATGCGAGCGCCAGGATCGGCACGATCGAAAGCGCAACGGTGTATGTGAGCGCCGAGGCCCGCAGCAGGTCGTTGTTGCCGATGAAGGATTCGACCGCGCTGCTGATCACCATCCAGCCACGCAGCAGGTAATTGCTACTCGAAGAAATGTGGCCGGCTTTGAGCGCCGGAACATCGAACCAGTCAGAGCTTCGTTTGGTCACGTGGAAGGCGCGTCGCGACTATCGATCGGCTGGCGAAAGCCTCGGCGCTCGACGATTTTCGCGGCCTGCCTCCTGCGATGTCAAGGCGCCCCCCGGGTGAACCGGATTGTTCAACCGCCTTGAACGCCCGTTTAAGTGAAGCTGGGCGACGAATCCGTCACGGAACGCGCACAGCGGCCATTACCAAGCACGAGTGTAAAAAACTGACCTTGATGGAGGTGCGCTATGTCGTTGATTCAGATCGGTTTGATGGACAAAACCCGTGAACTCGATCCCGAGATGGTGCAGAATGTGGCGGCTGCGCTGAACATCCAGGTGACGCGCGATCTGCCGCAATTCTGGAACGCGCAGGCGACGGTGATTCATCTTGGCGCCAACAAGGTCCCGAGCGGAGTGTGGCCCGTTTACCTCGTCAAGAGCCTGCCTCCGGGCGAAGGCGGATTTCATCTCGACAAGCACAACCAGCCTTACGCCGAGGTTATCGCGACGCCGGACAGCGAAGGATGGACGGTGGCGGCGAGCCACGAGATCGTCGAGATGCTCGTCGATCCGTACGGCAACCGGCTCCAGTCTTCCACGTCGATCGAGATCAGTGGCGGCAAGATTGAAGACGGCAACGGTCAATATTCGTATCTGGTCGAGGCCTGCGATCCGTGCGAGGCCGATCAGTACGCCTACACGATCCAGGGAATTGCGGTGTCGGATTTTTTGACGCCGCACTTCTACGATCTCAAGGAGACCGCGGGCTCGCGTTACAGCTTCACCGGTGCGCTCAAGGCACCGCGGCAGATTCTGCCCGGCGGCTATATCTCATGGGTAGATCAATCGACCGAAGAGTGGCAGCAGCTTCAGTTCGTCGATCCGAACCAGCCGCCAAAGATCGTCAACCTCGGACCGGCCAAGGGTAAGAGTCTCCGCGAATGGGTGCACACCTGCATCTCCGATCCCAAGCTCCAGGACACCGAGTACACTTCGAAACATTCGCCCAACAAGAAGCTCTATGCCGGTGCGCGAGAGCATCGCATGGCGCTCGACAAGATCGCCAAGGAGCGCATGAAAGCCTACGAAGCGGAGAGCCGCAAACGCGGTAAGTAAGCTCCCGCATCTGGCGGCCAGCCGGCGTCGCCGCCGCCGGAGTCGTCAACCCGGGGATGCCCACCGCGCAACACGCACGGTGGGCATCTTCACGTCAGGCAGTCAGCACGAGCTTGCCTGTGGACTGGCGCGATTCCATGAAGCGATGGGCTTCGGCGGCCTGCGCGAGCGGGAAGGATTTGCCGACCAGCAGCTTCAGCTTGCCTTGCGCGATCAGCTTGAGCGAGTCCTCGATTCCGCGCCGCATGATTTCCGGCACGGCCGGGATGGTGTTGAGCGTGAAGCCGCTTACCTTCGCCGCTCGCTCAAACAGCCGGAACAGGTTGAGCGGCTCCGGCGGCCCGCCTGCGCGTCCGTAGAGAATCAGATGGCCGAACAGGGCGAGGCAGCCGAGGCCTTTTTCGAGTGTCGTGGCGCCAACTGCGTCGAGGATCAGATCGACGCCGCGTCCGCCCGTGATTCGGTTCGCTTCTGCCGCGAAGTCCTTCGTCGCGTAATTGATTACGTCGTCGCCGCCGTATTCCTTGACCAGCGCCGCCTTCGAATCGCTCGAGACCGTGCCGATAACTTTCGCGCCCGCCGCTTTGGCGATCTGTACCGCGACGATACCGACGCCGCCCGCGGCCGAATGCACCAGCACGGTCTGCCCCGGCCCAGTGTTATGGCAGGTATGCAGCATGTGCCACGCGGTCAGCACCTGGATCGGAAACGCCGCGCCGTGTTCGAAGGACATCGAGTCGGGAAGCGGAATCACTTGCCCCGCCTGCGCGAGCGCATACTCGGCGTAGGTCTTGCTGCCGATGAATGCGACGCGCTGCCCCGCCTTCAGGTTAGATACGCCTGCGCCGGCCGCTTCGATCTCGCCCGCACCCTCGAATCCCGGCACGTCGGGCAACTGCGGCTGCATCAGGTACTGTCCCTGACGAAACAAAGTGTCGGCAAAATTGATCCCGGCGGCGCGCACCTTGACGAGCACCGTACCGGGCTTGAGTTCGGGCTTCGGGATATCCGCCAGATGCAGAACCTCGGGCCCACCAAGCTTGTCGAAGACGACTGCTTTCACGGGTTACCTCGCTTGTGGAGTGATGGGAGTTCAGGCGGAATATTTCACCCGCCCCGCCGCGAGACAAGGCGGTTAAGGGCGCGGGTCGATTTGCGCGAGCGTTGCGGCGGCGCGCGCGATCCATCCGGTCATGCCGATGATTTTGAATTGCCCGAGAGCTGCATCGAGCAGCGGGCGCGCGAGACGACCATCACCGTTTCGCGCGCGCCGGAGGTACATCAGCGCTTCGTCGTAGTCGACGATCGCGCGCACGATCCGCGAACCCTGCTCGTCGAGTGCCCGCCGCGCCTGCGCAAAGAAGTCGCTGGCCTCTTCGTATCTGCCGTGCAGCGCCGAGAGCCATCCGAGCGACAAACGGCTGTCGCGCATCGTGGGGCGAAAGTCAGGCGCCAGGACTTTCTCACGAATGCTGCGCTCGATGATCTCCGCGTAATCGGTTCGATTGAGTAACCACAGCGCGAGCGCCGCGCTGCAGGCTGCGCTCGCGTAGAGAGGAACGAATGGCGTGCCGGCTTCCAGCGCAGCCGGCACCCGTCCGACCCATCGCAGCGCAATGTCCGGCTGGCCGAGGCGCGCGTTGACATATGCTGCCGTGGCCGCAAACGCTGCGATCGCGAACCGGCTCTGTGGGAGCGGCTGCGCCAGCAACCGTCGTGGACCCTCGGCCAGCAGCATTTCATCCCACCCGCAATCGGTCGCGAAGAGCAGTCCCTGCCGTACGGCCAGCAGGCTGATGTACTGCATCGATACGCCAACCTCGCGAACCGAAAATGCCGACGCGCGATCGTAGGCGGCCTGTGCTGCAATGATATCGCCGAGGCCCAGATGGCAGTGGGCGACATTCGACCAGCAGTTCATCGCCCACGAGATGCGACCCTTGCGCTCGGCATCCGCAGCTTCGCGTTCCCATATCGGCAGTGTGCGCCCATACTCGCCGGCGAAAAACGTCAACGCGAAAGGAGTCGCGTCGGGATTCCGCATTATCTCCTCGCGTGAATCGAACGCCGGCTCCATGCCGTGCGCGATCACTTCGGCCTGCGGCAACCGCTTCAATATCGAGCGCCATTGGCGATATCCCGCGGAGTCCAGGCGAATGCCGGGATTGGCCGGATCGTTCGCCTCTTCGCGAAGCCGATTCAATTCCTCAAGGCTGGCCCAAATGATGTCCCGCCGCTCGCCGATGTGATCCAGACCTTCGTGCGCGAGATCGAATGCGCCGCCGGTCAGACCGGCGACGTTCATATAGCGCGCTGCGTTTTCGTAATACTCGGCGACCGCGGATTCTCCGGCGCCCGCCGCTATCATCGCCGCAGTCTCGCGGATGATCTTGAGCGCTTCCTGCGCTTGAAGCGTGGAGGTGAGTGCAAATCCAAGCCGCGTCATCAGATCGCGCCGGCGCGGATCGCTCGGCGGCAGAAGCTCGAGCGCGATGCGCAGGAAGACCACGACCTCGTCGTGCGCGTAGGCTTTCTCGGCGTTGTTCGCCGCCGCGATCGCGTACTCGACGCCGCGTTCGGCGCCCGAAGCACGCGAGCCGCGCCAGAACTGATACGCAACTTCGGCGGCGTGCTCGCTCGCAAGCTCGCCCCATTCGCGTTCCATCGCCTCCGCGATCTGCCGATGAAGCCGCACGCGCCGGGGCGGATTCAGTTCGGCATAGAGCGCGTGCCTGATGAGCGCGTGGGTGAAATCGAAGCTCTCGGACGACGGCCCAGGCCGCAGCAGGTGCGCGTCGAGCGCTTCGTCGGCGGCGGTCAGCGCAGTGTCTTCATCGAGGCCCGCGACCGCAGCGGCGACATCAAATGAGAATGCGCCGTTGAATGCCGCGCCGACGCTGAGCAGCCGCCTCGCCTCGTCAGAAAGTCGCAAAATACGTCTGGCGATTATTTCGCGCACGCCTTCAGGGATCCCCAGCTCTTCGATACTGAGCGTCGAGGTCCAGCCCTCGCCGTCGCGCAGAATCCGTCCTTCCTCCATCAGATGGAGCAGAACTTCGCGGATGAAAAACGGATTGCCTTCGGTCTCATCGCTGAGCGCCTTGACCAGCGCGCCGGGCGCGTCCTTGTCGCCGATCATGCCAAGCAGCTCGGCGACCTCACCGCCGGCGAGGCCCTTGAGCGAGATACTCTCGAAGTCGCGCAGCCGTCTAATCGCGGCGAGCGCGCCCGAAAGCGGATGCTGCCGGCCGACTTCGCCCTCGCGATACGCGCCGATCAGCAGGATCGGATAGCTCGGCACGAAATGCGCGACATGACCAAGCATCGCAACCGTGCCGCGATCGGCCCAATGCAGATCGTCGAGAATCAGAACCAGCGGCGCGATTTGCGCGAGTGCAATCAGCGCCTGCGCGACCGCGTCGAGCAACCGAAACCGCTCCTCGTCCTTCTCGAGCGCGGGCGGATCGGGAATCGAGCCAAGATGGCGTCTGAGCGACGGCGCGATGCGCGCGAGCGTCGCGGCACTGTCGCCGAGCACGGTCTTCAACTCCTCGGCGGAAGCCTCGCGCGCGTAATCGGAGATCGCCTCGGCGAACGGGCCGTAAGGTGGCTGAAATTCGCCGTCGTAGCACGCGCCGCGCATCACGCGCGCGCCGTGCTGCCGGGCGGCGTCGCTGAACTCCTCGAGCGTGCGCGTTTTGCCGATGCCGGGCTCGCCCGTCAGCATCGCAACCGAGCCATGGCTGCCCGTTGCCGAATCGAGCTTGGCCATCAGCCGCTTGATTTGCGTCACGCGCCCGACGAATGGCGTGCGACTCAGCAGCGCGGCCGGATCGTTGCGCTCGTAAACGACCTCGCAGGCCGCGACCGGCGCGGTGATGCCTTTCAGATCGAGCAGGCCGGCGTCGCGGAAGTTGAAGGCATGCCGCGCGCTCAGCAAATCCGCGACCAGCTTGCTGCACAGGATCTGTCCCGCCTGCGCGCGATCACAAAGCCGCCGCGCCGTCACCACCGCGGCGCCGAAGTAGCCCTCATCGCGGCGCATTGCCTCGCCGACGTGGATCCCGATGCGAATCTCGAAATGCGTACCGGCGGCCGGACGCCGCGCGGTCTGTTGCACCTGGATCGCGCATCGAATCGCATCCGCGGTCGAGGCGAAGACCGCGAGCACGCCGTCGCCGAGCCATTGCAGCTCCTGCCCGCCTGCCGCAGTGACGGCATCGGTCATGAGCTTGTGATGGGCGCGGAAGAGCTGCTGACCCGCTTCGTCGCCGGCGCGCTCGAGATGCTCGGTCGAGCCGACGAGGTCGGTGAAGAGAAAAGTAACTGTGCCAGACTGCGCCATTTTAAGCGGAAAAGATTGGCCTTGTACTGTTAATTATTGATTTGTGCTCTATATCGACACGTTAAGTTTTAACACGTTAATCAAGCGCGCCACAATTGCGGATTTTTTGTCAACTTGTAGACTCGTGGCGATGACTCGGCGTGAGGTTCCGCCGCGACAGCGCCGCGTTGCGCGCGCGGATTCTTTCCGCTTAGCTCATCGGTCATGAGCCGCCTGCTGGCCCGTGGCAAATACCTCTATGACGGCGAACAGAAGTTCTATGTTCGCGGCGTCTCATATGGTCCGTTTCCGCCCAACTCGCGCGGCGAGCGCTATCCCGAGCCGGAGCGCACGGCGCTGGATTTCGCTCTCATGCGCACTATGGGTGTCAACACCGTGCGCGTTTACGTGCCGCCGCCGGACTGGATGTTCGAGGAAGCGGCGAAGGCGGGACTGCGCCTGATGGTCGGGATCCCGTGGCCGTTCCACATGGCGTTTCTCGATACGCCCGGGATGGCGGCCGAGATTCGCGAGACGATCCGCAGCAGCGTCGCTGCGATGCGCAAGCACGAGGACTCGATTCTGGCCTTCAGCCTCGGCAACGAGATTCGCTCCGATATCGTGCGGTGGCACGGACCGCGCAAGGTGAGCCGCTTTCTGGCCGAGCTTTACGATATTGGCAAGCAGCTCGCGCCCGAGGCGCTCTTCACCTACTCGAACTACCCGTCGGCCGAGTATCTCGATCTCACGTTCCTCGATTTCGTTTCGTTCAATGTGTACCTGCATCGCGAAGAAGATTTCCGCCGCTACCTGACGCATCTGATGGGTATTAGCGGCGAGTGCCCGCTGGTGTTGAGCGAGACCGGCATGGACACGATTCGCGAGGGCGAACAGCATCAGGCGGATCTGCTGTCGTGGCAGGGGCGCGCCGCGTTCGAATCGGGGCTCAGCGGCTTTATCGTGTTCGCCTTTACCGACGAATGGCACACGGGCGGCGCGGAGATTACCGACTGGGCATTCGGCCTCGTGCGCAAGGATCGCACGCCGAAGATCGCATTCGATGCGATGAAGCAGGTCTACGCCGCGCCGCTCCCACCGTCGCTTTCCAGCACGCCGAAGGTGAGCGTCGTCGTGCCGGCGTTCAATGCCGCCGCGACGATCGGCGCGTGCCTCGAGTCGCTGCGTTCGCTCAACTATCCAGACTACGAAACGATCGTCGTCGATGACGGCTCTACCGATTCGACCGCCGAGATCGCTGCGCAGGGCGGTGCGCGCGTGGTGAAGATCGAGCATCGCGGGTTGGGTGCGGCGCGCAACGAAGGAGCGCGCGCGGCGCGCGGCGAGATCATCGCCTATATCGATGCCGACGCGTGCGCCGATCGCGATTGGCTCTATTTCCTGGTCGAAACGATCGTGCGTCGCAACGCCGCAGCGGCCGGCGGTCCTAACTTCGCGCCCGAACCTGTCTCGGCAACGGCAGCCGCGCTCGCATGCGCGCCGGGACTTCCGCGCGAGGTGCGCGCCGGCGACGATCGGCTCTCGCAGCTATGCGGCTGCAACATGGCGATTCGAAAATCGGCGCTGGAAAAAATCGGCGGCTTCGACGAGATGTTCACGACCGCGGGCGACGATACTGATCTGTCGTGGCGATTGACCGCCGCCGGCGAGCTGCTCGCCTACGTACCCGCCGCCGTCGTGATTCACGAACGCCGCGCGACGATGGGCGCGTATCTCGCACAGCAACGCGGCTACGGCGCAGGCGAAGGTCTGCTCTATCTCAAATATCCGTTGCGTAAATCGTCTGACGCGAACATTTACGCGGGGCCGTCATGGCTCGCGTCTTTTTTCTCTCGTGCCCGCGTTTACTACGGCGCTTTCGGACGCGGACTGTTCCAGACGGTGTACTCGTCAGGTCCTTCGATTGTTGAGCTTCCGCTGACTGCGCCGTGGGTCATTATTTCATTGACATTCCTTCTAGGGTGGTTTTTCGGCGACCGTACGATAGTCGTACTTGGAGCGGCTGGGGTCATTGCTACCCTTCTTGCTTTGGGCGCATTCGCCGCCACAGCGCCACTGCGAAAAGATTACTCCGGAATCTATGCGCGATTCATTCTGGCGCTGGCGACGATGCTGGGCTCGCTGCGGCGGTCGTGGAACCGCACTTGGGGAAGACCGCTGCGATTCAAATCGACCCCGGACGAAAGATCGCGCTGGAGGCCGCGACTGAGAAATCAGCTCCGACTGGAGACGACGAAGCCGGATGTCCCCCTGGATGTGCCGGTGCTGATGCGCGAGCTACGACGGGGGTTAATTACGCGCGGCTTGGCAGTCGCGGAGTCGGACGGCTACCAGGCTTATGATCTGCGGATACTCCGTCAGTTCGCCGCATTGGATATAAATTGCATTCGCGAGGCCGAGGGGGTGCGGCTTACATCCAGAGGTCGAATGGTCTGGCGTTCCGCTCTTTCGGCCTATGCCGTGCTGCTGCTGATAGATCTCATAGTCGACTTCAATGTTTCCGAAACGTTCGCGGCAATCGTCGGCATGATGATCGTCGTCGTGGCCGCGCTGTTCGTAACTTCGATGCTGCTCAATCCGGTGATCCTGAGTACGGCAAGCGCGATCGTGCCTTCGCTTGGTGCGCGCGTTGTTGAGGAGCAGAACTGAGGCGCAGTGGGGACGCTTGCCCTCTATCGCTATGCGCTCTTGCAGATGCGCCGCAACTGGGGGCGGCTTACGATCTCGCTCCTCGCCGTGCTGCTCGCTTCGATTGCCGAAGTCCTCAAGCCGTGGCCGCTCAAGATCGTTATCGACAACGTGTTGCGCGGCGCGCCGGTCTCGATGCGCTGGATTCCGGCGATGCCGACCGCCGAGCTGCTGATCGCCGCGTGCGTCAGCCTCGTCATCCTCTACACGATTCTCGGCTTGCTCAATGTCACGACTAACTACCTGACGATCGCGATCGGCCAGCGGATGGTCAACGAGCTGCGCGCGCGCATGTTCGACCATCTGCAGCGCTTGTCGTTGTCGTTCCATCGTCGGCGCGAAATCGGCGACCTGATGGTGCGAATCGCCTACGACACCTTCGCGATCCAGACCATTGCGATGAACGGCTTCTATCCGATCGTGTCGGCGATGATCCTGCTGCTCGCGATGTTCTTCGTGATGCTCAAGATGGACGTGACGCTGACGCTGATCGCGCTCGGCGTTATCCCGATGCTCGTGCTGCTCATCATCTCGGTCAGCGGGCGAATCGATGAGCTCGCGGGCGGCGCGCGAATCAAGGAGAGCCGCCTCTACACCGTCGCCCACACCGCGCTCGCCGCGATTCACGTCGTGCAGGCGTTCACGCGCGAAAATGAATCGTACAGCGAGTTCGTCGAGTCGAGCAGCGACAGCCTGCGCCAGACGCTGCGCCTCTACGTGCTCCAGACGATCTACGCGGGCGGAGTGCAGGTGATGATCGCGTGCGGCACCGCGCTCGTGATCTATATCGGCGCGCGGCACGTGATGAACGGGCATCTCACGATCGGCGACCTCGTCGTGTTCACGACTTACCTCGCCTCGCTGTACGCGCCGGTGAATCAGATCTCGCAGACCTTCGGCGCGATCCAGGGCGCGAAGGCGGGGCTGCGCCGATGCCTCGAGCTGCTCGAGATCAATCCCGAGATCAAAGACCGTCCCGATGCGATCGCGATCGGGCGTGCGCGCGGCGCGGTCGAATTCGACAACGTCGCGTTCGGCTACGAGCCCGGGCGCCCGGTGCTGAAGGGAATCAGCTTCAAGGCGGAGCCGGGCGAGACGATCGCGATCGTCGGTCCGAGCGGCAGCGGCAAGACCACGATGGCGAGTCTGCTCGCGCGCTTTTACGATCCCGAAAGCGGCGTGATTCGCGTCGATGGTCACGATGTGCGCGGGCTCAAGCTCGAATCACTGCGACGCAATGTCGCGATGGTTCTGCAGCCGCCGCTGGTCGTGGGCGGCACGGTACGTATCAACGTCGCATTCGGCCGCCCGGGCGTGACCGATGCCGAAGTCGCCCGCGCCGTCGAGCAGGCGCGGCTCGGGCCCGTAATCGCCAAGCTCGATCGCGGGCTCGAAGAAATCGTGGGACAGGGCGGACACAGCTTGTCGGAAGGCGAAGCACAACGAGTCACGATCGCACGCGCATTGCTCAAGGACGCGCCGATTCTGATCATGGATGAGCCGACGAGCGCGCTCGACGCGGAAACCGAATCACTGGTGATGGCGGCGGTGGAAGATGCGATGCAGGGGCGAACTACGCTCGTGATCGCGCATCGCCTGTCGACGATTCAGAACGCCGATCGCATCCTGGTGCTGCGCGACGGGCTGATCGTCGAGCAGGGCAAATTCGATCAACTGTTGGCCCTAGAGGGTTTCTTCAGCTACCTCTACAACATCCAGGCGTGGAAGCATGAAGCCGCAAGCTGAGCGTGGACACGACCGAACGCGGAGATTTAGATGCTGACGATTGGACTCACTGGCGGAATCGGCTCGGGCAAGAGCACGGTTTCGAAGATGCTCGCGGAAATGGGCGCGCCGATTCTCGACGCCGATAAGGTCGGCCATGGGATCTACGCGCCAGGCGGTCCCGCTTACGAAGACGTAATCGCGGCATTCGGCCGCGAGATCCTCGCGCCCGATGGCACCGTCGATCGCAAGAAGCTCGGGCCAATCGTGTTCGGCGATCCGAATGCGTTGAAAAAGCTGAACTCGATCGTGCACCCGAAGATGCTCGCCGAGATGCGGCGGCTGGTGAACGACATGCGCGATTCCGGCGAGGCGAAACCGATCATTGTCGAGGCGGCGATTCTGATCGAAGCGAACTGGCAGCCGATGTGCGACGAAGTATGGCTGGTCCGCGCATCCAATAAACGCGTCATCGAACGCGTCGAGCGCGATCGCGGGATGAAGCCCGAGCAGACGGAGGCGCGCATCCGCGCCCAGCTTTCCGACGACGAGCGCCGCAAGCACGCCGACTATGTGATCGAGAACGAAGGTTCGCTCGACGATCTGCGCGCCGCCGTGAGCCGTGCCTGGAACGGCGTGCTCTCGCGCAATCGCTAGGCGCTCAAGAGCGCGACGATTCCAATCGCGGCGATTTCGACGATCCCGCATCCTCCCGCCAGCGCGAATCCCGATGCTCCCCCGAGCGCGCGGCTGAACACGAGCCGCAACGCCAGGATCACGAGCGCGATCGCGATAATCACCAGCAGGCCGATATTGCGATAGAGGCCCATCATCAGACCGAGTGCCACGACGCTCGAAACGGCGAACTCCCGAAACGTGAGGCCGCCTTCGAACGCAATGCCGAGTCCCCAATGCTCCAGCGGGCGGAGTCCGTAGCCAATCGGCACGATCGACCATCGCGAGAGCGTGATCGCGATCACGATCGCGGCCGAGCGCGACCCCTGGTCGTGGATTCGCGCGAGGCACCATACCTCGAAGATGAATGCGGCCAGCGCAGTGAGCGCAGATATGGGGCCGACGCGCGCAAGCCCTGTCGATGCGAGCCGGCCGCCGCGGCGCAGCGCTTCGACGGTATCGGCAATTCCGCGCTGCGCGAGGCCGAGCGAGATCGCGATTCCGATCAGCAACACGAGAATTGAGCGAGTGACGGCGCTGACGGCGAGCGCGAGCGCATCGTCGGCGAGCGCTAGCGCAACGCCGATCGCAAGGCCGATGATGGGCAGGAAGATCAATGCGCGCGCGCGTTCGGACGAGGTACCGCGACGCCGTTCATCGAGAATCGGCCATAGCGTGACGGCGGCGACTGCGAGGATCGCCTCGAATGCCCAGGCGCGTAGCGATTCTGTCTGCTGCTCATCATCCATTGCGGTGGTGACTGTTTATCCTGAATATCAGCGCCCGCAAAGTAGGATGCGCCACTGGGTAGGAGCCAAAGGAGGGCGCTCACCCGCGCTGTTCGGCACCGGCCCCTTTGGGGGCTTCCAATATCCCTCGACATTGCTCGGGATGACGGAATTTTTCTCTGGCTGCGACAAAAGGAGGCGCGGACTATCGTCTGTGCGGCCAATCTGCGGGCAGGGACGCCCATCCTGCTATTTTCGAAGCACCGGAAGTGACTGCTAGTCATTTCAGGACCACTATTTGCAAATAATCATTGGCGAAGGCCTGCGAAACGGCTCGGTCGTAACACCTCTTTCGACGTGGTAACCAAATTCTCATGAAGATTCTTGTGATGGGCGCGGGTGCGGTCGGATCTTACTTCGGGGCGCGGCTGGCTGCTGCTGGTGAGGAGGTAGTTCTGTGCGCACGAGGTAGTTACCTCACGGCGTTTCGCACGCGTGGGATTGCGATCAAGAGTATCTGTGGCGATCTTAAGCTCGATTCGATTCTTGCGACTGACGATCCGCGCGAGTTCGAGCCCTACGATCTGATCCTTTTCTGCGTGAAGGCTTACGATACTGATGCTGCCGCGAAGGCGATCGAGGGATGTCTCAAAGACGGCGGTGTGATCCTGACGTTGCAGAATGGCGTCGAGAACGAGGAGCGCCTGGCCGCGATCTTCGGCCGCGCTGCGATCATGGGCGGCAATGCGCGCGTCGGCGTCGAGATGATCGAGCCCGGCGAGCTGGTGCATCTGAGCTCCGGGCATATCGATTTCGGCGAGCTCGACGGGCGTGAAACCGAGCGCGCGCGTGAGATGGCCGAGGCGTTTCGGCGCGCGGGAATCCTCGGCGAGCTGACGCCGAAGATCAAAACGCTGCGCTGGGACAAGCTGGTATGGAACGGCGCATTCAATTCGGTCGCGACGATCACGCGATGCCGCGTCGGCGAGATCCTCGATGATCCCGAAGGGTTGCGGCTCGTTACCGATCTGATGCGTGAGATTATCGCGGTCGCGCGCGCCGATGGCGCCGAGATCGAATTCGGCCGCGTCGATTCATACCTCGCGCATTCGCAGAAAAATCTGCGCGCGATTAAAACCTCGACGCAGCAGGATCTCGAGCGCGGCAAGCGGCTCGAGTTCGAGGCGCTCGCGGGCGCAGTCGTGCGCGCGGCTAATCGCCACGGCGTCGCCGTTCCGATCATGCAAACTATTTATGCGCTGCTGAGACTGATTGACGGTTCACGCGCACGCCGCTCGTAGCGCGGCGACTAGCGCTTTTCGAACTGCTTGGTGCCGAAGAGGATTTCCCAGGACTTCTTGTCCTGTTGTGGCGCCTGTTGCTGCGCGCGCATCCGCTCGACCACATCGGCCATCACGGCGAAGCCGCGCCTGGTGGCCGGGCGGTCGCGCAGCTCCTCGAACCATTTCTTGAGATGCGGGAAATCGTCGAGGTTCTGACCCTGCATCGCGTGCGGCACGAGCCATGGATAGATCGCGATATCGGCGATCGAGAAGTTGCCCGCGATGTACTTCGCTTCGGCCAGGCGTTTGTCGATGACGTTGTAGATGCGCTTGGCTTCGTTGGTGTAGCGGCTGATCGCGTAGTCGAGCTTCTCGGGCGCATATTTGCGGAAGTGATGCGCCTGGCCAAGCATCGGGCCGACGCTCGCCATCTGGAACATCAGCCACTGGATGACGTCGTACTTGCCGCGCGTGTCCGAGGGCATCAGCTGGCCGGTTTTCTCGGCGAGGTACATGAGGATCGCGCCCGACTCGAAGATCGAGATCGGTTTGCCACCGGGGCCTTCGGAATCCGTGATCGCCGGCATCCGGTTGTTGGGGCTGATTTTCAGGAAGTCGGGCTTGAACTGATCGCCGGCGCCGATGTTAACCTGCACGACGTTATATTTGAGACCCACCTCTTCTAGCATCCAGGTGACCTTGTAGCCGTTGGGCGTGGGCCAGAAATAAACGTCGATCATCGAAGACCTCCGGGGCGGTGTTGCGGGCGCGATCAATCCAAGCGCCGTTGCGATCTGAAACTTGGATCAGCCGCTCGCGCGACGCAACTGCGCTCGGCGCTTGCACTCGGCTAGTTGAGCTCGGCGCCGGCGTCGCCCTTGCGCACGCCCATCAGGTAGGCCTGGATAAACTCGTCGATCGCACCGTCGAGCACGGCGTCGGTATTGCCGATCTCGACGCCTGTGCGATGGTCCTTGACCATGCGATAGGGCTGCAGCACGTAGGAGCGAATCTGGCTGCCCCAGGTGATCTCCTTTTTCTCCTTGCTGAACTTCTCGAGCTCCTCGCGCTTTTTCTGCTGCTCGAGCTCGAACAGCCGCGAGCGCAGGATCTTCATCGCCATCGCGCGGTTCTTATGCTGCGAGCGCTCGTTCTGGCAGCTTACGACGATTCCGGTCGGAAGATGCGTGAAGCGCACGGCCGAGTCGGTCTTGTTGACGTGCTGGCCGCCCGCGCCCGAGGCGCGAAAAGTATCGATGCGCAGATCGGCGGGATTGATCACGACTTCGACCTTGTCGTCGATCGCTGGATACACGAACACCGAGGCGAACGACGTATGGCGCCGCGCGTTGGAATCGTAGGGCGAGATGCGCACGAGGCGATGAATCCCGGCCTCGGCCTTGAGATAGCCGTAGGCGAAGTCGCCATCGACGGTGAAGGTTGCGCCCTTGATACCCGCGCCTTCACCGGGCTGCATGTCGGCGAGCTCGGCCGTGAAGCCGCGCCGCTCGGTCCATCGCATGTACATCCGCAGCAGCATCTCGGCCCAATCCTGGGCTTCCATGCCGCCCGCACCGGCATGGACGGAGACGATCGCGCCGAGGCGATCGTACTCGCCGCTGAGCATCACGCGCAGTTCAGCCTTCTCGAGTTCGTCGCCCGCGCTCGCCAATGCGGCGGCGCCTTCGCGCGCGGCCTCGCCCTCCTCGGTGCCCTCTTCGGCGGCCATATCGAGGAAGACCTGCGCCTCGTCGAGCTTGTCGCGCAGCAGTTTCCAGGCGGCGATTTGCGCGCGGAGCTGTTCCTGCTCCTTGAGAGCGGCCTGCGCGGTTTCCTGATTGTCCCAGAAGTCCGGCTTGCCGGACTGTTCGACTAGCTTCTGATGGCGCTCGGAGAGTGCAGGGACGTCAAAGACGCCTCCCGAGTTTGTCGGCGCGATCGACGTACTCTTCAAGCTGGGTTCGCATGTCGGATAGCATGAATTACCTCCGCCGCGCGCGTCGCGGCGTCAGCGAGTATTGTGACACACATTGGTACGCGAATTAATCGTCGCGTTTATCAACCGCCCAACAGTTCCTCCAGGAGTTCACCTGGGCCTGATCGGTGCGACTGGAAATCAGAATTGAAAATGGAATTCCGGCTCAAAGCTTGAAAGATCGACAGCAAGAAAATAACGCTTGGGCACCAGATATCCGACTGGCCGATAGGGATCACAATGACCAAAGCTGAGTTTTATCGTCATGCGCGCCTCGATCTTACGGGGCCGCTAGCAGGCGTGAGAGTGCTGGAAGCTACCACGACGGCCGCCGGACCAATCTGCTCCGCCACACTCGCCGATCTAGGTGCGGACGTAATCAAAGTGGAAGTACCAACCGGTGAAGTTAATCGCCGTTTGCCGCCCTTCTATCCCGGCACGAATATCGGTGCGATCAACGGGAATATCAACCGTAATAAGCGCAGCCTGAGCCTGGATCTGCGAAAGCCTGAGGGTCGCGACATCTTTCTCAAAATTGCCGCCACGTCGGATATCGTCGTGGAAAACTTCAAGAAGGGCACGATGACGGAGTGGGGCGTCGGCTACGACAATGTCCGCAAGGTTAAACCCGACGTCGTCTATGTCTCGATTACCGGCTGGGGACAATTCGGCCCAAATTCGGATCGCGCCGGATACGATCCAATTGCGCAGGCTGCCTCCGGTTGGATGTCGATGAACGGAAACGTCGAGGGCCCACCAGTCAAAGCTGCTACGGCGATCGGCGACGAAATGGGCGGACTCAATGGAGCAATCGGCGCGATGGCGGCGCTGATCCATCGCAATCGCACTGGCGAGGGGCAGCATGTCGACATCTCGCTGCTGGAAGGTCTTGCAGGCGGAGCGGCCGGAATCCCGCTGGCAGTGGCGGCGATGGGAATCGTGCCGCAGCGGCTGGGCAACGAGTTTGGATTCGCGGTGCCGTCGAATTCTTATCGATGCAAGGATGGATGGGTGTATATCGCAGTGCTACTCGATTCTCACTGGAAGGCGCTGGCACCGATACTCGGACATCCGGAACTGGCCGAAGATCCGAACTTTACGAACCTGCTGAATCGATTGGCGAATCGGGACGCTTGCAACGCGATGGTCGCCGCCTGGGCGGCCGAACGTACGCGCTTGGAGGCGATTGAGGTGTTGCTGAAGGCGGGACTCGCTGCGAGTCCTGTCAACACATACAACGAAGCGGCCAAGGATCCGCACATGATTGAACGCGACGTCCTGCAGCCGGCCAAGATCGAAGACGGCTCAATCGCGATTCACAGTGGACCGGTCGCGAAGTTCTCCCGCACACCAATACGCGTGCGAAGCGGCGCTCCTTCGATCGGCCAACACAACGACGAGATTCTCGGTGAGATCGGAATCGACGCGGCGTCGCGAAAGCGCCTCAAGGAAACTGCAGTGATATAGCTGTGCAATCACCGACGAGGCTGTGGCCATCATTGTTTGTCCTTCTCACACGAGCAGTTCGCTGAGACTTAAGCGCGGCCGTCTTGCCAAAGCGATGTCAGGCCGCTCTGCTGGGTCGATAGTGAAGAGGGAGCAGATCCTCAGCTGGTACCGAAGCTAACGAGTAAGTGCGGCCGCGGTCGTCCGCGAATTCAACCTCGAACACACCCGCAGCCGGCGCTGCACGACTGTTCCTACTTGTCCCGCTCGGAGCCGCTGCCTTGGCAGACTCTTCTTTAGCGCGACGGGC
>Ga0335073_10001132_pt1 | contig 35458 bp, 28 predicted proteins | sample Lox_Sample_22_FD_207093 | JGI IMG/M metagenome (GOLD analysis project Ga0335073, IMG submission 207093) | Soil microbial communities from Loxahatchee National Wildlife Refuge, Florida, United States - Lox_Sample_2.2 | ecosystem: Environmental > Terrestrial > Soil > Wetlands | place: USA... | reverse complement strand
GGCCTCTTCTAAAACTTGTCCCCGGGGGGGGGGGGCGGGGGGGGCCCCGCCCCCCCCCCGCTCCGTCGTTCAGAGCGGCAGCAGCTCGCTGATCTTCCAGCCATCACCCCGGCGGACCGCGGTGATGTCGAGCTGGGCGGCCGAGATGCTGCTCTGCTTGTCGCTGGCCCGGGTGGAGGACTGGTCGAGGAAGACCAGCAGCCGGGCGGTGTCGCCGCGCAGGGACTCGACGCCGGCGGTGACCACCTTGGCGGTCAGGGTCAGCTTCTCCCCGGGCGCCTTCTGCTGCAGGGCGGTGAACAGCGTGCGGTACTGGCTGGCCGCGTCCCCGGTGAGCAGTTGGCTCGCCGCCTGCTGGGTCGCGTCCGGGTGGGCGTAGTCGTAGCTGAGCACCTTGCCCAGCGCGGTGCTGACCTGGCCGATCACCTCGGTGGTGGCCTGCGCGTCGACCAGCGCCTGGTTCGCCGCCGCGGGGGCGGAGCGCAGGTGATGGGCACGCAACTCCAGGGCGGCGCCGGTGCCGGCCAGCAGCACCGTCACCGCGGCCAGTGCCGCCGGCACCAGCCAGCGTGATCCGGGACGCGGCGTTTCCGCTGCGGCTGCCGGCTGTTCCTCGATCGGCTCGGCAGCTTCGGTGCCTGCCGCGGCGGCATCGGTGTCCGCCATGGTCTCGGTAGTTGCGCCGGTCTCGCTAGCTGCGCCGGTCTCGCTAGCTGCGCCGGTCTCGCTAGCTGCGCCGGTCTCGGTAGTTGCCGCGGTCTCGGCGCGGTCCAGGTCGCTCAGTTTCCACGCGGCACCCACCCGCGACATGGTGGCGGTGAACCGGTTCCGCTTCACGGTGGCCTTGCTGCCCGCCGGCGTGACGGTGATCTCGACGGAGGCGATCACGGTCGCCGTGCCGGCCCGGTCGTCGAGCTGGGTCACCGCGGCGGCCAGCACCTTGCCGGAGGTCACCGTCTTGGCCGCGACGATCGAGGACCTGTCCGCCGCGCCGACCTGTGACAGCTGGTCGTGCAGGGTGCCGGTCGAGGCCGCCAGCCAGGTCTGCAGGCCGGCGTCCAGGTGCTGGTAGTCGAGCGTGTTGAGCAGCACGATGTCCTGCCGGGCGGCCAGCGCGACCGCGTCCCGGCTGTGCGCGTAGCCCAGCGAGCCGTCGTGGTCGGCCTGCCACCAGCCCGTCCAGCCGAGCACCGCGAAGACCAGCGCGGCGGTGGCCAGCACGGCCAGCAGGATCGTCGACCTGCCCCGGAGCCGCATGGCGTTACCTGACCTCATCAATCACCCAAACCGAGCAATCCTCGCAGCGTACTCGGCGCGTCGCCGGCCTGGCCGCCACCCAGCAGGGTGCCCGGCCAGCTCTGCGCGGCGGTGCGTCCGAGCGAGGCCGCCGCGGCCGAACCGCGGACCTCCGAGCCAGCGGCCGGCTGCGTGCAGCCGGCCGAGGTGTTCAGCGGCTGGCCTGCCGAGACGTCCGAGGCCGGCCGCCGCACCGTGCCGCGGTAGCCGCTGGTGCAGGGCAGCGGGTCGAAGAAGGTCAGCGACAGGCCGACGTCGATGCCCTTCGCGGTGATCACCGACGAGCCGACGCTGACCGCCTGGGGGTAGGTGACCAGCAGCTCGCGGACCCCGCCGAGGTTGGCCAGGGTCAGGTCGGAGACGGTGAGCAGGTTGCCGATCAGCATGCCGGCCGAGTCGCCGATGTCGCTGACCAGGCCGCTCACCTGGTTCGCGGCGACCGGCGCGGTGGCGATCAGCCGGCGCAGGTCGGGGTCCGACGAGCGAAGCTGGTGGGCCAGCAGCGCCAGGTTCGAACTGAACGAGGTGATGCTGCCGGCCTCCTGCTGCTGCGTCGCCAGCACCGTGCGCGTCGCGTCGATCAGCTGCGATTGCTGGGGAAAGTCGGCGCTGGCACGCTGCACGAGCTGGTCGGCCGAGCCGATCAGGGTCTGCAGGTCGGTCGAGGAGCCCGCCACCGCCTGGCTGAGCTGGTCCACCAGGGTGTTCAGCGGCCGGGCGGGCACCGAGGCGGCGAGCCGGTTCACGTTGTCGAGCAGCTGGTCGACCGGTGGTGGCAGCGCGGTGTCGGACTGCGGGATCACCGAGCCGTCCCGCAGGTACGGGCCGTCGGCCGAGCCCGGCCGCAGGTCCACGTACTGCTCGCCGATCGCCGACCGGTCGGCCACCACCGCGGTGAGGCTCGCCGGGATCTTGCGGTGCGAGGTGATGTGCAGGTCGGCGCTGATGCCGGTCGCGGTCAGCCGCAGCTCGCCGACCCTGCCCACCGGAACGCCGCGGTAGGTGACCTCGGCGTTGGAGAAGATGCCGCCGGAATCGGCAAGTTGCAGCTGCACGGTGTAGCCGTCCGAGCCGACCAGCCGGCCCAGCCCGGCATACCGCACGGCCAGGTAGCTGACGCCGAGCAGGGCGATCACGACGAACGCGGTGACCTGCAGCCGGATGCGCGCGGAGACCCTCACCGCCCGCTCCCGGAGCTGCTGGCCGAGGACGCGCTGCGGGGACCGGACGCGCTGCCGGAACCGGACGGGGTGCCCGAGCCGGAACCGCTGCCCGACGGGGACGTCGCGCTGCGGGGACCGGACGCGCTGCCGGAACCGGACGGGGTGCCCGAGCCGGAACCGCTGCCCGACGGGGACGTCGACGGCGAGGTCACGATGGCCGAGCTGGTCAGCCCCGGTACCACCGAACTGGTGGACGGCAGCAGGCTCGGCGGTGGCCCGATCGTGGTCGGCTGCCCGCCGTGCTGGCGCTGCGCCGGGACCGCCGGCCAGCTCGGCGCGCCAACCACGGTGCCACCCGGGGTGCGGAAGTTGGTGGTGATGAAGGTGTTGAGGTAGTCGCCCTTGATCGCGGACAGCGCGCCGTCGGCGAACGGATAGGTGAGCAGCACCTGCAACGACTGGGGCAGCGCCGAACCGGCCGCGGCCAGGTTGCGCAGGATCGGCTGCAACTGCTGGAGATCGGCGACCAGGTCGGCCTGGCTCGCCCGTACCGTGCTGATGGTCACCTGCGACAGCCGGTCCAGCGACTGCAGCATGCCGACCAGCTGCTGGCGCTGGTCGGCCAGCACCTGCAGGCCGGGGGCGAAGTTCGCCAGCACCGTGCTGATCTCGGTGTCGTGCGCGGCCAGCGTGCCCGACAGCGCGGCCAGCCCGTCGAGCGCGGTGCTGATCGAGTCGCGATGCTTGTCGAGCTGGCCGATCACCGCGTCGGCGCTGGTCAGGAACGTGCGCAGCTGCGCCTCGTTGCCGCTCGCGGCCTTGTTCAGCTCGCGGGTGATCTGCTGCAGCTGGCCGACGCCGCCGCCGTTCAACAGCAGCGACAGCGCGCCGAACACCTGCTCCAGCTGCACGCCCTGGGTGGTGGCGGTGTCGCCGATCCGGGCACCGTCGGCCAGTGTGCCGACCGGGGCGGTTCCGGCCGGTGGCGCCAGCTCGACGTACTTCTCGCCCAGCAGGCTGGTCTGGTCGATCGAGGCGACCGCATTGGCGGGCAGGTGCACCCCGCCGTTCAGCTCCAGCCGGACCTCGGCGAGTTTCCCGTTCGGCGACAGGGAGATTCCGGTGACCCGGCCGACCGGCACGTCGTTCACCCGGACCGCCGACTCGGGCACCAGGTCGAGCGCGTCGGTGAATTCGGCGGTCACCCGGTAGGGGTGGTCGCCGAGGGCGGCGCCGCCGGGCAGCGCGACGTTGTAGACGCCGTGCAGGCCACCGCAGCCGGCCAGCAGCAGTGTGACGGCCGCGCCGCCGAGCACCCCGGTCAGCCGCCTCACGGCGCGCTCACCCCCGGGCTGGCCGTGGCCGAGGCGCTGCCGCCGGCCGAGGGCAGCAGCAGCGGCGGGGCGGCCGTGCCGGACAGGCCGTCCAGCTCGTTCAGGTCGGCCCGGCCGTTCAGCGTGTTGTGCGCGGGGTCGTAGGCGTTGAGCAGGTTCTGCACGGCCACCGGCGCGTCGGTGAGCACCTGCTCCAGCGACTGCCTCTGCTTGGTGAGCAGCTGCGAGGTGACGGCCAGCTTGTCGACGTTCGACTTCAGCCGCGCCCGGTTGTCCCGGATGAACCGGCTCACCGTGTCGAGCGCGGTGCCGAGCTGGTTCAGCGCGGCGGCAAAGCTCTGCCGGTCGGCGGCCAGCACCTGGCTGACCTCGGCGAGCTGGGAGTTGACCTGCTGCACGCCCGCGTCGTTGCCGGCCAGCATGGTGGTGAACTTCTTCAGGTTGTCGATCGTGTCGAACAGGTCGTCCTTGGCGCCGGCGAAGATGCTGGTCGCCTTGCTCAGCTGCTGCAGGGTGTCGTTGAGCGCCTTGCCGTTGCCGTCGAGGTTCGCCGCGCCGGTCTCGATCAGCCGGGCCAGCGCGCCGGTCGAGTTCGCGCCGTTCGGGCCGAGGGCGGCCGCCAGCTTGTTGACGCTGTCGTAGAGCTGGTCCAGCTCGACCGGGGTGGCGGTGCGGGCCTGCGGGATGGTGCTGCCGTCGGCCAGCTTCGCCCCGCCGGTGTAGAGCCCGGTCAGCTGGACGTACCGGTCGCTGACCAGGCTGGGGGACAGGATCACCGCCCCGGTGTCCGCGGCGGCGGCCCGGCCGCGGTCCAGGTGCATCCGCACCAGCACCAGTTTCCCCTGCGGGGTAACCGAATCCACCGTTCCGACGGTGACCCCGAGCATCTTCACGTCGGAGCCGGGATAGATGCCGACGCTGGCCGAGAACAGCGCGCCGAAGCGCACCGCCGGGGTGCGCAGGGCCACCGCCCAGACGCCGTAGCCGATCAGCAGCAGCACGACCAGCCCGGCCGCGGCGGCCGCGGCCAGCACCCGGCGTTGCGCGCGAGCCGGCGCGTCCTGCTCGAGTGCCATCACCGGCCACCCGGCGGTGTGCAGTCGCGGTGCGCGTCGGGCTGCAGCACCGGGTTGTTCTGGGCGTCGAAGAGCCCGCAGATGTAGACGTCCATCCACCTGCCGTTTCCGAGGGCGTTGTCGAGCAGCCCGTAGTACGGGCCGGCCAGCCGCAGCGCGTTGTCGAGGTTGTTCTGGTTGCGCTGCAGCACGTCGGTGACCGTGTCGAGCTGGGCCAGCGCGGGGCCGAGCGTCCGGTCGTTGTCGCTGACCAGGCCGGTCAGCTGGGTGCTGAGCTGCTGGGTGCCCAGCAGCAGGTCGGTGATCGCGTCCCGGCGCTGCTGCAGCTCGCCGAGCAGCAGGTTGCCGTCGGAGATCAGCGCCTGGAACTGCTGGTTGCGGTCCGACAGCGTCTGGGTGATCCGCTTGGTGTTGTCGAGCAGCGTGCGCAGCTGGTCGTCCCGCGAGGTGATCGTGCGCGACAGCGCGGTCAGGCCCTGCAGCATGGAACGGACGCCGGCCGGGGTGCGGGCGAAGGCGGCGCTGATCGTGTCGAAGCTCTTCGCCAGCTGGCTGGTGTCGATCTGCCCCACCGTGTCGCCCAGCCCCTCGAAGGCCTGCGTGACGTCGTACGGGGCGGTGGTCCGGTCCAGCGGGATGGCCTGCCCGGCCGGCAGCGGGCGGCTGCCCTGCGGGTCGATCGCCAGGTACTTCTGCCCGAGCAACGTCTTGATCTTGATGGCCGCGGTGCTCTCGTCACCCAGCCAGGTGTGCTTGACCCGGAACCGGACGAGCACGTGGGTGCCCTGCAGGCCCACCGAGCGCACCGTGCCGACCTTGACGCCGGCCACCCGCACCTCGTTGCCGGCCCGCAGCCCGGCCGCCTCGCTGAAGTCCGCGCTGTAGGTGGTGCCGCCGCCGATCACCGGCAGCTCCGGGGAGTAGAAGGCGCCGAGCACGAGCACCGCGAGCAGCACCAGGCCGGTCACCGCGACGAGCAACGGGTTCCGCTCGCCGAACGAGCGCACTCTCAGGCGTGGCATCGGGCCTCCACCGGCTTCGCGCCGACCCCGCCGGTGTACTCGCCCGGCACCGGGATCCGGCCGGTCACCGAGCAGAGGTAGAAGTTCATCCAGGAGCCGTAGGAGCCGAGCCGGCCGATCTGGTCGAGCTTGACCGGCAGGGTCTGCAGGAACGAGTTCAGCGCCGGGCTCTGCGCGGCCAGGTTGCCCGACAGCGCCCCGAGCGAGTCGTTGGACTGCTGCAGCGGCTGCCGGCCCTGCTCGAGCAGGCCGCCGACGCTGCGGGTCAGGCCGTCGATGCCGGTGATCGCCGAGCCGATGGACTGCCGGTCGGCGGCCAGGCCGGACACCAGCTGCTGCAGCGTGATCACCAGGTCGGCGAGCTGGTCGCCGCGGCTGTTCACCGTGGTCAGCACCGAGTTGAGGTTGTCGATGACCTGGCCGATCACCTGGTCCTTGCCGGCCAGGGTGGTGGTCAGCGAGGCGGTCCGGTTCACCAGGTCGGCGATGGTGCCGCCCTCGCCCTGGAACACCTCGATGACCTCGTAGGAGAGCTGGTTCACCTGCTGCGGGTCCAGCGCCTGGAACAGCGGCTGGAAGCCGTTGAACAGCGCGGTCAGGTCCAGCGCCGGCTGGGTGCGGTCCAGCCCGATCGTGCTGCCGGCGGGCAGCTGGTCGTCCGGCGAGCCGTCGCCCTGGTCAAGCGCCAGGTAGCGCTGGCCGACCAGGTTGCGGTAGCGGATGGCGGCGGTCACGCTGCGGGCCAGCCGGACATCGCCGTCGACGGTGAAGCGGACCCGGGCAAGGCGCCGCCCGGTCACCGAGACCGACTGCACCTGCCCGATCCGGACGCCCGCCATCCGGACGTCGTCACCGGAGTTCAGTGCGGTGGCGTCGGTGAATTCGGCGACGTAGCCACGGCCGCCGCCGCTGGTGTTGGCGATGCTCACCGCGAGCAGCGCGGTGGCCAGCGTGGTCACCACGATGAAGACGGCGCTCTTGACCAGCGTCGGGCCGAGGCCGCGCAGCGCGCGCCGGCTCATCTGACCGTCACCGCCGTCCCGCGCAGGGCCGGCCCGAGCAGCAGGCTGCCCCAGTCCGGGAAGCGGTCGGGGGCGATGCCCAGGCCCGGCGCCACCAGCTCGGCGATCAGCTCGTTCTCGCCGGGGGAGTTGGCGGTGCCCAGGCCGGCGGCCGCGGCGGCCGTCGCCGGGCTGGCACCGGTGCGGGCCGGCGACGCCGTGCCGACCGCGGTGTTGGACACCGCCGTGCCGCCGGGCACGTACGGGCAGCGCGGCCCGCTGTCGCCTCTCAGCTGCGGCGCGTCCTGGCCGGGCAGGTACTTGCCCAGCGACGGCACCACGCTCAGCGTGACGTGCGCCCCGGGCTGGTCGGTGCCGCCGCCGAAGGCCTGGTCCGAGATCGGCACGAAGTGCGCCAGTGCCTGGGTCAGGCAAGGGAATTCGCTGGAGTAGCGAGAGATCACCTTCAACGTCGGCAGGCTGTCGGCGGTCAGGCCGATCACCGACCGGCTGTTGGAGTCGACGAATCCGGTGACGTCGTTGCCGGTGCCGGTCACCGTCGCGAAGAGCGTCGCCAGCTGCTGGCGCTCGGCGTAGACGGTCTGCGCGGTGGCGGTGAAGTCGGTCAGCGCGCCGACCAGGTCCGGCACCGCGGCCTGGTAGGTGGTGGCCACCGAGCCGAGCGCCGCCAGGTCCTGGGTCAGCTCCGGCACCTGCGGGCGGAGCGCGGTCAGGTAGCCGCCGAGGTCGCGCAGCGTGTGCCCCAGCTCGGTGCCCCGGTCACGCAGCCCCTGCGCCAGCTCGCCGAGCAGCGAGGCCAGCCTGTCCGGCTCGATGGCCTGCAGCACCGGCAGCAGGTGGTCGAAGACCTGCTGCAGCTCGACCGCCCGCGCCGAACGGTCCTGCTGGATCACGGCGCCGGCGCGCAGCGTGCCGGCCGGCGCGGCCGGGATGTCCAGGCTGACGTACCGCTCGCCGAAGAGGGTCTTGGGCAGCAGTTGCGCGGTGACGTTGGCCGGCAGCTGCCTGGCCCGGGCCGGGTCGAGGGCGAGCTCGATGCGGGCTCCGGAGCCGCTGGCCGACAGCCCGGCGACCCGGCCGACCAGCACCCCGCGCACCTTGACGTCGGAGCCCTTCTGCAGCTCGTTGCCGATCGCGTCGGCGCTCAGCGACACCCGCACCTCATGGCTGAAGTCCTTGTCGTAGACCATCACCGACAGCGCGATCAGGGCGGTGATCAGCACCAGGTAGAGCAGGCCGACGGCCGCGTCGCGGGCTCGGGTCGGGTTCATCCGGCGATCCGCACGGTGGTGGTGGCGCCCCAGATCGCCAGCGACAGGAAGAAGTCGAACACGCTGACCGTGACGATGGCCAGCCGGACGGCCTTGCCCACCGCCAGCCCGACCCCGGCCGGGCCGCCGGCCGCGCGATAGCCGTAGTAGCAGTGGATCTGGATGACGACGATCGAGAAGACCAGCACCTTGAGGAAGGAGTAGAGCACGTCCTGCGGTGGCAGAAAGAGGAAGAAGTAGTGGTCGTAGTTGCCGGCGGACTGGCCGTAGAAGTACACCGTGACCGCGCGCGAGCCGAGGTAGGAGGTCAACAGCCCGATCACGTACAGCGGGATCACCGCGACGAAGCCGGCGATCATCCGGCAGGTCACCAGGTACGGCAGGCTGCGGACGCCCATCACCTCGAGCGCGTCGATCTCCTCGGAGATGCGCATCGAGCCGAGCTGGGCGGTGAAGCCGGAGCCCACCGTGGCCGACAGTGCCAGCGCGGCGACCAGCGGGGCGATCTCGCGGGTGTTGAAGTACGCCGAGATGAAGCCGGTCAGCGACGAGGTGCCGATCTGGTCGAGGGCGGCGTAGCCCTGCATGCCCACCACGGTGCCGGTGAACAGGCTCAGCCCGACCATCACCCCGATGGTCCCGCCGATCACCGCCAGCGCGCCGGAGCCGAAGCTCACCTCGGCCAGCAGCCGCACGATGTCCTTGGTGTAGCGGCGGATCGCTCGTGGCGTCCAGCCGATCGCCTTCAGGTGGAAGATCAGCTGGCCGCCCAGGCCCGCCAGCCCGTCGACCGGCCGGTCGAGGGCGCGGCGGGCCAACCCGGTGTCCTGCGCCATCACGCCCCCTTGCCGGGCACGAGCTGCAGGTAGAGCGTGGTGATCACCAGATTGGCCGAGAACAGCAGCAGGAACGTGATCACCACCGACTGGTTGACCGCGTCGCCGACACCCTTCGGGCCCGGCGCCGGGTGCAGGCCGCGGTAGGCCGCCACCACGCCGGCGATGAAGCCGAAGACCACCGCCTTCAGCTCGCCGACCCACAGGTCGGACAGCTGCGCCAGGGCGGAGAAGCTGGACAGGTACGCCCCGGGCGTGCCGCCCTGCATCACCACGTTGAAGAAGTAGCCGCCGAGCACGCCGACCACCGACACCATGCCGTTGAGCAGCAGCGCGACCAGCATCGCGGCCAGCACCCGGGGCACCACCAGCCGCTGGACCGGCGAGACGCCGAGCACCGCCATCGCGTCGATCTCCTCGCGGATGGTGCGGGCGCCGAGGTCGGCGCAGATGGCCGAGCCGCCGGCCCCGGCGATCATCAGCGCGGTGACGATCGGGCTGGCCTGCTGGATCACCGCCAGCACGCTGGCCGCGCCGGTGAACGACTGCGCGCCGATCTGCAGGGTGAGCGAGCCGAGCTGCAGCGCGATCACGGCGCCGAACGGGATCGCCACCAGCGCGGCCGGCAGGATCGACACGCTGGCCACGAACCAGAACTGCTCGACCAGCTCCCGGGCCTGGAACGGGCGCCGGAACGTCCACAGCACCACGTCGGCCGCCAGCGCGAACAGCCGGCCGACCTCCAGCAGGGCCCGGACCGGCGCCGACCGCCGGGGCGGGTACGGGACGTCCGCGACCGGCGCCGGTTCGGGCCGGGTGAGCAGCTCCTGCAGGGTCACCGGTCCTCGGCCCCCTCCGTCGCGCCGGCCAGCGCCAGGGGCTGCCGGGCCGGCGGGTTCGGGGTCACCCGCGGGTCGGCGTAGGCCGCGGCGATCGCCTGCCGGGCGGCCGGTGCCAGGGTGTGCAGCGAGTCCAGCACCCGGCCCTGGCGGCGCTGCTCGGCCGGGCGGCTGCCGAGGCCGCCGGTGGGTTGCAGCTGCGCGACGATGCCCCGCACATCCGTCCTCGGCTCCCGGCCGTCGGCCTGCCCGGCCCGTTCGGCGGCCAGGGCGGCGGCGTCCTTCTCCTCGGCCATCCCGATCGGGCCCTCCCGGCGGCCGTTCAGGAACTGCTCGACCACCGGCTCGTCGCTGGTGAGCACCACCTCGCGCGGGCCGAAGAGCACAAGCTCCCGGCGGAACAGCATGCCCAGGTTGTCGGGCAGCGTGCGGGCCAGCTCGATGTTGTGGGTGACCACCAGGATGGTCGCGTCGGTCTGCGTGTTCAGGTCGACCAGCAGCTGGGCGAGCAGCGCGGTGCGGACCGGGTCCAGGCCGGAATCCGGCTCGTCGCACAGGATGATCTCGGGTTCGAGCACCAGCGCCCGGGCCAGGCCGGCCCGCTTGCGCATGCCGCCGGAGATCTCGCCCGGCAGCTTCGTCCCGGTGTCGGTCAGGCCGACCAGCTCCAGCTTCTCCAGCACGATCCGCCGGATCTCGGACTCGCCTTTGCGGGTGTGCTCGCGCAGCGGGAAGGCCACGTTGTCGAAGAGGTTCATCGAGCCGAAGAGGGCGCCGTCCTGGAACAGCACGCCGAACAGCTTGCGGATCTCGTAGAGCTGGTGTTCGGAGCAGGAGACGATGTCGGTGCCGTTCACCCGGCAGCTGCCGCGCTCGGGTTTGAGCAGGCCGATCATCGATTTCAGGAATACCGACTTTCCGGTGCCGGACGGCCCCAACAATGCGCTGATCTCGCCGGCGGGCAAAGTCAGGCTGACGTCGCGCCAGATATTCTGGCGGCCGAAGGATTTCGTCAGTCCTTCGATGACGACTTCGACTCCCATCGCAACTCCCTGACAGGACAATAGCCAGCAGCTAGGCACGCATGAATTGATGGGCGAGCCGGGCGGTGCCGGAGCGAATCGCGCATCCGAGCGGTCACCTTAGGCAAGTCGACAGCCCGACACAAGCAATTCGGCCGGGTCGAGAGGATTTGGCTACAAATTCGGGTGAATCTTATACTGCAGGTACTAATTTCCAGGCCGTGTCTGGCCGGCGACGCGGGCCCGGGACGGCAAATCTTGTCGCGGGGATGCCGTCTCGGGTGGAACTCGCCGGGCCGGGCTTCCGCTTGGCCTGGAAACCGTCTATAACCGACATACCTCACCGCCGCTTCGGCGACCCCTGCCGCCGCGCGGAGGATGGATCGAGCGGAGGACGGATGCAGACCAGGCAGCTGGCCGAGATCGAGTGGCCACGGCTGCCGCCGCGCTGGCAACAGGTGCTGATCCCGGCCGAGGTGCCGGGGCTGGCCCGCGAGATTGTCGCCGTGATCCGGCAGCAGATCCCGGAGTATCGCCGGTCGCTGGACGGCCCGTACGGCCGGGCGATCCGGCGCGGGGTCGAGGAGGCCCTGGCCAGCTTCGTCGGCCAGCTGGGCCGGCACGGCGGCCCGGCCCCGGCCCACCTCGAGGTGTTCCGGTCGCTGGGGCGCAACGAGGCGCTGGAGGGGCGCAGCCACGACTGTCTGCAGCAGGCGTACCGGATCGGCTCCCGGCTGGCGTGGCGGCGGATCATGCGGCTGAACGAGGTCGACCCGCTGCTGCCGGGCACGGTGGCCAAGCTGGCCGCCGCGATGCACGCCTACGTCGACAACCTGGCCGCGATCTCGGCCTCCGGCTTCGCCGAGGCGGCCCTGCGCGGCGACGAGCTCGACGCGCACCGCCGGGTGCGGCTGGTGCAGCTGCTGCTCGACCAACCGGCCAGCCCCGGCGCGGCGATCGCGGAGCTGGCCGGCCAGCTGGGCTGGCAGCTGCCGGCCGAGGTGGTCCTGGTCGACGTGGCCGACTCCGCCGATCTCGACGACCGCCAGCTGGCGGAGCTGGCCCGGACCGCGCTCGGGCCGGCCGCACTGGGTGGCCGGGTCTCGGCCGGCAGCGTGCTGCTCGCGCCGGGCCCGCTGACCGCCGGGCAGCGCGCCGGCATCGCGGCGGCCGCGGTCAAGGCGCCGTTGAGCGTGGGGTGTTCGGTGCCGCTGGCCCAGGCGCCGACCTCGCTGCGGTGGGCCCAGCTCGCCAGCCGGCTGGTGGCGGCGCGGACGCTGGTCGAGTCGGGGCCGGTGTTCTGCGACGAGCACCTGACCGAGCTGCTGCTGCAGTCGGAACGGCCGCTGCATGAGCAGCTCGTCCGCCGCCGGCTGGCGCCGCTGTGCGCGCTCAGCCCGGCCAAGCGGGTGAAGTACGGCCGGCTGCTGTCGAGCTGGCTGGAGCTGGGCTGCAGCCAGGGTGAGCTGGCCGGCCTGCTCGGCCTGCACCGGCAGACCGTGCACTACCAGTTCACCCGGCTGGCGGACCTGTTCGGCGAGCAGCTGCACGACCGGACGGCGCGGGTCGAGCTGCTGCTGGCGCTGCGCGCGGCGCTGCCGGACTGGCAGGCCGACCTGCCGGCGCCGTCCTGATCCCGATGGCTGCGCCGGCCTCCGCGCCGGCCCTGGCGCCGGCCTCCGCGCCGGCCTACTGCGAGGCGTGGTCGAGCGGCGGCGAGCAGACGCTGTCGCACGGCCCGTCCGGCTCGATCCAGTTGCCCAGGTCGCCCTGCCGCATCGAGAGCGGGTTGTTCGGCCCGGAGATCAGCCCGGTCAGCAGCGGGTCGAGGTCCTCGCCGTGCGAGCCGCAGCCGGCGAACGGCGGGATGGTCACTGTGCCGGACAGCGGGCCGCCGTAGAAGAGGTTGTAGTCGGGGCTGATGCCGTACAGCTTGATCGGCATCGGGGTCCGGCTGTGGCAGTCCGGCCCCACGTCCAGCGGCTCCTGGTCGACCCGGACGTCGGAGAGCCGGATCCGCAGGTTGCCGGTGACCTCGGTCGGATAGACGGTGTACGGGGTGTCGAGCAGGCCGTGGCCGAAGATCTGCATCGGGTCCGGGTCGGCGCCGGTGAAGGTCTGGCTGAGCTGGACGGTGGCGGTGACCGGCACGCTGCCGAAGGCCAGCGTGCTGACCTGGACCGGTGGGAAGTAGCCGTACTGGGCGGACGAGCCGGCCGGCGAGACGGCCCAGGCGTGGGAGTAGGTCTCCAGCACGGTCGGGTTGTCCGGCGGCACGAACTTGAAGTCGTAGTTGGCGTCGACCCGCAGCAGGGTCACCGGCAGGTCCATCCGGACCGCGGCCTTGGACACCACGGTCTTGCCGTCGATGTAGACCGCCGAGTCCTGGCCCTGGAAGGGGGGCAGTGCGGCGTGCGCGGCGGCCGCCCGCGCCGGCACCGACGCCTGGGCGGCGGTGAGGCCGCCGAGGGTCGCCGCGAGCAGCAGCGCTGCCGTCCAGGCCGTCTGGCGGAACCACCGTGGCCGGCGGTGTCCGGGTCGTGCGCCGAACGGCATGAATGCCTCCTCTGCCCGATGATGCCCGCACAGGCTAAGTCCGGTGGTATCGGATGGGCAAGCACCTCCGGAGCGACGTGACGCGGGGCGCTGATTTCGTACCGCATGACAAAATTCCGCGCCCGCCTCTCGTGCGGGAATCTCAAATACCGGCCGATGCGCGATTTTGCGGGAATTTCTTGTTACTCAGGGGTAGTCGGCCTCGCCACGAACGATGTAAGTTTCGCGCCGGGTTCATCGAATACCCGACGTGCACGGCAATCCACAGCTGCCGGCCGCTCCCATTGCCCGCCGCCCGCATACCGGGTCGCGCCGGCATGCCCGGGCCGCCGGTCGGTGCGCCTCGCGGCCGGGCCGGTGACCTGTCCATCCCATCCCCGTGGGCACCATGAGAGGAAGACGCAATGCTGAAGAACTTCAAGCGGGTCCTGCTCGCCTCGGGCGCGGCCGGTGCCGCGCTCACCATCGGCATGAGCTCGGCCTACGCCGCGACCTGGACGGTCTCGGCCGGCAGCCTGACCAGCGGCACGACGACCTACACCGCGGCCACCCCGACCGGCACGTCCAGCGCGCCGGCGATCAAGTTCGTCGACACCACCGACGGCGTGACGCTGCAGTGCCTCAAGGCCACCGCGAACGGCAGCGCCGCCCTGGGCTCCGGCCTGTCTGGCACGCCGCTGGCCACCATCGCCGGCTCGACGTTCACCACCTGCACCGGCCCGCTGGGCATCAGCCTCACCGTCACCCAGTCCGGCACCTGGAACCTGAACGGCTCGTCCTACTCCGGCGGCGTCACCCAGGGCTACGTCTCCAATGTCACCGCCAACATCTCGGGCACCTGCTCCTTCTCGGTGACCGGTGCCGCCGACGGCACGTACACCAACAGCAACGGCACCCTCGACATGTCCCCGGTGAGCGGTTCCGGGCACACGCTGAAGATCAGCACGCCGACCGGCGGCAAGGTGTGCTTCAACCTGATCAGCAACGGCGCCACCGCGACCTTCAGCACGACGGCCGGCGACGGCTACAAGGTCACCACGCCGACCGGCAACCTGGTCGTCACCAGCCCGTGACCGCGGGGCGGTAACCGGCCCTGTCTGGCGGGTGCGCCCCCGGTGCACCCGCCAGCGTCTGGACGGCCGTCGGCAGGCGCGCATGAGCTCGCGCGTGGAGGGTCCTGCCGGCGGCCGTCGTCGCCTGTCCCGGCCCGGCCACCCGGCGGCAAAACCGGGCGATTGTGTCTATTGCGCCGGACAGTGCGGTTATGCAGAGTCAGTCGCAGGTCACCGAGATGGACGCCGTGGGTGCGCGTGGGGGAATGACAGTGGTCGGTACGGCGCGCGCCGCGGTGGTCGAGGCGCCCGATGAGCTGACCGGTGCGATGCACGCCAGGCGGGCCGAGCTGTCCGAGCTGATCGCGGCCGAGATCGGCCGGCACATCGACGACTACGCCGACCAGCCCGACCTGAGCTATTCCGAGGTCGTGAAGTCCGCCGTCTCGCAGGCGGTCGGCTACTTCATCGACAGCATCGCCGACCCGCGGGTGTCCCGGGCGGCCGTCGACGAGTGGTTCCAGCGGATCGGCCGCGGCGAGGCCTTCGCCGGCCGCAGCCTCGACTCGCTGCGCAGCGCCTACCAGCTGGCGGCGGGCATCGCGTGGAAGAGCCTGCACGCGCTGGCCCTGGAACTCCGGCTGCCCTCCAGCACGCTGGGCGGGCTGGGCGACGCGTTGTTCGCCTTCATGGACTCCCTCGCCGACCAGTCGGTGATCGGCTACCAGGACGCGCAGGCCCAACTCTCCGACGCCGCCTACCAGTGGCGGGAACGGTTGCTCGAGGCGATCCTCGAACCGGGCCGGCAGCCGGGCCGGGAGATCGGGCAGCTGGCCGCCACCGGCAACTGGGAGGTGCCCGAGCAGGTCGTGCTGATCGCCGTCGAACGGGCCGGCGACCTGGAGCTGCCACCGCCGCGCCGGCTGCACCCGCGGGTGCTGGCCAACCTGCGCGGGCCGGCCCCGGTCGTGCTGCACCCGGCGCCGCTGCCCGCGGAGGCACGCTCGGACCTGGCCGCGGCCTTCGCCGGGCACACCCTGGCGATCGGTTGCCCGATGCCGCTGGCGGACGCGGCGTCCTCGCTGCGCTGGGCGCGCCGCTGCCTGGAGCTGGCGGCGTCCGGGGTGATCGCCCGGCAGCCGGTGCTGGAGGCCACCGACCACCTGGCGCTGCTCTGGCTGCACGCCGAGCCCATGCTGCGGCACCGGCTCGGCGCCGCGGTGCTGGAGCCGCTGTACCGGCAGCCGCCGCACAGCCGCCGGATCCTCGCCGAGACCATGCTCGCCTGGCTGGAGACCCGGGCCAGCGCGCCGGCCCTGGCCGTCCGGCTCGGGGTGCACGCCCAGACCGTGCGGTACCGGCTGAAGCGGATGCACGAGATCTTCGGCCCCGACCTGGCCGACGGCCAGCGCTGCTTCGAGATCTACCTGGTGCTGCGGGCCAGCATGCCGCTGTGGCGCGCCGGCCACGAGCCGGACGGGCTGGCCGGGCGCCAGCGCCGGGGCTGACGGGGCTGACCCGGGCTGACAGGGCTGACCCGCCTGACCTGAAGGTGGCACGCTGCCCGGTTCAACAGGGCTGCTGTATTACCCTCACACCCGAGCCGTATTCGGCGCGTGTCCGACGTACCCAGGGGCGCAGAACAGATGGATTCAGGCGCTGCTGTCGCACCCGACGCGGCGGCGGTCGAGCGTGAGACCGTCATCGTCGACTCGCCTGCTGCCCGCATCCGCCGGCCGATCGACCTGGTCCGGCTGGCCGGGTTGCTGCTGCTGGCGCTGCTGCTGGTCGGCGTGGCCGTGGTCGCGCACGACACCACCCAGGGTGCCAACGCCGACCTGGCCCGGCTGCTCGGTCGGGTGCCGCGGGTCTTCGTCCGCGCGTTCAGCCTGCTCGCCTCGTTCGGCGCGCTCGCGGTGCCGATCGCCTTCATGGCCCGCGAGCTGGTGCGCGGGCAGACCCGGCGGCTGATCGAGGCGCTGCTGACCGGCCTGCTCGCGATCGGCGTGGTCGAGCTGGCCGACCGGATCGTCGAGCGCTACCCGACCAGCCAGCTGCACGAGTCGCTGACCCGGGTCGGCGCGCAGGGCTCGGTGCGGCCGTTCGACACCTACCTGGCGGCGCTGCTGGCCTTCGTCGCGGTCGCCGGGGTGGCCAGCGAGCCGCTGTGGAGCGGGCTGCTGGTCGCCGTCACCGCGGTCTACGTGCTGTCGGTCTTCACTGCCACCCAGGCCTCGATCATGTCGCTGGGGCTGAGCCTGGTGATCGGCTCGTGCGTCGGCATCGCGGTCCGCTACGGCGCCGGGCGGGTCAGCAACCGGCCCACCGCGCAGCAGATCATCGCCGCGCTGCAGGCACGGGGGATCGGCATCGCCCGGTTCGAACGGCAGCCCGCCGCCTCCGACTCCCGGCGCGACTACCTGGCCACCACCGACACCGGCGCCCGGCTGGACGTCCAGGTGCTCGACCGCGAGCTGATCGCCTCCGGCGCGATCTACAACGTCTACCGGTTGATCCGGATCCGCAAGGAGATCGCGCCGGCCCCGGCGCTGTCGCTGGAACGCGTGGCCGAGCACCGGTCGCTGCTGGCGATGGCGGTCGCCCGCACCGAGGTGCCGATCCCGGAGCTGCTGGCCGGGGTGCGCTGCGGCCCGGACGCGATCGTGCTGGTCTACGAGCACCGCACCGGCGAGCCGCTGGCCCGGCCCACCGACCAGCAGCTGGACGCGCTCTGGCAGCTGGTGAATCGGCTGCACCGCAACGGCATCACCCACCGAGGCCTGGCTCCCGGGCGGATCCTGCTGGAGCCGAACGGCCAGCTGCTGCTGCCCATCCCCGAGGACGGCACGGTCTTCGCCACCGAGCTGCGGATCGCGCTGGATCGGGTGCAGCTGCTGATCGGCACCGCCCAGCTGGCCGGCGTCCCGGCCGCGGTGGCCAGCGCCCGTCGGATGCTCTCGGCCGAGGAGCTGGCCGGCACCGTGCCGCTGCTGCAGCCGATCGCGCTGACCCGGGAGGCACGCGAGGCGCTGCGCAATGACGGCCACCTCATCGAGGCGGTCCGCGAGGCGGTCCAGGGCGAGGGCAGCGCCGGCCAGGTCGAGCCGATCCGGGTCGAACGGGTGCGCCCGCGCACCATCGTCTCCATCGCCGCGGTGCTGGTGGCCGGCTACCTGATCGTCGGCCAGCTCAGCTCGGTGCCGGTCGGCCGGGTGCTCTCCACCGCCCGGCTGCGCTGGGTGCCGCTGGTGCTCGTCGCGTCGGCGGCCAGCTACCTGGCGGCGGCGCTGTCGCTGACCGGGTACGTCCGCGAGCGGCTGTCGTTCGCTCGCACCACGCTGGTGCAGGTGGCGGCCGCGTTCACCGGCTTCGTCACCCCGCCGGCCGTCGGCGGCATGGCGATCAACATCCGTTACCTGCGCAAGGCCCGGGTCACCACCACGGGCGCGGCGACCAGCGTCGGCATGTCCCAGGTCGTCAACGGGGTCTCGCACGTGCTGCTGCTGATCGCGTTCGCCGCCGCGACCGGCGCCTCGGCCAGGCACAGCCTGCCGATCCCGGGCTGGGCGTTCGGCGCCATCGGCGCGCTGGTCGCGGCCACCGCGCTCGCGCTGGCCCTGCCGGCCCCGCGCCGGTGGGCGCTGCAGCGGCTGCTGCCCCCGCTGCGCGAGGCGACGCCGCGGCTGCTGAACCTGGTGACCAACCCGGTCAAGCTCGCCGAGGGGGTGGGCGGCGCGCTGCTGATCAACGGTTGCTACATCGCCGCACTGTGGTTCTCGGTGCACGCCTTCGCCGGCGATGTCCGGGTGTCGCAGGTCGCGGTGGTGTACCTGGCCGGCGCGGCGATCGGCTCGGCGGCGCCGACCCCGGGCGGCCTGGGCGCGGTCGAGGTGGCGCTGTCCACCGGGCTGGCCGCGGCCGGCATGCCCGGCGCGGCGGCGGTCAGCGCGGTGCTGCTGTTCCGGCTGGCGACGTTCTGGTTGCCGGTTCCGATCGGCTGGCTAGCCTTTCACTGGCTGCAACGTAGAGAAGCGATCTAGCGCGCCTGGGCAGCCGGCGCCGCAGGAGGGAGTTCGCCGGTGCGGGCAGGGCTGGACGAGGTGCGCGCCGCGGTGCGCAGGCTCGCCGACGACATCCACGGCCGGGGGTTGGAGATCGAGCAGGCCGGGCAGCTGCCGCCCGACGTGGTCGCCGGGCTGCACGCGGCCGGCGTCTTCCGGCTGTGGCAGCCAGCCGAGCTGGGCGGGTACGAGGCCGAACCGGCCGCCGTGGTCGAGATCCTGCAGACGCTGGCCGAGGCCGACGGCTCGACGGCCTGGTGCGCGGCCACCGGCATCGCCGGCAACGTCGCCGGCGCGATGCTGCCCGAGGCCGCCGCGCGCGCGATGTTCGACCGTCCGGGGGTGCTGGCCAGCGGCGTGCTGATGCCCGGTGGCCGTGCCGTGCCGCAGCCCGGCGGTGGCTACCTGGTGGACGGGCGCTGGCCGTTCGGCAGCGGCACCCAGCACTGCGACTGGGTGATCGGCGGGGCGCGGGTCGAGGGCCCCGAGCCGGCGATGCTGGCGGTGCTGATGCCGGCCGCCGCGGTGAAGTTCCTGCAGACCTGGCAGGTGATCGGGCTGGCCGGCACCGGCAGCGTCGACTACGAGGCGAGCGGTCTGCACGTGCCGGCCGAGCACTGCATCCCGCTGGCCGAGCTGCGCCCGTGGCCGGCTGGTGCGATGTGGCGGATCCCGTTGCGCTCGCTGCTCTATCCGGTGCTGGCGGCGGTGCCGCTCGGCATCGGCCGGCGGGCCCTGGCCGAGCTGCTGGCGGTGAGCGAGCGGGTCCGGTTCGGTTCGGCGCGGCAGCTGGCCGAGCAGGAGCTGGTGCAGGCTGCAGTCGGCCGCGCGCAGGTGCTGCTGCAGTCCGGCGCCAGCAACCTGACCGACAGCCTGCAGCAGCTGCTGCGCACCGCGGCGGCCGGCCGGATGCCGTCGCCGGCGGAGCGGGCGGCGGCCCGGGCGGCGGCGGTGTACGCCACAGAACAGGCCCACGAGGCAATCACTCTCTGTTACCAGACGGCGGGCACGACGGCAATGTACTGGCAGCATCCGTTGCAGCGCGCGGTACGTGACGTGCTGGCCGCGTCGCAGCACTTCGCGCTCAGTGCACAGGGATTGACCCTGTCCGGCAAGGTCATCCTCGGTCTCGAACCCGACGTGATGCTGTGATGCCCGCGGTCGCGGGCCGGCAATGGCGAAACGCCCCGTCCTGCAGCCACGGGGGAAGCGGCAGGTGCGGGGCGTCTCGTCAGTCACTCTACGTGATCAGTACCAGTTGTCAAGATCTTCCTGGCAGGTGATCCGGTGGCCTTCGAATACTCGAACCTGAACGAGCGGCCGGTCGGCCGGTTCGTCACGCTGGCCGGCCGGCTGGTGCCCGGCATCGCGCGGGTGCAGGCGCAGGCGACCCCGTACGCGGAGGCCTGGCGCCGCGCCAACGAACGCGCGCTGGCCGCCGGGCCGGGTCCGCTCTGGGTGGCGCTGGGTGACTCGCTGAGCCAGGGGATCGGCGCCTCCCGGTACGACCGGGGCTGGGTCGGGCAGCTCGCCGGGCAGCTTGCCGCGGCCGGCCGCCCGATGCGGCTGGTGAACCTCGCGGTCTACGGCGCCCGGGTGAGCGACGTGCTCGACCGGCAGCTGCCCGCGCTGCGCTCGCTCGGCGTCGAACCCGACCTGGTCACCGTGCTGATCGGCTCCAACGACCTGCTGCGGGCCGCCACCCGCCGGGAGCTGCCGGCCGGCTACGAGCTGCTGCTGCAGCGGTTGTCGGCCGGCGCGGTGGTCGGCACGATGCCCAACCCGCGGGCCGCCGCCCGCGCGGTGAACCGCAGCATCGAGCGGGCGGTGGCCCGGCGCGGGCTGCTGATGGCCGACCTGCGCCAGCCCCGCACCAGGAGCTGGCGGGGCAAGCTGGCCGCCGACTTCTTCCATCCGAACGATCGCGGCTACTCCGATCTGGCCTGGGTGTTCGCCCGCGCGCTCGGCCTGCCCGACGAACCGGCCCAGCCCGACGAACAGGCCCTGCCCGACGAACCGGCCCTGCCCGGCTCCGGTCAGAACAGCTCGCCGCGCACCGGCTGCCCGGCCGGGGCGTCCGGGTCGACGAACCACTCGGTGCCGAAGGCCAGCCGGTAGAGCGGCCGGGGCAGCTTCAGGCAGAAGGCCAGCGTCCGGGTGTCCGCACCGCCGGCCGCCTGGCTGGCGTGGGCCCGCATCGAGGCCCGCTTGGCGTCGAGCTGGCTGCGCACGTCGATCCGGTGGGTCAGCTCGTCCCGGGCGGTGAACGCCTCGCGCATCCGGTCCGGGTGGAAGTCCGGCGGCGCCAGCCTGGTCGCGCGCAGCAGCCGCAGCACCCGCAGCAGCGCGGTGCGGTCCACCGTCGCCTCCAGCAACCGGACCGGCACCAGCTCGCGGGCCCGCCGGGCCACCCGGTGCACCTGCCGGTGGTCGGGGTGGCCGTACCCGCCGTAGCGGTCGTAGCCGAGCAGCAGGTCGGCCCGTTCGGCGGTCAGCACCTCGGCCAGCCGGCCGGCCGCCTCGTCCACCGGGACGGAGGCGAATCCGCCGTGTTCGTTGGACATTCCCGAGTCTGGGTAGCCGAATCGGACCACCCGGTGCACGCCCAGCGCGGCGGCCGAGGCGGCCAGCTCGGCACCGCGCCGGCGGCCGAGCTCGCGACCCGGGCCGTCGTCGGCCAGGCCGGCCTCGCCGTCGGTCGCGACCACCAGGGTCACCCGGTGCCCCTCCGCGACCGCCCGGGCCAGGGTGCCGGCGGTGAGCAGGGCCTCGTCGTCCGGGTGCGCGTGCAGGCAGACGACCGACCGGCTCATCTGCCGGGGACGGGCAGCCAGGCCGGGCCGGGAACCCCGCTCGCCCGGCCGACCCGGTCGAACGCCTCGGCGTAGGCACGGTCGCAGGCGCGGAGCACGTTCGGCCAGGTGAAGCCGGACTCGGTGGCCAGGTTGTGCGCGGTCAGTCGCTCCCGGTCCGCTGCCGAGCAGGCGAGCCGGGTCACCGCGTCGACGAACCCGGCGTCGGTGTCGACAAGCAGCCCGTTGCGCTCGTCGTCGATGAAGTCCGACACCCCGGTCTGGCCGAAGGCGACCACCGGCAGCCCGGCGCACCGGGCCTCCAGTGCTGCGATGCCGAAGGTCTCCAGCACCGCGGGGGAGAGGTAGACGTCGGCGTCGTCGAAGACCCGCCGGATCTCCGGCTGGGACAGCTGGCCGGTGAGCTGCACCCAGTCGGCCATCCGGTGCCGGCGCAGGTAGGCCTCCATCGCGGCGCGCTTCGGGCCGTCACCGATGATCCTGACCTCGAGCGCCATGCCGGCCGGGGTGCGCTCGCGGACGGCACGCAGCATCTTCAGCAGGTGCAGCGGGCGCTTGCGGGTGGCCAGCCGCATCACGCTGACCAGCACCACCCGGTCGCGCTGGCGGGGCAGCCGGTCCGGGCGCCACAGCTCGGGGTCGACGCCGTTCGGGATCAGCAGGATCGGCCGGTCCGCGCTCGGGCGGGCCACCTGGGCCACCGAGTCGGCGGCCACCTGGCTCACCGAGGTCCAGGTGACCGGCCAGCTGCGCCAGTCCAGCGCGACGTCGAAGCCCCGGAAGATCGGGTTCGCCCACGACCAGAAGGAGTGGGTGGTGACCACGGTCGGCAGCCCGGCCCGGATCGAGGAGGCGGCGGTCAACCAGGCCAGCGGCGACGCGCACGAGGCATGCACGTGCACCAGGTCGTAGCCGCCGGCCAGCACCGTGTCCCGGCCGCTGAAGGTGGTGAGGTAGCGGATCGCGCCGGGCCGGCCACCCGACCGCTCCGGCCCGCGCACCGGTACCCGGGTGGCCCGGTCGTCCGGGCTGACGGAGGTGACGATCTCGACGTCGTGGCCGGCGGTCAGCTGCGCGTGGGTCAGGCCCTGCACCTGCCGCTCGATGCCGCCCATCCGCGGCAGGTAGCCGTCGCTGACGTGCGCGATCCTCATCGGTGGCGGCCGGTCTCGGCGGCCAAGTCGTGTCCAGGCACGGTCGCATATCGTACGCGGCCGAGGGCCGTTCGCCGGTCCGCCGCGAGGCAGTCCGGCCGCCATACTCAGGGCCGGCTCATCGGCTGGTCTCAGCACCGGCTCATCGAGGGTCGATGTGGCGTTGCTGAGAACCCGCCCCGGTCGGCGCCCGCCGGCTGACCGTCGCAACAGCCGCCGCGGGTTACCCTGCAGCAGATTCCGGCCTGGCGCCGGTAGCCGCAGCGGACGCCGCACCCGACGGAAACGGAGCAGCTCGTGGCCGTGCCCTGGCTGGTCGTCGGCCTGAGCCTCGGCTCGGCGCTGTCGTTCGCCGGCTCGACCAACCTCAAGCACTCCGCGGCCGGCGAGATGCCGGAGGTGCCCCGGCTGCGGGCCGGCCTGCTCGCCCGGTTCGTCGCGGCAACCCTCAGCCACCGGCTCTGGCTGGCCGGCACGGTGACCGACCTGATCGGGCTGAGCCTGCAGATCCTGGCGCTGCACTTCGGCCAGCTCGCGGTGGTGCAGCCGCTGCTGATCTCGGGCCTGCTCTTCGCGCTGCTGCTCCGGCGCCGGCAGGGCCGGCCGGTGACCGCACACGAGGTGCGCTGGGCACTGGTGCTGACCGGCTGCCTGATCGCCTTCCTGTTCCTGGCCGGCACGCAGCCCTCCGGCGAGCATCCGGCCGGCCCCGACCGGCTGCCGGCCGTGGTCGCCGCCTCGGTCGGCGCCGTGCTGGCCCTAGCCTGCGTGGCGCTGGCCCACCGGCGCAAGCCGGCCGCCGACGCCGCGGCGCTGATGGGGGTGGCGGTGGGCGTGGTGTACGCGGCCACCGCGGCGCTGCTCAAGGCGCTCACCGACCGGGTGACGCTCGGGCCGTGGGCACTGCTCACCAGTTGGCAGCTCTACACGGTGCTCGTGGTCGGTGCGGCCGGGTTGCTGCTCAGCCAGCTGGCCTTCCAGGCCGGGCCGCTGACCGCCAGCCTGCCCGCCATCGCCACCGTCGACCCGCTGCTGTCGATCGTGGTCGGGGTGCTGGTCTACGACGAGCACATCCACCGCGGGCCGTGGTCGGGCACCGGCTTGGTGCTGCTGATGCTGCTGCTCGGCCTGGCGGTGATCGAGCTGGGCAAGGTCGACACCCTCGAGCGGGCCAAGCTGGTGCCCGAGCCCGACGCGCTGCCCGGCCGACGGTAGCCGGGGCAGGACCGGGCACCACCGGCCGGCGGCCCGGCCGGGCCGGTAGGGCAAGATCGGTGACCGTGAATTTCCTCGCCGAGCAGCTGCGGTCCGAGCAGCGTCGGCTGGACGGGCTCTACCGGCGGCTGGACGAGTTGCGCCGGGAGGCCGCCGGGACGCTGGCCGCGCTGCGCCGCTCGCCGACTGCGGGCACCCCGGCCGCGCGGGTCGAACGGGACGCGCTGCTGGCGCTGAACCAGGGCAACCTCGACCGGCTCAGCGCGGTGGAGGAGCGGCTGTGCATCGGCCGGCTGGACCTGCTCGACGGCACCGCGCGCTACATCGGCCGGATCGGGCTCACCGACCCGGCCGGCGCCCGGCTGCTGGTGGACTGGCGGGCACCGGCCGCGACCCCGTTCTACCGGGCCACCCGCGCCGAGCCGGACGGCGCGGTGAGCCGGCGGCACCTGACGACCCGGGGCCGGACCGTGACCGGCATCCAGGACGAGGTGCTGGACCTGGCCGCGTTCGCCGGCGCCGGCCGCAGCACCGAGACGGTCTCGGCCGACGACGCGCTGATGCTGGCCCTGGACGCCCGGCGCACCGGCCACATGCGCGACATCGTCGCGACCATCCAGGCCGAGCAGGACCGCATCATCCGGGCCGAGGCGGCCGGGGTGCTGGTGGTGCAGGGCGGCCCGGGCACCGGCAAGACGGTGGTCGCGCTGCACCGCGCGGCGTACCTGCTCTACGCCCAGCGCGAGCGGCTGGCCCGCAGCGGGGTGCTGGTGGTCGGGCCGAACAACCGCTTCCTCGACTACATCTCCCAGGTGCTGCCCAGCCTCGGCGAGACCGGCGTGGTGCTGGCCACCGCGGGCCGGCTCTACCCGGGCATCGACGCCACCGCGACCGAGAGCGACGCCGCGGTCGCGGTCAAGGGCGACCTGCGGATGGCCAAGGTGCTCAGCAACGCGGTCAAGGCTCGGCAGCGGGTGCCGCGCCGGCCGGTCGAGCTGACCGTGGAGGGCAGCCGGATCCAGCTGACGCCCGACGAGGTCGCCACGGCCCGGCACCGCGCCCAGCTCTCGCGCAAGCCGCACAACCAGGCACGGGTGCGATTCGTCAACGAATTGCTGCCCAAGCTCGCCGCCCGGCTGGCCGCCGCGCTGAACACCGACCTGGACGACGACACCCGGGTGGAGCTGGTCAACGCGATCCGGCACGCCCCGGACGTGCGCCGCGAGGTCAACCTGTGCTGGATGCCGCTGACCCCGGAGAAGCTGCTGCGCGACCTCTACGCCGACCCGGCCCGGCTGCGCGCCGCCGCCCCGCAGCTGTCCGAGGCCGAGCGCCGGGCGCTGCGCCGCGACCGGTCCGCGCCGTGGACGCCGGCCGACGTGGCGCTGCTGGACGAGGCCGCCGAGCTGCTCGGCACCGAACCGGACGCGGTCGACCACCAGGCCGCGGCGGACCGCGCGGCCGAGCTCGAGTACGCCGGCCGGGTGCTGGACCTGGTCTCGGAGATGTCGCCGGACGCGGCCCTGATGACCACCGCCGAGACCCTGGCGAACCGGTACGGCCCGCAGGCGTCGCGGCAGTCGCTGCTCTCGGAGGCGGCCGGCGACCGCGGCTGGGCGTACGGCCACGTGGTGGTGGACGAGGCCCAGGAGCTGTCGGCGATGCAGTGGCGGGTGCTGATGCGCCGCTGCCCGTCCAAGTCGATGACGGTGGTCGGCGACATCGCCCAGACCGGTTCGGCCGCCGGCGCCCGGTCCTGGGACGCGGTGCTGCGGCCGTACCTGAACGACCGCTGGCGGCTGGCCGAGCTGACCGTGAACTACCGGACGCCGGCCGAGATCATGCAGCCGGCCTCGGCGATGCTGGCCGCGGCCGGGGTGTCGGCCGCACCGGTGACCTCGGCCCGGTCGGTGGCCGCGGCGCTGGTCACCGAGCGGGTCTCCGGGGCGATGCCGCCGCGGCTGGCCGAGGCGGTGCGCGCCGAGTTCGCCGGGACGCTGGCCGAGGACGGGCAGTGCGCCGTGCTCGCCGCCGCGGCCACGGTCGCCGAGCTCGTCCCGGCCCTGCCGCGGCTCGACCGGCTCAGCATCCTCACCCCCGCCCAGGCCAAGGGGCTGGAGTTCGACGTGGTGCTCCTGGTGGAGCCGGCCGCCGTCCTCGCCGGGTCCTCGCGCGGGGCCAGCGACCTCTACGTGGCCCTGACCCGGGCCACCCGGCGGCTGCACGTGCTGCACCGCCGGGACCTGCCGCCGGGGCTGGCCGAGGCGTCCGCCGGGGGTTCCTGAGGCCCCGGGCTCAGCCCCGGTCGTGGGCGAGCAGGATCGCCGACAGGTCCTTCTCACCGTGCCCGGCGGCCATCGCGCGGTCGAAGTAGTCGTGCGCGGCCTGGGTGATGGCCATGTCCACCCCGGCCGATCGCGCGGCCTGCAGGATCAGCCGGGCGTCCTTGTCGGCGTTGCTCAGCCCGAACGACGGCGCCCAGTCGCCGGCGATCATGGAGTTGCCCTTGAGCTGCACGTACGGCGCGTCCATCGCCCCGCCGCGCACCGCCTCCAGGAACAGTGCCGGGTCCAGGCCGAGCGCCTCGGCGAGCGTGAGCGACTCGGCGATCCCTTCGACCACCGCGATCACCCAGGCGTTGGCGACCAGCTTCAGCTTGCTGGCATCGCCCGGCCGGTTCAGCCAGACGGTGCGGCCGCCGATCGCGTCGAAGATCGGCTGGCAGGTCGGGCGGGCCTCGTCCGGGCCGGCGGCCAGCACCACCAGCGTCCCGTCCTCGGCCGGCTTGCGCGTGCCGAGCACCGGGGAGTCGAGGTAGACCAGCCCGAGCTCGCCGGCCAGCTCGGCCAGCCGGCGGGTGCCGTCGACGCCGACCGTGGTGAGCTGGATCCAGGTCGCCGACGGCGTCAGCCGGTCCGCCGCCTGCCGCATCACCTCGGCGACGCTGTCGGCGTCGTAGAGCATCGTGAGCACCACCTCGGCGCCGGCGACGGCATCGCCGGCCGTCTCGGTGACCGTGACGCCGTGCTCGGTGAGCGGCTGCGCCTTCTCGGGGCTGCGGTTCCAGGCGCGCAGCGGCAGGCCGGCCTTGGCCAGGTTGACCCCGATCGGCAGGCCCATGGTGCCGGTCTGTCATGCCTTCCACCCTGCCACTGCCCGGGCACGAGCCGGGCAGGTGCGGGCGTTCCGCCCACCGCTCCGGCAGCCCCTACGCTGGGCCGCATGGCGATCTACCCCCGCGCCCTGGCCCTGGGCCTGGCGACCGGTGGCCGCAGCACGCTGGGGCTGGCGGCGCTGGCGTTGACCTCCGCCGACACCGGTTCCTGGCTGACCGGTCGGTGGACGGCCCGCGCGTCCGCCCTGGCGCTCACCGCCGAGCTGGCCGCCGACAAGCTGCAGGCCGCGCCCAGCCGGCTCGAACCGGCCGGGCTGGTGCCGCGGCTGGCCGCCGGGGCGGCAGCAGGCGCGATCCTGGCCAGGCGGACGGGTGAGCCGGCACCGGCGGTCGCGGTGGCCGGGCTGCTCGGCCTGGCCGGGGCCGCCGCGGGGTCGGTCGTCGGCGCACGGTGGCGTGGGCTGGTCGCCGGCCGGCAGCTCTTGGGCCGGCTGCCCGCGGACCTGCCGGCCGCGCTGGTCGAGGACGGTGCCTGCCTGGCCGCCGCGGGGTACGCGACCGCCTGACCGTGCGGGTCAGTCGCAGCCGTGCGTGCTGACCGCCCGGGTGGCCGTCCGGCCGGCCTCGACGTCCGGTGAGATCTCGGCGTCGGTGAGGGCGTAGCCGACGTCGGTCTGGTCGACGCTGGCGGCGAACACCACGCCGTACACCCGGCCGTCGGCGCTGAGCAGCGGCCCGCCCGAGTTGCCCGGCCGGACCCGGCCGCGCACCGTGTAGACCTGCCGGGTCACCGTCCGGCTCTGGTAGATGTTCGGCCCGGTGACGCTGGTGCGGGCGGCGATCCGAGCCGGGTCGGCGGTGAACGGGCCGTTCTCCGGGTAACCGGCCACCACCGCCGACGTGCCGCTGCCGGCCGCCCCGGCGAAGGCCAGGGCCCGGCGGTTCAGCCCCGGCACGTACAGCACGGCCAGGTCCCGGTTCGCGTCGTAGACGACCACCCGGGCCGGCAGCGAGCCGCCGCCCGGGATGGTGACCCGCGGGTCGCGGACGCCGGCGACCACGTGCGCGTTGGTGACCACCCGCTCGGTCGCGTAGACGAAGCCGGAGCCCTCGATCGCGCGGCTGCACGACGGCGCGTCGCCGGTGACCTTGAGGATCGAGCCGGCCGCGGTCCGGGTGGCGGCCGGTACCACCCGCGGGTCGGGCGCGGCCACGGACGGCGCCAGCAGGGTGGCGAACGGGCCGGAGACCGCGGGCAGGTCGTGCTGCTGGACCTCGCGGAGCAGGGCCGAGACGACCTGCTGGCCCTGGTTCGGCACCACCGCGTCGATCGCCTGCAGCACCACGCTGCGGTGGATCTGGCGGGCCAGCGGCGGGGCCGGGGCGTAGGCGAGGGCCAGCGCGAACAGCCAGGCCACCGCGAGCATCGACGCCACCGAGACGATCGCGCCGCCGACGCCGTCCGCCGGACCGAGCGGGGTGCGCGCGACCAGCATCCGCAGCCGGCCGCCGACCAGCTGGCCCAGGTAGCTGCCGATCCCGGCGAGGGCCAGCACCACCGCCAGGCTGACGATCCGCTGGCCGAGTGCCTGGTCGGCGGCGATCGCGTTGCTGGGTGCCTTGAGCACGCCCCGGGCCAGGGCCGGGGCGATCCGGACGCCGACCACCGCGCCGAGCACGAACCCCAGGAAGGAGGTGACCGAACAGATCAGGCCACGCCGGAACCCACCGAATCCGGCGAGCACGGCAAGTGCGATCAGCAGCAGATCGAGGAGATCACCGTGCACGTCGGCAGTTCCTTCCGCGGGGGAGCAGAGCAAGTGTGGCAGCACCGGCTGAGGGTTGTGCGCACCGTCGCGCGAAGCGGGTGCCCTAGGGTTGTTCCCCGTGTCAGCTCCGAACGCGCCCCGTCCTCGTACCGACCAGGTCAGCCCGGTCACCGCGCAGATCGCCGCCGAGCTGGGAGTGGGTGAGCACCAGGTCCGGGCCGCGGTGGACCTGCTCGACGGGGGCGCCAGCGTCCCGTTCATCGCCCGCTACCGCAAGGAGGCGACCGGCACCCTGGACGACGCGCAGCTGCGCACCCTGGAGGAGCGGCTGCGCTACCTGCGCGAGCTGGCCGAGCGGCGCACCGCGATCCTGGAGGCGATCGGGGCCCAGGGCAAGCTGGACGACGCGCTGCGCGCCAGGATCCTGGCCGCCGACTCCAAGGCACGGCTGGAGGACATCTACCTGCCGTACAAGCAGAAGCGCCGGACGAAGGCGCAGCTGGCCCGCGAGGCCGGCCTGGAGCCGCTGGCCGACGCGCTGCTCGGCGACCCGACCCGCGAGCCGCTCACCGAGGCGGCTGGCTACCTCGGCGAGGGCTACCCGGACCCGCAGGCAGCCCTGGACGGCGCTCGGGCGATCCTGATCGAGCGCTACACCGAGGACGCCGACCTGATCGGCGAGCTGCGCGAGCGGCTGTGGAGCACCGGCCGGCTGACCTCGGCGGTGCGGGACGGCCAGCAGGACGCCGGCGCCAAGTTCGCCGACTACTTCGCCTTCGCCGAGCCGCTCACCAGGCTGCCCTCGCACCGGATCCTGGCGCTGTTCCGGGGCGAGAAGGAGGAGGTGCTGACGGTCACCGTCGACCCGGCCACCGGCGAGGACGACGCGGCCACGGCGGCTGCCGAGTACGAGCGCCGGATCGCGCACCGGTTCGGCATCGCCGACGCGGGCCGGCCGGCGGACCGGTGGCTGGCCGACACGGTCCGGTGGGCCTGGCGGACCCGGATCTACGACCGGCTGGCGGTCGACCTGCGGATGCGGCTGCGCCAGGTCGCCGAGGACGGGGCGGTGCGGGTGTTCGCCGAGAACCTGCGCGACCTGCTGCTGGCCGCGCCGGCCGGCGGCCGGCCGACGATGGGCCTGGACCCGGGCCTGCGCACCGGGGTCAAGGTCGCGGTGGTCGACGGCACCGGCCGGGTGGTCGACACCGCGACGATCTACCCGCACGTGCCGCACAGGCGGTGGGCCGAGTCGCTGGCGGTGCTGGCGAAGCTGGCCGAGAAGCACCGGGTCGAGCTGATCGCGATCGGCAACGGCACCGCCTCCCGCGAGACCGACAAGCTGGCCGCCGAGCTGGTCGCGGCCCGGCCGGGGCTCACGCTGACCAAGGCGGTGGTGTCCGAGGCGGGCGCGTCGGTGTACTCGGCGTCGGCCTACGCCTCGGCCGAGCTGCCCGAGCTGGACGTGTCGCTGCGCGGCGCGGTCTCGATCGCCCGCCGGTTGCAGGATCCGCTGGCGGAGCTGGTGAAGATCGATCCGAAGTCGATCGGAGTGGGCCAGTACCAGCACGACCTGCCCGAACTGAGCCTGGCCAGGTCCCTCGATGCGGTGGTCGAGGACTGCGTGAACGCGGTCGGGGTCGACCTCAACACCGCGTCGGCGCCGCTGCTGGCGCGGGTGTCCGGCATCGGCGCCGGGCTGGCCGCGAGCATCGTGGCGCACCGGGACACCGCCGGCGGCTTCCGGTCCCGGGCGGAGCTGCAGCAGGTACGCGGGCTGGGCCCGAAGGCGTTCCAGCAGAGCGCCGGCTTCCTGCGGATCCGGGGCGGCGACGACCCGCTGGACAGCTCCGGCGTGCACCCGGAGTCCTACCCCGTGGTGCGCCGGATCGTCACCGCGGCGAAGGCGGAGGTGCCTGCATTGATGGGCAATCCGGCGCTGCTGCGGTCACTGGGGCCGGCCGAGTTCGTGGACGGCACGTTCGGGCTGCCGACCGTCACCGACATCTTCGCCGAGCTGGAGAAGCCCGGCCGGGACCCGCGGCCGGCCTTCACCACCGCGCGGTTCGCCGACGGCGTCGAGGAGCTCACCGACCTCAAGCCCGGCATGGTGCTGGAGGGGACGGTGACCAACGTGGCCGCCTTCGGGGCGTTCGTCGACATCGGCGTGCACCAGGACGGCCTGGTGCACATCTCGGCGATGTCGCGCACGTACGTCTCCGATCCGCGCGAGGTGGTCAAGCCCGGCGACATCGTCAAGGTGAAGGTGCTCGACGTGGACGTGGCCCGCAAGCGGATCGGGCTCACGCTGCGGCTGGACGACGAGGTGACCGCCGGTCGCGGTTCTTCCGGTCCTGGTTCTGGTGGTGGGAGTCCCTCCGGCAGTGCCCAACGCGGCGGGGGCCAGCGCGGTGCTGGTCAGCGCGGCGCTGGTCAGCGTGGGGGCCGGTCCGAGGGGAAGTCGCAGCCGTCCGGCTCGATGGCCGACGCGCTCCGCCGGGCCGGCCTGGGCAAGTAGTTCCGCCATAGCTCCTCAGCCCGATCCTGGGGTTGACCGGTCGATCACCGCGTGCCCGCTCGGTGGCGTTTCGGACCTGGACCAGGAGCCGGCCGGGCGAGCGGCGGCGATCACGCCTGCTGGCCGGCGTTCCTGACCCGCTGCTGGACATCTCCCCGGATGAGTCGCCGCCGGGTCGGGGTCGGTGCCGAGCCGATGGACGGCGGCCCGAGCGGTTGAGTGAGCGGGCCCGGTTGTCTGCAGAACTCGTCGACCGGCATGGCGAGTGGGCCAGACATAGACGAAGTGTCGTAATTCAGCCCTGGTAGAGATTTCATTCCAGGAACGCGTGACAGCGTGCTAAGTCTATGTAAAGCTTCGCCCGTACTGAATGCAGTTCGTGCGCTCTGCAATGCGGAACCCCTAGCCGGCGCCGGCTTTCTGTCGCAGGGCTGAATTGCTTCCCCCATTTTTATTTCAACAGGAGAATCAGAATGACCGAAGCATCCGTGGTGACCGAGCAGGACTTCCGCGCCGAGTTCGTCCAGGTCGACGCCGCCATCGGTGGCACCGAGCTCACCATGCAGCTGTCCTTCACCGCGTCCGAGCTGGGCACCTGGGACGCCGTCGGCGTCGCGCGGGTCGTGCGCGGCTCGACCAACCCGCCGCTCGAGCTCGAGTGCCCGATGGAAGGCGCCCTCACCTTCAACCCGGAGAGCGAGGTGCTGCCGAAGGAGTACACCCTGCAGGTTCGCAGCCACTTCCCGGACGGCCGGGTCGGCGTCGGCCTGAGCGTGACCATGACCGCCCTGAGCTACGACCCGCCGTCGGCGGAGAAGTCGCTGACCTTCACCGGTGGGTACACCTGGACGAAGGGTGAGCCGGTCACCGTCTCGGACGCGACCTTCGAGATGGCCGGCCTGCGCGTCAACGGCTGATCGAACGCCGAATCGTCAGAGGTCGGGCTTCGCACCCAGCGTGCGGAGCCCGGCCTCTGATGATGTTCATCTCATTCGTGAGGGTGTCTACTCAAGTTCGGCGGGGCCGTGCCGATAGGCGGTAGCAGAATTCCATTCCGGGCATTGCGCAGGCAAGTCTGAATTCACATTTGAAAATGGGACTGCGCGACGGCTGCGCTGTGCCAGCATGACTGCGTGCATGCCGATTCACCCGCCCGCGTCCGGCTGGCATCCCCAGCCGACCTGGAGCGCGTCCTGTGGCTGTGGCAGGTTCTCTTCGACGAGGTCGAGCTGTCCGCGGCTGTGGATCTACCAGCGGCTCGGCTTCGAACTGACCTCGGCGCACCGGCTGAAGCTGGTCCTCTGACGCGTCCGAGAGCCGCTATCCGAGGCCGCGGACGGTGCGGCCTCAGCCGGCCGTGTCGCGTTCGGCGGCGTCGGCCACCGATCCCGGCGCGAGCGCGGCGCCCGGCGCGACCTCGTGCGCGACCACCTCGCGGGTCAGCGTCTCCGGCGCCTGCAGGCCGATCCCGGCGGCGAGCACCAGCACCCCCGAGGTGAGCCCGAACGCCCAGCCGTAGCCGGCGGTGTCGGCGAGGTAACCCGCGATCAACGGCCCGGCCAGGCTGCCGACATCCCCGGCCATCTGGTACGAGGCGACCACGGTGCCGCCCCGGCCGTGCACGACATCGCCGAGCATCGCGCCGGGTGCCACGTCGAGCAGGCCGCTGCCGGCGCCGAAGACCAGCATCGACACGAAGAACAGCGGCAGCGAATGGGTCACCACCAGGATCGCGCAGCCGGCCGCGCTGCCGAGGCAGCCGGTCAGCAGCACCGGGCGCCGGCCGCGGCGGTCGGTGATCCGGCTGCCGAGCAGCAGGGTCGCGACGTTGCCCAGCGTGAACACGGTCAGCCCGATGCCGGTCCAGATGGGGGAGCGGTGCAGCACCTCCATCACCAGCAGCGGCACGATGGCGGCCCTTACCCCGAGCGAGGCCCAGTTGTCGGCCAGGTTGGCGAAGGCCGCGGCCCGGAAGGCCGGCAGCCGCAGGGCACGTCCGACCGTCAGCGACGGGGTGCCGGACGGGCCACCGGCGCCGTGCGTGCCACCGGTCCGGCGGGGCAGCAGCGCGATCCCGACCGCGCCGGCCGCGGCCAGGGTGCCGGCGTACAGGAAGAACGGCGCCCGCAGCGACCATCCGGTGATCAGGCCGCCGAGGCCCGGTCCGGCGATGCCGCCGACCAGGAAGCCGCCGCTGAACGCGCCGATCGAGCGGCCGCGCTGGTTCGAGGTGGTGACCCCGATCAGCAGCGAGTTCGCCGACACCGAGAACATCGCCGAACCGATGCCGCCCGCACCGCGCAGCACCAGCAGCTGGACGTAGTCGGAGGCGAAGCCGGCCAGCGCGCTGCTCACCGCCACGATGCCGATCCCGGCTGCCAGCACGACCCGTTCGCCGATCCGGTTGACCAGCCGGCCGACCCCGAGCGCGGAGCACAGCCGCATCAGCGCGAACGCGCTCACCACCGCTCCCGCCGCAGCCCGGGACACCCCGAAGCTGCGCGCGAACAGCGGGATGGCCGGTGCCACGATGCCGAAGCCGGCCGCCACGAAGAAGGCCACCGCCGCCAGCACCGCCACCTCGACCGGCAGCCCGCGCAGCGGGCCGCGCGAGATCAGCCTGGACGCATCGGGCTGTTCCGGGTCGAGCCGGCTACCAGCGCTGGTGGACATCGGGCCTGATCCGGCGGTCGTAGAGCTCGCCGATCGCGGCGCGCAGCTCGGCACCGAGCGGAGCCAGCTCGCCGGCGGCCGCGTTGGCCCGGGCCTGCTCGACGTTTCGGGCTCCCGGGATCACCGAGCTCACGCCGGGCTGGTCGATCACCCAGCGCAGCGCGGCGGCAGCGGGCGTCACCCCGCTCGGCAGCAGCCCGGCGAACTCGGCCGCAGCCTCCACCCCGGTGTCGAAGTCGACGCCGGAGAAGGTCTCGCCGACGTCGAACGCCTCGCCGTTGCGGTTGTAGCTGCGGTGATCGTCCGCGGCGAACCGGGTGTCGTGCCGGTACCTGCCCGAGAGCAGTCCGGAGGCCAGCGGAACCCGCGCGACGATCCCGACGCCCGCCGCGGCCGCAGCCGGCAGCACCTCGTCCAGCGGCTTCTGGCGGAACGCGTTGAGGATGATCTGCACGCTCGCCACCCCCGGCCGGCCGATCGCCGACAGCGCCTGGGCGCAGGTCTCGACGCTCACCCCGTACGCGCGGATCCGCTGCTCGGCGACCAGGGTGTCGAGCGCGTCGAACACCTCGTCGCTGGCGAACACGCCGTCCGGCGGGCAGTGCAGCTGCACCAGGTCGAGCACCTCGACGCCGAGGTTGGCCCGGGACCGGTCGGTCCAGGAGCGGAAGTTGTCCAGCGTGTACAGCTCCGTTCGCTGCTCGACCCGCCGGCCCATCTTGGTCGCGACCAGCAGGTCGAGGCCGGGATGCGCGGCGCGGAAGCGGCTGATCAGCTGCTCGCTGCGGCCGTCGCCGTAGACGTCGGCGGTGTCGAGGAAGGTCACCCCGGCCTCGACGGCGGCGGCCAGCACCGCCAGCGCGGCCTGCTCGCTGACCTCGCCCCAGTCCGCGCCGAGCTGCCAGGTGCCCAGCCCGATCACCGACACCGAACGTCCGAGCCTGCCGATCTGTCGCTGTTCCACCAGACCAGTAGTACCGGATGCGCGCGGCGGCCGGGCAGCACGGGTGGGGCCGGCCGCGGGCCGTGGTCGACCCGCGGCCGGCCCGGACCGGTTACCGGACCCGGCGACCGGTCAGCAGCCCCGCCCCGCCGAGCAGCAGCAGGCCGCCCGCGACCAGGCCGGCCAGCGGCAGCTGGCTGCCGGTGTAGGCCAGCGCCCGGGCGTCGTGCTGCAACGCGACTGGCAGTCCGGGGCCGCTGCCGTCACCACCGGCCGAGATGCCTTCGGTGCCCTGGCTCGGCGTGCCGGGCTGGCCAGGGTTACCGGGCTGGCCGGGGTTCCCAGGCTGTCCCGGGGTGCTCGACTGGCCGCCGCAGGTCGCGTCCGCGCCCAGCAGGGCATTGCCGCAGACGGTCACCGGGACGGTGACGGGCAGGCTGATGCCGCCGGTCGAGCCGGCGCCGGTACCGCTGGTCGCGGCGCCTGCGCAACTCGCGGACGAGTCACCGACGCCGTTGCCGCAGACGGTGACCGGTGCGGTCACCGGCACGCTTACGTTGCCCGAGCCGGTAGTGGTCGAGCCGCCGTCGTTGCCGGAGCCCGAGCCGCCGGCATTGCCGGTGGTGGTGCCGCAGGTGGCGGCGCCGCGGCCGAGCAGTCCGACGCCGTTGCCGCAGACGGTGACCGGTGCGGTCACCGGCGCGCTGA
>Ga0335073_10001128_pt1 | contig 35514 bp, 24 predicted proteins | sample Lox_Sample_22_FD_207093 | JGI IMG/M metagenome (GOLD analysis project Ga0335073, IMG submission 207093) | Soil microbial communities from Loxahatchee National Wildlife Refuge, Florida, United States - Lox_Sample_2.2 | ecosystem: Environmental > Terrestrial > Soil > Wetlands | place: USA... | reverse complement strand
ACTCCTCCACGGCATCCACCAGGGCCAGGTTCATGATCCGCGGTACTTGGCTGAGGGACCCGAAGATGTTGCCGCCAAAGTAGACGTTCTCTGCGTTGAAGCCTCCGCCCCCGATCAGCTCTCCCAACCCGTTCATGCCGCCATAGGCTTCTCCAAAACTCCCCTCAGGCTGGTAGCTGAACGAATCGCGAATTCCCAATTGTCCACGTTTCCAGACGATTTTCTGGTCCACGTCCATCAACTGAACCTGTCGAAAGCCCAAGGTTCGCAGCGAGGAATAGCCAAACCCTCCGGTGTAGTCAAGAGCCAGGTTGTAGTTTTTCCACAACCTCTGCAAATCCAGACCGCCGAGCACCGAGGTCACGGAACGCATGGAGGAACCACTCAGTGTGTTGCCGACGTTGGAGTCTGCCGTCTCCCGCACGTGTGCTCGAGGCTGCAAGTAACTTAGCGCCGCCGCATGCGGCTCCAGGCCGGGAAGGTCGAGTCCGGAGATAGGAGGGTTCTCGGTAACTGGCGGGGGCGGAGTTTCTTGTCCATAGGCTGGCGCCGGTGTCTGTGGCTGCTGCGCGTTGTCCTGGTCAGGCGTGCTTGTTTGTTGGCTCCCGCTATCCTGAGCCACGGCAGTACCTATAGCCAGCGCGAGCAATAGTGCGCTCGAGATTTTGTGAGCTCTGCGCATCCCGCTCCTATGGCACCACCACCGTATCTCCCGGCTTCAGAAGGATGTTTTCGTTGGATCGCCGGCCCTTTACCACATCTTTGTAATTGAACGGATGCTTGACCGGTCTGCCGTTTTCGGTGCGTAAAACGTAGATGCGTTTCACGTCGGCAAACTGAGTGAAGCCTGCGCTGGCCAGCGCCTGCAACACAGTCATGCCCGGCAACAGGGGAACCGCGCCCGAGTGCAGAACCTCGCCGGTCACGAAAATCCGCTGGCTATTCATGGCCGTTACCACCACCGTCACCCGCGGATCGTCCACATATTTCTTCAGTTTTTGCGTAATGGAAGCTTTTAGCTCAAGCGGCGTCAGTCCGGCGGCGGTTACATCGTCGAGCAGCGGCAAAGAAATCTTGCCGTCGGGACGCACGGGCAGTGTGCCACTCAAGTCGGGCTCCTTCCATACCGAAATATGAAGAGTGTCGTCGGGGCCGATCACATATTCCGATCCCGAAGCTGCCGACGGCATCTTGGTTCCCGCATCGCTCGCCGGCATGGCGGGCTTGGTCTCGGCGGCGGCCCCGGTGTTGTCCGGTTGGCTCTGCGCCCAAATGAAGACAGCACCCAGTCCTACCAAGACTAGGACTGCCAGCTTCATGACTTTCCTCATGCTTTCTCCTGCGGCGCTTGGGAGGTTTCTAAACTCGCTGCGCTCCCCAACTCAATTAGCAAAGACTCGGTGCTGCGTCGGGCAGCTTTGGGAAGCGGTCGTTGGCCTTGCTGGTCCGGCTCTCACGCCGGAGCGGAATACATGCTACCGTTTTTTCTGAAGCCTTTCCGGGGAAAAGCTAGCTCACAGACCGGCTGAGCGTCAGGCTACAACGAGAAGCACGGCTGGCATTACCCCAGTCCCTGGTAAATGAGTATCATTGCATCATTATTACATCATGTTTTCAATAGCTTACAAGCAAGAGCACAAGCGAGGGTGGATCTTTGTTGCTTCTAACAGATCATACACGAACTCGTGAAGGTCGCGAGGAATTTTCTTGGGTTCTCGAGCAGGACTTTCGTCCATGTTACATCCTGATTAATTCCCCATCTTTGCTAGTGAAAAAGGCTCAAGCCTGATACCCCGCCGGTTTGCAGAGTCGTTTACATTCGCTTATGCTGAAAAGCTAAGGCCCTGCACGAGAGCTCCTTTCGCGTGAGCCAAGTTGTGTTAGTGGAGCAGCATAGCGTAGAAGCAACCGCTCAGCGCAACGCCAACCTGCCGCTGTGGCAAGGGGCAGCGATTGCGGCTCTGCTGCTTTGGCTCTACGCCCCCACGCTCTCACACCTGGTACTGCAATGGTGGCACGACCCCAATTTCTCGCACGGCTTCTTTGTTCCGCTTTTCTCCGCATTCGTACTCTGGCAGGAACGCTCACGACTTACCGCCCTGGATCTGCGCCCCTCGTGGTCGGGCCTCGCCATCCTGTTCTTTGGGCTCAGCATGCTCGTTATCGGCCGGTGGGGCGCTGATATCTTCCTTCCGCGCTTGTCGCTGCTCATTGTGCTGGCCGGCCTGACCATCCTCTTTCTCGGCTGGAACTTTTTCCGTGCGATCCTGTTTCCTTGGGCGTTCCTGTTGTTGATGATTCCCATCCCAGCGATCATCTTCAACAAGATCACTTTTCCCCTGCAGTTGCTGGCGTCAAAAATCGCCAGCTTGTCGCTGGCGGCCATGGGCGTACCGGTTTTGCGCGAAGGCAATGTGATCGTCCTGGCGGCTATGCGACTGGAGGTTGCGGAGGCATGCAGTGGCATTCGCTCTCTGATGTCCCTGCTTACGCTCGCGGTAATCTACTCTTACCTCGTGGAGCGCAGAACCGCCGCTCGCCTTGCCTTGGCGCTAGCCTCCATCCCTATCGCGGTCGGTGCTAACAGTGTTCGCATCATCGGCACTGGATTACTGGTGCAGTACTGGGATCCGGACCGGGCCGAAGGCTATTTCCATGCTTCCTGGGGATTGCTGATTTTTGTGATTTCTCTGGTCATGTTGTATCTTGTGCATCGGCTTATCTGCCTGATCTGGCCAGATGAGAAGGAGAAGGCTTGAAGTTACGCTTCGTCTGCGCCGTGGTGCTGATTCTGCTCACGGCCGCTTTGCTCCAGGCGAGAGGCCGCACCGAAATCGTTCCTCACGGCATGCCCCTCGCATCTTTCCCCATGCGATTGGGCGACTGGAGCGGTACCGATATCCCGCAGGATCCGGAAGTTCTCCAAATTCTTGGACCGGGCGATTTTCTCCTCCGCGAGTACCAGGCACAGAGCAGGGGTGCTCCGCCGATCGGCTTGTTTATTGCTTATTTCCCCAGCCAGCGGGCTAACGATACGATCCACTCTCCCAAGCATTGCCTGCCGGGATCCGGCTGGATGCCCGTGGTCAACGATCGAGTGATGCTGAATCTGCCCGGCCACAAACCTTTTCCGGCCAACCGTTACGTGGTCGCGCGGGCCGGAGCCCGGGAATTTGTGCTCTATTGGTATTGGGCTCATGATCGCGGTGTAGCCAGCGAGTATTGGGCCAAGTTCTATCTGGTCAAAGACTCCATCCGCATGAACCGCAGTGACGGCGCCCTGGTCCGCATCACCACCCCGATGCTTCCCGGCGAAAGCCTGCAGGCAGCGGAAAAGCGCGTGCTTCCCTTCGCCGATCATCTCGGTCCTCTTCTCGACGACTACATTCCGCGTTAACGTGCGCGTAGGAAAAACAAAGCCGGCGATTCCGCGCCAAGAACTGCCATCCGTCGCAGCAAGTTTCATCTTGCCCCCGTTCCTCGCCGGTGCTATTGGTAGCTCTCCATCGATGTCGCGAACCTGACTTCAGGACACACCATTGCCGGAACCCCAAACGAATGCCGGCCAGCTCGCAGTGAAGTCGCGCGCCCCCGCCGGTCTGTCGATCGCCGAGGCTGAAGACCCCAACCGTCCGCGTCGCGTCCTCGGCTTCCGCGATTTACTCCTGTTCTACGTCATAACCGGCATCAGCCTGCGCTGGATCGCCACAGCCGCTGCGGCCGGACCCAGCTCCATCGTCATCTGGATCGGCGCCTGGCTTTGCTTCTATACCCCGTTGGCGCTTTCCGTGATTGAACTCTCCTCGCGCTATCCCGGCGAAGGCGGCATCTATGTGTGGACGAAACACGCCTTCGGGGATTTCTCCGGCTTCATGTCGGCCTGGACCTATTGGGTCTGCAATCTTCCTTACTTTCCCGCCGTGCTTTACTTCGCCGCCGGCAACCTGCTCTACATGCACCCGAGTTTGAAGCCGCTCTCGCACAGCACGGCTTATTACGTTGTGTTTTCGCTTGTGGTGTTCAGCGGCGCCGCGCTTTTGAACATCATCGGTCTCGACGTGGGCAAGTGGCTGCACAACCTGGGGGCGCTGGCGATGTGGATTCCGGTCGGCATCATCATCCTCATGGGATACATTGCATGGCACCGCTACGGCTCGGCCACGTCCTTTACCCTGCGATCGATGACCCCGGCAACCCACCTTAACGATGCCATCTTCTGGTCCGTGCTGGTCTATGCGTTTGCCGGCTGCGAGACGGCATCGTTAATGGGCGATGAAATCAAGAACGCTCGCCGGGCCGTCCCGCGCGCCCTGCTGATTGCGGGAGTCACCGTGGCGCTGGCCTACATCCTGGGAACCGTTGCAGTTTTGCTGTCACTGCCCGGTTCCGAAGTTGGCAATCTCCAGGGACTCATGCAGGCGGTTTCGAGAACCGCTCAACGCGTGGGCCTGAATTCTCTGATTCCTTTCACCGCGTTCCTCATCGCCCTGAGCAATGTAGGAGCATGCAGCGCCTACCTGGCTGCAGTGGCGCGTCTGCCGTTTGTCGCCGGCATTGACCGCTTTCTGCCCTCAGCCTTTGGCAAGCTGCATCCGCGCTGGAAAACCCCGTGGATTGCTCTGTTCGCGCAATACGTTCTCGGCGTAGTTTTCATCTTTCTTGGGCAGGCGGGAACCAGCGTGAAGGGCGCTTATGACGTCATGGTCAGCATGGGAGTGCTGACGTATTTCATTCCTTATCTGTACTTGTTCGCCTCCATGATCAAACTGCAACGTGAGCCTGCGGGGGAGGACGTGATCCGTGTGCCCGGAGGAAAGCCTGTGGCCGTGCTGGTCGCGCTGGTGGGGCTGACTACGACCTCGATGACAATTATTCTTTCCATGATTCCGCAACCCGACGAGGCGAACAAGCCGCTGGCGGTATTGAAAGTAGTCGGAGGCACCGCCCTGTTCGTTGGCCTCGGCGTGTGGATTTATTGGGCGGGGAAGAAGCGGGAGCGGCCGGCGCCCTCGTCCGCCGAAGGGGCAATCTCGGCGTGAGGAGGTCGATGGAGCGCCGGACGCCCGTGTGCCTTTCAAGGTGTGAGGGAACTACACCGGTGTCGCCGTCTTCCGCGGAGGATTGAAAAACGGCAGCGTGGTCACCTTCACGTTCGTCTTCAGCCGGATCGCCTCAATCGTGATTTCCATTTGCAAGGTCGTGCCCGGCCTGGCATGTTCCGTTTCTACACTGGCCAGTGCAATCATCTTCTTCAGTAGTGGTGACCATGTTGTGGTTGTTGCCTTGCCCGCTTGCTTCTCTCGCGAATAGAGCGGAACGGCCACGCGCGATGCCTGGGCCGGCGCTGCCGGAGTCAGGCCATAACGCTCATACAGTTTCTCCACCTCAGTCCAATCGACCTCGAGCCCGACCAGCTGCCGCGGTACTCCCTGCTTCGCATCCTGCTCGAGCGGGCGCTTGCCGATGAAGTTCTCTTTTTCGAGATGCACCATCTTCGCGAAACCGAGCTCGTAAGGCGAATATTTTTGCGATGAAATTAACGCCTTCTTCGAACTGATGTAATCGACTTCGATCAACAGTAGCCCGGCTTCCACCCGCGCCACATCCAGGGCCAGCATTCCCGCCGCATGCAGATCAAACTGCTTCCCTTTTTCCATCAACGCGTCCCACACTTTCACGGCCTCATTCCACGGAACCCAGATTTCGTAACCCAGATCGCCGGTGTAGCCGGTGCGGGAAATATCCACGGGCACGCCGCCGATCTTGCCACGGGTCACGCGGAAGTATTTCAGGTTCGCGATATCGGCTTCGGCAACGGTCTTCAACAGCTTTGCCGAAGTCGGGCCCTGCAGAGCCAAAGCTGCAACTCTTTCGGAAATATCTTCGATCTGCACGTCCAGATTGAGCCCGTTCTGACGGAACCAGCGCAGGCTGGGATCGGCTGCGGTCCAGCGATAGAGGTTGTCTTCCAGGCGAGAAATCGTGCCGTCGTCGATCACTTTGCCCTGCTCGTCGCACCAGCAGCAGTAAATCACCTGCCCGACTTTTACCTTGTTGATGTCGCGCGTGATGACGCGGTTCACCAGCTTGGTCGCATCCTTGCCGCTGATCAGATACTTGTAGAGTGGCGTAATGTCGATCAGCGCGGCCGCGTTGCGGATGGCGTTGTACTCATGCTCGTGGTGCACCTCGTACACGCTGACCGTGTAATAGCCGCTCCACTCGCGGTAATTCAGGCTATGGCATAGGGGAAAGGTTCTCTCGTGAAACGCGGTTCCAATGGGCAAGGCAGTGGCCTCAAAAAAGTTTGGTCGCAGCCGGATTATAAGCAGCGTCGTGCCAGCGCAGCAACCGCTAAGCATTTGACTTTCGGTCACGGGATAGCCCGACCCGCGTTGCTAATCTTTGTCTTTGCCGCCTTTGTCTTTGCTGGCTTTCTTACTGGGCTTGTCGTCGTCATCCGCATCCACCGGGCGGAAGCCCACATCCACGATGTCGACCACCTGATGCGTCCTGGGATCGACCACGGCGCACACCGTCACCTTTTGTCCGTTGTACATCCCAACGATGGGATAGCTGCCTTCCATGCAGGTTCTCTCCTGCAGGCGGGTCTGCACCGGCTTTTTGGCGGCGCACCCGGCAAGCAAGAGCACACAAAGCAGGCACAAGGCTCTCGCCGTGGCGCTTGTCCGCCTGCGGATTCGAGAGTTCGAGCTGTCAGTCATGACTAGTCCGTTCCCGGCGGACTGATCGGCTGCTGCGCCAGATTGATCATCCCGCCGCCGGTGCACACTCCGGCCGTGCAGCCGGTGGGAGCTGCGCAGATGTCGTTCGCAGTCTGATCACGGGTGGTGAGCGGCTGTAAGCTGTTGCGCGGCGGGTTCAGCCAGCCCATCAGGCTGGTCTCAATGCACTTGTTCAGCGAACCGAATTCAAAAGTCGTGCGCACCACGTCGTTGGTGCAGTAGGGCCCGATGCATAAAGTGGGTACGCGAATGCCCATGCCCATCACGTCCGTCGTCGGAGGCATGACGTGATCGTAGAAGCCGCCAAAATCGTCCCAGGTCAGAAACACGGCAGTGTTGGCGTAGACACCGGCGTTCTTGAAAATGTTGGCCAATCGGGCGGCGGTCCACGCTTCTCCGGTTGCGCCAAGCTGGGCCGGGTGCTCCGAATCTCCCGTGTCCGGAATCAGCCAGGAAACCGCGGGCAACAGGTTGTTCTGCACGTCATAATCGAAACAGTGCCAGTCCACGACTTTCCCGTAAAAGCTCGATCCCCAGCCCGGGGGATCGCAGCACGACGCGTTGGCTGGTTTGCATGTAGTGTTGGCGAACCACTCGTTGCCGTACCGGACCTGCTGGCTGTAGGAGGCAAAATTCCATATGTAGCCACCCTGATTGTAGGTCGGCGCATAAACCGCCCAAGTGACTGGGGCCGGACTGCCGTTTTTGGCTTGTGTAGCTTTCTCCAGCTGCTGAGCCATGGTTGTCAGCGTCGGGCATAGGCATCCCGCCGTACCTCCAACGCAACTGGCTGTGCTGCAGCTGCCCCCACCTGTGCAAGCAGCAGAAGAACATGACGGACCCGAAGAGCAGGTGCAAGCCGCTCCGGGATTCGTCCCTCCTGTACACATGCCGCCGAAGTACCTGAGGCCTGTAAGGGAATCGATCGACTTGACGATGCCGTTCTTGACTCCGCTTTGATAAATGTACGGCGGCGCCGATCCGGTGTGCTGCGAATCGCAGGTCCACGACAGATTTCCACCGATGCCATTCGGGTCTTCCGACGCGCCATTAGAAGAGGATCCGAAGATATACCAATGGTTGGGATAGGAAGGGCCAAGCATGGAAGAAAAGAAATGGTCCGCGATCCCGTAACGCTCGGCCCACGAATAGTAGGTGGGAAAGTCGTCCGCGTCGTAGTAAATGTACGCGCCGTAGTTGGCGCAGCCGCTATAAAAACCGTCCATCCTGCCGCCGTCGATGTCGACTATGGCCATGGCGTTGGTGTGGGTGCAATCCGGATCGCCCACATCGGGGTTGGCATGGGCCAGCGCGACCACGGTATCCACACCTTTTATTTTGGCCAACCCTTGCGTGACCGGATAGTCCTGCACGTTGGGCAAATGACCAAAATACGAATCGAATGACCGATTCTCTTTGACGATAATCACCATGTGCTGGATGGAGCCTTGCGCCCAGCACAGGCTCGTGGTGGCCAACATCAGCGCGAGATACCTTCCCATCTGTCCCCCCCAACAAAAACTCTTTGACATCGGCGGACACTTCACCCGCGACCTGACTTGCCGCGGCCTAGCTGATCCTGCGACTTCAACATCCGGTGGGGTGACAGATCAGTATCGACGTAGCAGCGACCAATGCGGCACATCCATCTCCCAAACGTGGCGCGGTTCGGCAGATGCGGCTCTGTGCCTGCTTTTCAGAGTGGCCGGATTATACGCAGCGAAAGGTTTTTCTGGCAAGAAATTTTAATCGCTGCCAATTCGGATTGTGAAAACCGCTCCCACGCGTCGCTGGCACAGATTCTCCTGTGTAAAAATCGGCCTGCATGACTACGGGGTCGCATCCAGCGGGGAATAATCGGCCGACTCCCGTCCGGAAGCCTTGTTCCATGCGCCGATTTGTTCGACCGCCTGTGTCAAGCTCACGACAACACGGTTCGGGAGCACGCTTCCGAAGCGTTCCAGGGCTTTTTCCATCTCGCCGGGAAATCCCCAAATGCCAGCCAGGATTCTGATCTCAGGAAGTTGAATGCGGATTCTCTGGCACAAGGCGCAGGCCTGGGCAAAGGCAAACGGGGGCAGCGCAGAAATGCAGATTACGTCGTTTGGCTCCGGTGGCACATGAGTCAGCAGCTGCTCGACCACCGTACTCGCGGGAAGCGAGACTACGCCGAAACCTGAACGTTCCAGGAGTTGCGCCAGCATGGAGGAAGTGATTTCATCCGCCTGATCGTTCGCTGCAAGGCAGAAAATGCGAATCGCTGCCGGCTCCGGCGCTGCCGGACCAGTTCGCGCTTCCGGCCGCGCTGCAAATGCGCGCTGCGACCGGAAAAGCCTCGCCCTCGGTGCCATTCCTGCCGGCCGGTAAACCGCCGACTCGGAGACGATTTCGCTGAAGCTGAGAAACAGAAATGACTCGCGCCGCTCGTCCAGCGCGCCTTTGTGCCGGTCCTGCTCTGACAGCATCAGGGCGGGGATCAGGACCTGGTCATAAAGTTCAGCCAGACTATGATCTTTCAGGAAATTAAGAGCAATGGTCCGTGCATCGTCCTGATCCAGTGCCAGCAGCCGCTGGTAAAACTGGGCCTCCAGCGAGAGGGCGGTTTCATCGCCCAGCAGAATATGCAGGAAGGATAGCCGGGGGAAATAACGGCCCACCACGATGACGCATACCGTTAGCGGGATCGCCAGGATGAGCCCCGCCCATCCCCAGAGTATGGTCCAGAAAACGGTGGTGACCAGCAATGCCAGCGCAGAAATGCCGGTGCGCGCGCCATAGAGCCACGGCTCGACCACGTTCGCCGCGATGAATTCCAGAAGGACGTAAAGCAAAATCACCAGAACGGGCGGTCCCCAACCATCGAAGACGGCCAGGGCCAGCACACAGGGAAACGCCATGGCCGTCAGCGCTCCAGCATAGGGCACCATTCGCAGAACGCCTGCCAGAATGCCCCACAGCGGGGCGCTGGGAATGCCGATCAGGAAGAGCCCAGTGCCGAAGCACACGCCATAACAGCTGTTCACCAGGAGCTGCGATCCGAGATACCGGCTCACGCGGCGAGCGGCATCGTTCAGGGCAAGAGTCATGGCATGCAGCTGCGCCACGCCCGCCAGGCGCAATAGCCGGTTTCGCAGGTCCTCCTGCTTGATCAGAATGAAGACGGTGAAGATCAGCACCATGCCGGTCATTCCCAACGGCCTTACCAGGGGAACCAGCACCTCGCGCAGGCTTTCAAAACCATTCGTCGGCAGGGTAACGATCTGAACCGGTAGCGGCGCGGCCGGCGGAGCCGTTGTGTTATTGCTCCCCGCGCGCACGTTTTTCTCCGGACTCGGCGCCGCGGCAGGTGCAGCGGTGCTGGGTTCCGGCTCCGCGAACTCCGCGCCAATCTCGTTCAAACCCTCCGCCGCCCTCCCCAGAGCGCTGTCGGGGCGATAGTGCAGCGCCTCGATCTTGTTGTGAATGTTCATGCGGTACTTGGGGAGATCGTTGGCGACCTGCAGGAGTTGGCGGCCAACCACCGATCCCAGCCCCAGAAGCACCGCCAGCGCCAGCGAGATAGCCAGCGCTACCGCCGACAGGCGATGCAGCCGCAACTTTTGCAGCCATTCCACCAGAGGCGACAACAGAAAGGTGAGAGCCAATGCGAAGGCCAGAGGAATCAGAACCGCGCGCGCAAAATACAGAATGAGAATGACGCCGGCCAGAACGACCAGCGGGTTGAGCGTCAGCGAGTTCTGTTGGGCGCGGCTCATTGGCTCAGACAAGATACTCCAAATAAGCCGCCGGCGTTGAGTCTCTGTCGCGGTCGCAGAAGCGCACTGGCCGGCGCCACATTTTCCGCGACAACCTGTCCTGCGCTGCGCTAGAATGCTTCCCTGACCATGCGCCGCGTCCTGCAATGGAGCGTCCTTCCCAGCGGTCTCTGATCCGCTGTTTTTCTTATTCTTCCCGCGAGTATCATTGCGTTTCCGAATCTGTCTGGCCAAAGAGCTAAAGGCTAAGAGCTAATGGGTAACTCATACGACGTAATCGTCATCGGTGGCGGCCACAACGGGCTGGTCAACGCCGCCTATCTGGCGAAGGCTGGCAAGAAGGTTCTGGTGCTCGAACGCCGCCACGTTCTCGGCGGGGCCGCGTGTACGGAAGAAATCGTCCCTGGATTCAAGTTCTCGGTCTGCTCTTACGTGGTTTCGCTTTTGCGGCCGGAGATCATTCGCGATCTCGACCTGCCGCGCCATGGCCTGGAGATTCTTCCGCTCGACGGCACTTTCACGCCTATGCCGAGCGGCGATTATCTCTGGCGCGTGAATGACCACGGCCGCACCCACCGCGAAATCGCCCGCCACTCGCGCGTGGACGCCGAAGCTTACGACGAATTCGGCAAAGCCATGCAGGCCATGTGCCGCTTCGTAAAGCCGATCTTGAGCATGGTCCCGCCCGACCCGCACACGCTCAATCCACGCGAACTCATGAAGCTGCTGTTCCTGGGCCGCCGCTTTCAGGGCATGTCCAGCGAGGACAAGTACAACCAGGTCCAGCTTATGACCATGAGCGCGATCGATTTTCTCGATCAGTGGTTCGAGACCGACGTGCTCAAGGCGACGATGTCGGCCTCGGGAATCATCGGCACTTTCCTGGGCGTGCGCTCGCCCGGAACAGCCTACGTGTTACTGCATCACTACATGGGCGAGATTGATGGCGCATTCCGTGCCTGGGGATTTGCCCGCGGCGGCACCGGGGCGATTTCCAACGCGATCGCCGAAGCCGCCCGCGAAGCGGGCGTTGAAATCCGCACGAAGTCAGGCATCTCGCAGATCCTCGTCAAGGACGGCCGAGCCAAGGGCGTGGTTCTCTCCAACGGAGACGAAGTCTATGCCGATGTAACTTCCTCCAGCGTCGATCCGAGACTAACCTTCACGAAGTTCATCGAGGCGCAGCACCTTCCCGGAGATTTTCTCGAAGAGGTCAACCGCTACAAGTTCCGTGGCTCCTCCGGCAAAGTAAACATGGCGCTGGATGCGCTGCCGGATTTCAAGTGCATGCCCGGACCGGGCGCGCATTTGCGAGGCGCGATTTCCATTTCTCCCTCGGTCGAGTACATGGAGAAAGCCTACGACGACGCCAAGTACGGAAATTTCTCCAGCCGCCCATATATCGACATGGTCATCCCCAGCCTTACCGACCCTTCAGTCGCCCCGCCGGGCAAGCACGTGATGTCGTGCTTCGTGCAGTATGCTCCATACAAGCTGCGCCCGGGCCTCAACTGGGACGATCAGCGCGAAGCCTTCGGCGACAACGTGGTCAAAACCATTTCTGAATACGCGCCCAACCTCAAGAACATCATCATTCAGAAGCAGGTCATCACGCCGCTCGATCTGGAGCGCGAGTGGGGGCTGAGCGAGGGCAACATTTTTCAGGGAGAACTATCGCTCGAGCAGCTTTTCTTTTTGCGTCCGGTCCCGGGGTGGGCGCAATACCGCACCCCGATCAAAAATCTCTACATGTGCGGATCGGCCACGCATCCGGGAGGCGGCATCATGGGCGCCAACGGCCGCTTGGCCGCGCTGGAAATTTTGAAAGACGTCGGAGGCGCAGCCTGACATGCCCGAGACGACAAACAATCGCGACATCATCCTCATCGGCGGCGGCCACAACGGCCTGGTCGCCGCTTTCTATCTCGCCAAAGCCGGATTCAAGCCGCTTGTGCTGGAACGCCGTGAGCAGGTCGGCGGCGCGGCGATCACCGACGAATTCCATCCCGGATTCCGCTGCTCCACGTTGTCGCACTCGGCTGGTCCGATTCGCCCTGACGTTGCCCGCGACATGCAACTGGAACGGCATGGGCTTCGGCTGATCACTCCGGATGTAGCCGTCACTGCGCTCACGCCCGACGGGCGCGCGCTCTCGCTCTATCAGGACACTCAGAAATCTTCGCAGGAGATCGCTGCATTTTCGAAGAACGATGCGGAGAAATATCCCGAGTTCGAAAAATCGCTGGGCAAGATGGGCAGGGTGATCGCTGAAGCTCTGGCGATGGCCCCGCCCGACATCGACCACCCCTCGAGTGGCGATCTCTGGAGCATGCTCAAGACCGGCCGCTCCATTCGCAACCTCGGCAAGAAGGATATGTACCGGCTGTTGCGCTGGGGACCGATGGCGGTAGCCGATCTGGCGGCGGAATATTTCGAAACTGAACTGCTGCGCGCCGTAATCGCCGCCCGCGGCATCTTCGGAACGTTTCTCGGCCCATGGTCGGCGGGAAGCAGTCTGGTTTTGTTGATTCGGGCGGCAGCAGATACTCACCCGGCGGGCTCGGCCTGGTTTGCCGCCGGAGGCATGGGGGCGCTCACGCAGGCGATGGCTTCGGCGGCGAAGGCAGCAGGCGTTGAGATTCGCGCGGGCGCAGAAGTCATCGAGATTCGCGTGAAAGAAGGCGCTGCCACCGGCGTGCTGCTTTCGACTGGCGAGGAAATCCATGCGAAAGCGGTGGTTTCCAACGCCGATCCGAAGCGTACTCTGCTCAAACTCACAGATCCGCTCCATCTTTCGCCTGACTTCGTGCAGAAACTGCAGCACTATCGCGGCAACGGGACAGTGGCAAAGGTAAACCTCGCGCTTTCTGGTTTGCCCATATTCACGGCATTGAAAAATGGCAATGCGAGCACCGTGCTGAAAGGCCGCATTCACATCGGCGATGAAATCGACTACCTCGAGCGCGCCTTCGACGCTTCGAAATACGGGAATTTCTCGCCGCATCCATATCTCGAAGCCACGATTCCATCGCTCACCGATCCCACGCTGGCGCCCGATGGCAAGCATGTGATGTCGATCTACATGCAGTACGCGCCGTACAAGTTGAAAGGCGATTGGGAGAGCCAGCGCAAGGCGCTCGGCCAGACCGTGGTGCAGACGCTGGCACAATACGCTCCGAGTTTGCCGGAGATGATTTTGACGCATCAGATCATCACGCCCCACGATTTGGAAGAAATCTATGGCCTCACCGGCGGCCAGATTTTCCACGGCGAACTCGCGCTCGACCAGTTCTTCACCATGCGTCCGCTGCTCGACTGGGCGCGCTACCGCACGCCGATTCAGAATTTGTATCTGTGCGGCAGCGGAACCCATCCGGGTGCGGGGTTGACGGGCGGATCCGGCGCGAATGCGGCGAAGGAGATAGTGAGAGAATTAAAGCGCTAGGAGGAAGCATAGATTATGGGCGCATGTGGCAACCTGCCATGGGAAAACGACGGAGCCGCTGATTGGTTCGGCAGTCTGTTCGACAAGACCAAGCTCGCCAGGCACGTTGAGGACACCCTCAAGTTGAATGCGGAGGATACGCACGAGGAGATTCGCGCGGCGGCGAGTGTTCTGCTCTTCTTAGGCCGTCACTACATCTGGCAGGTTCACGATCTTGACCGACATCTTATCCTTGCGGCTGAGCAGCTTGAGAAGGTCAGCAGTCTAAGTGTCATCACTGAATCGCCAGGATTGACCGAGGAAATAGGCGCCGAGATTCGGGAGCTTCGCAGTCGCATCAAGACGCCTAACCCTTCGCAAGAGCCGGAGATCAAGCCCAAGAAATGGTGGCAGTTCTGGTCATAGCCCGATCGTGAAACCCTCCGCCATCCTCCTCGTCTCCCGCTCTGATGCCAAGGGCGAAGTCGCCTCGATCTCCGACTTCGCTTTACCGCTATGTCGGCAACGTTCTTTAGCCTCAATAACCTTCGAGTTGATAACGAGTTAGTTAAGGTACGACAGCCCCTTTATCTCTTGCCCGCACATCTATTTGTGTGTACATTGTACGTAAGGAGTGTGAACCATGGCGCCCGCGGGCGGACAGAAAGAGGCTCGAATCGAGGTACGCACCACCCGTGAGCAGAAAGCCTTCATCACTCGCGGTGCAGACGCCAACGGACAGAACGTTAGCGACTTTATTCTTTCGAGCGCACAGGAAAAGGCCGAAATGATCCTGGCGGATCAAAAAGAATTTGTTTTGCCGCCAGATCGCTGGGCCGCATTTGTTGCCGCTTTAGACCGGCCGGCAACGAAACACGAGCGGCTGGCGCGATTGATGTCAGAACCTTCTGCCTTTGAACGATAAGCCTCCACTCTCCGCAGTCGAACCCTCAAATGAAAACCATCTTCTCGATCAGTTCGATTGCAGAGAGCACGAATCTCTTACAACTTGGTTAAGGCAATTCAGTCGAATTAACCAGGCCGGCAACTCCACGAGAACTTATGTCGTTCATCGCGGCGGACGCGTCATTGGATACTATTCTCTTGCGGCGTCGAGCGTTCGCAAAGAAGAGGCCTCGATCCGGGCTGCTAAAGGCCAGCCTAGGCATCCTATTCCTGTAATCTTGCTTGCGCGCTTGGCGGTAGATAAAACGGAACAGGGTCAGGGACTCGGGCCTGCCTTACTGAAAGACGCTTTACAACGATGTCTACGTGCCGCAAAAGAGATTGGCGCACGAGCCATCTTGGTTCATGCCATCGATGAAAAGGCCAAAGGCTTTTACCGCCATTTCGGTTTCGAAGATTGTCCTGTGAACGATCTCCATCTGATGCTGCTTATCAAGGACATAACGTCGGTGCGGGCACAAGAGTAAATTCAGCATGAAGTCCTCTGCCATCCTCCTCGTCTCCTGCCCTGATGCCAAGGGCGAAGTCGCCTCGATCTCCGACTTCGTCTATCGCCACGGCGGCAATATTCTGCACGCCGACGAGCACGCTGACGAAGAAACTGGACTGTTCCTGATGCGCGTCGAGTTCGATCCCAAAGATTTCGATATCGATCTCACGCAGAAGGACCTCGCCGAGTTCAGCAGGCACTTCGCACCGGTCGCCGAAAAATATCGGATGCAATGGCTTCTCGCGCAGTCGTCGCATCGGCCGCGCGTGATCATCTTCGTCTCGAAGTACGATCATTGCCTCGTCGATCTGCTCTATCGCCACCAGAGCGGCGAACTAGCTTGCGACATTCCGCTGATCATCTCCAATCACGCCGATAACCAGCCGGTCGCTGACTTTTACAGAATTCCCTACACCGTCGTTTCGGTTACAAAGGGAAACAAAAAACAGGCAGAGGATCGAATTCAGTCGCTGATCGACGAACACAAGCCCGACTTCATGGTGCTCGCCCGTTATATGCAGATTCTGTCCAACGAATTTGTGGCGGGCTATCCGCAGCGCATCATCAACATCCATCACTCGTTCTTGCCCGCGTTCGTGGGCGCGCGGCCTTACCATCAGGCGTTCGCGCGCGGCGTCAAGCTGATCGGCGCGACCAGCCACTACGTCACCGAGGTGCTGGACGATGGCCCGATCATCGAGCAGGATGTGGTTCGTGTTTCGCATCGCGATACGGTCGAAGATCTCATCCGCAAAGGGCGTGACCTGGAGAAAGTCGTGCTCTCACGCGCGGTCCGCTTGCACATCGAAAACCGCGTGCTGGTTTACGGAAACAAGACCGTGGTGTTCTGACCTCCACGTATCTGCGATGTCATCCCGCGCCGAGCGAGGGATCCAGGTTTTGCGGCCAGCCCTGCATAAACCAAGATTCCTCGCTTCGCGACCGGTCCTGGCGCACGAAAGTTCATGTACGCCGGGAATCCGCAATCGATGGTATGTTTCCCTCCGCTGGTAACTTGCAGCCCAGGTGACTTTCCTCTTTACTGGGAACATTAGTAAAAATTCCCGAATTTCGGGGAGAGTTCTGCTTTCGGGAGCGTTCGTTGCCTGAGGATCTACGGTTTGAACTGGCCATTCTGGCGACCGTCCAGAGTTTCTACCAGAAGCTCATGACGGACCGGCTCGAGGGCGAAACCCCGATTCCCACCGGACTCGACGAAGAGTCGCTTCTGCAAACCGAGGGCGACCTGGCCGGCACTCTGGCCCGGCTACATCGCTGGCTGCATTTGCTGGACATGGCGATCAATCCCGCCATGCTGCGCCAGGCGCTCACAGCCGACACGGACTCGGAGGTCGCCGAAGCGCTGCTGCGCTACTTCGTGAGGCGCCGCGAAGCCAACGATATCAATCGCGACAAGACCGATCTGGTGGCGACCTTCCTCTATCGCCATCCCCGCGTACCCGGGCAATGGGAGCAGCGCGGCTATGGCCTGGACGGGGCTCTGCCGCTTTCTCCTTTCGAAATTGCCCTGATCGAAATCCTAGCCGACTCCGACGTTCCCTCACTGCCCGAGGAGCACGTGCAACTGCTGCGGCGTTTTGACCCGCTGCTGGAAGAGATTGGCCGTTTTCGTGACTTCAATTCCCTGATGGACTCAGGCATCATCTCGCGAGTGCGCGACCTGAAACGCTGGCTGGACGCCTCCTTCTATCATCCCGGCGTGCTGGCTACCGTGGCCGCCTACAACGCCGCGTTCGGGGCAAAATTCAACGAGCTTTTCGCCAAAGCCCTGGCCGAAATCCAACAGTTCGGGCAGGCGCTGGAGGAGATGGGCGGCACAATTCTCAGCACCGTCGACGGCGTGGAAGTGACGGTGGAACACGTGGCTGCCATCGAAAAGGGCGAAATGCTGAGCGCCGACTACGGCAGCGCTTTGGAGAAATTCCAGCGGGTTTCGCGACTGAAGAAAGAGCTCGACCGCCGGCCGCCGATCCGCAGGTCTCTTCTGACTCCTCCGGTGGGCCGTGCGACCAAGAGTTCCGGAGGAGCAGCCGCGGCGGCAAAACCGGCGCGGGCGGCCGCCGCCAAGGCGCCGACTGCGGCGCGCACCTTTCAACGTCCGGTCATCACCGCGCAGCAGATTTCCATGGAAGAGGGCAAGTTGCGCCGCGTGGAGGAATCGGTACGCGTTTTCGTGCGGGTGGCCGATCCGAAATACCGGCGGGTTGTTCCCATGCGATTTTTCAATCTCACGCTGAGCGAGGCTGAGGCGGAGGCCTATAATGCCGATTTCCTGGAAGAAAAAAGCCTGCGCGCCGACGTGGCGAGAACGCTGATCCGCCTGGTATCGATCTCCGCCCGTATCGGGACGGAGCTCGAAGAGATCAAGCGCAGCGAAAGCATGTCGTCGCTGTGGAAGCTGCACGCCGATGCGTTGGTCGTTCTGCTCGACATGACTGGTTCAGCCACGGAGGATGCCGTCCGGCTGGCCAAGCACGCTGAGGCCAGCGACCCGGGAGAATCGGCCAAGTACATTCGCGAGTCGGCGCTAAGGCTGCGTTCTCGCGCTGAGAGCGCGGTCAAGACCCTAGCCGGCGCGGGGAGTTAGGTTTCGACTTCCGGCGCCCGGCACTCTTCTCCGTTTCCGGCACTGGCCTTTTCTCAAGTGGAAATCGTGTCCGGCGCTCTCAAGTTGTCCAAAACAATGCACCCCCCTCTCGCCGAAAGCGCGAGAAGGGTGGGGCAACCTTGAATTCGGACTTCCGTCTGATCAGTTGATGTCGAACTGCTCCTGATGCAGCGCGGGGTCGCTTTTCACGATGATGGTGCGCTTGGTGAGTTCTTCCATCTCGTTCAGCAGTCGGCCGTTGTTGTTTTTCAGTTCCTTGGCCACTTCCGGATTCACCCGCAACATGACGTCCTCGTGCTCCAGGTGCCTGGCGATCTTGCGCATCTCGACGTAAATCTCGTTGCAGACCGTCGTCACCGACTTGACGTAACCCGTGGCCGAGCAGTACGGACAGGGTGCGCCGATGGTGCGCTCGAGCGACTGCTTGACGCGCTTGCGCGTAATTGCGACCAGTCCGAAATCGTTGAACTGAAGAACTTTCGAGGGCGCGCGGTCGTGGCGCAGTTCTTCTTCGAGGGCCTGCATCACGCGCTGGCGATTGCGGCGTTCGTCCATATCGATGAAATCGATGATGATGATGCCGCCCAGATCGCGCAGGCGAATCTGGCGCACGATTTCCTTCACTGCATCCACGTTGGTCTTGACGATGGTGTCTTCCAGCCGCGCCGTCTTGCCCACATATTTGCCGGTGTTAATGTCGATGGCGACCAGCGCTTCGGTCTGGTTGATGACGATGTAGCCGCCACTCTTGAGCCACACCTTCGACTTCAGCGCCTTGTTCATTTCTTCGGAGAGGCCGAACTGGTCGAACAAGGGTGTTTCCTTCGTGTAGAGCTTGACGCGCTTCACCAGCCCGGGCTGGAACCTGTTGAAGAAGCGCAGAATGCGCTCGTATTCCGGTTCGGTATCGACCCAGATCACGGAAAAATCGGAGGTGACCTGGTCGCGCAGCACGCGCTCGACCACATTGAGATCGTGGTAGATGAGAGCCGGGGGTTTAGAATTTTCGGCGCGCGTGCGAATGTCGTTCCACAGTCCCTTCAGGAAGCGGGTGTCGGCACGCAATTCCTCTTCGCTGGCGCTCTGCGCGGCAGTGCGTACGATGAAACCTCCGTGGCCGTTTTCGCGCTCGCTCATCACGATGCGCTTCAGGCGCTGCCGCTCCTCATCGGAGGCGATCTTGCGCGAGACGCCGGTGTGGTTGACGGTCGGCATGTAGACCAGGAAGCGGCCGGGCAAGGCGATGTGGCTGGTGATGCGCGCGCCTTTCTTGCCGATGGGTTCCTTGGCGATCTGCACCAGAATCTCCTGGCCTTCTTTCAGCAGGTCGCTGATCTGGGGAACAGGTTGCTGCTCGCGGCGGCGAAAACGGCGCCCACCGCCCCGGCGTCCACGCGGACCACGCCGCTCCCAGGCGGGGCGAGGCGCACGCTGCGTGTAGCCGGCGGTGGCAGAAGGCCCGCGGACTTCCGCCCGGGCATCCACCGTGCCATTGCCGCGAGCTTCGGCTTCAAGCAGCGCTTCCGCCTCGGCTTGCGCTTCTTCCAGTTCGATTTCGCTGTTCTCTTCTTCGTGTTCCTCGGCCCTGTGTTCCGCTCCGCTGGCGTCAGTTACCAACCCGGATGGAAAGGACAAATCGCCATTGTCTCCGGCCTGCGCAAAGTCATGACCGGAATCGGCCGGATGTTCTTCGGCAGCGCGGGTTTCCTCTTCGAATTCGTCAAAGCCGGATTCCTCTTCGGTTTCGTGGCCGTATCGCACGGTCTCGGCTTCTTCTTCCTCAATCAACTCTTCCTCGATTGCACCGGGCGCGGCAGAGAAAGAACTGGAAGACGATTCGTTGGTTTCGGGTGCTTGATCGGAATGTTCGGGAATAACTGTCACCCGATCGTCTTCCTCATCTTCATCAACTTCATCTACGGCCCGCGCGGCGGCTGCGCCGAAATTGGAAGTGGAAGAAGTTGGCTCGGGCTGTCGGTATTCGCGCTCCCAGCGAGTAGAAGTGGCGGCCTCGGTGCGTTCTTCCTGCTCGGGGGCGGAATCGCCGTGCTCCTCGTGCAGAGGCTCGGCGGCCCGCGAAGCAGCCGCGAAAAACGGCTCATCTTCGGGGAAGTTCGAGGCGGGCGCTTGAGCATCGGATTGCAAATCAGCCACAGCCTTCAGCGGCTCTGCATGGAACTCCTGAGCCGGCGGCTGCGAAAACCGCTGATATTTCGAGATCGATTCGCCGGGGAGCAGAATTGGCTCATAGCCGGCGGGAGGTCCGTAGGACTGGTTTCTTCCCGACTCGTGCGGACGGGAAGGAGCATTTTCAAGGGAGCGCGAGAAGCGCGAATCCCGCGAATCCGAGGTGCGCTCCGGCCCGCGATCGCGCCCATCGCGGCGTCCGCCACGACGTCTGCGGCGACCGCGCCAATTGCGATCACGACCTTGCGAGCCGTTTTCGGATTCCTCCGGCACCGCGCCTGGGGCTGCAGGCTGTGTCTCCGCCGGTTCCAGGTGATGAGCGGATTCCGCCTCAAGTTGAAGTTCTTCTGTCTCGACGGATTCGGCTTCATTGGCCGCGGCTGATGCTTCCGGTTGTGCGGCCTGCGGACGCATATCCCGGACAACCCGATCCGCTGGAATTACCTCGGTGACATCCTCATCGTGCTCTTCCAGTTCCATGAAATCGGAAACATAGAGGAAAGCATCGCGCTCCAGGCCGATATCGACAAATGCCGATTGCATGCCGGGAAGCACCCGCGTGACGCGGCCTTTGTAGATGGAACCGGCTAAGGTGTATTCGTTTTCGCGTTCCAGATAGACTTCGGCGAGCAAATCATCTTCCACCAGGCCGACTTTGGTTTCGTGCGGCGTGGAAGATACAAACAACTCTTTATTCATGTACACTCCGGTCTCGCCGCAGTAATTACTGGGCGAGCCTCACCGGCACGGAGTCAGAGGAGCGGGGAGGATCAGGCATCGCGATGCAGCCCCCGGAGAGGGGACGGCCGGGACCGGGAATCTTTCCCCAGACCGAGTCCGCTGCTTGAACTTGAAGATTCTTTGCACGTATCGCTTTGCACCCGCCAGGCTTTGTGACCGCTCTCTCAACCGTTGCTCGGTCGGGGGGCCGTTACCATGCCCAGCAGAACTTCAGCTCTAATCCTACCCGGCCTTCTTCTGCTTCGAGTGGCCGGCCAGCCCCCTTCACGCGGGGGCAATCGATATTTTTTCGGGGCCACGCCCACGGGCGCGGCGATAATCCCTGCCAGATTCCTTCCTGATTCATCTACCCGGTTCGCAAGCCAGCCGACAAATCCTGTCAGCCCTCGGCTAATTCACGAAACGGCGCATGCGAACATTCATGACCATCCCCAGCGCCAGGAACATGAACAAAACGGAAGACCCACCATAACTCATCAGTGGCAGGGGTATTCCGGTGACCGGCATAAAACCGACCACCATGCCGACATTGACCAGAATGTGGAAGCTAAGCACCGCGACCACACCCATCACCACAAACGTGCCAGCGCGGTCGGGCGCTGTTTGCGCGTTCTGGGTCAAACGCATCAGCACAATGAAGTATAACAGCAGAACGCCCAGAGCGCCTATGAATCCATGTTCCTCGGCGAAAGCCGCGAAAATGAAGTCCGTCTGGGGTACAGGGAGAAAAGCGCCGTGTGTTTGCGAGCCTTTACCGCCAAAAACGCCCCCAGAACCCACGGCAATCAGGGATTGCTCAACTTGATACCCGGAGCCTTGCGGATCGGCATCGGGCTCGAGAAAACTCACCAGGCGGGCCTTCTGATAATCCTTCATGTGATGCCAGGCAAGGGGCATGCACAGACCGGCCAGCAGAACGACCGTCCCAGCCTGCTTCCAGGTGAGGCCGCCGAGAAATAGTCCCATGACCGCAATGGGAAGGTAGGTCAGGGCAGTGCCTAAGTCGGGCTGTTTGAGCACCATCAGCATCGGAATGCCAACGATTGCGCCGGCCTTGGCGAAGTCGGACCAGGAAAGTTCCCGCTGCTGATCGGCGAAGTACTTGGCTACGGCAAGAATCAGGATCAGCTTGACCCACTCGGAAGGCTGGAAGTGGTTGCCGCCGGGCATTTTGATCCAGCGCTTGGCGCCCAGGTATCTCTGGCCGAAAATCAGAACCCCCATCAGAGAAGCGATTCCCCCGATGTAGAACCAGTGGATCTTTTCGAGCAGCGCCTGATAGCTGACCAGGCTCATCAGGAACATGGCAGCCACGCCGGCTGCAATCCAGTAAAGTTGCTTGATTTGTGAGCCGGCAAATTTGGTGTGCATGGTGGCGCTGCCGATCTCCATCACCCCCAGACCGCAAATGATGAGGACGAAGGTCAGCAACAGCCAGTCAAAGTCGCGGAATGAAACGTAGCGTGACATCAGTTCTCAGTTTCCCGTCGTCCGTTTCCAGCGCCCTGTTCTCCGTTCGTGGCGCGCCGCGCTGGCATCTCGCGGGATGTTCTCCGTTTGTGGCGCCGGCGTCCCGGCCGCGCATTCCCCGCCGGCTTTGGCGGGTCGTCACTCCATGCCCGGCGCAGCCATGGCCAGCGGAAGTGGCTTGCTTCCAACGTCGAGGAAGAACCTGCCGGACTGCAGCTTGTCCTGATCGCCACCAGCGCTGGGAATCGACCACACGCCGCCCACTTCAACCGTATTGGTGGGCAGGTTTTTCATTTTCGACCTCTTCGACGACGCCATCTTCACCGGGATGCTTCGCTCCTTGTCGACGTAGGCTTTGATCACCTGGGCCGCAGCCCGCGCGGCCAGATAACCGTGCTGGCCCTCTTCGAGCAGGGTACAAACCACAATTTCCGGATTTCGCCGCGGCTCGACTCCAACAAACCACCCGTTATCCTTGAACTCGGCCTTGCCTACCGCGCCCAGCTTGGCCTTGAGGGCGTTGCTGATGGTTTGCGCGCTGCCGGTCTTGCCGGCAAAGTCGATGTTCTGCAGGTGGGAGAGAGCCGCCGTCCCGCCGGGATTCACCACGTCAGCCATGGCGTCGGTGATGATCTCCCAATTTTTTGGATCGAGCGGGACTCTGGTTTCCGCAGGCACATCGGACGCGGGAACGTAGCCGCGCGGCACATCGCTTGGATTGGCAACGTGGGGCCGCACCAGCAGGCCTCCGCTAGCAATGGCTCCAATGGCGCGGGCCATCTGGATGGGGGTGGCTGCAACCGCTCCCTGGCCGATGCCGACGGAAATGGTTTCCCCCGCGAACCACTTTTGCTTGAAGTTGCGGATCTTCCACTCTTCCGAGGGCATCACGCCGCTGGCTTCCTGAGGAAGATCGATGCCGGTCTTCTGGCCGAGGCCGAATTCCGTCGCATATTTCGCGATTCTCTCGATACCGAGCTTTTCCGCGAGGGTATAGAAGAACACGTCGCACGACTGATAAATCGCCTTGGTGATATCGACGATACCGTGCACGCGATGCTCGGCCACCACCCAGCACTTGAAATAACGCCCGTAGAAGACAGCGCCCCCAGTGCAGTCAACTTTCATGTCCTGAGCAATGCCTTCCTGTAATCCGGCGACAGCCATGATGATTTTGAAGGTCGAGCCGGGAGCAAGCTGCGCCTGAATGGCTTTGTTCAACAGGGGGTGGTCGTCATCGTTCACCAGCTTGTTCCACTCTTCCCGCGAGATTCGCACGGAAAAATCGTTGGGATCGAAGGTGGGGCGGCTGACCATGGCGAGGATTTCGCCGGTGCGAGGATTCATGGCGACGATGGCGCCATTTCTATCACCCAGGGCTTCTTCGGCGGCAATCTGCAAATCGATATCGACAGTCAGCTTGAGCGGTTTTCCGGGAACGGCGGGAGTTTCGCCCAGAAGGCCAACCTCGCGGCCATGGCTGTTAACCACGGCACGACGGGCTCCGTTTTTCCCCATCAGCAACGCGTTGTACTCGCGCTCCACGCCGGAAATTCCCACCACGTCGCCAGGGTTGTAGAGCTCGAACTGGGGCTGGTTCAGCATGTCTTCCGTGACTTCGCCCACATAGCCGATCAGGTGCGCCATGAATCCGTTGCGCGGATAAAGGCGGCGGTGAGTCATGATCGTATCCAGTTCCGGCAATTCGTTGCGATGGGATTCGATGAAGGCTAGTTCATCGGGAGTGATGTCTTCCTTGAGGAAGATGGGCTGGTACTGCGGCAGGGAGGAGAAATGCTGGATACGCGCCCGGACTTCGTTGCCGTCCATGTGCAGGCCCTGCCCGATCAGGTCGGCATCGGCATTGAGGTCACGCGAGGTATCGCGCAGCACCAGAGCCGAGAACGAGGGGTAGTTGTCCACGATGGTGCGGCCTTCGCGATCCAGAATTCTGCCCCGCGGCGCTAGGATGGGTACGTCGCGAACGCGGTTTCTTTCGGCCAGGGTAGCGTAGAGATCGCTCTGCATCACCTGCAGCCGCCACAGCCCGTAGGCCAGCACCAGAAAAATGGCGACGATGATGTATTGCGCCGCCGTGAGCCGGATTTCCGATACTTTTTCGTCGCGGCCGAACATCCGTTGTCAGTAGCCAGTTGCCAGTTGCCAGTTATGAGCCGGTGATCCGCAACGTGGGACTTATCCTCGATTCGAATGGGTGTGGGTTACAAACATTGTAATGCCTGAGGCGGACTCCGCCACTGCCCAAGCGGGTAACGGAAGTCGTGGTCTGGTCAGAGTGCGCTTGCCACTGCCTGGCGAGGACGCCGGCGCTACCAATTGGCGGCCAACTTGGGCCAGTGGCTTTACGCTCTTTGCTTCAACTTGTCCAAGACAAAGTACAACCCGACGCCCAGCACACCGTTGGCCAGTCCGGCGAGGATATCGTGGCTCCAGCTCCAATTCAGTGTCAGATCGACCATGCCCCGGGCCACCGTGTAGTAGACCGCCTGGTGCACAAGGTAGAAACCGAGGGTTACCAGCAGGCGGGCGCCGGAATTTTCCACATCCAGCTTTGCTCCCAGCGAGGACGCCCCGTAACCGACCACCGTTTTGGCTATGCCATACACTCCGATGGGATAGTGGCCGAGGGCATCCTGGACCAATCCAATGGCCGCTCCGGTAAATAGTCCGGAGATGGGATTCCGCCGGGCCATGGCAAAAAAGATGGTCACCAGCAGCGGCAGGTCGAAAATGGAAAACCAGGGAAAGCGCAATGGAAGGAACGCCTGCAGAAACAACGCCAGCAGCGGGACCAGGATGGTGACCGGCAGGCTGAAGCGGTAAACTTCAACTTGTTCTCCCGATGTGTAAGTGATCGGCACGCTAGTGTGGCCCGTCCTGCGATGGAGGGCCGCTTTGCCGTGCGCCGGCGGACGGAGACGCGGTGGGCTGAGCAGCTGCCGGAGAAGAAGGCTGGGATGCAGCCGGATTCTTTCCTTTGGGCGCAGGCGGTGGAGTTTGCGCCTGTCCGGCCAAGGACGGTTTGGCCGAGGACGGGACGAGTTGTGGGACCTTGGTTTGCCCTGCTGCATTCTGCGAGGAAACGGGCGTGACGTTCGCTCCAGCTCCGGAGGCAGTCGTCTTTCTAACGACGGGCTTTGGCGCCACGGTCAGGGATCCCGAGGGCGAGGAAATCCCCGACTGGCCGGCTGGAGGGTGCGCCGACGAGGGATTTGGCGCCGCCCCCGTTGCTGCCTCCCGCGGATTTTCTGTGCGGGCTGTCGATCCGGCAACAACTTCCGGGCTGGCTGACGCTGGGGACTTCACACCAAGGCTCCCATTCGCGGTAGGGACCGCCTTCACAGTCGCGGCTGGCACGGTCGAATTCGTGCCAGTTGCAGCGGGAGGGTTCGCCCCGGACGCCGACTTTTCCGGTACAGAAGGCAACCGCTCCGCCAGAATGTCAGACGCGCGCATTCTTCCAGAATCCTGTGCCACGGCGGGCATCTCGCGCTTCTGGGTCACCACCAGAACCTCCTCCAGACGATTGAGGTCCGCCGCCGGTTTTACCGCGATATTCAGGAACAGATCTTTACCCGGGCTCACTTTGCTCACGGTGCCCACGGGCATGCCCTTGGGAAATATCTGGTCGCCGCCGCTGGTCAGCACCTTCTCTCCGGGGGTGACTTGTTCGTCGCTCATGACCTGTTCCAGCACGACTTCGCCGTTGGTGGTTCCGCGGAGCACGCCCTGTAGTCGAGACTTCTCGAGAATCACGCCTACACCACTGGTCTGGTCGTTGATGAGCAAAACCTGCGACACAGACGAAGACGCCATCAGGATTTTTCCTACGACACCGTCGGCGGTAATCACCGCCATATCGGGTTTCAGACCATCGTCTTCGCCCTTGTCGATATAAACGATGCGGGAAAGATCACTACCGCTGGAGCCGATCACCTGCGCCGCCACGGTCTTGTCGACTGTCTGCTCTTTGAAAGCCAACAAGGCTTGCAGGCGGTGAGCCTGTTCGGCATCCTGGTTCAGCCGGACCTGCTCCAAACGCATTTGCTCGATCTGCTCTTTGAGTTCGCGGTTTTCGGCACGCACGCCCCGCAGATAGAAGTAGTTGTGCCATAAATTGCCCACGCCGTTCTGTACGGAAACCAAGACGCGCTCAAAAGGGCTGATGGCATCGACGGCCCAGACTCGAATCAGGCGGGTGTTATCGGAGTCGCTGTGCTTAACCTGCAAGGCCAACCCTAGCACCTGGAGAAACAACACGCCCACCAGGATGATGAGGTTCTTATAACGGCCGAATACGGTTTCCATAAAATGCCGGTTTTAAAGTTTCAAGGTTTCAAAGTTACAAGGTCGCGATCACGATCGATGTTGAGTTCCACACTCGACGTGAAACCTTGAAACTCCGAAACCTTGAAACCTGCATAGCCGAACATCTACTCAATCGAAATTTTTCTCAGCAGCTTGAAGTCGCTAAGCATCTTGCCCGTGCCCAGCACCACACTGCACAAAGGATCGTCGGCAATGGAGACCGGCAACCCGGTTTCTTCGCGAATGCGCTTGTCCAGATTCTTCAGCAATGCGCCTCCGCCGGTAAGCACGATACCGCGATCGCTGATATCGGCGGAAAGCTCGGGCGGCGTGCGTTCCAGGGCCACACGAATGGCATTCATGATGGTGGAAACACACTCGCTCAACGCCTCGCGGATTTCGCCATCATCGACCGTGATGGTCTTGGGCACGCCTTCGATCAGGTTGCGGCCTTTGATCTCCATGGTCATCGGTTTGTCCAGTTGATGGGCGGAGCCGATTTCCATTTTGATCTGTTCGGCGGTGCGCTCGCCGATCAACAGATTATATTTCCGCTTCAGGTAATTCATGATGGCCTCGTCCATCTGATTGCCCGCCATGCGCACAGAACGGGAATAGACGATACCGCTTAGGGAAATCACGGCGATGTCAGTGGTGCCGCCGCCGATATCGACCACCATGTTGCCGCTGGGCTCGGTGATGGGCAGGCCCGCGCCGATGGCGGCCACCATGGCCTGCTCCACCAAGTGCACTTCGCTGGCCTTGGCGCGATACGCCGAGTCCATGACCGCGCGCTTTTCCACCTGCGTAATTTCAGAGGGCACGCCGATCACGATCCGCGGATGCACCAGCATCTTGCGGTTGTGCGCCTTCTGGATGAAGTAATTCAGCATCTTTTCGGTGACCTTGAAGTCGGCAATCACGCCATCCTTCATGGGCTTGATGGCGACGATGTTGCCGGGCGTGCGCCCCAGCATCTCTTTGGCCTCCTTGCCCACGGCCTCGACTTCGTTGGTGTTCTTGTTGAGGGCCACGATGGAAGGCTCGTTGACCACGATGCCCTTGCCCCGCGCATAGACCAGAGTGTTGGCCGTGCCCAGGTCGATGGCCAGGTCGCTGGAGAACAGGCTGAACAGCGACCTCAGATTATGCGATCGATTGGAGTGAAATCCGTTGCTTGACATAACCAGGTTTTTCTCGCGATCTTCCTGGATCGCTCGGCTGCCGGGCAAGCCCGTGTTTTTGCCATCCGGAGCAGCTGCCAGCTTTTCCTTATTCTATGGGATGCTGCGCAACTCTGCCGGTCCGAAGGTGCTTTGTCCCACTGGCCAAGCTCGGCTGGGCCAGCTCCCGAACTACTGAATGATGATCTTCTTCTGCTGAGTATTCACTCCGCCCTGTGCCGTCTGGGCCGTCACCGTAATCACGTTTTCGCCCGCCGGCAAGGGAGGGGTAAAGTAGTGGAACGTGCCGTCGCTGGCGATCATCGGAACCTCGCGGCCGTTCACCATCACCCGCGCCCCTACTTGAGTTTTTCCTAATACTTCGATCACGTGCCCGTGCTGGATAAAAGGGTCGAGCTCCAGGTCGATGGCGTCCGTTTGCTTGCCCTTGGGAATGATGGTGAAGCGGTTTTTCTCGCTCTCCATCGATTCCTTTCCCTGACTATCGTATGACTGTACCATCCAGTAGTAGGCCCCTTCGCCCAGACTTGTGACGGTAACGTCAGCCGTATTAACTCTCTTGTCAACCAGCGTAGAGGAAAAGTAAGGATTGCGGGAAATCTGCAGGCGGTAGCCTACCGCGTTGGCCATAGGCGTCCAGGAAAATTCGACGTCCTTGGTGCTGTTCGCGGAAACGAAAATGGGCATCATGTTGGCAGGAGAGATCGGAGTGGGAGGGCCGATCTCTTTGGCCTTTTCCATTGGCGTGTCTTTGCCCTGGAAGGTGACTTTTTCCCAGTTGGCCAGGCGTACCGTCTCGCCTTCGCGGGTAACCTCGCCGGTGCCTTTCTTCACCAAGATTTCGTGCTGGTCGCTCTTGGGATCATTGCGCACCTGCGCGGCCGACTCGGGAGCCAGCGAAGCCGTGGCGCCGGCGACGATCACCTGCGATTTCGACCCCTGCGCGTAGGTCGTGGTGGAAAGATCGACGGTGCCGGTGCTGACCGCGACTGCGACGTTGGTCTGCTGCTGATCATTGGCCGAGTTTTCCTCGATGACGATCAGAGAATCCTGTTTCACGGTGTAACTGGTGCCGTCGTTAAAGACAACTTTCGCCATGCCTTCGGAGCCGGTCTGCACGACGTCGCCTTTTTCGAGGGGAATGTTGTAGTCCGCGGGGATGAAGCTATTGGCGCTGCTCTTTTTCACCCGCACGGTACCGTCGAGGGCGGTGAAGTGAGCCTGCTGCGCGGTAGTCGTGCCCATGCCCGGAGGCGGCGCCATGCCCGCGACTTTTTCCAGAACCTTGCCGGCCAAGCCGTCGGCGGCCTCGATGCCGCTCTGGGTGAATTGCGGGAAAGCCACGCGCATGGCGACAAAACAGATTCCGGCGATGGCCAGAATCAGCAGCGCCACGCTGCGATACGTGACCGTTTTCCACGCGACGTGGATGCCCGGTTTGCGAGTCGTCGAAGACACGAAGAGCGAGAAACCTTGTGCGATTCCCTCTGCGAATCTGTGCTGATTCGAGTACTTTCCACGCTACCACAAGCTTATCGGCAGCATGAACGGGTAATCAGGGGCGAAGGTTACCTTCGTGTGGACCCGAGGAGCGCCACTGATCGGCTGCCATTGTCGAGTATTACTCCTTCTCATCGGTTATCCTGTTTGCCCCATGGATGGCGCAACCTCGGTGGCATCTCCCGTAAGCGATGATAAGCGGTCTCGGTTCCGAGATGGGCTTGCGATCATCTGGCTCATCGCGCTGGCCAAGGTTCTTTTTCATATTTACTTCAACAATCGCTACGGATATTTCCGTGACGAGTTCGATTACATTGCCTGCGGCAATCACCTGGCCTGGGGCTATGTCGACCAGCCGCCGCTGATTCCGTTTCTGATTCACGTCTGCCGGGCCGTGCTGGGCGATTCGCTGCGCAGTGTCCGCTTTGTTCCTGCGCTGGCCACTTCGTTGCTGGTGGTGCAGACGGCAGTGCTGGCGCGCGAGCTGGGCGGACGGCTCTATGCCATGCTGCTGGCCGTGATTTGCGTCCTGATTGCCCCGCAATATCTTTCCAATGGCAGCCTGCTCGGCACCAATTGCCTCGAGCCCAACCTGTGGATGGGCTGCGCCTACTTCGCCATCCTTGCCATCAAGCGGAATCAGCCGCGCTACTGGCTGTGGTTCGGCGTGATCGCAGGCCTGGGAATGGAAGAAAAGTATTCGATTGCCCTTTTCGGCTTTGGTATCGTGGTCGGGCTGCTTCTCACCGAACAGCGGCGCGTGTTTCTGAATAAGTGGATCTGGCTGGGCGGGCTGGCCGCGTTTCTCATTTTTCTGCCCAACCTGCTATGGAACATCAAATACGACTTCCCGTTCCTGCAGCTCATGCACAACATCCGCGCCGAAGGTCGCGACGTCGTCCTGTCCCTGCCGCAATATTTCTTTCAGCAGGCGCTCTTGATTGACCTGTTCGCTGCGCCGATCTGGCTGACGGGCTTATTTGCCCTGCTGTTCTCGGCGTGCCTTAAGCCCTACCGCGTGCTGGGCTGGTGCTACGTGGTGTGCTTTACGGTTTTCTTCGTTCTGCACGGAAAGAATTACTACCTAGCTCCCGTGTATCCCATGCTGCTGGCGGCGGGAGCGGTCGTGATTGCCTCGGCCATCGATCCGGCCGAAGGCCAGGCGGCGTCATCCGCCGGCCCGCATCGCACCTGGCTAAAAGTGGCGATTGCACTGGTGCTGCTGGCTGATGGCGCACATCTCGCTCCGGTCGCCGTGCCCATATATTCGCCCGAGCATTTTATTGCTTTTATGAAAACTCTGCCTTTCAAGCTGCCAGTGATGGAGCACTTTCACACGCGTACCCAGCTGCCTCAGTGGTACGCCGATCAATTCGGATGGAACGAAATCGTGGCCGAAACCGCGGTGGCCTGGAACCGGCTAACTCCCGAGGAGCGCACGGACGAAAACTGTGGCATCTTCGCCCAGGACTACGGCCAGGCCGGCGCCATCGATTTTCTCGGCCGCAGATATGGACTGCCCCAATCTTTGAGCGGCCATCAGACCTGGTTTCTCTGGGGACCGCGCGGCTATTCCGGCAATTGCATGATCGTGCTTGATGATCGCCTGGGGAATCTCGACCGCTTATGGGAGCAGGTTGAATACGTCGGTGTCTCGGCCGACAATCCCTATGCGCAGGAACAAGAGATTCCGGTTTTCATCTGCAGGGGCGCGAAGTTTGGAACCTTGGCGCAACTCTGGCCAAGATTGAAACGCTGGCGATAGGGCCAGACGTTTCCTCGATGTTTTGTTGGCCTGGCTGGGCAGAGTGCGCTTGACAGCTCTTCGCACGTCAAAGAAGAATGATGAGCGCCGCAAATGCAGCGTGCTCATTCGATCTGACCGCACATCATTGGCGAGGTTGCCGCATGGAATTTCTCGGACGCAGTCTTCTGCTTTTCTGCATTTTCGCCGTCGCCGCTACGCTCAGTTCGGCGCAAGAAATAAAGATCTCGCAGCCCACCGTCTGGGCAGCCAAGCCCGATGTTCCCGCGTTCGAGAAAATCGAGAGCGAACGCCTGGGAGCGGCACAGCGCTCGATTGATGCACTGCTCGCGGTGAAAGGCCCACGCACAATCGAGAACACTCTTGCTCCGTTCGATGAGGCAACCCGCGAACTCGACTCTGCCGGCAATTTTGCCAACCTGATGCAGCAGGTGCATCCCGATGCGACCTTCCGTGATCACGCGACGGAAATGGTGACCAAGGTGAGCGCGGCACAGACGGCGATCGCACTCAATCACGAAATCTACAACGCCCTGGCCAGCCTCGATCTTTCCCAAAGCGACGCGGCAACGAAATATTATGTGAAGCGCCAGTTGCTGGAATTCCGCCTGGCCGGCGTAGACAAAGACGACACTACGCGCGCCCAGCTCAAGAAACTGAACGAACAGGCCATCGAAGAGCAGTCCACATTCGATCGCAACATCGCCGACGGCCAGAAAACGATCGAAGCCGATCCCTCGGAACTCGAAGGCCTGCCGCCGGACTACGTCGCCCGTCACAAGCCCGACGCCAACGGCAAAGTGCACCTCACCACCGAGTATCCGGACTCGCTGCCGGTCCTCACTTTTGCCAAGAACGATGCGTTGCGGCGGCGTATGTATGTCGCTTTCCTCACGCGTGCTTATCCCAAGAATGAGGAGGTTCTTACCAGCCTTCTGAAGACGCGCTACCAGATCGCTACGCTGCTCGGCTATGCCTCATGGGCGGACTACAACGCTGCCGACAAGATGATCGCCAAGGGTCACAACATCGCCGACTTCATTACGCAGGTGGACGAGGCGGCGCGGCCCATCGCCCAGCGCGAATTCGAGATGCTGCTGGCGGAGAAGCGCAAACACGATCCGGGCGCGACCCAGATCTCGGATGACGAAAGAGCGTATTTGTCCGAGCAGGTGCGGCGTTCGCAATATGACTTCGATTCCCAGTCGGTGCGTCCGTATTTCCCCTTTATGCAGGTGAAGCAGGGAATTCTTGATGCCGCGGCGGAACTTTTTCATGTGAGTTTCGAACGGGAGCCGAACGTGCCTTCATGGGATCCCGCGGTCGAAACCTGGATTGTGCTCGACCACGGCAAAGCGATCGGCAGATTTTATCTGGACATGCATCCACGCCCGGGAAAGTACAGCCACGCGGAAATGGCGCCGGTGCTGGACGGAGTGCGCGGTAAGCAACTGCCGGAAGCGATCCTGGTTTGCAACTTTCCCACGCCCACCGCGACCGACCCCGGCCTGATGGACTATGACGATGTGCAAACGTTCTTCCACGAGTTCGGACATCTCATGCATCACATTCTCGGCGGGCAGCAGCGGTGGGCCGGGATCAGCGGTATCACGATGGAGTCGGATTTTGTGGAAGCTCCCTCGCAGATGCTGGAGGAATGGATCCGCAGCCCCCAGGTGCTGGCCAAGTTTGCCCGCAATTACAAAACCGGCGAGCCGATTCCGGCCGAACTGGTAGCGCGCATGAACCGGGCGTTGGCCTTCGGACGCGGCATCTGGGTCGCACGGCAGAACTCCTTTACCGCGATCTCGTACGATATCTACAAAGAAAATCCTGAGAGCGTCAATCTCGACGCCGTCACCTTGGAGGATGCGCGGAAGTACACCCGGTTTGCCCCGGTACCGGATACACATATGTGGGCATCGTTTGGGCACCTCGGCGGATATTCTTCTGCCTACTATACTTATCTTTGGGATAAGGTCATTGCCGAGGACTTTTTCGGGCAATTCGATCAGCAGAATCTGCTGGCGGGCGACGCGCCTATGCGTTACCGGCGCCTGGTGCTGGAACCGGGCGGTTCGATGTCGGCCAACGATCTGGTGAAGAACTTTCTGGGCCGACCGGCGAACATGACCGCGCTGCGGGAGTGGATGGGCGAAGAGTTCGAAAAGGACAGCGGAGGCCTAAAGTCAGTCGGCCAGTAACCGGACAGCGGGGGGTCGGCTCAAGAGTGCAGGAGAATCTTGGACACCTGCCCGTGCTACCATTCTTTTGTGCCCCTCTGCGACACAACGCCACGGGCCGCGATTCTGCAACTGACCATTCATCGCTCCGGGGTGGTCGGACGCGCACATTGCGCGTGAGCTTCTCCGGCTCGCTTTCCTCCCCAAACCATTGCCCGCCGGCTTTTGATGAACTTCTTTGATGTCGTGCAAAGAATCGCCATGGCGCTTGAGCGCGTTGGCATACCTTACATGCTCACCGGCTCATTCGGCAGCGTCTACTACGGCTTGCCGCGCTCGACGCGGGATGCCGCGAAGTTCAGCCGGCGTCGACGCGTGGATATGCAAGATGTTTCTCTTTTCGTAGCCAGCGCCGAGGATATTGTCCTTGCCAAACTCGAATGGGCCAAGCTGGGCGAATCGCAGCGCCAGATTGAGGACGCTGCCGGCATTTGGAGAATGCGGGGCGACTCACTAGACCGCTCTTATTTGGACAAATGGATTGGCGAGCTAGGATTGGCCGAGCAATGGAGCCAAGCGTTAGGCATTGCCATGGATTTCGGCGGTCTGGGACCGGAGAAACAATGAAATCGATCCGCCGGCCCGGTGTTCACGCTTAAAGCAGCCTCCGACTTTGCCGCTCGCATCTCCTACCTTGCCGCACCTTCGGGCCAGGCGGTAGCATCAAGAGATAGAGCATTCATAAGGAGGCATCATGGCGACCGAGACTCTTTCATCCCCTGCCATTCTGGGCAGCGGTGGCAAAACCCGGGTTCTGAAAAATTTCATCGATGGCGAATGGCTAGACGCTTCGACCGGGGACACTTTCGAGGACCGCAATCCCGCCGACACGCGCGAGGTAGTAGCCGTCTTTCCGAGGTCGGCGAAGGGGGACGTCGACGCGGCCGTTGATGCCGCCAAGCGAGCTTTCGCCAAGTGGCGCCTGGTTCCTGCGCCGCGGCGCGCGGAGATGGTGTTTCGCGCTGCGGAGATTCTGATCGAGCGAAAAGAAGAGTATGCGCGCGAGATGACGCGGGAAATGGGCAAGGTGCTCGCCGAAACCCGCGGCGATGTGCAGGAAGCGATCGACTGCGGCTATTACATGGCGGGCGAGGGACGCCGGCTGTTTGGCCCGACGGTTCCCTCGGAACTGCCGAATAAATTTGCCATGGCGGTGCGCCAGCCTATCGGGGTCTGCGGCATGATCACCCCGTGGAACTTTCCCATGGCCATCGCTTCGTGGAAGCTGCTGCCGGCGGTGGTCTGCGGCAATACCTGCGTGATCAAACCGGCGCAGGACACGCCGCTTTCCACGTTCAATCTGGTGCGCGCGCTGGCCGATGCCGGTCTTCCAAAAGGGGTGGTCAACATCGTCACCGGCTTTGGCGCGGAAGTGGGCACGCCGCTGGCTGAACATGAGGATGTGCGGGCAATTTCGCTCACCGGATCGTCGGCTGTGGGTCGCATCGTCGGTGGCATTGCTGCCAAGACATTTAAGCATTGCGCCCTCGAACTGGGCGGAAAGAATCCCATGATTGTTCTTGATGACGCCAACCTGGATCTCGCCATCGAGGGCGGACTCTGGGGCGGTTTCGGTACCACGGGCCAACGCTGCACGGCGACCAGCCGCATTATCGTGCAAAAGGGCGTCTACCGCGAGTTTATCGAGAGATATGTGGCGCGAGCCAGGAAGCTGAAAATTGGCAACGGACTGGATGAGACTGTCGAGATGGGCCCGGCCATCAACGAAAAGCAACTCGAGACCGACCTGAATTATGTCGAGATCGGAAAGAACGAGGGCGCAAAGCTGGTGTGCGGCGGGAACCGGCTGGACAAAGGTGAGTATCAATACGGCTGGTTTATGGAGCCGACGGTTTTTACCGACGTCAATCCCAAGATGCGGATTGCGCAGGAGGAAATCTTCGGGCCGGTGGTTTCGATCATCCCCTGCGAAAGTCTGGAAGACGCCGTCGAGATTGCCAACGGCATCGAGTATGGTCTTTCCTCCGCGCTTTACACCAAAGATGTGAACAAGGCGTTCTCAGCCATCCGCGATCTGTACGCCGGGATCACGTACATCAATGCTCCGACGATAGGCGCCGAGGT
>Ga0335073_10001127_pt1 | contig 35514 bp, 24 predicted proteins | sample Lox_Sample_22_FD_207093 | JGI IMG/M metagenome (GOLD analysis project Ga0335073, IMG submission 207093) | Soil microbial communities from Loxahatchee National Wildlife Refuge, Florida, United States - Lox_Sample_2.2 | ecosystem: Environmental > Terrestrial > Soil > Wetlands | place: USA... | reverse complement strand
GCAGCCATTCTCGTTGACGGAGAAATTGTGGCTGCGGCACAGGAAGAACGATTCACCCGAAAAAAGTACGATGAATCGTTCCCTATCCACGCGTGTCGCTACGTTTTGGAAGAGTCCGGCATCGACTACCAGGACTTGCAAGCGGTAGCGTTCTACGACAAGCCGTTCCTCAAATTCGAACGGCTCCTTGAGACCTATCACGCTTTTGCACCGGGAGGCTTCCGGAGTTTTCTTTCCGCGATGCCAGTGTGGATCAAGGAAAAATTGTTCATGCGAAAGATGCTCGGAGATCATCTCGCCGAGCTTGGAGATGCCAAGGTGCCGATCTATTTTCCGGAGCACCACCTGTCGCACGCGGCAAGCGCGTTTTATCCTTCGCCATTTTCGGAGGCGGCGATAATCACTGTCGACGGGGTTGGAGAATGGGCAACGACGATCATCGGCCGTGGTTGCGGGAACCAGATTGAAATATTGAAAGAGCTTCACTTCCCTCACTCTGTAGGCTTGCTGTACTCGGCCTTCACCTACTACACAGGTTTCACAGTGAACAGCGGCGAATATAAGCTCATGGGCTTGGCCCCTTACGGGAATCCCACTTCGCCGCAGACGGCCGAATTTGTTCAGAAGATTAAATCCGAACTGGTTGACATCCGAGAAGATGGATCGATTCTACTGAACATGGACTACTTCGAATACGCAACCGGGTTGAAGATGGCCAATGAGGAAAAATGGGAAGAGCTTTTCGGAGCTCCCAGGCGAAAACCGGAGTCGGGGATTTCTCAGGTCTATATGAATATGGCCTTGGCAATCCAGCAGGTGACTGAGGAGATTGTCCTTCGTCTTGCGTGCACCGCGCGTAAGTTGACCGGATGCAAACACCTGGTTATGGCCGGTGGCGTTGCGCTCAACTGTGTAGCGAACGGGAAACTGCTGCGAGCAGGGACCTTTGAGGATATCTGGATTCAACCGGCCGCGGGCGACGCCGGTGGCGCAGTCGGGGCGGCTTATGCGGTATGGCATATCCACGACGGGAACGAGCGGCACACGAATGGATGCCGGGATGCGACCCGAGGATCCTATTTGGGACCCGAGTTTTCCGATCGCGAGATTCACCGTACTCTGCAGAGATACAACGCGCCGAGTCAACACTATGAAGATTTTCGGATGCTTACGGCGGATGTTGCTCAAAAACTCTCGGAAGGTAACGTCGTGGGTTGGTTTCAGGGACGAATGGAATTCGGGCCCCGTGCGCTGGGAGATCGGAGCATCCTGGGCGACGCCAGAAACCCCGAAATGCAGAAAAAGTTGAATCTCAAGATCAAGTACCGGGAAGGCTTTCGACCGTTTGCGCCTTCGGTTCTAGAGGAGGACGTCGTCGAATACTTCGAGCTCGACCGGGAGTCTCCCTACATGCTCCTGGTGGCGCCTGTTCGCGAGGACCGACAGATTCCGCTCCCCGAAGGCTATGCTAATAGGCCTCTCTATGATCGGCTTTATTTCCGCCGGTCTGACCTGCCAGCCATTACTCATATTGATTACTCCGCACGCATTCAAAGTGTCAGCAAGGAAACCAATCCCAGGTATTGGGATCTGATTAACGAGTTCAAGAAATTGACTGGCTACGGGGTCATCGTAAATACCAGCTTCAACGTACGAGGCGAGCCTATCGTCTGCACTCCCGATGATGCGTATCGATGCTTTATGCGGACCGAGATGGACTATTTAGTGGTTGGAAATTATGTGCTCGACAAAAACGAACAGCCAAAACTGGCTGAAAAGGGCGATTGGCGGACCGAGTTCAAGCTCGATTAGCAGCCATGAAGATTAAAACAATACTCATTAACTTAAGCCTGTTAGTCGCGACGACTGCGATTGCCCTGCTCTTGGGTGAGTTTGTCACTCGTTTGTTCTTAAATCGCTCAGACTACCTGGGTGTCGAGATGGTGCAGGATTCTGTGCTCGGAGCAGTGCCGTCTCCTGACGCGAAAGCAGGATTTGACGCGTGGGGCTTTCGGAACAGGGAGGTACCCAAGAGTGCGGATATCGTCGCTGTAGGGGATTCTCACACCTTTGGCAACACTGCAAGGATGGACGAATCCTGGCCCTACGTACTGGGACGCCTCACCGGCCGCGAGGTCTACAACATGGGCATGGGAGGTTACGGACCTAATCAGTACTTTTATCTTTCTAATACTAAGGCGCTCAGCCTTCATCCAAACATGATCGTTTGGGGATTGTACATGGGGGATGATTTTCAAAATGCATACGAGATAACGTATGGGCTCAGTTATTGGGCAAACTTGAGAAAACTCCCCGCCCGGAATGTTGACGCTGATATCTGGGATCCACCTGCCCCAAAGCCTGGGTTCGTAAAGAAATGCCGCGTATGGCTCTCGGAGCACAGCGTGATTTACCAAGTAGTGTTTCACATGTCGCCGGGAGGACGTCTTGCAGGTGACGCACAGATCAGGGACGCGGCGCAGCTTTATCCCGGAGCAGCTACGTCGCTGAGCGTCCCTGATAAAAACATCCTGGAAGCCTTCCGCCCGAAGAGCATGCTCAGCCGACTCGACCAAGATAATCTGGAGATTCAGGAGGGCATGCGGATCACGTTTGAGCTGATCCAACAGATGAACGAGATATGCCAGCAGCACCATATCCGCTTTCTCGTTGTAGTCATCCCCATAAAGGAAGAGGTTTTCTCCGATTATTTGGAGCATAACCCAAAACTGCCGCTGAATGATGTGATCGACACGCTTCTACCTAACGATCGGCTCGCGAGGCAAAAGACATTTGAGTTTCTGACCGAGTCGCATATCGCGTATGTCGACCCGCTCCCGGCTTTAAGGGCTTCTCGGGGAAATGAACTTTATGCCCGTAGCGCGACTGATATGCATCCGAGCAAGAACGGTTACCGGGTCATTGCAGAGGCAGCTTCCGAGGCGTGCAAGAGAGCTCCAGAAGTCGCCCAATCCAGGCACTGAACGTGACGTCATTTCCCCTTCCGTGGTGCATTGGCTGATCGACCTCAGACCAGATCTACTCCCAAGGATTTAGCAAGCGGAAGTACCAATCTCGAGGAATTCAAAATGTTGACGCTTGGTTTATCGTCATTCACACATGACGCGGCAGCAGCTTTGCTTGAAGACGGCACGGTCATGGCCGCAGCGGAGGACAGCAAGTTAGTGCGCTCTACTACGAATGGGTTGCCGGAAGCAGCCATGCGGTACTGCTTAGCCAAACGCGGAATCCGTTGGCAGGATCTGGAGACGGTGGCCGTGGCCGGTCGTCCGTTCAGAGGTTGGCTGCGGCAATCCATGTTGCCGATGCGGCATTTCGCCTCTCTTCCGTTAGCAAGTGCATATTATGCGGCGAATCAGCTAGGATCATTGACAAAGCAGATCAGCGATCTGCGAAAGTTGCGGCATGAAAATGGGAGCTGCACCTTCAACCTCCTTTGTCTGGAGCATCACCTTTGTCATGCGGCAGCCGCGTTCTTTCAATCCCCCTTTGAACGCTCGCTCATCGTCACCATGGACGAGGGAACTGATGGTATTTCAGGGATGGTGGCCCTGGGCGAAGGAAATGATGTTCGCGCGTTGGAAACTATTCCGTCCCCTCACTCTCTAGCATGGGTCTACTCCAAAATCACGGAGTTGCTCGGATTTACAGCCCACAAGGAAGAGCATAAGACACAATGGCTGAGCCTCGAGGGAGATTCTTCGCTTAAGGACATTTTCCGCGAAATGATGTGTGAGTCAGGGAGCTTGATACCTCACCTCAGTCGAAGATTTGTCGACTGTGATGCGATCGGGCGCCTGAGGCTGTCCCGTCATTTTTATCAACGTTTCGGGCTGGCGTGTGATTCGGAGTTGAGCGATGAAACGCGGCGCGCTCTGGCTGGCAGCCTGCAACAAGCGTGCTTTGAAATTATCCGTGACCTGGTACGGCATTTCCGCAACAAGCACGATACTCGGAATGTGTGCTTTGGAGGCGGACTCTTCCAGAACGTTGTTTTGGTTGCGGCCCTCGAGGATGAGTTTGGAATGGACCAAGTGTTTGTGCCTCCAGCTCCAGGGAACGCGGGCTGTGCCGTGGGCGCCGGTCTTTGGGTGTGGCATTCGATCAAGAAGGGTGAGCGCAAGCAGGAGCTATCTCATGTGTACTGGGGACCTTCCTACAGCCGGCATGAGATTTACGATGTAATCACAAGTTCTAAGATTAGCTACTCTACGCCACAGACCGAGGAACGCCGGCTCGAGAGTGCGATCCAGCTGCTGCAAAGCGGCAAAATCGTTGGCTGGTTTCAAGGGGCGGCGGAATTCGGTCCCCGGGCTCTGGGAAACCGAAGTCTGTTGGCATCGCCGTGGGCAGCTTATGTGAAGGAGAACCTGAACGACTATATTAAGCACCGGGAGTGGTTTCGACCCTTCGCCATCGCGATTCCCGAGGAAGATTGCTCGCGTTTCTTTGAGTGTTCGCGGCTCTGCCACTTCATGAATTCGCTTGGCTCGGTGCGTTCTGATAACAACGTGCTTCCTGAGGGATTTGCGCTTCCCGGCAATCGGGTGCGTCTACACGTGGTGCAAAAGAAGGCAAACCCGCTCTTTTGGAAACTGCTGAAGCGTTTTGGGGATGTCGCCCCCGCGCCGATGTTGATCAACACGTCGTTTAACCTGGCTGGAGAGCCGTTGGTTTGCAAACCACAGGACGCATTCCGCAGCTATTTCTGCTCTGGTGTCGATGCGCTGGTGATTGAGAATTTCGTTCTATCAAAACACGGCGTCGCCAGTCTGAATAAAGTGAGTGTCGCGAGTGTGTGAGAAAAGTTCCTGTCCGCCGTCTTGAATAGAACCCTTCCTTCTGAGGTTAAGAGAATATGGCACGTACGTGGAACCCCGCTGACTTCGATTCAGCCTACGAGAAGTATATTTGTAGAGATGAGATGCAATTTGGCGGTCGGGCTTACTATCTCCGGTACCGGTCCCGTTACAAGGAGTGTATTCGACGGTTCGCGGCCTTAGCTCCATCCAATTCGGTGGACGTCCTAGATGTTGGTGGCGGACAGCTCGCGGTCCTCTGCGCGAAGCTCTGGAGCGATCACGGAGCAGCGGCGGATCTGCCTGGGCCTCATCTGTCGTATATGGCCAAGCAGGGGGTCGAGACGTTCCATTGGAACCTGTGTAAATCTGACGCGCCGTTTAGCAAAAGATTTGACTTCATTTTTTTCTCGGAGGTTATCGAACACCTGCCAATTCCGGGGTACATCGCCCTCGAACGGCTTCGAAACATCCTTCGGCCGGGAGGCGTTCTCATCTGCACGACGCCCAATCTCTATCGTTTGCGGAACGTGGTGTTCATGGCCCTAGGAAAGCCAATTTTCGACTATTTCCGATATCCGGACGAAGACAAAGCTCTCCTCCATGTACTGGAGTACAGCCGCGATCACCTCGATTGGCAGTTTAAGAAAGCTGGCTTCGTGGATTGCCGCGTGGAGTATTCCTACATGCACCATTTGCCCACAAATCCCCTCTATCGACCGCTGGCCATGCTAGGCTATCCGCTCCATCTCGTTCCCCGCTGGCGTGATTATTTGCTTGCGACGGCCCATGCGCCGGCCGCTGCCGAGTAGCGACACTCAAAAGGAGCCCATGCCCCCTTTGACCAACCCATGCGGATTCCGCAGACGCGGCCTCCTGTTACTAAAGTTTTATCAGCCGGAACGTCCCAATTTGAGAGATTGCGGGGCCAATGCTGTGTGGAGAGTGGCGTCGTACTTCCGTGACTGGCGCGCACGCGGGTTTCGTCACTAGACTTCCTCAAGACGCACAAAATCGTCTGAGGACAGAGATAAATGAGACGCGATTTTTCGTATCTTCCCCCCCTTATCTCGATACTGCTATTGTTTTCTGGAATTTCTTACGGGCAGGCATGGACCGGCGTTATCGCTCCCAGCCGCGCTATTGATTGGTCCCACGCGGGCTTGCCAGCCACGATCACCTACGGAACCGGAGGCAATGCCTGTAACGGTTCGACCGCGAACTGCGTTGAGACGACGGCAAATCCCTGGACTCCGCCGGCACGAGTGCAATCCGGCTCGACTATTACCTGCGCCAACACAGCATCAGACGCATCGACTATTAATGCCGCGTTGTCCGCAGCCAGCCCCGGCAGTTACGTCCTGCTCGCGGCGGGAACTTGCGACATCACAAGCACGATTCAACTTATCAGCGGCGTTACTCTGCGCGGTTCGGGCCCTCAGTCCACAACCCTCAATCTGACCGGCACTACGCAGATTAACTCTGGCGGGTGCTGTACGGGAATCAATACCGGCAGACTGACCCAGACCTCTTACCCTGCAGGCACGACGACCGTGCAGATTTCGGTCTCTAACCTAAACAATCTGGCCGTTGGCAATCTCGCTTGGTTTAATCAGTGTGACACGGGATGGACGGGGACGGGCACAAGTTTTGGCACTCTCGCCGACTGCCCTTCTGGTTCTTATTCCGATCCGGGAACCGTGTGGACCTGTGGCGAAGTTGCTGCGTGCGCCGTCAATGCTGGAACGTCAACCGCAAACTATCAATCGCAATATGTCACGATCACGGCAGTGCGGACCGCGGGCACGAGCGGCAGTTACACCTGCACCACCTCGTCTCCCTGCGTCTCGTTTTCGCCTGGTCTCTACATGTCGAACTGGTCGTCCAGTCGGAACGCGATCATGTTCTGGGTTCCGATGGGCAATAATACGTCGGCTGCTTCCACTTACCCTAACATTGGGGCAGGATTAGAGGACCTGACGGTCAACTTCAGTTTCAATTCAAACGAACTGATCAACGAGCGAGGCTTGGCGTGGTGGGTCAAGGGCGTGCGGGTTCTCGGCGGCACGGCGGTCAGCCAGCTTCAGATTAGCGTGAGCAGCCATTGGCTGGTGACGAACAGTTACCTCTTTGCCAGCACTTACAACAACCTGCTGGGCACGAACTCGGAGGTATTTCTCTACAGTCAAGACGGGGACGGTCTTACTCTGAACAACATCATACAAGACTCGCAGACATTCTGGGGCAATGGACAGTCGCAAGGAGATGTGATCGCCTACAATTATGGACGGGACGGGGGGACCAGCTACTACCTGAACGTAGGTCTTGTTCACGTTCCATTTGCCGCTTTTTATCTTTACGAGGGCAACGAAATCGGGTGGATCTCAGAAGATGATACTCACGGCATAAGCGGTCTCGACACCGACTTTCGTAACTATCTATCTGGCTGGGACTCGCCATATTTCGCTGAGAATTCAGAGCCGTTTCAGTTAGGCAATTACCACCGCATGGTCAATGTGATCGGTAACGCTCTCGGGGGAAATCAGAGCGTTACAGGATACCAAGGGGACGCGTACGGAGATATATACATCGTTCCCGGTGGCGACAGCACGGGCCTGACGACGGCAAGCTGGATGCGTTGGGGTAACTGCGATACCTATACCGCAACTTGTCGGTTCAATTCTTCCGAAGTGCCGAATTCGACCAACATGTCGTCCAGCACCTATCCGAACGCGGTAGCCTTCCAGAATCCTACGCCTGGCAATGACAACCTGCCATGCTCCTTTTTCATGTCCGGGTCGGTCTTCACGACTTCTCCTTGCTCAATCAAAACGAGCGGTGGCACAGGGCTTTCGTGGTGGAATGTATGTACGACTTGGACAACGTTTCCGACATCGTGCTCGGCCACCAAGGCGCAACCGTTCCCGGCAACTGGTCCAGATCAGACAGGCGGCACTTATGTGAACGGTACATCCTACGACATCCCTGCCGCAGTCGCGTGGCAGAATCTTCCAGTTGACACAAACTATCAGAACTCGCTGACTATCACAGCGTCATCGTGGTCGAACAGCGCCTCGAATTGCAATCTGGCCGGAGGGCAGTCCACGACCAACATTGCTCCTTGTGAAATCCTGACCGTCACGTTGTCAGGCATCAATAATGGGAGCCGCAATTACATCATCGGCGGCTTCCGGCTGAGCGGCGTCAATGCGGCATGCAAGCCAACATCGGGAATCTCCTACACCGGACGCAGTGACGGCGAAATCCTGATGACCAGCTCCAGCACAACCCAGATCGCCTATTCCCTCGCGACAAATCCTGGTGTTAGTTGTACGGGTACAATGCTGTTCCCGGACGTGCGCCAGTTCGATGAGCGGGTGTATATGAACGATTCCGGAGGAGATCCGTCTGTCAATCCTCCCACCGGCCTTAACGCTGTTGTCCAGTGATCATTCCGATGGAAGAACACACCACAATGAAGACATGGCGAACAAGCTGATCTCTGTTATTTCTGCTCCCCTCGTGTTTGCGGATTTAAGTATCAATATCAGCTTCCGGGAATCGGTTGTGGGCCAAGCTGAAGTTCCTTGCGTGCCGTGAAAGTAGAAGTGTTATAGTCCTCCGCAAGTTTCTTAAGAGACATGTGGGCACCTGTCGTTCTGCTGCCATCGTAGTTCACAGTAGACGCCACGCGCTGGGAGCTTGGGACAGGCACGAACAGCTTTCAGCGGCTCTCTTCAAGGAGCAACGCAACGAGCCTTCGCGTCCTCGAGCTCGGCTCGGGAACCAATAATCCAGATCTACGGCCCTTCGGGGATGGCGAGACCTTTTCCCGCACGGACGTGTGCATGGGGCCGACATCGACGGCAGGATTCTGTTTCAAGAGGACCGGATCAAGACATTTTATTGCGATCAACTTGATCGGCCGTCCATCCTTGGGCAATGGTCGTAGCCGGATTTGCATGGCAGTGCGGACATCACCATCGAAGGATGATCTACATACTTTGAAGCGAACACAGGGAGGCTACTTTGGAACATAAACGATCAGATGAAAAGGAACGTAAGCTGCAAAACGATGACCTTATTGTTATCACTGGCGCCGGAGGCTTCATCGGAGGTAACTTGGCAAAATATTTCCATGAAAAAGGTTTTACGCGTATCCGCGGAGTGGACAAGAAACCACTGGACCAGTGGTACTCGCACGTGCCCGGCGTGGAGAACCTTTGCCTCGATTGCAGCAAGGAAGACGTTTGCGTGTCCGTTTGCGACGGGGCAGCAGAAGTCTATAACTTGGCTGCCGACATGGGTGGCATGGGTTTTATCGAGCGATTCCGGGTCGAGTGCCTCCGAAGCGTTCTCATCAACGCCCACATGATTGAAGCCGCCTACCAGGCGGGTGCTCGGCGCTACTTTTTCTCGTCTTCCGCTTGCGCGTACAACGTCCTTCTTCAACAAAATCCTAATGTTCTCGCGTTGAAGGAGTCCGACGCCTACCCCGCAATGGCCGAGCGAGGCTACGGCTGGGAAAAGCTGATTTCGGAGATGTTCTGTCAGGAGTACTGGGCAGAACGAGGACTTAAGACCTTCATTGCTCGCTTTCACAATGTGTATGGCCCATACGGTACGTGGGACGGCGGACGCGAAAAGGCCCCTGCTGCAATCTGCCGCAAAGTACTCGAGGCTATCGATAACAACAGGGACACGATTGGGATCTGGGGAGACGGTACTCAGACTCGTAGCTTTATGTACATCGAGGACTGTGTTAAAGGTATCGACATGATAATGCATTGCGACGACCTAATTGCGACACCCATCAATCTTGGGTCCAGCGAGCTTGTCTCAATCAATGAACTCGTAAACAAGGTCGAGCGAATCGCAGGTGTCGGTCTGGCACGGCAATATGATCTGACCGCTCCACGCGGTGTGGGCGGTCGCAACAGTGACAACACGTTCATCAAACAAGTTCTCAGGTGGGAGCCGAACACTAGTCTTGACGTCGGCCTTCGGCATACCTACGAGTGGATCAAAGAGCAATATTACAGCCGCAAGCAAGGAAAGCTCGTTGTGGCCTGAAGGCTGACCGCTACGGGATATGGAGAGTCCCTCACTAGATGAGAATAGCGTACATAACCCCCTATCAAGGGCCAACGTTGCTGAAGCGACGTCCGATCGTCCACAACCTCAGCATGTCGAACAGGATCAAAATAGAACTGATCGCAGCGCTCCTCTGTGACCGCGCCCACGAGGTTGAGGTCATATCGCAGGGAGAGGTCATCGAGAATTCTTGCACATTCTACCCCTCCTTTGCTGAACCGGAGCGGTTTCACCCTCACATTCCGGTCTATTACGGTTCCGTGTTACCAATCCGACGACTAAACGGTTTTTGGTCGACCGCACAGACGCTTCATATCTTCAAACAACGCCACCGAACTAAGCCATACGATCTTGCGATCGTTTTCAATCTTAAAGACCAGCAGATCGCTTGCGCAAACTACGCAATCCACCATCTTGGGCTTCCGGCAATCCTGGAGTACGAAGACGACAGGTTTGTAAATGTCCAAGGAGAAGTGGCTAACGGCTTTGCGGCACGTCGCAGCACTCATGCCGCCAGACGATTACTCCGATCCGTATCGGGATGCATTGGCGTATCACCTCACCTGCTGTCACAGGTGCCGTCCGGAATCCCGACACTCTTGCTCCGCGGGGTTGTTGGGGATGACGTAGTCAAGGTCAGCGAGGAGTCGCGTGGCGAAAAACAGAACATTGTGCTGTTCTCCGGTACACACATAAGCTCGAATGGTGTTGCGCAGTTGATTGAGAGCTGGCGCAATGTCGGGCGAACGGACTGGGAGCTCCATATCACGGGCTACGGCCAATTAACGAACTCGCTTAGGCAAATGGCAGAAGGGGTTGAGGGTATCATGTTCCACGGGTTAGTCAGTCGGCCTGAACTTGTTCGACTGATGTGCTCGGCGAAAATCTGCATCAACCCGCACCAAGTGAGTCAGACGCCCGGCAATGTGTTTGCCTTTAAGATCATCGAATACCTCGCCGCTGGCGCTCACGTCATCACAACCCCCATGGGAGCTCTAGAGCCTGAACTAGAAGCGGGCATTACTTACATGCCGGATAACTCGCCGCGAACAATTGCTGCGACGATGCGGCGTGTCATTGAGCAGGGAGGATTCGAGGGGAGCGCGATGAGGGTCGCACAGAAAATGTATGGGCTGGTAACGGTTTCGAAATCCTTGGATGAGCTTCTTAACCAGGTAAGGACGACGGCAATCAGAACGTCTGAGGCAGCCACAGTATTGTGTTGATCGTGGATTTAGCGGCTAGAGACTTGACTGACCCTGAAGTTAACGAGTCCCTAGCTTAATACGGCCAACGAGGTCTCCATGATTTCAGAATTGAAACATCGATTAGCGAAGCTTGTGCCGCCAAGTAAACTTGGTCTGCTAGACTATTATCGATTTCCAAACTTCCAGGACATGTGGGGAGGAGCGTTCAACGGCCAGTGTTTCCGGCAGTTGATGTTCATCGACTTATGCTCCGCGTGTCGGTTCGAAGCGATCGTGGAGACCGGCACCTTTCGGGGATCGACCACACTTTTCCTAGCCAACAACGTAAAGGTTCCTATCTACTCTTCTGAAGCGAATCCGAGATATCTTGCTTACGCCGCTCGGCGGCTACGGATGTGCCCGAACGCGCAGCTGTCCTTGCAAGACTCAAGGCAGTTCTTGAGGGGGCTTGGGCTCGCCCGAGACGTCCGGACGTTTTTCTACCTCGACGCGCATTGGAACGAGGATCTCCCCCTTTCGGAAGAGACGGCGTTCATTTTTCGATCGTTTTCCAAATTTGTCATAATGATCGATGATTTCGAGGTTCCCGACGATCCTGGCTATTCATTTGACGACTATGGGAGTGGCAAGAAACTGAGCCTTCATGACTTCCCTTTTGATCGTGACGAGCACGTCTCAGTTTACTTTCCAAATCGTACTTCACGGTTAGAGTCCGGTGCCAGGCGCGGCAGCATTGTTCTGGTCAGCCGATCATTTGTGGAAGAGGTAAGCAGCCTCGCGTCTTTGCGAGCTTTGGGCTCAATTCGCCCAGCAACATCCACACTGTCGTCACCGGTTGCTCCGGTAGCTATGGAGGGGAAGCCCAATAGCTAGAGGGACCTTCGCAGGTACAGTATAGCTCGCCATTTCCAAAAGTACCGGGCAGCCGTTTCACCAAGTGGAGAACAGTGAAACCGAACTCACAAAAAGGGATGAGCACCGATTCTGATCAGGATCGCCATAGCCGTCGACAGTCGTCCCATTTGGCGGCATCAGGTGTAGTACAGGAGATCTCGGCGCCCCCGCTAACTGGCGGCAGCAATAGACCCCACGTATTCGGCCCAACAACATTGATTATGTCAACGGTGGCGGCCTCGGATCTGATTGGCAGCGATCCGCAACCAGTCTGGACTGAATTTCCTTAACCCGGCAAACCGAGGCACACGGAGTTAGACAAGTCTATGATTCCAATGAAAGCGACGGCTTTGGTTACTGGTGCCGAGGGATTCATCGGCTCTCACATGGTCAAGTTTTTAGCGGCTGAAGGTTGGAGTGTCATTGGCGGGCACCGATTGCACAGTTCCGATTCATTTCCCAAGCTAAGAAACGCAAAGTTTGTGCAGTGCGATTTGGCAGATGGCCAGCGCGTAGAAAGAGTTTTTCAGGAGTATGAACCGACATACGTCTTTCACCTGGGCGCTCAGAGCCTTCCAACCGTCTCATGGGCGGATCCGGTGGGTACGTTCGAATCGAACATCATGGGATCGCTGCACGTTTTTGAGGCCATACGTCACCAGAAACGCAAGCCAATCGTGGTTTCCGCGTGTTCAAGTGCGGAATACGGAAATGTGCCTCCGTCAGCTATTCCCGTAAAAGAGGATCACCCGCTCCGCCCACTGCATCCGTATGGAATCAGCAAAGTCTGTTTGGACTTGCTGGCACGACAGTATTTCCTGGATTACCAGATACCGGCCGTCAATATTCGCCTTTTCAACACGACCGGGCCGGGAAAAACCAGCGACGCGCCGTCGGATTTTGTTCGTCAGTTAGCTCGAATCAAGAAGGGCCTTCAGAAGCCGGTGTTGGAAGTGGGAAACCTGACGCCGCGACGTGCCTTCCTCGACGTAAAGGACACCGTTCGCGGTTTCTATCTTGCCGCTATGAAAGGGCGTCGTGGCGAGACCTATAACCTTTGCGCATCGAAAACATACCAGGTCAGCGAGCTTTTGCAATTCGCGATAGATTTGTCTGGACTGAAGGTAGAGGTCCGACAGGTCGCGCGGCTAATGAGACCCTCTGATGAGAAGATCATCTTCGGCAGCACGAACAAGATCCGCAAAGATACGGGCTGGAAGCCAATGCTGTCGATCAAGGAAACACTGGCTTCGATGTTGGAATACTGGGATCGGGAGTTGGTGGGATAAGATTCCGCGCCTCTAATTAGGATTCTGGTCGAATCGGTGCAAGGTGTGATGAGCGACGTCAAAGCACTGATGTTGGTTGGTGGTCTCGGCACCCGCCTGCGTTCGGTTGTATCGTCCAAGCCGAAAGTGCTCGCGTCGATCGGAAATGAATCATTTTTGGAATTGTTGGTACGGCAGTTGAAGTCGCAAGGTATTCGCCAGTTGGTGATGTGCACAGGTTATCTCGCTGATCAGGTCGAAGATCAATTCGGCGATGGCAGTCGATGGGATGTCTCAATCGAGTACTCAAAGGAAGAAACCCCTCTGGGAACAGCCGGCGCTGTAAAATTGGCCCGGCGCTACGTGCAAGATTGTCCTGAGTTTTTGGTGCTGAATGGAGACTCATTTCTCGAAGTCAATTACAAAGAGCTAATCGATTTTCATCGGGGAAAGCCTCAAACCGCTGCGACCATTGCTGTCACACGTGTGCAGGACGCGGGCCGTTATGGCACGGTCAATATACGTTCGGATGGCCGCATCGACGGGTTTGCGGAAAAAACCGGAGCCAATTCTCCGGGACTGATTAATGGCGGAGTGTATGTGTTCAACAAGGCGGTCTGGAAATTTATTCCAGAAGGGCCCGCTAGCTTAGAAAGGGATGTCTTCCCGCGATTGCTCGAGCAGGGAGTGTATGCTTACGAACAGCGCGGAATATTCATCGACATTGGCACTCCGTCGGACTATTTACGCGCTCAAGAGCTTCTGCGATCAGTCTGATTTAGCGTTCGGATTTTGCTTTTCTGTTCTTCACCGGTGGGCCGATTTCTTACGGACCAGCCGCAGGTAGACTGGGGTAAAGAATGACCAAATCTGCTAATTTCACGGGCTCCGTTAGCCGCACGATACGGGCGTCGATTGCTGTGAAGGAGCTTCTTCTGACAGACGAGAAGCTTATATCGACGATATCAAAGGTGAGTGAGCTCCTGATCGATGCCTTTCGAAGCAAAAATAAGCTGATCCTTTTTGGCAACGGAGGAAGCGCGGCCGATGCACAGCATATCGCGGCAGAATTCGTGGGGCGATTTGCGTTTAATCGAGCGGCACTGCCGGCAATTGCGCTCAACGTGAACACCTCCTGCGTTACGGCGATTGGGAACGACTACGGGTTCGATCAAGTGTTCTCCCGTCAAATTGAGGCATTGGGGCGGGCAGGAGACGTCTGCGTCGGCATCTCGACGAGCGGCAATTCCACAAACGTAATTCAAGGGGTCTCCGCTGCGAAACAAATGGGAATTCACACGGTTGGGTTTAATGGAGGCAACGGCGGTAAGCTAAAGGACACGGTGGATGACTGCATCTGCATACCATCGAACGAAACACCGCGCATCCAGGAATGCCATATCTTGGTGGGGCACATCATTTCAGAGCTGGTTGAAAGGGCAATGTTTCATGAATAAAGCGGTATTCCTGGATCGCGACGGCGTAATCAATCAAAAGGCTCCAACGGAAGATCTGTATATTACCCGCTGGGAGGAGATGCAAATCTTGCCGGGCGTGGCCCAGGCCATTGCGAAACTAAATCACGCCGGATTCAAGATCATCGTTGTCACAAATCAGCGCGGCGTCGCAAAGGGTCACATTACCACAGCAGAACTCGAATCGATGCACGAGCGGATGTGTGAGCACTTGGCATCCGCGGGAGCTGCGATTGATGCTATTTATTATTGCCCCCACGAACTGGACCCGCCCTGCAATTGCCGCAAGCCTGAGCCGGGAATGTTGCTTCACGCAGCTCGCGCACATAATATCGACCTTGCGACTTCGTGGATGATCGGCGATTCTGTGAAGGATGTGCAGGCGGGCAGAAGCGCGGGCTGCAGAACAGCACAAATCATTGAAGAGAACAAACTCGCGGAGAGCGAGGCTGACGTCTCTGCACCCTCCTTACTTGCTGCGGTTCACAAGGTTCTCGAGTTCGAAAAAGCTCCGGTAAGCGAATTGACCGAGACCCTACGTGTACGCGAGAGAGAAGGCGGCATTGATGTTGACGGCAGTTTGCAAACAGCCAAGCAGTAGGATGTTTGAAGCATAGGAGACGTGTTCAGGGCGCTCTCTGATATCTCTTGATTTGAAACAAATGGGCCATAATAAATGGTGATCACAAGCACTCCGTTGCGAATTTCATTCTTTGGTGGTGGCACAGACTACCCGATTTGGTACAGAGAACATGGGGGAGCCGTGCTCGCAACCACTATCGACAAGTCGTGTTTCTTAACCTGCCGGTGGCTACCACCATTTTTCGAATACCACAGTCGCGTTTCGTACTCTAGAGTGGAGAATGTATCCGCCAATGATGAGATCGAGCATCCCGCGGTACGAGCGTGCCTTCAATTGCTCGGGATCAACGAAGGTGTAGAGGTACATCACGTAGCAGATTTACCAGCCCGGACTGGTTTAGGCACTAGCTCTGCGTTCACAGTTGGGTTACTCCTCGGCCTTTATGCACTCAGGAACCAGATGAGGGACAAGCACTCGCTGGCCCTTGAAGCCATAAAGGTAGAGCAGGAACTGCTCAAGGAAGCTGTCGGAGCGCAGGATCAAGTCAGCGCGGCCTATGGAGGCCTCAACCGAATTAATTTCAATCGCGATGGATCCATAGAAGTCAATCGAGTTTTGACATCGGCAGCCAGGCTAGTAGAACTTGAAAAACACCTTGCGCTTTATTTTACAGGCTTTGCCCGAACGGCCTCAGAAGTTGCGCAAGAACAATTGCGATTGACGCCGCAACGCACAAGTGAATTGAAATCAATGTTTGATCTTGTGGACGAGGCTGAATCAATTGTTACAAATCAAAATCGGCCACTCCATGAGTTTGGTCGTCTCCTTCACGAGAGTTGGAAACTCAAGAGAACCCTCACCAGCAAAATCACGAACTCGACCCTCGACGAGATTTACGAGGCTGGGCTGAGCGCTGGTGCTCTGGGGGGAAAACTCCTTGGAGCGGGTGGCGGAGGTTTCATGCTGTTCTTTGTTCCTCCCGAGCGACGCGACGCCTTGCGGCAGCGGTTGAAGAAACTGTTGTGCATCCCCTTCGGCCTCTCAACAAGGGGGAGCCACATTGTCGTGTACGAGCCGGAGGCTCTTTACGATCAGGCGCTTGCAAATGAGCGCGATGAAATTTACCGGCAAAACGGTAAGAAAGCGCAGCTAAACGGCGTGCCGAGCAAGAATTGATCGTGGACACACGACGTAATTCTATAGTGCCATTGGAGACTCTTTGTCGCTCTCCATTCAATCCACTGTGATAGCAGAGAGGCACATTCTTGCAAAGCGTTGCTGGACTCATCGAGGTAGTATGCGTGCTGATTGTATGCACCCGTTGATTGCCTGGCTTTATACCCGTAGGTTTCCTGGTGGCACCTATTTCGCTTTGGTCCGCTGTGTGAAGAGACCTACGGCAATAATCAGTATTTTGCATAAGTCTCGTAATCGAAGCGCGCTCTAGGTATTCGCCTTCGTACCGCTGGCAAGCAATGACGTTCTTTACCTAGTGGCCTCATGGCTCTGAGAAAAGTCCAAGGAAGGTTTGAGTGAAACGCAGAATACTTATCATTGTTGAAAACATGCCTGTCCCGCTGGACTTCCGAGTATGGAAGGAGGCCCGATCCTTGCGCGGCGCCGGATACGAAGTGACTACTTTGTGTCCCAAAGGGGGATGTTGTCAGAAGACATATGAATATCTGGAGGGAGTGCATATCTACCGGTATCCAGAAGCGAAGGAAGGAAATACTCCCTTTGAGTACATTTGGGAATATTCTTCGGCTCTGTTCTGGCAATTCTTGTATTCGTGGTGGATCTACTTCCGGCGTGGATTTCAGGTCATACAAGGTTGTAATCCTCCAGACGATATTTTTCTAGTGGCGCTTCCGTTTAAGCTTTTCGGCGTTAGATATATATTCGATCACCATGATTTGATTCCGGAGCTGTACCTTTCGAAATACGAGAAGAAAGACTTCTTATTTAACCTGCAGGCGTGGTTGGAAAAAACTACGTTTCGATGTAGTGACGTTGTGATGTCGACCAACAACAGCTATCGCGAGATGGCTATGACCAGGGGAGGCATCCATGCGGATGATGTGTTTGTCGTGCGTAATGGAGTCGAGACAGATAAGTTTAAAGCCGTTCCTCCAAATCCCGCTCTTAAATACGGCAAACGCTATCTGGTCGGTTATGTAGGAAACATGAGCGAGCAAGAGGGCCTAGACATCCTGATCGACGTGGCACTGAAACTCAAGAATATGGGGCGACTGGATGTTCACTTCACGTGTGTAGGAGGAGGTCCAGGATTGCCAGGCCTCCGCAAGTTGGTTACGGAAAAGAATGTTGAAGACATCGTGACATTCACGGGAAGGATTCCCGATGCAGACTTGCTCGAGATTCTTTCTACCGCGGACGTCTGCGTAAATCCGGACAAGCCTTGCCCGATGAATAGCATGTCAACCATGATCAAAATCATGGAATACATGGCGCTCGGCAAACCAATCGTGCAGTTCGAAGGTAAAGAGGGCCGTTTCAGCGCCCAGGAATCGTCGTTGTACAGTGACGGCGTTGATCGCGTCGGCGATTTTGCTGAGAAGATTCTCTGGTTGCTCGATCACCCGGAGGAAAGGAAGCGCATGGGTGAGTTCGGACGCCACCGGATCGAGAAAGAGTTAGCATGGGAATACTCGGTTCAACACCTTTTAGCAGCATACGAGAGAGCGTTCAGCAAGATACGGCGTAAGCATGTTCTGCAGCCCCATGCCGTCATTACAAGTAAAGGCAAGTCAAGTGACGCTGGAGTGTGACCAGGGAAAGCACGTTTCATAGTCGGATGGCTGGAGCATGACGGACGCAAAGTTGGGAATATTCTTCTGTTGCGAGCGAGTGGCACAGCAGTGCCATACGAGACATGTTGTAAACGGTTGTAAGATGAATGGGCTGTTAAAAACATACGGCTGCTCCGGATCTTTCGCTCGCCCCCCACGAGAAGCCGCGCCATTCTTAAATCGATCTCGATCCATCAATAAGGTAGGCTCAATCTGTGAGTGCTGGGGCGTTTCCGTCAATCAGTCGTTACTTTCGATGTGACGAAGGGTTGCTGAATTTAAAAACTGGGGGCATACTCTCGGAAAGGCCGGGGTTTTTCCGGTTTTCCGATGCGGTGTGTTTCGGCAAGTCCACGGATGGCGTTCTGTCATCTAGCCCCGGTCGAGATCTCCATGACCTGTCTCGCTATGTTCTGCTCAACGGCGGCAGCATCGCACTTCCCTTCGATGTGGAAGAAGTTCTCCGAAATCTGAGGGAAGAACGCTATTCGACCTGCTCGGCTGGACCCGGCCTAAGCAATGGCCTGATTCGCGATCTGTATTATGCCGTTCGTCCATGGATGCCGCTGGGCGTTCGCAAACGCCTGCAACGAATTTACCTCCGCGGGTGGGAGAACGTACCATTCCCGCACTGGCCCGTCGATCGCACTGCGGACCTTCTCTTGCAACGGTTATTGGCTCTCGCGCTCACATCCAATCAAGCCGAGTCGATTCCCCTCATCTGGTTCTGGCCCGAGGGAGCTAAGGCTTGTGCTCTCATGACTCATGATGTCGAAGCTGTGCCCGGCAAGGAGTTTTGCTCCTCGTTGATGGACATCAATGATTCTTTCGACATTCCAGCATCTTTTCAAATTGTTCCGGAGGAGCGTTATTCGGTCGAGCCCAACTTCCTGGAAGAAATTAAGCGACGCGGTTTTGAAGTCAACGTTCAGGACCTGAACCATGACGGGAAGCTATTCCTGCAGAGGACGGAATTCGAGCGACGGGTCAAAGCTATTAACCGGTACGGAAGGGAATATGGAGCGGTAGGATTCCGTTCCGCCGTGCTATACAGAAACGAAGAGTGGTTCAATCTCTTGGAGTTCGAGTACGACATGTCGGTGCCCAGCGTTGCCCACCTTGATCCCCAACGCGGGGGTTGCTGCACGATTATGCCGTACTTTATCGGCAACCTGCTCGAATTACCGGTTACTATGACGCAGGATCATTCTCTGTTTAATGTCCTGAATGACTTCACCTTAGAACTTTGGCAGCGCCAGATCCAACTCATTCTGAAGAATCATGGCTTGATGAATTTCATCGTTCATCCCGACTATATCCTCACCTCGAAAGCGCAACGGGCTTACAAAGAGTTACTCGCCTCGCTGGTAAAGCTGAGAACCGATGACGGTTTGTGGATTGCGCTGCCAAGAGACGTAAACCTTTGGTGGAGGCAGCGCGACCGGATGGTCCTAAGTCGTCGTGGCGACGATTGGACCATTGAGGGTGAGGGAAGCGAAAGGGCGCGGTTAGCGTTTGCATCTCTAGAGGGTAACGAACTCGTTTTTTCAGTTCGGAATAGAACCGAGAGTGGGGCAGCGGTGACTACATCCCGTTGTTCCACTTCCAACCCCAACTGAACAGAATTGCCAATATCGCAGGCGGATCAGGCGAAGCTTAGAAAGCTCAGTCATCGCGCGTTTTCATGAGGGGCGCTACGCAAACTTGTGATGTAGTCATTATTGGGGCCGGTCCGTATGGCCTATCGTCAGCTGCTTACTTGCGAGCGGCGGGCGTGGAAACTCGCGTCTTCGGCGATCCAATGTCTTTCTGGCAGAATCAAATGCCTAATGGCATGTTTCTTCGCTCAAACTTAGGAGCCTCGCACATTGCCGATCCTAAAGGAGTGCTCACATTAAGCAAGTACTGCGAGCAGAGCCGCGCGTCGATTTCGAAACCGATCCCGCTCGATCTGTTTGTCAACTACGGCCTCTGGTACCAGCAGCAAGCGGTGCCGCACGTTGAAAAACGTACAGTCGGCCACGTTGATCATAACGGCTCCGGATTCAACGTACGTCTGGGCGATGGGGAAGAATTCGCTTGCCGTCGTGTAGTTGTTGCAACTGGCATCGGTTCTTTCGCAAGGCGGCCCGAGGCGTTCGAAAATGCTCCTAGCACCCTAGCTTCGCATTCAAGTGAGCACAAAGACTTCAACAAGTTCAAAGGCAAGAAGATCGCTGTCGTCGGGGGAGGCCAGAGCGCCCTCGAATCGGCGGCTTTACTGCAAGAAGCGGGCATAGATGTTGAAGTAATCACGCGAAGGCAAAAGCTCAATTGGGTAGGATTGCACCCTAAACTTCATCATCTCGGACTGATTTCCAAGCTGTTGTATTCGGACCGCGACGTCGGGCCCGCCGGTCTCAGCCGATTGGTTGCGATGCCGCATGTGTTTCGTCGTTTCCCGCGCACCTTCCAAAACCGGACAGCATATCGGGCGATCCGTCCCGCAGTTGCTGGCTGGCTAGCGCCTCGCTTGAAAAATATTCCCATAACGCTAGGCCGTCAGATTGTATCTGTCCGGCCCGTTGGGGAGCGACTACGATTAAAACTTGACGACGACACGGAGCGAGTTGTGGATCATGCCATTTTGGCAACCGGATATCGCGTGAATGTCTTACGTTACTCATTTTTGTCCAAGTCAGTTTCTGGTAATGTCCGAAGTGTGGAAGGCTATCCTGTTCTCAAACGCGGACTAGAGTCTTCGATTCCGGGACTGCATTTTGTCGGTAAGCCAGCCGCGTGGAGTTTCGGTCCGATCCTGGGATTCGTTTCTGGCGCTGAGTTTGCATCGAAGGAGTTAGTTCGTTTCATCACTCGCAGTAACGGTAGGGGTTGACATGGCATTGGGTCAAGCGTTGGGGCAACTCGTCCCCGAACCCACAAACCTCGGAGCAGCCAAGGGAACAATTGGGGCCGTTGTTATTGGGGGAGACTACCAGGGGCTGGGAATCGTTCGGAGCCTTGGTCAACGAGGAGTACCCGTCTGCGTAGTGGATGACGAACATTCGATCTCGCGATTTTCGCGATACTGCAGCCGCTCGATAAAGTTACCAAACCTGCGTGAACCTCGCCCTACCGTCGAGAACCTGATTAGAATCGGACACGAATTTGGGCTCCAAGGATGGGTGCTGTATCCTACCAGAGAAGAGTCGGTAGCAGCCTTCTCACACTACCGTTCTGAGCTTAGTTCGGTCTTCAAGGTGCCCACGCCAGAATGGAAAGGTGTCAAGTGGGCGTGGGACAAGCGAAATACCTACCGATTAGCCCAAGAACTCGATATTCCGATCCCGATAACCTATTATCCGGAAACCCTCGATGATCTGACGCACATCGATCATCTGGCTCCTCCATTTGCGATCAAGCCAGCAATTAAGGAACACTTCTTCTACGAGACAAAAGCGAAAGCGTGGCTCGCAGAGGACCATTCTGAACTTAAGAACTTGTTTCAGAGGGCATCTGATATCGCAGGTCCGGGAGAAATTATGGTTCAGGAGGTGATTCCGGGCGGCGGGACGCAGCAGTTCTCTTATTGCGCATTTTTCCGGAATGGTCAAGCGATGGGCAAGATGGTTGCGCGGAGGAGAAGACAACATCCTTTACAGTTCGGCAGAGCCAGCACATATGTAGAGACTGTAGATGCTCCCCTTGTGGAAGAACTTTCAGAGCGGTTTTTGCGAAAAATTGACTATTATGGCCTGGTAGAGGTGGAGTTCAAACTTGATCCTCGTGATTCTCAATACAAGCTGCTTGACGTGAACGCGCGCACCTGGGGCTATCATAGTCTTGGCATCAAAGCTGGAGTCGACTTCAGCTATATGCTTTACGCTGACCAAGTGGGGCTGCCGGTTTCCCCTTGCAAGGGGCGAGCTGGAGTTAGTTGGGTAAGAATGACGACCGATATTCCGGCAGCGGCGGTCGCTATGCTCAAGGGCGATACCTCATCGGGAGATTATTTCCGCTCTCTAAGGGGCTGTAACGTAGAAGCGGTCCACAGCTTTCGGGACCCGCTGCCTGGGCTCGCGGAAGTTTTTCTCATCCCGTACTTGGCGGTTAAGCGGGGCTTCTAGCACCGAGTTCCTCGGCACTTGAACCGCGATAAATCTTCATTATCCACAGGAAACAAGCTTTGTGGTATGGCGTTCGACCGGAATGGTTAAGGCCGCGTGCATCTGTACTTTCTGCGTCATATTCGTTGCAGGTCTGTGGCCTTTTCGGGTGCCCAAAAACGACGTGTCATGGCTGACACATGAAGACGGGTTGTATTTTGGCCGCCATGGCAGTGCGCTTAGTGTTGGATCATTCCCAGCGCGCCTGGACAAAGTCTCGGGAACAATTGAAATCTGGCTACAGCCAAGTCTTGCAAGCGGTGTTCATACCATCCTTAGCTTCGATAGCTCCGCTCACAGAGGAGCGCCATTCTTGCTTTTGCAGTTCGATAATAGCTTGATCGTTCAGCAGGACAACGAAGACACGAATGGAAATTCATGGACAGCTTGGTCTGTGGTCAACGGGGTACTTCGTCGTGGAAAACCAGTCTTCGCGTCGATAGTTCTTGGGCCGGGGCACACAGCAGTTTATATCGATGGCGTTTTGTACAGAGATTTTTCCATCGGGGATTCGTGGAATAACCTAACCGGGCGCCTGGTGGTCGCAAACTCAGCTCACAGTAACGACAGCTGGTCCGGGAAAATCAAGGCAATCGCACTCTACAATCGGGAACTGTCGCAGAGCGAGGTCTTGGAGCATTATGAGAGCTCAACCAAAGCAAATGGGCCAGACTTGGCCCTTGATCAAGCGCCGATTGCGCTGTACCGATTCAACGAACATGCCGGCGACACGGTTCATAACCAGTTCGATCGCGGGACCGACCTGAAGATTCCGAGGAGCTATTTTGTTCTACACGCACCGTTGCTGGAGCTCCCTTGGCGAACCTATCATTCCAGCTGGAGCTACTGGAAAGATGTCGCCCTCAATATTGTGGGCTTCATCCCGCTCGGTTTCTTCGTCACTGCATATTATTCTTCGTTACGGAAGCTGAAGGGAGCTGCAGCAATAGCTGTTGGCTTGGGATTTCTCACAAGCCTCCTGATCGAAACTCTGCAAGCGTTCCTTCCGACCCGAGACTCCGGCTTGAACGATGTCATTACGAATACACTCGGCAGCGCCCTCGGAGCGATGCTGTATTCCGTGATATGCAGAGTTGCTTGGTGTACTACCCAAAGCGACGGATTGCTGGACTGATTACCCTTGGAGTCTTCGTTGAGAAGTTAGACGCGAAGCAATGAAGCGAATTCCCCAACTCGACTCTATCCGTGGCTTGGCCGTACTTTTGGTCCTCGTTCATAATACAGACAAGTCGCGGTTTTTCGGTCTGATCGCGCACGACGGCTGGATGGGCGTAGATCTATTCTTTGTTTTGTCAGGATTGTTAATCACTGGGATTCTTCTGAACACTAAGGACAGCGAACATTATTTCCGGAATTTTTACGCCCGGCGCTGCCTTCGCATATGGCCCTTATATTTCTCGACTCTTCTCTTCATGTTCGTTGTGGTACCTATCCTGCGCCCTTCCGAGGCACCCCAGGTTTTTGCTGTCCGGTCGATGCCATGGTGGTCCTATTTAATCTTTTTGCAGAATTTCTTCGTGCCAGTGGTCACGAAGGCGACCGGACTCTTGGGTGTAACCTGGTCGCTTGCAGTTGAAGAACAATTCTATCTGGTCTGGGCAGTCGTGGTGTGGTTCTGCAGCGAAGCAAAGTTGCGGAGGATCGCAGCGACGGTGATTTGCTTGAGCCCGGTGCTGCGCTTCTATCTCTTGCGCCACAACGTTAACGTTTATCCGAACACCTTTTGCCGGCTCGATGGGCTCATGGCTGGAGCACTGTTGGCACTGCTTTTCCGGTCGAAGACTCTAGCATTGCAAACCTACGTCACTCCGGCGTGGATCTCCCTGTCGATCGCTGTGCCCGTGGCATTGATCACGGCCGGACGAGTTGAGTGGCTCGTCTACTCGTTCACTTCACTCGCCTCAGCATCTTTGGTGTATCTTGCCATATGCTCTAGACAACAATGGTTTCGAGCGGTCCTGGGAAATCGCTTTTTGATTTACACGGGCACAATCAGCTACGGAATCTATCTTTTGGAAAAGATCCCGATTGATGCGGCGCAGTCGCTGCATCTGGATAAGCACCCGCTCGTCGTGCTGTCAGTTTCGGCGTTAGCAACCTATATTCTCGCGAGCATCTCCTGGAACGTCATGGAAAAGCCGTTTCTGCGCCTGAAGCGACTTTTCGTTTTGCAAACCCCGGAACAGGCAACCCAGGAACAGCTGCTAGCTCACGCCGCCTGAGAGATGCGGCTGATAATGGTCATCCATGCTGCCAAGCAATGCAGGGCAAGTGTATGGCGGGTCTATTTTCCCAAGGTTCGGATATACAATAACTCCAGATAAGGGGCGGTTGATGTCAACAGGTTTGCTCGGCAGAGTCTTGGGCAAGATAGCTTTTGTGGCACCCGGTGGTGGCAGCCTGCGGCCATGGCTACAGCGCCGGCGCGGAGTTGCCGTCGGCAAGAACGTCTGGATCGGCCAGCTTGTCTACGTCGATGAGATACATCCGGAAGACATCACGATCGGAGACAATTGTAGAATCAGCCTACGAACCTCGATCATCTCTCATTTTTACTCGGGCCCGAGAAGGCCAATCGGGAATGGTAAAGTAGTGATCGAAAAGGACGTCTTCATTGGCCCCCATTGCGTGATCTTGCCTAATGTGCGAATCGGTGAAGGTGCAGTTATCAGGGCTGGTACTGTCGTGAGCCGAAATGTACCCGCACGCGCTTTTTGGGGCCCGCCTTCTGCCGAAGCATTGGGCACAGCGAGTGTTCCATTGACGGAGGAGCACAGCTATGAAGAGTTCATGCACGGTTTAAAGCTCCGTGTGAAGAACCGGCCGCATTGTGGCGATAAGGAGTCTTAGTCCCCATGACTCTCATCACTAGACTGTCATCCTTTATTCGCAGAAGCTTAATAACAACCTGGCGTCCTGTTAAGGTTTGTTTGCGTGTATCTAATTGGGCGAACAATACCGACGCGCCCGGTCGTGCCCGAATGAGCGACTAGCTATCACTTAGGATTCTTACAGACCACAAGAACGGGGGAATTAATGCAGGTACAAACAGTAGAAATCGAGCGGGAGATTCGGAACTTTCTCACGACCGAGTTTCTCTTTGGTAATGGTGCAGGTCTGAATGAGGATGTACCACTTCTTGGGAGCGTGATCGACTCGCAGGGAGCGATAGAACTAGTTGCATTCATCCAACAACGGTTCAACATCCAGGTAGAGGATGAGGAGGTCACGATCGATAACTTGGCCTCTGTGCGAAGCGTCGTAGCCCTGGTCGAGCATAAGCTCGGACGGCCGTGATCGACGATTGACTTTGCTTATCATCGGTTATCCAGCCAGACCGTGAGCACAGGGCTCCTTGAGACAAGCCAATTCGGTCGACAGAGCCTCAAGTACACAGATGACGCCATCTTCTCGACAAGTGCCATCCGGTCCTCAGGAAAAATATAGAAGCGCTGAGGACCTTTTACAGTGGATGGATCGCCAGTTCAAACTCTTTGGCGATACTTACAAAGCATCTGTGTTCGGAGTCGACGTATATGCAACCAGAGATGTTGGATTCGCGCAATACGTCTTGATCGACAACTGGCAGAACTACGTCAAAGGTCAGTGGATTGGGCGGGTTGCATTACTTCTTGGAAAAGGCCTTATGGTCAGCAAGGGGGATCTCTGGAAGCGGCAACGCAAGATGATCCAACCTGCATTCAATCCAGATTCGGTCGCAGCTGCGACTGAACTCATAAGCGTTGTTAACACTAAGCTTTTAAGCAAATGGCAGCTGGCAGCAAACCGAAACGAAAGCGTCAATGTGACGCGCGATATCAGTGGGATGGCCCTAGAAGTCGTGCTTCGCTTCATTTTCGGAGCAGATTACGATCGGGTCGCCATACATTTCGAGCTGCTCTCAGCCGAACCCGCGCGCAACCCGCAATTTGCAGCGTCGTTTCGGGCGCTTGGAAAGATCATTCTTGAGATAAACGAGCTAAGACGCAAGGACCTCTCAGGGTGCGCTGGAATTCTAGGTATGCTCATGCAGGCTCGGGACCCGCAAAGCCGTGACCCGATGTCCGACACCCAACTTGTCGACGAGGTTCTCACCCTGATCGTTGCCGGTCACGAAACAACTGCCAGCACATTGAGTTGGTGTTGGTATCTACTCTCCCAGCATCCTGAAGTGGAAGAGAAACTTTCGAACGAGTTTTGTGCGCTGCAGTCGCTAATCGCGCCGATCGAGTTTGGCAATTTGGCCAAGTTTGCTTATACGCGGCAAATCCTCGACGAGACCATGCGTTTATACCCAGCCGGTTGGTTACTGCCCCGCAAGGCGTTGCATGATGACCAACTGGGAGAGTATTTTGTCCCGGCGGGAACCGAGATCTATATTTCCCCTTACTTTATTCAGCGCAACCCTGCATTATGGGAGGACGCTGATCGCTTCGACCCGGATCGGTTTCGTCCTGAGAATTCAAGAAACCGGCATCGGCTCGCAACAATTCCTTTTTCCGTAGGACCAAGAAACTGCATTGGAGCACTTTTCGCCCGTGTGGAAATGCAGATTCATCTCATGACAATCGCCAACCGGCTGCGATTGCGATATACGCATTCGAAACCAATTGAGCTCGATGCTGGCGTGAACTTGCGCAGCAAGTCCGACTTCATCATGTATCCGGAAGTACGGAACTAGGCTCAGACCAAGCTCGATCTATTCATCGAGTCCGCACGCGTTGGTACAACGGCTTCGGTGGTTGCTCCGAGATTCCAGTTTCGACGAGGGAATTCATACCGGATTGATGAATTTTCGGAGCACAAAAGAGCCGCTCCGACACCAACATTTCAGATCACTACGGTAGACGGCAGTAACCCGAATGCCGTTTTTTGCGTCTTCCAGGTGGCGGATCCAGTTAAACCAGCCACTCTGTTTGCTGAGAAGTTGTACTTATCGCCGAGGGTACCCCCATGACTGTAGTCCAAGGATTAAGCTCCGCAAACACGACCGAGACGTCATCCATCTGTTCATCGAACACCGAAGTTACAAGCGTTCGCGAACTGATTGACCTCGTGGCCATCAATTGGCCTGATGCTCCTTTCCTGATGAGCCCGGAAACGGGAGAGGTTTTAACCTTCTTGGGACTCAAGGAGCAGTCGGGGGCTCTTTCCGACCAACTGCAGCGATTGGGATTGGAGCGCGGAGACAAGGTTGCGTTCTTGATGGACAACAGCTTATTCACGGCGCAGCTGTTTTTGGGAGTGATGTACGGGGGACTTGTCTCGGTCCCCCTTAACGTGCGCGCGGGCGTGTCTCAATTGAGCTACATGGTGGAACATTGTGATGCCAAGGTCGTTTTTGTGAGCGATGAGTACTCAGAGCTGATCACAGAGGTCATGACGCTAGTGCATCGACCGGTTCGAGTGATTCCTCTTGAGGCAGACGGGCTTGGGTCAATGAATGACACTCGCCCGGCGGCAACCTTGACGATACCACCCGCTCCCGAAGACGTCGCGTTGCTAATGTACACCTCGGGTAGCACGGGTCATCCCAAGGCGGCAGTGCATACGCACCGGACGATCCTGGCGGGGGGACGGAATTCGGTGACCGCGCACCAACTGACCTCGTCCGACCGCTCCCTGCTGGTGCTTCCGCTTTATCACATCAACGCGGAATGTGTGACGTTGATACCGACCTTGCTCAGCGGCGGATCGGTCGTGGTACCCCGCCATTTCAGCGTCAGCCGTTTTTGGGATTGGCTGGATGAGTACGAGTGCACCTGGTCGGCCATCGTGCCGACCATCGTTTCGCAATTGCTAGATTGGCATGATCCCAAAGGAGATCAGCGTGGCCCTGCCTTCCGGAGGATCCGTTTCCTACGATCTTCTTCGGCCCCGTTGGCACCCTCCCTACACCGCGAGTTTCTTGCGAAGTTCCCCCTATTGCTGATCCAGGCAATGGGATCGAGCGAAGGGGGCAACATTTTTTCCAATCCGCTCCCTCCGGGCAAGAACAAGATCGGTTCGCCGGGCCTGCCATGGGGTTTTGAGGTAAAGATTGTCGATCTCAACGGCGTGGAACTGCCTACCGGTGAACCCGGCGAGATGTTGATTCGGGGTGAGGCGTTGACCAGCGCCTATTACAAAGAGCCAGATGCGACCGCTGCTGCTTTTGACTCCGACGGCTGGTTACACACCGGCGATCTCGCCTACCGTGACCCGGACGGTTACTTCTTTGTGGTTGGGCGATCCAAGGAACTGATCATCAAAGGCGGAGTCAATATTGCGCCCCGGCAGATAGATGACGTGCTGGAATCGCATCCAGCGGTATTGGAAGCGGCGGCGGTGGGGATTCCCGATCGGCATTTCGGCGAGGATGTAGTGGCCTTCGCGGTTCTACGGATGGGAGCAGAGTGCGACGAGCGGGAACTCCTGGGGCTTTGTGAAAGCCGCCTGGGGCACTTTAAAACACCGACGAGGATTTACTTTGTACAAGATTTACCAAAAGGGCCCTCCGGCAAAGTGCAGCGCCTTCGACTGGTGGAGCAGGCCACGCGGCCGGATGCGGACGGGCGTGCAGCAGCTCCGACCGGATTTGCCCTCGGGCGCGGCAACGATCAGAATGTCCAGGAAATCCCGTCAGCCCTCCCCGCATCGATCGAAGACGTCATCGCCGCGATATGGGCCGACGTTCTCAAGCTCCCTCAAGTGGGAACGGCTGATAACTTCTTCGCCTTAGGCGGCGACTCGCTTCTGGCGATTCAGTGCGTTTCACGTCTGCGCGAAAAAACCGCCATTCGACTGACATTGACGGAGTTTTTCGGAAACGGCACCGTGGCGGAGCAAGCGGCATTACTCCGAGAGCGGCATGCGTCGGCCGCCCACCTGACCGATCAATCGCTTGTGAAAACATCGAGGGAAGCCCCTGTGGCCATGCAGCCCCAGTCGGATGCTCAAGCTATTCCCCCGCGCGATCGCTCTCTTCCTCATCAAATCAGTCCCCTGCAGGAGCGCCTCTGGTTCATGGAGCGTTTGAACTTGGGGGAGCCGGTATACAACGAAGCAGAAGCGGTGCGCTTGCGCGGGGATTTGAACATTGAGGCACTCGAGCTCGCGCTGAATGCCGTGATCGCGCGGCATGAAGTGTTACGAACTATGTTCCAAGTCATCGATGGACTGCCGATGGCGAGAGTTCGCGAGTCTTATCTCTTGCGTCTGACTACCGTCGACCTCTCGGGCGGGGCTGAGGTCGAGCGCGAGGAGGAATTACAACGTCTTCTGACCTCAGAACCCCGGATTCGCTATTCTCTGGAAGAAGAGCCGGCTATCCGCGCCACCTTGATTCGGCTGGCAGCGAATGAGCACGTCTTCGTTCTGATGATGCACCATCTGATTTGCGATTGGTCATCGTTGGGGGTTTTCTGGCGGGATTTGTCGGTACTGTACGCCAGCAACTGCCGAAATGCGCCAGTCGCGCTTCCGGCCTTGAGCTTGCAATACGGTGACTATTCCGTTTGGGCACGGCAGCAGTTGACCGAAACCGCTCAGGCTGACGATTTGGCTTTCTGGGTGGAGAACCTCCGAGGGGCGCCTGCGCTGCTGGAATTACCTTTGGATCACCCTCGCCCGCAAGTGCTGTCCCATCGCGGGGCTCGCCGTCGCTTTCGCATTAACCGCACGGTGACGGAAGCTTTCCGTCGCTTGAGCCGGCAGGAGAGAAAAAGTCTGTTCGCCCTGTTCACGGCAGCATTGGACGTGCTGCTCTATCGGTATACGGGGCAAGACGACATCCTGCTCGGTGTGCCCATCGCCGAGCGTGGCCGGCCAGAATTTCAGACGATGATCGGATTCCTACTTCACACCCACGTCTTGCGAACACACATTTCTGGGGAGATGACGTTTCTCGATCTGGTCGCGCGCGTTCAGCAAGGAGCCCTCGAATTGTATGAACATCGCTCCGTGCCCTTTGACCGGGTGGTACATGCGACACGGCCGGAACGGAGTCTGAGTTACTCGCCTCTTTTTCAGGTTATGGTCAACTGGCGAGATCGCGATCAGCAACTATGCTTCATCGGGATGGAAGGGCTCGATGTCGAATCGGTGTTGGTTGACAGCAAAATCAGCAAGTTCGATCTCACCCTGTTCTTGACCGACATGGGTGACGAAGTGTGGGCAGAAATGGAATACAGCACGGACTTATTCGATGAGGCGAGCGTCACGCGCATGTTTGGAAACTATGTGACACTGCTCGACAGTATCGCTTCTGACCCTGACCAGTTGATCGCTAAGCTTAATATTCTGACGACTGCCGAGCGGCGCGAACTCATCGTCGAGCGGAATAACACGCACGTCAAGCTGCCGAGCGATAAATGCATCCACGAGTTATTTGAGCAGCAAGTGGAACGGTCTCCTCAAGCTCTTGCGGCAGAGTGCGACGGACACCAATGGTCTTATCGCGAGTTGAATGAGCGGGCAAACCAGTTGGCCCACTGTCTGCGGGGCTTGGGAGTTGGACCTGAAACTCTGGTGGGCGTCTGCATGGCGCGTTCCCTGGACTTATTGGTGGCGCTGCTGGGCATTTTGAAAGCTGGAGGCGCTTATGTACCGATGGATCCAGGCTATCCGAAGGAACGTCTCAGATATATTCTCGAGGACTCAAAAGCCACAATCGTCCTTACCGAGGATTCGCTTGTCAACATGCTGCCGAACTTTGCGGGACAACTCATCTGTCTTGACAAGGAGCGGAAGAGGATCGCCCGGGAACCTAGAGAGAATTTAATTGTAGCGGTGAGGCCGGAACATTTGAGCTACGTGTTGTTTACCTCGGGGTCGACGGGGCGGCCGAAGGGAGTAGCGCTGGAACATCGTTCGGCCTCGAATTTTGTTCAGTGGGCGATGCAGGTTTTCACTCCGCAGGAACTCGCGTGTGTGCTGTTCTCAACATCAATCTGTTTTGACCTGTCAGTATTCGAGATATTTGTAACGCTAAGCGCCGGCGGCAAGATCATCGTGGCCCGTGACGCGCTTCACCTGATTAACCTTCCTCAAAGAGCGGGAGTGACCCTGATTAATACCGTGCCTTCGGCCATGGCGGAATTGGTGCGCGCGGGTGCTATCCCAGCCTCGGTGAAAACAGTCAATTTGGCTGGTGAAGCTTTGCCCGATGCGCTTGTGGAGGATATCTATGCCTCTACCCACGTTGATAAGGTCTACAATCTCTACGGCCCAACGGAATCAACGACCTACTCCACTTATACACTGGTGAAACGAGGCTGCCCAGCGACTGTCGGCACGCCGATCGCCAACACGCAGTGCTATATCCTCGACGCAAATCTCAATCCGGTCCCGATCGGCGTTAGTGGCGTGCTTTATCTCTCGGGCACTGGCCTGGCACGTGGCTATTATGGGCGGCCAGATATCACCAAGGAACGGTTTGTGCTCAATCCTTTCAGCGCCGAACCGGGAGCGCGCATGTACAGCACGGGCGATCTTTGCCGCTGGTTGCGCGACGGCACGATTCAGTACTCCGGACGAGTCGATCAGCAAATCAAGTTGCGCGGCTTCCGAATCGAGTTGGGGGAGATTGAAAGCGCATTGCTGAGCCACTCGGGTGTCCGCGAAGCAGTGGTAGTGCAGGAGCAGCGAGATAAACAACTCGTGGCCTATGTGGTTGTTTCGCACAAGGCGTCATGCACCACTGTCGAATTACGAAATTATCTCAAAGCCAAACTTCCCGACTACATGGTTCCGAATGCATTTTCTGTTGTCGAGGCTCTTCCCTTGACGGCTAACGGCAAGATCGACCGCAAGGCGCTCAGCAGCAAAGTGCATGTCTCCGTCGAGGAGCAATCGGGAATCCATTGGGTTCTTCCGAGTCAAACCCTTTTGCAGGCGCAATTAGTTCAGATTTGGCAAGAGGTTCTTGGCGCCCGTCCCATGGGCGTGCGCGATAGTTTCTTCGATCTTGGCGGCCACTCGTTGCTTGCGGTCAGAATGATTGACAGGGTCAATAAATTGCTTGGTATTAATCTTTCCCTTCCCACCTTCTTTTTGAATCCCACTATTGAAGGTATAGCTAGGGCTCTTGAGGATGAGCACAACATCAGATTCGTTCCCAAACTAATACCCTTACAGCCGGGCCAGACTGAAGGTGCAATTTACTATCTCGATGCTTCGATCGCGTTGTGCCGGTTGGCGGAGCTATTGCGCGGGGGCATCCCCTCGTTTGCGCTGAGTTCGCTTTTGCCTCAGTGGATCAATGATGTGGTGAGAGGCCACAAGAAAGCCAATAGCCTGCGCCTCGAAGAGATGGCTGCGCCACTCGTTGATTTGATCAAAGCGCATCAAGTTTCTGGTCCGCGCGTGTTAGCGGGATACTGTTGGAGTGGAAATCTCGCCTTTGAAATCGCACATCAGCTTCAGCGCGATGGCATAGCGGTCGACACAATCCTCTTGTTGGATTCATGGCAGGTTGTGCCAAGCTCGTGGCAACGGCTTCAAGTCGTCTTGTCGCAAACGAATATCCTATCGGCGCTGGAATGGCGCTTCCGCCGCCTGTGGGAAGTCACGGAACGTCTCGCCATCCGAGCATTCACGTCTTCGGAGGCGAGCAATGCCCCCGAGCCGGTAGTGGGCGGAAATGATGTCCCGACGGGAGTGCTGAGCAGGATTTTCTCGGTTGTGCGAAAACAGTATCAATGCAGGCCAGTCGAAGCGCGTGGCGCCTTATTCCGCGCTCGGGACGACCGCTTTTCTCAGCTACGCATTGCAAATGGGACGCATGGCTGGGACGGATTATTTGAGCGCGGCTTGGAAATTGTAGATATCCCGGGGGACCATCTCACAATGCTAGCGGATGCAAATCTTCCCCACGTTGCCAATGCCATACAGAAATGCTTGGGTCAGCGGACAAATGAGTACGAAGGCAAAAGGATCGCCTAGTTAAACTTCCTGCCATCTTGTTTGGACCCAAATCTTTTCCTGCAAGGAGGAAAGTTATGGACCGCGAAAGGGTTTTGATCTTCGACACGTCGCTCCGCGACGGCGAGCAGGCACCTGGATGCAGCATGAGCGCGAAAGACAAGCTGCTCTTTGCCCGGAAGCTCCAGGTATTAGGAGTCGACAGCATTGAGGCTGGCTTTCCCATCGCTTCACCGGGAGATTTCGAGGCGGTGCGGATGATTGCCAGCGAGATTGATGGACCGATTATTGCAGCGTTCGCTCGTTGCGCCGAAAAGGATATTAAGGCGGCGTGGGAATCGCTGAGCCCTTCTCGGCGCCCGCGCATTCACACTTGCCTTTCGACTTCGGACATTCATCTTACGTTAGATCTGAAGATCAGTCGGAACGAGGCTCTGCGCAAAGCGGCAAACATGGTCGCTTACGCACGGTCGCTCTGCGCCGACATTGAATTCTCCCCGCAGGACGCTACCCGCTCTGACGCGAGCTATTTGTGCGACGTGCTGCAGGCCGTGGTGGAAGCTGGAGCAACCACGCTCAATATTTGTGACACGGTTGGATACACGACGCCAAGCGAATATGCGGGGTTGATCCGTCGCATTCGAGAATGTCTAGCGGACGCAAAGCACGTCACCTTATCGGCCCACTGCCACGACGATCTTGGCTTGGCGGTCGCCAATTCCCTTGCCGGCCTCGAGGCTGGTGCGCGGCAGATCGAGTGCACGCTTAACGGTATTGGCGAGAGGGCTGGCAACGCTTCCCTGGAGGAGATCGCCACGGTTCTGCGGGTTCGCCGGGAACGCTACCCATTCGACACGGGAATTCGCCATGAAGAGATTTACTCGGCCAGTCGCTTGCTCTCCAAAATCCTGGGCTTCGAACCTCAACCGAACAAGGCAATTGTCGGACGAAATGCCTTTGCCCACGAAGCAGGGATGCATCAGCATGGCGTCCTCAACAATCCGCTTTGCTACGAAATCATGACCCCGGAGTCGGTTGGTGTGTCTCCCAATCGCATTGTACTGGGCAAGCATTCGGGTCGGCAGGCGCTGGCCCACAAATTAAAAGAAATGGGCCACGAGCTTTCTCGGGACGAGTTGAACCGGATTTACGAGGCATTTGTCCGTCTTGCCGATTCCAAAAAGCACATACACGAACAGGACCTATTGGCGATTCTCTATCGGCAGCGCGCTGCTGTGATGCAGTCGTCGTTTGAGCGCGGCCCGGCGGCATAAAGTTGTATTCAAAGCAAGGAGGGAGTTGATTCAGTTTGCCTTGCTGCCGCGCGGCGTCCCCCACGTCTTGGTCAGACCGTATAGCGAATGTCCTTGCGCAGTAATTCCCTTCTGCTCCAGTACACCCACTTCGATAAGATCGCGCCTTGTCTTGAGGATTTCCATTTCGGTGGCGTCCAACTCTAGCTCAGCGCACTCATTCATGAGCTGATAATCGGGCATGGCACCAACGTCGGTGTAGAGGTACACGAGCGCTTCCGCCACTACCCGACTGATTACTTCCTTGAGATCCGGTGTCATTGTTGGCTGTTGATGTGCGCCTGCCTATGGCAGGCGTCGCAAAGGGTGATCAGGTTCAGCTCAGAGTCGGACCCGCCGTGACTGCGGAAGTCTTGATGATGAACTTCCAGGTCCGACCTCGCGCCGCAGGATTGACAGCGCCAGGCGTCGCGTCGAAGCACCTGCTGACGTAAATCCGCGTAGGCCTCGGGATCGAGGCGCAGCTGCGGCTGCTTCGGGCGAATGCTGTTCATGAGGCCTTAGCCAGGATCGACTCGAGGAATGTCTGCTTTTGCGCTTCCGGCAGCAGCCCAAAGAATCTATTCATCGAGAACAACAACGTTTCCGGGTCGCCGTTATCCAGGTTGGCGCCGGCGAGAAAGTCCGCCGCAAATCATCTCCAAGCAGTAGCCGCGAGACCGGTCACTCCCCAGCATCAAGGCCGCAGTCTCGATCGCGCGATCCACAACCGGAATCTGGCTCTCGTAGAGCTTGAAGTAAACAATTTCCCAGGGCTCAGTTTCCTTCCCGGTCAGCTCCTTCTCAATCGCGAGCCGAAACTGATCGGTCGGCATCTCGTGAGCTCTGTGCAACCAGATTGCACTTTTGAAGTGCTTCTTCTCCTTTTTGGCCAGTTTCGCCAGCTCCAGCCCCTTCGTCCAACCCACTTCCTTCAGCTCCTTTCTCACTTCCGGCGGCAAGTTTTCGTGAATGGACATGAGGTAGTACGCCTTCCGCCGC
>Ga0335073_10001125_pt1 | contig 35541 bp, 28 predicted proteins | sample Lox_Sample_22_FD_207093 | JGI IMG/M metagenome (GOLD analysis project Ga0335073, IMG submission 207093) | Soil microbial communities from Loxahatchee National Wildlife Refuge, Florida, United States - Lox_Sample_2.2 | ecosystem: Environmental > Terrestrial > Soil > Wetlands | place: USA... | reverse complement strand
GAGTGCTGAGGTCGTTGCGAGCGCCTCGTCGCCGCGGGCCAGCCGGGCATCGAGCACGTCACGCGCGGCACCGGTGACGGCGAACTCAGCCGCCACGACCGTGTGCGCGTGGCGCAGGGCCGTGCGCGCGTCCGCCACCGCGAGCACGGCGAGCGCGGTGGTCATGGGGACGCCCTCAATGAGCGCGACGCCCTCTTTCTGGCCCAGCCGCAGCGGCGTCAGCCCGGCGGCGGCATAGGCCGGGCCGGCCGGGACGACGCCACCGGCGGAAAGGACGTCACCGGTTCCTGTCAGCGCCGCGCCGAGGTGGGCGAGCCCGACGATCTCGCCCGCCACGCCGGCCGGGCGGCGCGGCACCGCGGGCAGCACGCCACGCGCGATCGACTCGGCCAGCCGCCGGCAGAGCCCTGATCCGACGGCCGCGTCGCCGTTGAGGAAGGTGCGCAGGCGGACGGCGAGCACCGCGCGGGTTTGCGCCGGGCTGAGCCACGGCGGGCCGCCCACGGCGCGGGCGGTCATCAGCGCTTCCTGGTGCCGTGACCGTGCGGCCTCATCGAGGCTGTGCTGGCTCAGCGCGCCCATCCCGGTGGTGACCCCGTAGACCGGCCCGGCTCCCGCGAGCGCGCGGAGCATCTGGCCGCGGCGGGCGTCGAGGCGCCGCATCAGCCGCTCCCCCAGCTCGGGAATCAGCTCGCCGCGCGCGATCGCCAGCACGGCCGGCCCGTCAAGCCGGGCCGCTTCGTCAAGACGCAGCGCGGCCGTCATCAGTGGTACCGCAGCATGGCGCCGGCATCGACGGCGACGGCGCGCTCCAGGATCAGCTGCGCCACGGCGATGTCGAGGATGGACAGCCCCCGGTGCCACAGCAGGATGCGCTCGTGGGCGTTCTCCCGGCCGGGGCGGTCGCCCGCGATGATCTGGCCCAGTTCGGCGTGCAGGGTCCGCTCGGTCAGCACGCCCGTGTCGACATGGTGGCGCAGCGCGCCGAACCGCCCCGCCTGGGCTTCGCGCCAGTCGTCGACGACCACCTTGTCCATGACGTCGAGCAGGTCAGGCGACACCGCGCTGATCGTCCCGTACGGGACGACGAACGCGCCTGGGCGGACCAGCCCCGGGTGCAGCAGCGGCCGCGGCGTGGTCAGCCGGGTGGCCTCGACGATGATGTCGGCCCCGTCGAAGGTCTCCTCGAACGAGGAAGTGACGCGGACCGGGGTTCTCGTTCGCGCGCGCAGCCGCTCGGCGAAGGCCTCGCGCGACTGCGGCCGGCGGCTTGTCACCCGGATCTCGGCGAAGTCGAACATGGCGTCAAGCATGGTGACGTTGCAGAAGGCGGTGCCGCGCGCGCCGGCGTGCCCGAGGACGCGCGCGTCGGGGCGGGCGAGGTGACGCGCGCCGGCCGCGGTCATGGCGCCGGTGCGGGCCTCGGTGATGAACGTGGCGTCCATGATCGCCAGCGGGATGCCGGTGGCCGGGTCATACAGCGTGACCAGGGCCAGCTCGCTGGGCAGCCCGCGCTCGTAGTTCGACACGAAGTCGCCGACCACCTTGATGCCGCTGATCCCGTGGTCTCCCAGCGTCGACACGTGCCCGCGCAGCACATTGAAGTGCCCGGCGCCGCCGTCGCCTGGCACCAGGTGCACCCGCGGCTCGAACACCGTCTGCCCGCGGGCGTGCGCCACCATGACGCCGGCTACGGCGTCCACGATTTCTGCCGGCGTGATACCGAGGGCGGCGATGTCGGGACCGGACAGGAAGCGCAGCCAGATGCCCTCGGTGCTCATCGGCACATCGTAGACCTGGCGGCGCGCCTGTTCGCCTAGCGAGCGGGCAGCAGGGTGAAGTCGTCGAAGTCGAAGCCGGGGGCTACCACGCAGCTCACGAGTGTCTCGCTGGCCGCCGCGGGGCGGGCCGCCTGCCAGTGGCCGCCCGGGATGACGTGCTGGGGAACCTGGCCGGCCGCCAGGTCAGGGCCGAGCGTCACGGCGCCGGCGTCGGCGGCCGGGTGGTCGGCGTCCCCGCCGTCGAGCAGGAGCAGCGGGCCGCCGGCGTGCCACAGCCAGGCCTCGTCGGAGCGGACGCGGTGCCACCGTGATTCCTCGCCTGGCTCGAGCAGGAAGTAGATCACGGTCGCCGCGGCCCTGGGCCCCGGGTAGCCGGGCGGCACCGACCGCGGGCCGGACCGCCAGGTCTCGCGGTACCAGCCGCCCTCGGGGTGCGGCGCGAGGTCGAGCAGTTCGGCCGTGCGCGGGCGGCCCCGCCCGTTCGCTGAGCTCATGGCACCACTATCCCGGACGGGCGCGGGCGGGTCCCGGCGGGCCGGTCAGCGGAGGGCGCCAGGCACGGAGTGACCGAACACCGCCACGAGCAGCGCCAGCAGCGCGACCGCGACGATCGACACGGTGATCAGCCGGATCCTGGTGGTGCCGACGACGGCGAGGCCGGAGGGCGAGTCACCGCGGGGCAGCCGGCCCAGCTGCCAGACCAGGGGCGCGATGCCCAGGATGATCAGTCCCGTGATCACGTTCTCCTTGAGCACGACGCCGCCGAGCGCGGCGAACGCGATCGCCGTGCGGGTCCAGGCCAGCGTCGTGCGCTCCCGCGCCAGGCCCGGGCGCTCCTGCGGGTCCCTGTCATCCGCCGCGGGCTCAGCCGGCCCGCCGCTGGCCGGGTCACGGCCCGACGCGGAGCCGCCGTCGCGGCGGTGCTTCGGCGCGGGCGGCACAGCGGTCATCGGATGGCGGACACCAGCAGGACGATCGCGGAGATGACCGCCATGCCGGCGATCGTGGCCGCAAGGATCCACGGCATCAGCGACCTCGGCAGCGGCTCGCCGTGGCGCAGCGCGCGCTGGTTGCGGACCCACTCGCCGTACGCCACCACCGCGAGCACGGCGCCGAGCACGATCAGCGGCACGCCAAGCACGTGGCGGCCGAACGGCACGCCGGGAAACGGCGGCAGCAACTGTACGATGCCGAGCCCGGCCACGACCAGCGCGAGCGAGGTCCGGCTCCAGGCCAGGAACGTCCGCTCGTTCGCGAACGTGAACCGCGGATCGGGCTCAGTGCCATCGTCGTCGCCGTCACGCCCGGCAGCCGCCCTGGGCAATAGGCCCGCCAAGCGTCCGGACCATGACATTCGACCTGGCTCCCCTCGCCCGCGTGCAGTCGGCTCGCTTGCCCATTGTGCCGGTCACGTGTGTGACCAACGCTGCCGCCCCGGCCGCGCGGGGCGGACCCGCGCAAGCCCGACGCGGGTGCGCCGGGCCGGCGTCGTGACAATGTAGCTATCGCGGAACGATGCGTGACTCTAGGCTGTGCCTCATGGACGGGCTCGAGCGCGGCTGGATCGACGTCGCCGGAGTGCGGCGCACCTACTGGCTGGCTCGCGCGCCGCGGCGGCCCGGGCTGCAAGAGCAGGCTCCGCTGCTGATCGTGCTGCACGGTGCGGGCATGGACGGGCGGAGCATGGCCAGGTTCACCGGACTTGGCAGGCGCGGGCCCGCGGCTGGGGTGACCGCCGTGTTCCCTGACGGCTGGCGGGGGGTCTGGCACACCGCCAGGCCGCCGGACCGCGAGCCGAAACTCGACGACGCCCTGTTCCTCGCGGAGCTGAGCACCCACCTGGAGTCGCAGAACGCGGCCCGGTCGTGGCCGGTGTTCCTCACCGGCGTCTCGAATGGCGCCTGGTTCGCCGAGCACGTCGCACGGCACGCCCTGCTGCCGGTGACGGGCCTGTGCCTCGTCGCCGGGACTTCGCTGGAGTTCAGCCGGCGGCTGGCGGCGAAGCCGCTGCTGCGCGCGGGGGTGATCGTGATCATGGGCACGGGCGATCGCGCCGTGCCCTATGAGGGCGGCCAGCTCACCCGGCGCGGCCTGGCGGGGCGGATGCGCAAGCGGCGGGCGATCAGGCACGGGGAACTGCCAGGCGAGGACGTCGTGGCCGGGGCGGAGACCGTCGCCACCGACTGGGCGGCGGGCAACGGCATCAGCTCGGGTCCGGCCTTCGAGGAACTGCCCACTCCGCCGGGCGACCTGCCCGTGACGCGCATGACCTGGTCCGCGCCCGCCTGCCGGCCGGTGATGCTGTACCGGATCGACGGGGGCGGTCATGGCTGGCCCGGCGGGCCGCAGTTCCTGCCGGCCCGTGTCATCGGCCCGATCACCAAGCACCTGGACACGACGGGCATCGTCCTCGGCATGGCCGCCCGCGAAGGTGTCGCCATTCCTGGCCGCCGCTCGCTGCGCTGGGGAACGTAGCGGGTTCAGCTGGTGCGGCGCGGCCCGCGCAGCACGTCGTGGTCGGCGAAGGCGAACATGGTCGCGTCTTCGTCAAGCGGGGCGGGCGTGCCGGTGAAACGGTGCGCGCCGCAGCACTGGGCGTACCGCGGGTCGGAGAGCCACCGGCGCTCGAAGCCGCGTTCCTCGAACCAGGCGCATATCCGCGGGACGAGGTCCGGAGCCCAGCGGGCGCGGGTCCATACCACGGTGCCGCCGGTCGCGCACAACTGCGTGCAGTAGTGGATCGTCGCCTCGATGTGCGCGTCGGTCATGTTGCCGAACAGCCCGCAGGCCAGGACCAGGTCGGCCGGTACCAGGCCCGCGTACGCGCTGGTCAGCGAGCCGTCGCCGGTGACGATCCGCACGTTGCCCAGGTCCGCCGCCGCGGCCAGGCTCCTGGCCACCGCGGCGTTGCGCGGGTCGAGCTCCACCAGTCGCGCGGTCACGTCGGCGCGGCGCGGATGACCCGCGAGCGCGCCGATCAGGTCGCGGCCCTGGCCGGCGCACACGCTGATCGCGCGCAGCGGACCCGGCGGAGCCTCGTCGAGCGCGGCACGGATCCGGTCCTGCACCCAGCCCAGCCGACGGGACAGCCCGCTGCCCGGGTCGTCGTAGCCGGCGTGCCAGGTGTACCAGTCGCGGCCGGTCGCGCCGGGCAGGCGGCCGGCTCCTGTCACGTGGCTCCCGTCACGACTGTCCGCGGAACCCGACAGGGGCCCTCGGTGCTGTGACGGGGAGCTGGCCCGCGGCCTCAAGCCGCGCGACGCGCGACAGCAGCAGGAACCGCTGCACGGTGAGCGACACCACCAGGTACAGCACGATCGTGGCGTTGCCCACGGTGGAGCCGTTCTTGCCTGTGATGTCTCCGGCGACGATGTAGTCATAGCCCAGGTGCGCCGCGAAGGCCACCACCCACAGCGCTGCGGTCAGCCAGGTGCCCTGCCGCAGCAGCTGCCCGTCCTGGCGCCAGACTCGCACGGTCGGCACCCGCGCCACGCCGAGCGCCGCCGCGAGCACCAGGCTGCCGACGACGGCGGCCACGATCCTCCCGTCGTTGCCGTGCGGGTGGCCCTGCAGGAATTCGACGAACTGGTACACGCCGATGACAAGAAGGATGATCGACATCCGGTAGTTCTCGCGCAGCCGCCGGGGCACCAACTGCAGGGAGACCACCAGCGTGAGAACGGCGAGGCCGATGACAAGGTTGGCCACCGTGGCGTCAGACATGCCTCCAGCCTCCTACGGCCATCGCGCGGGTGTCACGTTAATTTTTCGCCGCCGCCGCGGCCTTCTCGAGCGCGGCAAGCGGCAGCCAGCCGTCGTGCGACCAGACGATCTTCCCGGCGGCCGAGACCAGCGTGAGCCACGGCTGGTCCTGTACGCCGTACCCGTCGGCCACCCGGCCGGTCTCGTCGAGGCCGACGGGGAAGTCAAGCGGTCCCGCCTGGCCCAGGTACGCGCGGACGGCCTGGACGGAGGGCTCCGTCACGGTCTCGTCCACCGCCGTCAGGGCGGGCAAGTGCTTGCTAGCCGCGTCTTTGGCGTAGGTGCTGAGCGCCGCCAGCTGGGCTTTCAGGTTGGACGTCTCGGTCAGCCAGGTGGCGAAGAAGACCACGAGCCGCGGCTTGCCCGGTCCCAGGGTCACCGTCGCCGCGTCCGACCCGGTCCAGCCGTCCGGATGGGCCGCGGGCAGGGACACCGTGACCCGCGGGGTCTGCCCGGCGATCGTCGCCAGTGACTCCTGGCTGGCCAGCTTCGGATGGCCGGGCAGCAGGCCGGAGACCTCCTGCGCGAGCACCTGCGCGGACTGCGTGACGCTCGAGTAAGCCATCGTGGTCAGGTAGACCTTCTGCAGCCTGCCCTGCTGGCTGATCACGAACAGGGCTGGCGTGTGGTCGATCTGCCCGGCCTGGATCTGCACCTCCACGTGATACGCGGCCCAGGTCGACTTGAGCTTGGTGAGCGGCCCGGTGAGGAAGTCCCACTGGTTGACCATGGCGTGCGCGCGGGAGTAGGAGAGGACGTCGGTCACGCTGGTCGCGTCCGGGTTGGCGTCCACGCCGAGCAGCTGCACGTTGTTTCCGGCCTTGCCGAGCAGCTCTTTGGCCAGCACCATGCTTTCGGTGGTGAGCGGGCAGACCGTGGTGCACTCGGAGTCGGTGAACGCCAGGATGACCACACGGCCGTGGAACTGGCTCAGCGACATCGGCTGGCCGAACTGGTTCGTCAGCGTGATGCCGGGCGCGGGCTCGTTGTCCAGCGACGTGCCAAGGTCGAGGTTGGGGTTCTGCTCGGCGGCCATGTTCGCGGCGTTGGACGCGGATGCCGCGGACTGGCCGCCCGGCGTCCCGGCCGAGCACGCGCTCAGCGCGGCCATCGCCAGCACGGCCGCGGCGGCAAGGCCGGCCCGGGTCATGCGGATCCACGGGTGCACGGGGACAGAGGCTACTCCACCGTCCTGGGAGCTTCCTGAACCCCCCGCGGTCGCGGCGGCCCTGGGGCTCTGGACGGCCCGGGGTCTACGGGCGCTTCGGGCGCTTGGGGCGCTTGGGGCGCTGCCGGCGCCCTGGCCGCACTGGCCTGGACGTCGCCAGGGACGCGCGCTGGCGGCTCGTCGCCCGGCAGGCGCTCCGGCGGCGCGTCGCCCACGATCACCCCGCCGCCGTGTCCCCATGACAGGTACCGCCACGACAGGTTGACCAGGGTCGTGATCCGGTTGCGGCCGCCGAGCAGGTAAACCAGGTGCAGGGCCAGCCAGGCGAGCCAGGCGAGCGTCCCCGTGATCCGCGCCCCCCTGGCAAGCTGCACCACGGCGGACCGGCGGCCGATCGTGGCCATCGTGCCCTTGTCGTGGTAGCGGAAGGGCTCGGTGGGCTGGCCGCGCAGCAGCCGGGCAATCTGCCTGGCGGCATGCCTGCCTTCCTGGATCGCGGGCTGCGCGAGTTGCGGCGACGGATCGTCGGCGTTGACCGCGATATCGCCGATGGCGAAGATCTGGTCGCTGCCCTGGACGCGCAGGTCCGGCCCGACCAGGATCCGGCCGCCCTTGCCCTGCGGGACGTGCCAGCCGGCGACCGCCGCCGGCGCGGCCACCCCCGCCGCCCACACGGTCAGGTCGCTTGGCAGGACCTCCCCGTCGCCGAGCACGACGCCGTCGCCGCGCACTTGAAGGATGCGGGTGTTCAGCCGGATGTCGACCCCGCGCTTGATCAGCTGCTTCCTCGCGTACTCGCGCAGCTTCGGATGGAACGGCATGAGCAGCGCGGGCGACATCTCGATCAGCCTGACCTTGACGCGGGCGGGGTCGACGTCGGGGAAGGTGCCGCGCAGCTCGTCGCTGCCCAGTTCGGCGGCCGTGCCGGCCAGCTCGACTCCAGTGGCGCCGCCGCCGACCACGGTGACGACGAACTCCCGGCGGTCGTCCGGTTCGGCGCTGAGCTGCTCGAAGCCGTTCATGATGTGGTCGCGCAGCGTGACCGCGTCGATGCGCGTGTAGAGCCCGAACGTGTGCTCGGCCGCGCCCTCGACGCCGAAGAACGCCGCGGACACGCCGGTGGCCAGGATCAGGTAGTCGTAGGAAAGCACGCGCCCGTCGGTGAGCGTGACCTGGCGCGCCGCCGCGTCGATCGCGGCGAGGTCGCCCCTGATGTACCGGCTATGCCGCCGGGTGGTGAAGCCGCCGACCGCGTACGAGACGTCGCCGGCGTTCAGCCCGCCGGTGGCGACCTGGTACAGCAGCGGCTGGAACGTGCTGTACAGGTTCCGGTCGATGATCGTCACGCGCAGGCGCGCCTTGCGCAGCGCGCGCACCGCCGACAGCCCGGCGAAGCCGGCGCCGACGATGACCACGTGCGGGGCGGCCGGCTCCTGCCCGGCCGGGAGCTGCTCGCCCGGCATGTCACTGTCTCGCTTTCTCGTCTTTTTCTGCCTTCTCGGCCATTTGGACTCGCTCGGGTTTCTCCGCTTTCTCTTCCGTCTCGGCCTCTTCCTTCTCGACGCGCTGCTGCGGCACCTCCACCGTAGCGTCGCCCGACCTGAGCGACCGCGGCCAGAGCCCCTTGACGAGGACGATGTCCAACTCGGCCGCGTACAGCGTGACCTCGGCCTGCAGGTACAGCCAGGCCGCCAGGCCGAGCGTGACGCCGAACGTGCCGTACAGCGACGACGAATGCCTCAGCTGGTGCGTCACCACCAGCCCGCCGGCCACCTGCAGGACCTGCCAGACCAAGGCGGCTATCGCCGCGCCAATCCGCAGGTCGCGCCACCGCACCTGGCGCGCCGCCGCGAGGTGGAACGCCACCCAGAACACCCCGACGTTGAGCACCAGCGAGATCGCCACCGCGCCGATGGTCGCGCCGGCGCCAGTCAGGACGTGCCCCGCGCCGCCGGCCAGACCGGACAGCGTGGTCGTCGTCACCAGGCCGATACCGACAACCAGCACAAGCGCTATGTCGTTCAGCAGGGACAGCGGGAAGCCAGGCCGGCGATCCCGCGGGACCGCCCACACCTCGCAGAGGGCGTTGCGCATCGCACTCGCCACGCCTTTGGCGCCAAGCAGCAAGAACACGATGCTTGCCGCCAGCGGGAGCCCGGTGCCCGGCAGCGCGCCGGGGTGGATCTCGCCGGCGATCAGGGGCCCGACCACCGGGTACTGGGCCAGCGCCCCATTCAGCAGGGTCTGGCGCAGCCCTGGGTTATTCCGCAGGGTCATGTCGAGCACCGTGATGAACAACAGCAGGAGCGGGAAGATCGCGAGGAAACCGTAGTAGGCGATGAGCGCGGCGAGGTTGCCGGCGCGGTCGTCGGAGAACTTCCGCCAGACCGCTACCGGAACGGCCGTCCCCGGCCATCGCCGCTGGAGCCGGTCGACCGCCTCGACGGCTCTCGTCACCACGTTCATCCTCCCGGGTGACTACCCGCTGTCCCGCCGTTCATCCGTTCCGGCGCGCGCCGCGCGGCGTCAGACATGCGGCGGCGTCAGACATGCGGTGGGGTCAGACATGCGGTGGGGTCAGACATTCAGCGCGACGAGCTCAGGGTCGGCGCACACGTATGCCGGCCGCGATGGCGATGGCGACGGGCTGGGACTCTCGGTGGCTGACGGGCTCACAGTGACGGACGGGACTGCGCTGGGCGAGGCGGACGTCTTGGCGGCGGCGCCGTTCGACGCCGCGCTGACGCCCGGCGAGGCCGTCCCCTGGGAAGACTCCGTCCCGGCAGGCGAGGTGGAGGTGGCAGGCGAGGTGGAGGTGGCAGGCGAGGTGGAGGCGGCCGGGGAGGTGGAGGCGGCCGGGGAGGTGGAGGCGGCCGGGGAGGTGGAGGCGGCCGGGGAGCCGGGGGCCGGCGACGCCGTCGCGGAGACGGCGGGCTTGGGCGCCGGCGCGAGCCGCGCGCAGGCCGCGACGAGCACGATGTCCGACGACTGCGCCGCGCTGCCGCCGAGTCCTGACAGGTCCGAGAAGTAGTGCGGCCACGGCAGCCCGGGAGCGGTCCAGGTGACGCGCCCGGCGGCCAGGTCGTACCCCCAGGCCTCGCCGCCGGCGCCGCTGTCGAGGCCGAGCGCCACCCCCCCGCGCACCACGTACATGCCACCCGAGCCGTCGGCGGTGGAACCGGAGACCGAGGCCTTCACGGCACCGGTCAGCGGGTCGACGGCCAGCAGCTTGCCCGCGGCGGAGGTGAGGTACACCAGGTGCGCCGACGGGTCGGCCCCCTCGGGCACGACGCCCGCCATGGACCACAGCGTGCCGCCCGTGGAGCCGCTGTACGCGGTCACCCCGGCGGCGGACGTGAACAGCACGGCACCGTCCGCCGCGACCGACAACGTGCCAGAGAAGGGATGTCCCGGGGGGGAACCAAGGGACCGTTCGGTACCTGAATTGAGGTCTATGACCCGCAGCTCCGTGACCGGCGCCGACCCGAGGTAGCCTCCGGCCGACTCCGCGACGTACAGCGCGCCGCCGTCCGCGCGCCAGGCCTGGCCGGCGCCGATCGCCAGGCGCCAGCTGACCAGTCCGTCGGCGTTGTCATAGCTGGTCACGGCCGTGGGTCCGACGACGACCGTCGTCGCGGCGGACGCGAGCACCGCGCCGCCGAACACGGCGGCCGGGTACTGCTGCAGCACCGCGCCTGTCGCGCTGTCGATCACGACCTCGGTGCGCGTGCGGCCGTGCGGGCCGGCGACCCCGGCGGTGACCACGCCGGGCCATGCCCGCACCGACATGATCGCGCCCCCGGCCAGGCCGGGCAGCGTGCGCTGCCAGCGGAGCTTGCCGTCGCGCAGGTCGTAGGCGGTGACCGTCAGCCCGCTGCCGACCGCGGCGACGCCGCCGCCGGCCGCCACGTAGGCCTGGCCGGAGACGGGCACCGTGCCGGTCGTGCCGTCGCCGGCCGTCCACTGCCCTGGCAGCGGGCTCACCCAGCGTTCGGCGTTGGCGGGCTGCGCGCGGCAGCCGCGGCAGGCGGGCGCCTGCTGCCCGGAAGCTGCCCCGTTCACGGGAAAGAACGCCACGGCGAGCAGCGCGACGGCGAGCACCCCGCGGCGCACCCAGGCCGGGGATCCGCCGCGCGCTTTACGCCTGCGCTTGCGCTTCATCACCTACCGCACTCTTCGCGATACCCGGCACTAAGGGTAGAACGGTTCACGCGGAATATTGACGTTTACCGGCGCCGCCGCCGGGGGCTGCTCGCCTGCTCGCCGTCGGAAACGAGCCCGTCCTCGTCGCGCGCGGCGGGTCCCCACCGATAGCGTTGGACGCGATACAAGGAGGTAGTCAATGGCAGACCGCGCACCGCTTCCGTATGACTTTCTGCCGCCCGTGCCGTCATTCAGCGTGACCAGCGACGATGTCGCCGACGGCGAGCAGATGAGCGACAAGCAGGTGTACAACAGCTTCGGCATGACCGGGGAGAACATCTCCCCGCACCTGTCCTGGTCCGGGTTCCCGGCGCAGACCAGGAGCTTCGCGGTGACCTGCTACGACCCGGACGCGCCGACCGGGTCCGGGTTCTGGCACTGGCTGGTGATCGACGTCCCGGCGTCGGTCACGTCGCTGGCGTCCGGGGCGGGCGACGCGTCGGGCGGGCTGCCCGCGGGCGCGTTCCACGTGCGCAACGACTACGGGACCAAGGACTTCGGCGGCGCGGCGCCGCCAGCAGGCGACGAGCCGCACCGGTACGTGTTCGCCGTGCACGCGCTCGACGTGGACACCCTCGGGATCGACTCAGACGTCACGCCCGCGGTCGCCGGATTCAACCTGCGGTTCCACACGATCGCGCGCGGGACGCTCGTCCCGGTCTTCGGACACTGATCCCGCACCAGGCACACCCGCTACCCGCCTGGGCCCGGCGTGGCATTGCGGCGCCCAGGCGGGTGGCTGAAGCCAACGTGCCGCGGTCGCTCGCGCGCGGCGCGGGCCTGTGGCGCGGCGATGCATTCCCGGATTCGCGGGACGCCGTACTTCCCGGACGCGTGCTCGCCGGGCGCCTATTCCTCGGATTCGGAAACGGCGCCGAGCGCTTCGGGATGCATGCGGCGGTAGTGCTCGGTTAGCACCGCACTCGCTTCGCCGGGCCGGTAAGCGAGAGTGCGCTGGCAGATCTGACAGCGGGTAACGGGCAGGCGCGTGACTGTCACCGGAAAGCGCCTCGTGGTAGAGCTGGTCATTTGCTTTCATAATGCCAGATAAGCCGGGATAATTCCCTCCCGGGATGGGTATTGTCGCCATTCATGATAGGCGGCGCCGGTGACTGAACGGGAATCGGCTCGCGTCCGGCTCGATGCCGAGCGCCAGCAGACGCTGCGGCAGGTCGCCGAACTCGAGCGCGAGTTCGCCGGCATCGCCGCCAGCGCCGCGCAGGGATCGTCAGGCGGCGACGACGAGCATGACCCGGAAGGCGCGACGGTCGCGTTCGAGCGCCAGCACGTGGCCGCACTGCTCGAGCAGGCACGTGCCCGTCTTGGGCAGATCGAGGCGGCGGTCCAGAAGCTGGAGGCGGGCACGTACGGATCGTGCGACGTCTGCGCCGAGCCGATCGGCACCGCGCGCTTGCGGGCACGGCCGGCGGCGCTGACGTGCGTGCGCTGCGCCGCGGGCGGAACCCGGTGACGCGGACGCCGCGGGCGGCGGAACCCTGTGACGCGGGTGCCGCGGGCGGTGGGCCTCCGTGACGCGGGTGAGCCACCTGGGGTGAATGTGACCCGCGTGCCGGAGCTCTGCCCTCGCGCGGCGGCTCTTGGCGTTCCTTGGCGTTCCGATCATGGGCGGATTTCTGACTTTGTATATACGCCGGATGTTGGTGGCTCATTCGGACTGGTCCGGGGCCGACTGTGGGTTGGCCCCGCTGGTGATGACGGTCTCGGTCCGCGCCCGTGAACATCACCGGGCACGGCTGCCACTGGTGCCACGCTGACAGGGCCGGCAAGGGCAAGATCACAAGATCGGGGATGGTAAACGTAGCCAGGGCTACCCGGAATATCCCATGATCTTGGAAGTTGGCTACTGGCCGGGGCGGGCGCCGTGATCGTCGACGACAAGCGGCGCGAATTCGCCACCAGCATCGCGCCGCATGACATATCAGTACAAAGCGGGCGCGAAAGTGGTCGGGACATATACAAAGTGGTTTGGCGAGGCTGGTGTGGCTCTTGGGGACGTGATGTGAGTTGCTGGGGCGGTCTGAGAGTCAGGTGGGCTGGCCGGGGATGACGGCGCCCGTTTCGTAGGCGAGGATGACGGCTTGCACGCGGTCGCGCAGGCCGAGCTTGGCGAGCAGGTGGCCGATGTGGGTCTTGACCGTGGCCTCACTGACCACTAGCTCGGCGGCGATCTCGGTGTTGCTGTGACCGCGGGCGACGAGTAGCAGGATGTCCCGCTCGCGCGGGGTGAGCGACGCGAGGCGGGACGGGGCGGGCGCCGCTGACGCCGGGCGGCGGGCGAATGCCTCGATGAGCCGCCGCGTGACTGAGGGCGCGAGCAGCGCGTCGCCGGCGGCCGCCACCCGGACGGCGGCGATCAGGTCGGCGCGCGGCGCGTCTTTGAGCAGGAAGCCGCTGGCTCCCGCGCGCAGCGCCTCGTACACGTAGTCGTCGAGGTCGAACGTGGTGAGGATGACGACCTTGGGCGCGCCCGGGCCCCCGGCGGTGATGAGGCGGGTCGCCTCCAGCCCGTCCATCACCGGCATCCGCACGTCCATCAGCACGACGTCCGGGCCCTCGCGTGCCGCCAGCTCCACCGCCTGGGAGCCGTCGGCGGCCTCGCCGACGACGGCGAAACCGGACGCCTCGAGGATCACGCAGAATCCGGCGCGCACCAGTTCCTGGTCGTCGGCGACGAGGACCCGCAGCGGAGCCGGCACGTGAGTTCCACTCGTCACAAAACCCTTTTACCGCACGGGAAGCCTTGCCGCGACGGAAAAACCGCCGGAGTCCGACGGGCCCACCGTCAGCGTGCCGCCGCAGGAGGAGACCCGCTCCGCGATGCCCGCGAGGCCGAACCCGGGTCCGAGGAGCGCGGAGGGCTGGGAGGTGCCGTGGCCCGCGACCCGGGAGGGGGGTCGGGGGGTCGCGGGGGCCGAGTGGCGGGCGGGAGCGCGGGCAGTGGCGCCGGAGGTGCCGTTCGGGCCTGGCTCGCGGAGGGTGCCGGGAGCGCCGTTGGGGCCAGGGTCTTGGGCGGTCGCGCCGGAGGTGCCGTTCGGGCCTGGCTCGCGGAGGGTGCCGGGGGCGCCGTCGGGGGTGGCGTGGGCGGGCTGGGGGGCTGTGTCGGTGACCCGGACTGTCACCGAGCCGTCTTCGTAGCAGATGTCGACGCTGGCCCGCGCCCCCGCAGGGGCGTGCCTGATCGTGTTCGTCAGCGCCTCCTGCACGATCCGGTAGGCGGTCAGGTCGACGCTTGGTGACAGCGTCACCGGGTCGCCGGAGACCGTCAGCGAGACGGACACCCCGGCACCGCGCACCTGGGCAAGCACCTCATCGAGGCGAGACAGCGAGGCCGAGGGAGCAAGCTGGGATCGTTCGGGGAAATTGGGGGGTTCGGGCGCGCCTGAGGGAGTCCGCAACACCCCGAGGAGGCGGCGCAGCTCGGTCATCGTCTGCCTGGCGGTCTGCGCGATGAGGTCCGCGGAGCGGGACGCCTGCTCCGGGCGCTCAGGCAGCAGCGCGCCCACCGCCTCGGCCTGCACGGCCATCAGGCTGACGTGGTGGGCGACCACATCGTGCAGCTCGCGGGCGATCCTGACCCGCTCCGTGGCGGCGGCCGACGCGGCCCGGGCGGCGAGCGCGTCCAGTTCCGCCTCGGCGCGCTCGGCGCGGTCCGCGGCGGCGGCGAGGCTGGCCCGGCGGACGCGGTTGAGCGCGCCCACCGCGTACGCGGTGCCGAAGATGAAGTACTGGACGATCGCGTCGTACGGCTGGGTGTGCCCCGGCAGGGTCTGCGACCAGGTGATCCCGCCGATCGTGGCGACGACCGTGACCCAGCGAAGCCAGGGCCTGCTGCGGTCGATCACCGTCGCGAACGCGATGGCGGGCGCGAGCGGCAGCGGCGCGTATCCGAACTGCAGCTGATCGTAGAGGTTGCGCGGGATGCCGCAGAGGACCAGCGCGAGCACCGGGTTGACCCGCCGGATGGCCAGCCCGGCGCACTGGGCGGACACCAGGAAGAACGCCAGCCAGGCCGGGTGCATCTGGGACTGGTACGACAAGATCGACAGGAAGTTCAGCACGGCGAGCGCGAGGGCCAGGGCCGTATCCTGCGCCAGCTCACGGCCCCTCGGCGACAGCGCGGAATACCACGCCGACGCCCTGGCCGCCAGCGCCTGCCCGCGCGCAGTTGCCGTCACGAGCCGATGGTAAGCCCCGCGGCGCGGCGCAATCATCATCCCAGAGCCGGAGACGGCGGTTCATCCTGGCGGGCGAAGCGGCGCCCCGGGCAATGGCGGCGGCCTGCCTAAATGGCTGGCTGCCTGGTGGCTGGCCTGCCACGACTATTCGTGAGCACCCGCAGCCGAATCGTTGCCTAAATTCTCTCGCATCTAATTGGCTGGCTTGTTACGTTCTGGCCATGGCCGGTGCCCCGAGCGGACGCGATCCAGCGTCGGCCGACGAGTTCGATCGTGAGCTGCGCGAACTCACTGACGGCACCGCGGGCGAGCCCTTGTTCATCGAGCCGTCGGCCGCCGAGCGCGCGAAGGCGATCGGGGTGCGGATGCGGATACGCCGGCCGGCCCGCGAGCCCGGCCCTAGCCTGCTCGTGATGTCGCTCGCGCTCGCCGTCGTCGTGCTGCTCGCGGGCGGGCTTGGCGCGCTGTGGTACGCGCACTACGCGGGCAAGGCGGGCATGACGGCGGCCACGAGCGCGGGCGGGATGACGGCCGTGGCGGCTGGGCCGCTGCCTACGGGGACGGTCAATCCCGTCGACCTGTTCGCCGGGCCGCCGGCCGACCCGTTCGCCAACTCGCAGGCCGCCAACTGGGCGACTGGCGCGGCGGGCATCGTGGCGCCGGCCGCGCAGGCGGTCGGCGGGTTTACCCCCGCGCAGGTGGCGGCCGCCTACGAGACCACGCGCGCACTGCTGATCGCCGCCAACCTCGACGAGTCGACCCTGCTCGGCGGTCCGCCGGCGCAGTTCGCGAAGCTGCTCACCGCCAGACAGCGGGCGCAGTTCCTGGCCGGCCTGAACAAGACGGGGCTGAGCACGGCCGGGTACCCGCTGAGCACCCGCACGCTGGTCGCCTCGTTCGCGCCAGGCAGCACGCAGCTGGTCTCTACCGTGATCCGGGTGCACGGGTCGATGCGGGCGCGGGCCGCGGTGGAATCGGGCAGCAAGGTGCTCGCGATCGAGGTCAGCTACCGTTTCGCCTACGCGGTCGAGCCGCCGCACAATCCGCTGGACTGGACGCGGGTCGTCGACCACGCTTATGGCAGCATCGACTTCACCCGGGTCGGCGCAAGCCGGTCGCTGCAGCCCTGGGACCGGGTCGTCGACTTGAGCGCGAACGTCCAGTGCGGCAGCGGAGACGGCTACATCCACCCGGCCTACCCGAGCCAGCGGTCGGTCGACTTCAGCCAGTCCGGGTCGGTGATCCGCCCGTACCCGCTGGGCAGGGCCGTCGCGCCCGCCAGCGCCGTCGCGGCCTGCGGCCGCGTCACCGGGGCCTGAGGGAGCGACCGGGGGTCAGGCCTTGGTCGGCGTCGGGACCACGGTCCGCGTAGGGCTCGCTGTCGGACGGGGAGCGGGAGTGGCTGCCGGGGCCGGGGTCGCGGGCGGCGACGGGCTCGCGCTCGAGCTCGGGCTCGGCGCGGAAACCGAGGCCACGGCGTCGAGGAACCTGGCGGCGATCGGGCCGTCGGTGGGGCCGCCGTTGCCGGCCGAGTTGGCGACAAGCACCGCGAACGCGATGTCGCCGCGGAACCCGATCAGCCAGGCGTCGGTCTTCAGGGTGGTGCCCGTACCGAACTGCGCGGTGCCCGTCTTGGCGTACGTGCCCGCGGGCAGGCCCTGGCCCGCCGCGGTGCCAGAGGCGACCACCTGGGCCATCATCTCGTGCAGGCCGGCGACGACCGCGGCCGGCAGCGGGCTGCCCGGCGCTGTGTCGTCGGGCGCTCCGGCGACCAGGCGCGGGGCGCGCGCGACGCCGGTGTCCACGGCGGCGGCGGCCATCGCCATGGCGAGCGGTGAGACCAGGACCTGGCCCTGGCCGATCGACGTGGCGGCCAGGTCGGCGTCGTCGGTCGGCTGCGGCACCGACCCGGCGTAGGCGGCAAGTCCCATGTGCGTCGCGACGCCGAGCCGGAACATCGCCGCGGCCCGCAGCAGCTCAGCCGCGGTCAGGTGCTGCGTCGCCAGCCCGATGAACGCGGTGTTGCAGGACTCAGCGAAGGCGTGCAGCATATCGCTGACCGGCGCGTCGCCCTCGGCGTTATGGAACACCTCGCCGTCGACCGTGATGGCCTGCGGGCAGCTGGCCGCGGACGACGGGGTGAGCCCGCTGGCGAGCAGCGCCGCCGCGGTGATGACCTTGAAGGTCGAGCCGGGCGGGTACTCCCCGTCCAGGGCCACGTCGAAGCCGCCGCTGTTGACGTCGGTCGCCGCGAGGACCGCCCCGGTTGTGGCGTTGACCGCGACGAGCGCGGCGGTCCTGGTGCCGATGCCGGCGCCTGCGGCGAGCGCCGCCTCGGCCGCGCGCTGCACCGCGGGGTCGATCGTCGTGCGCACCGGCGTGCCGGGACGCACCGGGATGGAGCCGACCCTGGCCAGCGTGGCGCCTTTGCCGCTGACGACTTCGACGCTGGCGGCCGGGGTGCCGGCTAGCTGGCGTTCGGCGACCCCCTCCAGGCCCGTCTGGCCGATCACGCTGACCGGGCTGTACGGCGCGCCAAGCTGAGCGAGTTCCTGCGCCGTGATCGGGCCGGTGACGCCGACGATGCCGTCGGCAAGTCCTGGCGTGATCGCGGTGCGCTGACGCTGCGTCTGGAACACCGTGCCGGGAAGCGGGTAGATCGCCGGCTTGAGCCGCTGGTAGCGGGCCCAGGGGAGCGTGAAGACCGGTTCGAAGTACGTCGGGTGCGCCGTGGCGCCGGCGAGCGCGGTGCTCACCTCCTGCGGCGTCGCGCCGGCGGCGACCAGCGCGGTGGTCAGCGACTTCGGGTTCTTGACCCTGCTCCCCTCGAGCCCGACCACCACCATCGGCGCCTGGGTGGTCAGCGGGGCGCCGCCCGCCCCGAGAATGGCCGCGCGGGCAGGCCAGTTCGTCACCACCTGGAGCTTGTCGCCCGGCCCGAACCCCGGCGCGATCGTGGCGGGCGTCCAGCGGACGAGCCACCGGCCGTCGCGGCTAATCAGGGTGATTGCCGTCTTGATGGCGACCTGACCGAGTCCGGCCAGGGTCAGGTGCTCGGTCACGTCCTGCCGCGCCGTGGTGCGCCCTGTCCGCATCGGGCCCGCGCTGAACGATGCCTTCGTCACGCCCAGGCTTGTGAACGCGGCCTCGTTGACGGCGGTGAAGTCCGACGGCGGGCTCGCGATGAGATGCCGCATCGCGGCCCAGTCCTTGTGCGACCAGTCGCTGAGGAAGGGAGCGGCCGTGGCCTGCGGCGTGGCCGGATGAGGTGGCTGACCTCCGCCGGTGCATCCCGCGAGCGCGAGGGCGCCCGCGGCGATGGCCCCGGCGATCAGCCGTCGCCGCCGTGCCGGCCGTGCGCCCCTGTCCGCCATGGGACCGAGGCTAGCCTCAGCCCTTGGTGAACGACTTCAGTTCCTCGGTCGCCGTAACGTGATCGGTACCGGCCTCGTTCTCAATCACTTCATCCTTGACCGGGCCCACGCCGGGTGCCAGCCAGGTCCTGACGACGATGGTCACCGTGAAGCCATCGACCGCGACTGCCTCGGTCATGTTCACGACGGTCGCGGTGTAGGTGCCGGCCGGCACGGTGACCTGCTGCGTGCCCGCGCCCTGCACGGTGATATGCGCGGTCGTGCTGATCGTCTGGCCACCCGACTTGATCGACAGCTTCAAGTCAGAGTGCGACGCCGTGCCCGAGTCGATCACCGACGCCGGCGGCCATACGACCCCGTTTCCTGTCACCGAGACGTCCTGGCCGGAGCTGATCTGGCTGAGCGGGTAGACGATCGAGCCGTCCGAATGGAAGACGTAGGTCGACGAGGTGGTGGTTGTCGACCCGAGCAGGTCGTTCGTGGACGTCATCGTGACCTGCTGGCCGTCCGAGACTGGCACCACAGAGGTCATCTTGCTGACGGTCGTCCCATTCTCGGCGCCCACCGTGATCTTGAACTTCCAGGTGTTGCCGAGAGCCACGGGGAACGGCACGGAGGCTATGTTGCCGCTCCCGCTCCCGCCACCGGCCGCGGCTGACGTGCTCGGCGACGGCGTGCCCGATGAGGGTGTGGCCGCTCCCGCCGACGCGGTGCTGTAGTCGGTCGACGAGGTGCCCGTGGCAGTGCCCGTCGAACTGGCCGCCGAACCGCAGCCGGCCAGCGCGAGCCCGGCCGCGAGCACGCATCCTGCCGCGGCGCCTGTCATGGCCGTCCTGCCGGCGCCGGATATCCGCCGCTTTAACGTGTTTGCGCCCATGCGCATCCCGCTTCCCTGCTCGCCGGCGGCTAATCGCCCGTTGTCTGGGCTATGCAACACCCGCATAGGCCTCGGACGGAGGCTTTTCGATGTCGTTCGATGTTGCCGGTCAGCCCGCCGGGGCGCCGCAGTCGGCCGAGTCGTAGCCGGGGAGGCTGGCCAGCTGGGCGAGCAGCCACGGGGACGTGAGCACTTTGAGCAGGCCGAGCACCTCGCGAGAGCCGAGGTGCTTGCCGGGCAGCACGAGGTCGAAACGCTCGTCCGCCAGCGGCATGAACCCGAGCCCGTAGGCACGCGCGGCCGGCTCGCTCGCCACGCCCGCGTCCGCCAGGCCCGCCGCGACCGCCGACGCGACCTGCAGGTGGCCCGCGGCGCGGGTCTCGTAGCCGGGCAGTTCGGCCGGGTCGAGGCCGAGCCGCTCGCGTTCGCGGTCGAGAACGCGCCGTGCCTCGGCACCCGGCTCGCGGTTGACCAGCCGCATACCGTACCTGGCGATGGCGTCGAGGCCAGTGATGGTGCCGGCGAGCTCGGGCCGCAGGACGAGGCCCTCCCGCCAGGCGGTGAAGCCCACGACTTCGGCGCCGCCGGGCAGCCGCCGCGCCGCGGCGGTGTTGTAGGCACCGGCGGCGTCGCGGAGGTGAACACCAGCGGCGTGCACCAGGCCCGCGGCGGCCAGCCGCAGCGCCTCCCCGCTGCCGCACGGCCACCAGGCGAACGCGATCGGCGGGTCGAGCAGGCTGAGCGGCGTCGCGAGCAGCGGGAGCGCGGGGTCGCAGCCGGCCACCACGAGCGTCGCGCGGGGCGGGCCGATCGGCCGCACGTCGATCGCGTCCTGACCGGCCGTGGCCGCGCCCGTCTGCGCGGCCAGCCCGCCGGCCGGGATGAAGCCCATGCCCGCCGCCGTGTCCTTGCGCAGCGGGAGGGCCACGAAGCGGTCGCCGACCGAGGCGAGCGCGACCCGCGCCTGGCCGGCCCCCAGCGGCGCCACCGGGACGGCGGACACCGGGCGCGCCGGGTCGCTGGGGCCGAACAGCTCCTCCACCGTCATCCCCAGCGCCTGGGCGAGCGCGAGCGCGACCCGCAGCGACGGGTCCGAATGTCCCGACTCCACGGCAGACACCGCCTGCCGGCTGACATCGGCCATGCCGGCGAGCTGCTGCTGTGAGAACCCGCGCGCAAGTCGTGCCAGCCGCAGCCGGGCGCCGGCCGCGCCAGGTGACTCAGTCACGCCTACGTTCCCCTCATCGGTTGCGAAGCCTGCGGCATTGTACGGATGGTAGGCCACGCGCGGGCCCGGCGTCGCCACCGCTTACGATCGGGGAACCATGGAGAGCCAGATCATCCGCGTGCGCACCGGCGGGCGGGAAGCCGTGGCGGACATCACCGGCGAGTGCGCCCAGTTCGCCATGTCGGCCTCAGCCGGCGGCGACGGGCTGCTGCACGTGTTCGTGCCGCACGCGACCGCGGGCGTGGCGCTGATCGAGCTGGGCGCCGGCAGCGACGGCGACCTGCTCGCGGCGCTCGCGGGCCTGCTGCCCGCCGACGACCGGTGGCGGCACGCGCACGGGTCGCGCGGGCACGGCCGGTCACACGTGCTCCCGGCGTTCATCGCGCCGTACGCGACGGTCCCCGTGCTCGGCGGGAAGCTCGCGCTTGGCACCTGGCAGTCGATCGCGCTGATCGACGTGAACGTGGACAATCCGGACCGGCAGGTGCGCCTGTCGTTCCTCGGCTGACCGGGCTCGCCAGCGCCCGCCCGCCTCCCCCGCCGCCAGCGGGCGGCGTACGCTACCACTTTGATAACCCTGCAGGCCAACGCGGTGGCCATCACCGGGGGATGCGGATACCGTAGGAGTCCCCCGATCAGGTTTCTTGTCCGCCGCCCGGGTGCCGCCGCCGGGTGCCGGCGGCTCACCTTCTGATGATCAAGCTGATGAGGTGATGACCATCATGGCCCGCATCGTTGTCCTTGGCGATTTGATGACGGATACCGTGGCGCACGCGACGCTGCCCCTTGCCCGGGGCAGCGATACCCCGGCGACGGTGACCATGCACGGCGGCGGCTCCGGCGCGAACGTCGCCGCGTGGCTCGCCGCCGACGGCGCTGACGTCGCATTCGTTGGGCGACGCGGCGCCGACATCGCCGGGCGCAACCGTGACATGGAGCTGATGGGCTACGGAGTTGACGCCCGGCTGGTCATGGACCCGGAGCGGCCCACGGGAACGTGCGTGGTCATGGTGACGCACAAGGGCGAGCGGACGATGCTTTCCGACCCCGGCGCGAACGCGGCGCTGTCGCCTGACGACTTGCCGCATGACCTGTTCGTGCCCGGCGCGCACCTGCACGTTTCCGGGTACACGTTGCTCGCCGAGGGGTCGCGCGCGGCGGCGCTCGCGGCGCTCGACTTCTCGCGGCGGGCCGGGATGTCGGCGTCGGTTGACGGCGCCTCGTCGGCGCCGCTCGAGCGGGTGGGCGCCGAACCGTTCCTCGAGTTGTCGAGCAACGCGGTCCTGCTCTTCGTTAACTCCGCGCAAGCCAAGGTGCTGACCGGCCGTGATGACCCCGAGCAGGCCGCGCGGGTACTGACCGCCTGGTACCCGCAGGTCGTCATCAAGCTCGGCGCCGACGGCGCGTTGTTCTACGCCAACGGGCGGCCTCCTGTGCGGGTCCCGGCGCCCCCGGTCGAGCGGGTCATCGACGGCACCGGCGCCGGGGACGCGTTCATCGCCGGGTTCCTGCCCGCGTGGCTGGACAAGAAGCCGCCGGCGGAGGCACTCGGCAGCGGCTGCCGGCTCGCCGCGCACGCGCTGAACCTGATCGGCGCCCGGCCGGTCCTCTAGGCCGTGCCCGTGCTGTGCGGTGCCCGTGTCTTGGGGCACCCGTGTCTTGGGGTGAAGGACACAGTGCGGTCAGTGCGCCTACCGCAAACGCTTGCATGTGGTAAGCAGTCCCCGTGACAGCCTTCCTCGCTGAGTTGTTCTCGCTTGACGGCCGCGTGGCCGTCGTCACCGGCGGCAGTTCTGGAATCGGTGAGGCGATGGCGTCTGCCCTGGCGCTGGCCGGCGCGAAGGTCGTGCTTGTGGCGCGGGACCCGACGCGCCTGTCGGCCACGGCCAGGTCGCTGTGCGCGGCTGGCTGCTCGGCGGCCTGGGTCAGCGCCGACCTATCCGAGCGCGACGAGGTGCGCCGGGCGGCGTCGGCGGCGACCGCGGCGTTCGGCGAGCCGGACATCCTGGTCAACTGCGCGGGCGTCAACCTGCGGCCGCCGCTCGGCTCGCTGTCCGAGCAGCACTGGGACCTGATGGTCGCGGTCAACCTGACCGCGCCGTTCCTGCTTGGGCAGCGGTTCGGCCCGTCGATGGCCGCGCGCGGCTGGGGCCGCATCATCAACGTAACCTCGCAGCAGGCGCACAGGGCGTTCGGCAATAGCGGCGGCTACGGGGCGTCGAAGGGCGGCCTGGCCGCGCTGACCCGGTCCCAGTCCGAGGCCTGGGCGCCCGCAGGAGTCTGCGTGAACTCGGTGTGCCCCGGCTTCGTCGCGACCCCGCTCACCGTGGAAGTCTCCTCCGACCCGGTGCGCTCCGCGGCGCTGGCGGCGCGGACTATGACGGGCCGCAACGGAGAGCCATCGGACTTCGCGGGCGTGGCGGTCTTCCTGGCGTCCACGGCCAGCGACTACATCACAGGCCAGGAAATCTTCGTGGACGGCGGCTTCGCGGTCCACTAGGCGCCGCCACTTCCATTCGGGTAAATGTTTGAATTAACTGTCGTCGGGACGACAGTTAATTCAAACATTTCGGCTTAACGATCTTGGGCTGCTGCCCCGGTGGGGCGCTGGGGGCACATGTGGCGAAACGCTTTACCTGGTGCGGGGTCAGGGTCGCTGCGGGCGGGCGGGCCGCGCGGAGGCGGGTGTTTTAGGCACTCGGTGGCTCGGTCGATAGTGGCGGCTCAATCGCTGGGGCAGCGGGTCGGTCGATAGCGGCTCTGTCGATCGGAGGCTCGGTCGACAGGGGCGGTGCGGTCACCGGGGTCCTGGTGAACGCTCCTGGAGAACTTTATATGGGTGGAGTGGAGAGCTGGCTCCGTTGTCGGGGGCGGCGAGCGGCGGTGTCGGGGGCGGTGGGCGGCGCCTCTTGCGGCGCTGCCCACCACGTCGGGCAGCCAGGTTTACTGGGGGCGGGTGGCGGTGCCTATGTGGGCTAGCTGCCGGGTGAGCGGTGTGCCCGAGCCGTCGCGCCTGCCCTGCATGCCGGACAGGTCGACCGGGACGCCCGCCTCCGTGGCGCCGAGTGCCGGGCCTGGGCCTGCCCAGGCCATGACCAGGCCGTCCTCGCCCTTGAGGAAGCGCTGGCAGCGGACGCCGCCGGTCGCGCGGCCCTTGGGCGGGAATTCAGCGAAGGGGGTCACCTTCACGCTCGCCGCCGAGGCGCCTGGCAGCATGCCGGCGCGGCCGGCGACGGTGACGACGGCCGTGTCCGGGTCGTCGGGGTGGCCGCCCTGCTGGGCGGCCACCCCGATCGCGCCGAACCAGACGACAGACGTGCCGTCAGCCAGCCGGATGCCGGCCATGCCGCCGGCCGGGCGGCCCTGCGGGCGCACCGACGCCGCCGGGAACCGCAGCAGCTGCGCGTCGGAGGTGATGAACACGAGCTCGGCATCGTCGCTGGCGAGCTGGACCGCGCCGACCACGCGGTCGTCGTCCTTCAGGGTGATCAGCTCGAACTCGTCGCGGTTCTGCGGATATTCGGGCACGACCCGCTTGACCACGCCGCTGGCCGTGCCGAGAGCCACGCCCGCGTCGGGCAGGTCCAGGTTGGCGAGCGCGAGCACGGTCTCGCCGCGTTCCAGGGTGGTCACGAACTCGGTGACGGGGTGGCCGCCGGACAGGGAGGGAGCTGAGTCGTTCGGCGGGAGGGCCGGGATTTCCAGGACGCTGACGCGTATCATCCGGCCCGCGGTCGTCACCGCGCCGATCGTGCCGCGGGCCGTCGACAGGACCGCCGACGCGACGATGTCATGCGCGGCGCGTCCGGATGCGGGTTGGACAGGCGCCACGTCCCGTTCGGAATCAGCGGAAGAGGAGGGGAAGCGGGCCAGCAGTCCGGTCGCGGACAGCACCACGACGCACGGGTCGTCCGCCACCTCCAGCGGGACGGCGGCCTTCACCGCGGCGCCGCCCTCGAGCAGGACGGTGCGGCGCGGGGTGGCGAACTTCTTGGCCGCCTCGGCCATCTCGGCGCCGACGACCTCGCGCAGCCTGGAGTCGTCCTCGAGGATCCGCGTGAGCTCGGCGATCTCGGCGCGCAGGTCTTCGGCCTCGCGCTCGAGCTCGAGGCGGTCGTACCTGGTCAGGCGGCGCAGCGGGGTGTCGAGGATGTACTGGGCCTGGACTTCCGAGAGGTCGAAGATCTCGCACAGCCGCCGCTTGGCCGACTGCGCGTCGTCGCTCGTGCGGATGACCTGGATGACCTCGTCGATGTTGAGCAGCGCGATGAGGATGCCGTCGACCAGGTGCAGGCGCTCTTCCCGCTTGCGGCGCCGGAACTCGCTGCGCCGCCGGACGACGTCGAGGCGGTGGTCGACCCAGATGGTGAGCAGGTCCCGCAGGCCGAGGACCCGCGGCTGGCCGTCGACGAGGGCGACGTTGTTGATCCCGAACGTCTCCTCCATCGGCGTGAGCCGGTACAGCTCGGACAGGATGGCCTCCGGGTTGAAGCCGCTGCGCACCTCGATCACCAGCTGCAGGCCGCTCTTGCGGTCTGTGAGGTCCTTGAGGTCGGAGATTCCGGAGATTTTCTTGGCCTGGACGAGGTCCTTGATCCTGGCGATGACCTTCTCCGGGCCGACGCCGTACGGGAGCTCGGTGACGACGATGCCGGCCTTCCTGGGGCTGAGCTGCTCGATCGTCGCGGTGGCGCGGGTGCGGAAGATGCCGCGGCCGGTCTCGTACGCCTCGCGGATGCCGTCGAGGCCGACGATCTGGCCGCCAGTGGGCAGGTCGGGGCCGGGGACAAAGCGCATCAGCTGGTCCAGCGTCGCGTCCGGGTGCTTCAGCAGGTGCCTGGCGGCGGTGATGACCTCGGCCAGGTTGTGCGGGGCCATGTTCGTGGCCATCCCGACGGCGATGCCGGCGGTGCCGTTGACGAGCAGGTTGGGCAGGCCGGACGGGAGGACGTCGGGCTGCTGCTCGGAGCCGTCGTAGTTCGGGATGAAGTCGACGGTGCCCTCGTCGATGTCCGCGACCATCTCCATCGCGGCCTGGGTCAGCCGGCATTCGGTGTACCGGTACGCGGCGGGCGCGTCGTCGCCGCCGAGGGAGCCGAAGTTGCCGTGGCCGTCGACCAGCGGCAGCCGCATCGCCCATGGCTGGGCCATCCGGACGAGGGCGTCGTAGATGGCCCCGTCGCCGTGCGGGTGCAGGCGGCCCATGACCGCGCCGACCACCTGGGCGCACTTGACGTGCGGGCGGTCCGGCCGCAGGCCCATCTCGTTCATCAGGTAGAGGATCCGTCGCTGGACGGGCTTCAGGCCGTCCCGCGCATCCGGCAGCGCGCGCTGGTAGATGACGCTGTAGGCGTACTCGAGGTAGCTGCCGCGCATCTCCTCGGCGACGTCGATGTCGACGATGTTTTCTTCGAATTCCTCGGGTGGCGGCGTGGTCGTCCCGTTCGCCCCGCCGCGTCGTGCTGCTGCCATGGGGACAATTCTGCCCTGTGCCCGGCTTAAAACCGGTCTGCGGCGCGCTTTAGGTGTCGATACGGGAGGGGTCGAGCTCGGCGGCGCTGTCGACGATGAAGTCGCGGCGCGGCGCCACGTCGTTGCCCATCAGCAGGTTGAACACGTCGCCCGCCGCGGCGGCGTCCCCGATCAGGATCCTGCGCAGCGTGCGCTTGCGCGGGTCCATGGTCGTCTCGGCCAGCTGGCCGGCGTCCATCTCGCCCAGGCCCTTGTACCGCTGCACCGGCTCCTTCCAGCGCTGCCCGCGGCGCTCGAGCTCGAGCAGCGTGCGGTGCAGTTCGGCGTCGGAGTAGGTGTACACGTACTTGTCCTGGCCCTTGCGCGGGCTGGTCAGCTCGACCCGGTGCAGCGGCGGGACGGCGGCGAACACCCGGCCCGCTTCGAGCATCGGCCGCAGGTAGCGGTGGAAGAGGGTGAGCAGCAGGGTCCTGATGTGCGCGCCGTCCACGTCCGCGTCGCTCATCAGGATGACCCGCTGGTAGCGGGCCGAGTCCAGGTCGAACCCCGACCCCGAGCCCGCGCCGATCACCTGGATGATCGCGGCGCACTCGGCGTTCTTCAGCATGTCGGCGAGGCTGGACTTCTGGACGTTGAGGATCTTGCCGCGGATCGGCAGCAGCGCCTGGAACTCGCTGTCGCGGGCCAGCTTGGCGGTGCCGAGCGCGCTGTCGCCCTCGACGATGAACAGCTCGCTGCGGTCGTCGGTGGACCGGCAGTCGACGAGCTTGGCCGGCAGGCTCGAGCTCGCCAGGGCGGACTTGCGGCGCTGGTTCTCGCGGTGCTCGCGCGCCGCGATCCGCGTCTTGGCCGCGCTCGCGACCTTGTCGAGCACCGCCCGCGCCTGCTGCTTGGCGCCGCGCGGCGGGTTCTCGAAATACTGCTTGAGCTGGGTGCTCACGACCTGGCTGACGATCCGCGTGGCCGCGGGGGTGCCGAGGACTTCCTTGGTCTGGCCCTCGAACTGCGGCTCGGGCACCCGGACGGAGACGATCGCGGTCAGCCCTTCGAGCACGTCCTCCTTGGTGACCGGCTCGTCGCCGTTCTTCAGCAGGCGGACCGCGCGGAGCTGCTCGTTGAGCGTCTTGACGATCGCGCGGTCGAAGCCAGTGACGTGGGTGCCGTGGTGCGGTGTGGCGATCACGTTCACGAACGAGCGGGTGATCGTGTCGTAGCCGGTCCCCCACTCGATCGCCACGTCGACGTCCAGCGTGCGCTCGACCTCGGTCGGGATCATGTGACCGCGGTCGTCGAGCACCGGCACGGTCTCTGTGAACGTGCCGTCGCCGGTCAGCCGGATCACGTCGGTGATCTTGTCGCTGGTGGCCAGGTGGTCGCAGAACTCGCTGATGCCGCCGACGAAGCGGAACTCCGCGTGCCTCGCGCTTCCGCCGCCAGCGATGTCCTTGTCCGATTTGTCCGGTCGTTCGTCGAATATGGCGATCGTCAGGCCCGGCACCAGGTAGGCGGTCTGCCGGGCCCGCTCGGTGAGGCCGTCGTAGCTGAAGGTGGCGTCGCGCAGGAACACCTGGCGGTCCGGCCAGAACCGGATCCGGGTGCCGGTCTTGCCTCTGGCGACCCGCCCCGCCTGGCGCAGCCCGGAGCGCCTGGTGAATTCCGCGTCCGGCCCGTCGCCGTCGAACTCGCCCGTCACGCCGCGGCGGAAGCTCGTCGCCCAGGTCTGCCCTTCCCTGTCCACCTCGATGTTGAGCCGGGCGGCCAGCGCGTTGACAACGCTGGCGCCGACGCCGTGCAGGCCGCCGGATGCCGTGTAGGAGCCGCCGCCGAACTTGCCGCCCGCGTGCAGCCGGGTCATGACGAGCTCGACCCCGGACAGCTTGGTCTTGCGCTCGGTGTCCACGGGGATACCGCGGCCGTTGTCGCGCACTTCGGCGGAGCCGTCGGCGTGCAGGATGACCTCGACGCGCGTGCAGTGGCCGCCCAGCGCCTCGTCCACCGCGTTGTCGATGAGCTCCCACAGGCAGTGCTGCAGGCCCCGGCCGTCGGTCGAGCCGATGTACATGCCCGGCCGCTTGCGCACGGCCTCCAGGCCTTCGAGCACCGACAGGTGCCTGGCGGTGTACGAGTCAGCCGGAGCGGCCGGGGCGGTCCGAGCGGCCGGGGCGGTCCGGGCGGGGGCCGCCGGCGCCCGGACGGTGTCGGTGAGCGGGGGCACGGGGGGCAGTCTCCTCTCGAAAGCAAAGGCGGCATAGGAGGCGCTGCCTCACTGGAAAGGGTAGCGTCTGGCGGCCGCTGGGGGTGCCCTGCCACGCCGCGATGGGGCAGGGGATAGTTCAGGGCAAAGTGTGTCAGGGTGTCCGTTGCCGGGTATGAACCACACGAACCGCACGGGTATATCACCGGTGACTACCCGCACGGTGGGTGTCGTCACCGGGTGTCGCGTTCGTCTGGCAAGGTGCTGGTCACGCGATCCTGCGCGGTTTTTCGCTTGTGGCGTACACCACTCGGCGGAGGGAAGGATGACGCCGGGGTAGGTGTTGTGCTGTGCTGTAAGGCAGGAGCCAACCGGACGCAGAAGCCGGAGGCACGAGACGAGGAAGGCGACGTGACCGGAGCTATAGCCCCCACCAAGCCGCTGACCGCCCTGGATCTTTGTGATCGCTGTGGCGCGCAGGCGTACGTTCGCGTCCTGCTCCCCAACTCGGGTGAGTTGCTCTTCTGCGCCCACCACGGCAGGGAACACGCGGAAGCGCTCGCCAAGATTGCCGTCGACATCCAGGACGAGACACAGCGCTTGACGAACCCGGAGAACTGACGCGGCTTCCAACTAGACCGGCATGCTTGCGCGGGCGCCCGTGGCGATCAGGTCGCCGCGGCGCCCGCGAAGTTTTCGCTGAGCAAGTGGAACAGGACGTGATCCTGCCACTCGCCGGCGATCTTGAGATATGACGGCGCGACAGCGAACGGCCTGAAGCCGTTCCTGATCAGCACGCGCTGCGAGGGCACGTTGTGCAGCAGTGTCTCGGCCTGCAGCCGGTGCAGGCCGAGCCCGCCGAACGCGATCGTGATGACCTCAGCCAGCGCCGCGGACGCCAGGCCCCGGCCGTTGCGGGACTGACTCACCCAGTAGCCGACGCTGGCGGACAGGAACGCGCCGCGCGTGACCGCGTTCAACTGGATGCGGCCCGCCATCTCGCCGCCGTCGACGATCACCAGCGGAACCGCCGCCTGGCGCGCGTACGCGTCGAGTTCGTTCCTGATGATGTTCCGCTGAGCCTGCGCGGTGAAGTAGTCGTCCTCCCTGGCGGGGACCCACGGCTGGAGAAACGCCCGGTTGGCGCGGAGCAGGCGGGCGAGCGCTTCCGCGTCGTCCACCGAGACGAGCCTGGTCAGAGCCATCTCACGCCTCCGGAGTGAGGTCCCGGAACAGCGTTCGGGCGCGGCATTCGCGCCGCGCCCGAATTTGCCTGAACCGCGTAGTAGGCGGCCGCGAAACCCTTAGTCCAGGTAGTCGCGGAGGACCTGGGACCGGGACGGGTGGCGGAGCTTGGACATCGTCTTCGACTCGATCTGCCGGATCCGCTCCCGGGTGACGCCGTAGACCTTGCCGATCTCGTCCAGCGTCTTCGGCTGGCCGTCCGTGAGGCCGAAGCGCATGGAGACCACGCCCGCCTCGCGCTCGGACAGCGTGTCGAGCACCGAGTGCAACTGCTCCTGGAGCAGCGTGAACGACACCGCCTCGCCCGGCTGGATCGCCTCGGAGTCCTCGATCAGGTCGCCGAACTCGCTGTCCCCGTCCTCGCCGAGCGGCGTGTGCAGCGAGATCGGCTCCCGGCCGTACTTCTGCACCTCGACGACCTTCTCCGGGGTCATGTCCAGCTCGACGGCCAGTTCCTCTGGCGTCGGCTCGCGACCGAGGTCCTGCAGCATCTGCCGCTGCACCCGGGCCAGCTTGTTGATGACCTCGACCATGTGCACGGGGATGCGGATCGTGCGCGCCTGGTCGGCCATCGCCCTGGTGATGGCCTGCCGGATCCACCAGGTGGCGTACGTGGAGAACTTGTAGCCCTTGGTGTAGTCGAACTTCTCCACGGCACGGATCAGGCCGAGGTTGCCCTCCTGGATGAGGTCCAGGAACAGCATCCCGCGGCCGGTGTACCGCTTGGCCAGGCTGACCACGAGCCGCAGGTTGGCCTCGAGCAGGTGGTTCTTCGCCCGGCGGCCGTCCTCAGCGATCCACTCCAGGTCGATCCGCTGGTCAGGGGACAGCCCAGCGCCTTCGGCGAGCTTCTCCTCGGCGAACAGGCCGGCCTCGATGCGCTTGGCGAGCTCGACCTCCTGCTCGGCGTTGAGCAGCGGCACCTTCCCGATCTGCTTGAGGTAGTCCTTGACCGGATCAGCGGTCGCGCCCGCGACGGCCACCTGCGCGGCTGGCAGATCGTCGTCGTCGTCGCCGAGGAAAAAGTCGTCGTCGCCCGCCTCGCCGGCCGCCTTGCCTTCAGGCCCGGCGTCGCCGCCCGCGTCCGCGCCGGCGACCACGACGTCGGCGTCGGCGTCGGCGTCGTCGGCCACCGCCTCGTCCGACAGGTCGGCATCGCCGTCCGGCAGGTCGGTATCAGGGGAGTCGACGATCTCCAGGTCCGCGTCGAGCGCGTCACCGAGGTCGTCGAGGTCGTCGAAGTCCTCCAGGTCGACCGCCTCGTCGTCGAGGTCGTCCGTGTCCTCGTCGTCTTCGTCGAGTTCCACGATCGTCAGGTCGACAGGGATGTCCTGGGCCGGCACCACCGCGAGTTCGTCGCGGGCGCTTGCCGCCCTGACGCTCCCGCCCGCGCGGCCGTTACCCGGCACGTCGGCAGACTGAGCCTGCTCAGTGGCACCCTCGGCCGTGCCCTCAGGCACCCGCGAGTCCCGGCCCGCGGAGCCGGCCGTCCGGGAGCGCTTGCGCGCCGCGGAGTTGGCAGCGCTCACCACCACGGTCACCTCTTCCTTCGCTGGGTAGCTTGGCTGAGCTGCGTACGCATAGCGATAATCGGGCCCTCCCGCGAGGGTCTTGACGCTTGGACCGTGCCCGGAAGCAGGCTTCCAGCCGCCTCCTTCTCACCACCATAGGCGGGAAGTGGGAGTGCCTTGTACACGTCAGCGAACTGCGACATGATGCGCGGCTCAAGCAGTGGGGCGCAAGGGACCGGTGGGGCGTATGGGGAGCTAGCGCCAGCGCCACGCGGCAGTACCGCCGCGGTCACCGCAGCACCCACTGCTGTCCCGCTGAGCCCTCAGCCCCTGTGCCGCTCGGCACGTGCATCACCAGCACCGTCACGTCGTCGTCCTGCTCATGGCCGGCGAGCATATGGTCAAGCAGGTACTGAAGCAACCTGCCGGGGGCGCGGACCAGGTCCTCGGAGGCGCTCCCGGCCACGCGGACAAGCTCGTCGAGGCCCGCGTCGAGGCCGCGCAGGCGGTTCTCCACGAGCCCGTCCGAGTAGAAAACCGCCGTGCTGCCCGGCGGCAGCCGGAAGGCGTGCTGCCGGCGCGGGCTCGCCCAGCCCAGCGGCGTGCCCGCCTCCGCCTGGTCGAGCACGGGCAGCGCGCCCGGGGTGAGCAGCAGGGTGGGCAGGTGGCCAGCGTTTCCCGCCTGGCCCTCGCCTGTCTCAGGATCGATCACAAGGTAGGAAACGGTGGTGACCTGCTCTTCTAGTTCCGTCGCGGCGAACAGCCTGTCCAGGCCCGCGAGCACCGCCGCGGGCCGCGGGTCGGTCAGCGCGAGCGCGCGCAGCGCGTTCCGCACCCGGCCCATGCCCGCGGCAGCCTGCAGCCCCTTGCCCATGACGTCGCCGACAGTGACCGCCAGCCGCCGGTCCGGCAGCCGGAACACGTCGTACCAGTCGCCGCCGATCTCCATGTTCCGCGTCACCGGCAGGTACCTGGCGTCGAGCGCGAGCCCGGAGACCACGGGCAGCTTGTCGGGCAGCAGGCTGCGCTGCAGCGTCTCGGCCGTGGCGTGTTCCCGCTCGTACATGGCGGCGCGCTCGACGGCGAGCGCGCACTGGCCGGCCAGCGCCTCGAGGAACACGCGCTCTTCCTCGGTGATGCGCCGCGGCCTGCTGAACGAGAAGCGCAGCGCGCCGAGCGGCGCGCCCGCCGCGAGCAGCGGCAGGCCTACCCACGACCGCTCGTCACCGGTGTCCTCGATGCGGCGCCCGCCCTCAGCCGCGTCGGTGTCGGACTCGAACTGCCTGCGCAGCTCGTCAGGATCGTGGATGAGCACAGGGCGGCGGGTCGCGATCGCGCGGGTCATCACGCCCGGCGTGTCGAGGGTGAGCCGCTGGCCTCCCGTGTCGGGCCCGGCGGGCCCGAGGCCGTCGGCGTTGACCACCCGCAGCCGCAGCGTCTCCGCGTCGAGCAGGGCGACCGCCGAGCGCAGGGCCCCGATCGCGGTCCGGCCGACCTCGGTGATGACCTCGACCACCTGCTCAACCGTCAGCGCCTCCGCGAGCATCGACGTCGCCTGCTGCAGTCGCGCGGTGCGCAGCGCCGCCGCGGACAACTGCTCGGTCAGCCGGCCTCGCATCTCCTCGGCCTCGCGCTGGCTGGTCACGTCGGTGCAGGCGCCGACCCACTCGGCGATCTTCCCATCCCGCTCGATCGGCACCGCGCGCACGTCGTAGTGCCGGTAAGAACCGCCCCTGGTGCGCATCCGGAACCTGTCGTCGAAGATCCGCCCGGTGCGCAGGCACTCCCGCCAGTCGCGCTCGACGCGCTCCCTGTCCTCGGGGTGGATCGAGTCGAGCCACCCGCTGCCGAGGAAGTCCTCGACGGTCTGGCCCGTGATCCACCGCCATTCCGCGGAGTCCTCGAGCATTTCCCCGTCAGGCGCCGCGACCCAGATGACCTGGGCACCGCCCTGGACAAGAGCGCGGTATCGTTCCTCGCTGCGGCGCAGCGCCTCCTCGGTGGCGAGCCCGAGGCCGCCGGCGACCACGATCAGCCCGGCGCCGCTCAGCACGCTGTCAGGCCCGTGCACGGGGAACCAGTGGAAGGCGCGCGGGCCGGGGACTCCTTCGGCGGCCGCGCCGGCCGCGAACATCTCCGTCGCTGGACGGTCGTCGCCGAACACCTGCTGCAGCGCGGCCTCGGCCCTTGCCGCGTCAACGGCGGGCCATACGGCCGCGATCGGCTGTCCGGCGAACTCGGCCTCATCGCGGCCGTACATCCGGGCGAGCGCGGGGTTGACCCAGACGAAGCGCATATCTGTGCCCAGGAAAGCCACACCGGCGGGGGCGTCGCGCAGCACGGCATCCGGGAGCCAGGACTCGAACTCGTCCAACCCGGCCTCCCGGTGCTTCGGCACGGAGGTGTCAGCGCTCACGTGAGCACCCCGCCTTCCGTGCAGGCGCCTGCCACTGGCGGCTCCTTCCAGCCTTTACCTGCCAGCGCGCGCCACTCGCCCGGCGCCCGGCGGCAGTCCGCCGGCAGCGCGGTTACCACCGCCCGCACAGCGTCCGTTCAGAACAAGCGTGCCACAATCGGCGAACCGATGCTGCCAGCTAAGGGCAGCTAGGACCGTTCAATTGCGCTCCGAGCCAGCCGCGACTGGCGCCAACGGCGACAGACGGCGGATCGCCAGCGACCGTTGGCGCACCATTGGCCGCACCGTTGGCGCCTGTTGACGCTCGCTGGCGCTCGTTGGCGCGACACGAGCCGGGATCACGGCCATCGGCGGCACGATGATGCCACGATAGGTAGATTCTCCTAAAAGGGGTGACTGCGCTTCCGCCGCGAGGCCCATCGCGGGGCCGATAGCGGGGCCGCCGCGAGGTTGCCGCGCCGCCGCGGGGTCGCCGCCACGACGCGCAGCGGGCGCAGCGTAGCGTTCGCATGTCCAGATCTGAGAGGCTATCAGGGTGAGCCCGCCGAGCCGACGCCGCAGCCAGCCAGGCGGCGTCCAGCCGCCGAACGCGCTGTTCCGCGAACTGCTGCACGCGGCGCGCGAGCTGCTCGCGGTGCGCAGCCCGCTCGACGCCGAGCTCATGGTCAGCGAGCTGCTCGGCACCTGGTGGGCGCAGCGGCATCACAGCGCCGGCGGGGCCGGCGTAGAGCAGGTGGTCGGCGAGGGCCTGGTCGAGTACGCGGCGGGCCAGCGGTCGCCGGCCGCGCTCGCGCTGCTGTCCGGCATCGCCTGCCTGGGCACGTCCCGGCAGGCCGTCGCGGCCGAGGAGGCCGCGATCGACATGATGGACGGCGGCGTCAAGGCGCCCGCCTGGGCGGACCACCTCGGCGCGGTCGCGCCCGCGGAATGTTATGTGAACCCTGACGCGTGGGGGGACCAGGACGAGGTCATCTGCGTGTACAGCTACGCGGGCGAGGAGCCGCACGCGCTCGTCTCGGTGGTGGACTACAACGCGGGCGGCATGATCAGGGACGGGTGGGTCACCTCCCGCGTGGACAAGCTGCTCGAGCACTGCAGGCAGGCGTCCGCGGCCAAGACGGACGACGGCTTCCGGCAGGTCGCGCCGAGCCACGCGCGGAAGGTGCTGCAGGCAGCGCTCGAGGCTACTGACGCCGCCGAAGACCCGCCTGTCAGCGACTCTTTCGCGTCCTATCACGCGTTCATCAGGGCGCGGGTCCGCGCGCTGCCGCCGGTCACGGGCCGCGGGCTGCGCGCCAAGCGCCCCTGGTCGAAGGAGCGGCGTGCGCTGCTCGCCGCTGAGTTCCTCGCCTCCGACGAGGCTGAGGACCTGTCGGACAGGCAGGCGGCCAGCCGCTGCACGGACCGGATCATCGACTTCGGCTGCGACCAGGACAGCGGACGGCCGGTGCGGATGAGCCCGATCAAGGTGCAGAACTTCCTGCTCAGCTGGCTGCCGCGCAAGGTCATGCTGTCGGCGGCCGACCAGGACGCGATGCCGCACACGCTCGCGGCGTGGGTCCGCTGGTCGGGGCGCCAGGTCGGGCAGTCCAGCACCGCGATCGGCCAGGTGCTTGACACGGTGTTCGACTCGATGAGCACGTTCTCGCGGATCTACCGGGACCCGTCGGAGTTCGGCCTGGACGAGAAGCTGGTCGCCAGGCTGCTGCCAGACTCCGATCTCGAGGCGCTGCCGCGGCGTGCGTTCGCCTTCCCGCTGCTCGAGGGCAAGTACGGCGGCGTCGACCTGTCCCGGCTTGACCCGGCCAACCCCGAGGACAGACGGCTGCTGCTGGCCGCCGACCACGACACGCGGACCGGCAGCCCGAGCTCGGCGGGCGTGGGCCGGCACATCGAGCGGCACCTGGCCATCGCCGACCGGTTGTGGCGGGGGTCGCCGCCGGTGCTCTGGGACGCCGCGCAGCGGCTCCTTGACTCAGGCGAGGACCGGCACCTGGTGCTGCACGCGCTGATGGACCTGCAGGAGGCCGCGGGTGACGATGAGGCCGTGTTCGAGGCCGCGCTCCGCGAGCTCGCGACCGGTCTCGGCGGCGGCGACCTAGGCGGACTCTGCT
>Ga0335073_10001124_pt1 | contig 35541 bp, 29 predicted proteins | sample Lox_Sample_22_FD_207093 | JGI IMG/M metagenome (GOLD analysis project Ga0335073, IMG submission 207093) | Soil microbial communities from Loxahatchee National Wildlife Refuge, Florida, United States - Lox_Sample_2.2 | ecosystem: Environmental > Terrestrial > Soil > Wetlands | place: USA... | reverse complement strand
GCAAGAAACGCAGGATTGTCGAGTTCCCATCCCGCAAAAGCATTCAGCCGCGGACCGAAAGACGACTTCGCAATCGCCACGCTCAATTCTTGCGCCGATTGCTGCGCTTCGATCCGTTTGAGATCGGAGCGGGTCGTGAGAGCCGTTTGCTCCAGTTCGAGCAGAGGAGCCGCGACCAGATTCTTTTCCGCCAGCGAGTCTACGGGTCGGTACCGAGAGTCAGCCGGTACGCCCACCGCGGTGTTCAGCTGGGCTCGGGCCATCTCCAGATTGTTCCGCGCGCGGATAAGTTCCTGCTCTCGGCTGGCCAAGCGCACCTTGGCGCTCAGCAGGTCGGACTCCACGACCAACCCGGCATCGAAGCGCACCTGACTACGATCCATGATGGACTTCGCTGTTTTCTCGGCCTGCTCGGCGACATCTAACTGCTTTGAAGCGAGCAGCACGCCGTAGTAAGACTGGACGACTCGGAAAAGGATCTCCTGATCGGTGCGCTCCAGTTGGTGACTTGCGGCAACACTCATTGCCTTGGCGCGATTGATTCCGTGCCAGGAAGCAAAGGAATCAAACAGGTTCCAGGTTCCGCCGAAACGGGTTGTGAAATTGCCGTAAGGCAGCGGTGTGTTCAGCATATTCAGCGCAAAGTCGTTCGTCGTGAACCGCTGCTGTCGCAGCTTGCTACCGAAGATGTAAACAGGATCGTCACCTCGGGTGGCGACTTCAGAGAATGTCACGCGCGGCATCAGGAACGATTGCGCTTCTCGCACTCCGGCCGCCGATACTTTCTTGTCGGCCAGCGCCGCTTTGCGAAGCGGGTTCTTTTCCAGTGCGATGCTCGAGGCCTGTTGCAGTGAAAGAGGGGACGGCTCGGTCGACGTTTGGGAGAATGACCTCTCAGTTGTGCACGGCAACATCACAATCAGAATCGATAGAACCGCACGTCGAGCATGAACGCTCATGTTGCGACGACCCATTCGTGTGGAATCTTGATTTTGTCTCTCCATCGTCTTCATTGGGTGAGTTCTCAAGCCGTAATGTCGAGCGCTCAGGCGGTTACCAAGAGAACCGGATCAGGACTTCTCATGCACCGGTTTCCGCGGGTTCTGCCCGATTCATCCATTCCGTCTTCTCAGTCACAACCTCAAACGTCGTGCGGAAGGCAGCTGTCTTCTGCACCATGGCCCCAACGGAGCAATACTTCTCCTCCGATAGGTGAATTGCCTGTTCGATAGCCGATGTGTCAATGTCAAATCCACGAACGACGTGGTGAATGCGGACGTTGGTAAAGATTTGCGGCGGGCGCTCAGCCTGGTCCGCTTCCACGCGTACCTCATACCCGGTGACTTTCTGGTGATACTTCTGGCGAAGTATCGTTATGACGTCGAAAGCCGTGCATCCGGCAAGTCCGGCCGCGACCAGTTCGATGGGCTTCGGGCCCGTCCCCCCGGCGCTGTCGTCGAGCAAGAAAAAATGCTCGCTGCCGGTGTGCGCAACGAATTGTCTCTGTTGGCTTAGCGCCTGCGTAAGTTCCACTCTCGCGGAAATCATGGTGCGCTTCCTCTCTGCCTTCTCTATCGGCGTGCCATAGCAATAAATGCAATCGGCGGGATTCTGTTACAGGAGGAAAAGGCAGAAAACGAAGTTAGTGCAGAGACTGTCTAAAGTCCTTTGATGCAGTTACTTCCCGCTCGTCGCAAGCGCCCGACTGTAGGTTGCCAGGAGTTGTTTTCTCAGGACCGCTGTTTTTTGTCGGTCCGGGCACTCAGCGGGAGAGTTTTGGCAGGTTTGGATTGTTGCCCTTAAGCTGTCGAGAAACTTCTTACACGGTTCGCATCCCTCGAGGTGGGCTTCGATTTCGTCACAAGAAAAGTCGTCGAGCTCCCCATCGAGGTAATCGGAAAGCCCGGCGAACATTTTTCGGCAATTTCCACTACGGTGAAGAGTATCGGAGGAGCGTTGGGAACTACCTGGATGCTCCTTCTGCTGCAATTCCTTCCGTACGAACAGACGAGCCCGATGAAGGCGGATGCGGATGGTTCCGGGACGCAGGCCGGTGACCTCACCGGCTTCTTCGTCGGTAAAGCCTTCCATGTCACGCAGGACAAGCACGATCCGATAGTGGGGAGGCAGCGCGCGAATTGCCTCTCTTAACCGCTGAGCCTGTTCCCCGCGAATCGTCGAGCTTTCGGGATTCGGGATCGATGAACTGTCGAGTTGTTCCAACTCCTCGCGGTCCGGCATTAGTTCCTCGAGCGACAGTTCATGCTTCGGCGCAAACTTGCTCTTACGGCGGGTCATCAGACAGTGATTCTTGGCGACCGTGTACAACCATTTCGCCAAGGCTCGGGAGTTGTCGAACTTTGGCAGGTACGGAATCGCCTTCACCAGCACTTCCTGCATCGTGTCTTCCGCATCCTCCCGATGGCCGCAGAGCCGCATTCCGAACGCGAACACCGCCTGCTGCAAGAGCGCGATTGCTCCCTCGAGGGCGTTCTCATCGCCGCCCTTTAACAACCCTAGAGCTTGCTCGATGTCGGGTCGCATTCCCTTCACTCCCTGGAATTGCTTCGTCGCCACGATGTGTATATTCATATATAATTATATAGTAGATGTAATCTCCACATTCGAGAAGGGCAGATGCGGATGCACGAAAAGATCATCGACTTGGTGGCTCGGCGGTTTCAGGTGTTGGGCGACCGTTGCCGCCTTCGCATCCTACAGGCGCTGGAAAACTGCCCAATGACGGTCAACCAGATCGCAGATCGCCTGGAAGCAAGTCAGCCCAACATTTCGAGGCACCTGCAGATTCTGTTTGACACTGGTCTTGTCGGGCGCGAGCGGTCGGGAAATCACACCTTCTACAGCATCGCTGATCCCTTTGTCTTCAAGCTTTGCGAGCTGGTATGCCACAGCACAGCGCGTCGCGGCGAGGTCCTGCAAAAATATGCTCTGGTCGGACGGAAAACGCGCGGTGGGCAAAGAATAAAGAACGGTTTGCCGCAAGGAGCGAACTGAATGCCAGATTGGGCATGGATAATCGTTCTTGTCGTCGCTTATGTCGTTCTAACTCAATGGTTGCTTCCGAAGCTTGGTGTGCCTACCTGAAGGGGCAACTCGTGTTCCGTCGAGTCTCGACGGAAGGATGCACCAACCTCCAAAACGAGAAATTGAACGCCGATGGACGGCATCAACTTGCCAAAGCCTTCTTTCCAGAAAGATTCGTCTCAGTCAGAAAAGACTGTTCGTTGAACCGTCCAATACGGTGATGAGTGAGATGTGCCTTGGCGGTTGGTGGCGGAGCTCAGTGACGTTGGCGTCCCAAACCAACTTCGTTTGAACTCTGCTGTTCGGCTTCTCGGGTTCCTAATAGGTTTCTCGGGTCAATGAGTGTAATCGCGATTTTGCAACAAGCAACAGACTTGCTACGTCCGAGTCGGAGGGAACGCGGGTTGCTAGTAATGCGTGAAGGCGACTTGCACGAAAATCTCTGTTTCCATCGGTTCTCCGCCACAGCTTCCGGGCATAAAGCGCCACTGGCGTACAGTTGCTAAGGCTGTTTCGTCGAACGGCTGTCTCGGTTCGGAGGTGACCCTTAAGTTGTGAGTTCTTCCATCCGTGCCGATAACGGTGCTGACCAAAACCAGAACTGTTCCGGTGAAGGATCGAGTGGGGGGTGGCAGGTTAGGTGCGGAAAGCACTTTTGGTGGTTCAATGGAATCGAGACAATTTAGCGATTCCTTTGCTCCGTTTGGCGGTGCAAAGAGCGACGAATCTTGGGTGGCGGGCGCAGCGATCAACTCTACTGTTCTTGCTTGTAAGAACGGGCGCTTATCCTCGTCACACTGGTAGGATGTTGCGAACATCCGGTCACCGTACTTTTCGTAATCGGAGTAGGAACAAGCCCTTTCTCCGATTCGAGTGCTTAATAGCCACGGTCGAAATTCGGCAACGATTGCGCCATTAGCTTTAGCGAAGCACAGCGCGGAAAAGCCGAGGTCGCTTTTTTGCTCTATGCAACGCGCGCTGACTCCGTTGATCTCGCGGTCCTTTGCCGACTTCCACTTGCCGGGAAAGCTGCCAAATTCGAAAAGGTGAGGAATTTCTCCAATGTGTTCCGGGATAACCGTGGAACTATCAAGAAGCCATCGTTTTCGGCCCATGCCGACTTCAATCCGACGAAAGGCTCCTATCTCTGTTTCCCTTCGCCATTGCGCTTTCGAAATCCACACTTCTTTGTAAACGCCCTCCGTTGCAATGCCACTTCGCTGAATGACTCTGAAGCTCATCCGAAGCTGAAATGGTGGCGCACCTTCTGTGCGAATGTCAGAAAGATGCCTCGCCTGCTCGATCAGGGACGATGCTGGAGCATTATTCTTGCTGCCGAGAGCAGTGGCGCAGAGAAGAAGAAGGACTGGTCTCAGAAGTGAAGTACGGGCAGTAGTCATGACGGTTCTAATTTTAAAGCCGAGTCAGAAGCTTAGCACGCACGGTTGACGAAACCAGGCCATTACACTCATTGAACCCCCGTCCCGACGATCAGGCGGGCTGTGGACACCTTCCAAACGGCTCATAACTTGCAGGGCACCGACGCCGTTCCGCTCGACAGCCCCCCGCCCTACCATGCTTTCCTTAGACCAGACCAAAGGTTTCGGGTCCACCGCCATCGGTGAACCCGCCGGAGCCAGTCACCGACAAAACCAAGTCGGAAATAAGTGTCGCAAATGTCCTCTAGAAAGTGGTTCGCTAAGCCATTGATTCCGCTAACTCAGCTTTCCCTGTTTTGCATGTCTCACATGTTATAACTTATGAGACATGTCAAGAACTCTATTTCCAACTGTTCGTGTCGCTTGCGAACCGCTCTGCCGAGCTTCTGAAGAACACATGCTAAGTTCGCGGTGGAGGCAATCATTCATGAAACCGAAACGAGTCGCGCTATACGTCAGAGTATCCACAGGCGAGCAGAACGCAGACCTACAGGTGAATGAACTCACCGAGTATGCCGCTTTCCGTAAGTGGGAAATAGTCGAAATCTACGGCGACAAAATGAGCGGTGCCAAGGATCGACGTCCTGCGCTGGATCGGCTCATGGCTGATGCCAAGCGCGGGAAGTTTGACGCAGTTGCCGTCTGGCGGTTTGACCGGTTCGCACGCTCCACATCGCACTTGCTCAGAGCATTGGAGGAGTTCGCAGCGTTGGGTGTTGATTTTGTCAGCCTAAAGGAAAGCATCGACACCAGCACACCGACGGGGAAAATGATTTTCACAGTTCTCGCAGCGGTCGCAGAACTGGAACGCTCCACGATCCGAGAGCGGGTCATAGCTGGTCAACGCGCAGCCAAGAGACGCGGCGTGCGATTCGGTAGGCCAACTGTTGAAGTCGATACGGACCGCGCTCTGAAGCTCCGCAAAGAGGGTCTAAGCTGGCGTGACATCGCGGCTGAGATCGGGGTGCCGAAAGATACGCTAATCAGGCATTGCGACGCACAATGACCCACGTCACAACAAAAGGTCAGCAACCCTAAATTGGATGGCGGTTCGCGTAGTCTTGCAGATCAGCTTCATAGCTCACCGATACGAGTTCTTTCTCCGTAATGAAATCCCATTTCCACTCACGATACGTGAGAGTGCTCAGGAAGGAGACCGGAAGCTGGTAGACGCTATTCGGGTTCTCGATGAGAGCGATCTGATACCTAAAACGGTAAGCGGTCGTCCAAGTGCGTCGAACAAGCCAAGTGCAGGCAAGTTCCGGCGTTGCCCGCATCAGATCACGAACCATCGACAGTGTTGCAGAGTCTATGTTTCGAGCATCTTGAGCGAGCGCAGAAACGTCCAAAATCACTATGCGGGGTCCTGCTATGCCGTGTAATTGAGAAGTCTCTTTCTTGAACTTCTTACGGAGTCGATCGGCCTGATCTCCGCCTTGGGGAGGCATCTTCACAAAGACACGAAGCCGCTCCACAGCGGTCGGATCGAACAAAGCCTCAAAGCGCGTCCCGTCCTCAGGTTTGCGGTTCATCGTGATCCTCACGAAGCAAGTCCAATCATGCTCTCGTTGATCCACGACCCGTTTGTACGGATCATGAGTCATGGGGTTGTCCTCCGTTGCTTCAGTGATGCGCTCTACATCGACCTTAGCAAAATCGGTCTCGATGGACACGGTTGCGAGAGCATTTGTGATGATCTCCTTCTTCAAACGGCGGCAGGCTTCCAATACCGCGAGGCGAATGGCCTGCTCTGCGTCACCCGTTGGTAGAACTGATAGACGGATTTTCACGGCAAAAGGTTCGATCTTGCCAAGAACACTCTTAACGACATCGTCTGCGATGTTGGGGATGCGCCACTGTAGGGTCGAAAAAATATCATTCGGAAAACCACTCACTTCCACCGTGAACGGCAATCCTCCAATCCGCGCTACAAAATCAGCTTCACCTTTCGGAACGCAGGGCCGCAGCTCGACGTCAGCGCCAGCCTTCGCCCAACGATAGGCGAATGCTAACTCAAGCAGCGTCGGATCGTACTTGTTCTCGGCCTGAAGGTCTTTGACGATGTTCCTGAGTGCGGTATCGCGGAGGAAGTGTCTCAAATACGTCGCTAGTTCGCAGACCTCTATGAGTGATGTATCAGTTGTTGACCATAGGAGGCGAAAGAGCGGGGTGATGTCACTTACTGTGGTATGGGGCAGATTGATGCGTGTTTGCTGGCTCTCTAGCCATGCAGTCCCCGTAGCTGCGCACACTTCATCGAAGCTCGCCAATCGCGCCAAGAAGTCTAGCAAAGGTGCTGGCCAGCGCAAGGGCCGGGACCGAAGTGTCTGGGGCTCTCACTTCGTTTCCTTCTTACGGTTCATGAGACGTGATACGGCTTGCTTCAGCTCTGCCTCTTCCTTGAGGGCCTGGGAAATTCGCTCTGCTAATTCCGTCAGAACGAGTCTTATCTCCTGTGCAATCTCTAGGCAGTCTTCGTCTTTCTGGCCGTGCAATCCCCCACTCAATGCGGTGTGAAGTAGAGTTAACGGATTGTGGCCGTTAATCATCAAGGCGGCGGGGATTCCGATCTTGATCTGATCGATCGCTTTGCTAAATTGTGTTTCCTTTTCCGCCTGCACAAGTTCTGCGATCACTTCAGGTGATGCGCCGAGTTTGGCTGACGCCTTCGTGATTTCGCTGATAATGCGTCCCTTCTGATTTTCGACGACTCGGCGGTAGTACGCGAATGCACCAATGCCGAAGCCGAGGTTCTCGGCCTGTCTTCCTCGTAAGAACATGTCACGATCGGGCCCTATCAGGGTGATGACTCTCGAAGGGGTCGGAGGCCCGAAGACTGGTACCTCTCCGTACTTCATTGCACCCCCCGCACCGGAAGTGCCGAGGCGGCGCACAATAAGCGCGTAGGTCTTGACCGTCCTACGGCAGTTTCTGCAAACGTAGGAGAGAAAGCAATTCTGCCAGCTCTCGTCACCTAGATGTTTTTCTCCCCCAGTGTTGTAGAAGAATCTGATTCCTTTGCATGATTCCTGGTCGCAATGCAGCTGGATGTCCGGCTGCGCAAGGACAAAACGACCTGTGCTAGGCCCGATTATTTTCTGATCGGCTAAGTCCGAAATGGCTTCTGAAGTGTAGGGCGGAGTGGATTCCAAGAACTCAGCGAACGGCTTGACGTTCTTCGCTTCCTGATCAGGTTGCGCCATCTTCAACGCCAGAGAAGAGATTCCGAGGTTACCGTAGCGTTACCAGAAAGGCCCACCGCTCTAAAACTGGCGTCCCCGACGGGATTTGAACCCGTGTTACCGCCGTGAAAGGGCGATGTCCTAGGCCGGGCTAGACGACGGGGACGATGATTTGGCGGGATCCTGTACCGGATTTTTCATACTAACAGCACCGATAAAGAGTGTCAAAGAACGCAGCGGCCTGTTCAAACGCAGCGTTCCCCGCCTCTAGGGCGACTGGCTGCTGTGTGTCGAGCAAGATGCCGCGTCATCCTGACGCGTCCGGGCAATCCAAACGTCGATTTCCTCCGTGCGCCCATCTCTGCCCCCGCTGCCTTTCCGCATTACAATAAAAACGTAGCCTTACGAATCTTCTTATTATGGCCGATCCTGTTTATCTCAGCTTGTGGTTTCCCGACTTCTCCGGGCCGGCGATGCTGCCCCATGCCCTATCCGTTCTCCAGCAGTTCCCTTTTTCCGACCAGCGTCCAGGTGTGACCTATGCGGCTGTGCAACCGGTCTCCTGGAATGAGGCCAGTGTGCTCGAACGCCGATTCTCCCCTGGCATCGGCCCAGAGCGAGCAATAATCGTTGTCGCCGATCTCATTCACGACGATTATGCCTACACTTTCGACGCATTTTGGGATCTTTGGACTCCCGATGAGAATTGCCACCTGTGGTCGCTCATTCCAAGCCCGGTGAAGTTTGTCGTGCGAGGCGAAGAATTCGACGAAGGGGCGTCCCAGGAAACCGGTCATATCGAGATTGATTTCGGCCTGGACTCACTTTTTGTTCAGGAAAATGTCGAGCTCACCGAGGAAACTCAAGCCAGGATTCGCGACAACGTGGCGAAGTTGGTCGAGTTCACTCGAAAAGCCGAATTGAATACGCGGGCCACGTCACGCCGCTTGTGGTCGGAATCAGAGGAGAGTCTCCCGCGGAAACTGATCGCGCGGTTGCAGAAGGTACAGTAAACCGAGGGCACAAGCGGTGCACAAAGTTCCCGCCTTCCCTGTGAACCACTGTGCCCGCTAGTGATTACGCTCTATTTGGTTCTTCCGCCCTCTACTTTCAGTTTTTCCGCCGCCGCAGCCTGCGCCGCCGCCAGCCTGGCAGTCAGCACACGGAAAGGCGAGCAGGAAACGTAGTTGAGTCCCGTTCGATAGCAGAACTCCACCGACGACGGCTCGCCCCCATGTTCACCACAGATTCCCACCTTCAGATTCGCGCGCGTCTTGCGCCCACGCTCCGTGGCCATCTTCACAAGTTGTCCCACGCCCTCCTGATCGAGGGCGGCAAACGGATCCTGTTTCAAAATACCCTCGGCAAGATAGGTCGGCAGAACTTTGTTGACGTCATCGCGCGAGAACCCGAATGTGGTCTGCGTCAGATCGTTGGTACCGAACGAGAAGAACTCTGCTTCCTTCGCGATCTCATTCGCAACCAGCGCCGCACGCGGCAATTCAATCATGGTTCCGACCATGTAATCGATTTTCATTCCCTTTTCTTTGAACACTTCCTCCGCGACGCGGCGTACGATCGCTCCCTGGTTCGCCATTTCTTTCAGTGTGGCGACCAGCGGGATCATGACTTCGGGAAGCACCTTGATCCCCTTCCTCGTACAGTCGACCGCGGCCTCGAAAATCGCGCGGGCCTGCATCTCGGTGATCTCGGGATACGTAATGCCCAACCTGCATCCGCGATGTCCGAGCATGGGGTTGAACTCGTGCAACTGTTCCACTCGGGCTAGCAGAGGCGGCAACGCCTTTTTCAGATCACCGACTCCCCTCACTCCGTAGTCCTTATATTTCGTGACGAGCTCTTTCTTCTGCTTCGCGCTGTACCGCGAGAGCAACGCGATGTCGACCATTAACTCTTCGCGACGTGGCAGAAACTCGTGCAGCGGCGGATCCAGCGTGCGGATCGTGACCGGCAGTCCGTCCATCGCCTTGAAGACTCCGGCAAAGTCCTCGCGTTGCAGCGGCAGAAGCTTCTTTAATGCCGCACGGCGATCTTTCTCATTGTCCGCGAGAATCATGGCGCGCATGTGACCGATTTTCTTGTCGCCGAAAAACATGTGTTCGGTCCGACAAAGCCCAATACCCTCCGCTCCAAACGCACGCGCCTGAATCGCATCACGCGGGATATCCGCGTTCGCGCGAACTTTCATGCTGCGGTGCGGATCAGCCCACTCCATGAATTTCTGCAGTTCAGGATCGTCGGAGCTGGCAGGCATGGTCCCCAGCTTGCCTTTGATCACGCGACCGGTCGTCCCGTCGAGCGAAAGCCAATCGCCTTCTTTGAAAGTCTGACCTTTGACTTTCATCTCGCGACCCTTCTCGTTGATGTCGATGTCTCCTGCGCCGGCGACACAGCATTTACCCATGCCGCGCGTGACGACCGCAGCGTGGCTGGTCATGCCGCCACGAGAAGTGAGAATGCCCTTCGCCACCTCCATTCCATGAATGTCTTCCGGCGTCGTTTCGGCGCGAACCAGGATGATCGATGCTTTCCCATTCTTGTGTATAGCTTCCACTGCAGCATCGGCTGTGAAAACGATCTGCCCGACGGCAGCTCCCGGCGAGGCCGGAAGGCCGGTTGCCAGAATCAGATCCTTCATCTTCTTCTCATCAAATTCCAAACGGGGCACGAGGAAGTCATAGAGCTGGTTTGGCTCGACGCGGAAAATCGCCTCTTCCTTCGTGATCAGCCCTTCCTCCACCATCTGGATCGCAACTCGCACCGCTGCCAGACCGGTTCGCTTGCCGTTGCGAGTCTGCAGCATGTACAACTTGCCGTCCTGAATCGTGAACTCGAAGTCCTGCATGTCTTTGTAATGTTTTTCCAGGCGCGTGGTAATCTCCCGGAGCTGGTCGTAAACATTGGGCATGATCTTCTTGAGTTCAAGGATGGGAACCGGAGTGCGGACACCGGAAACCACGTCCTCGCCCTGTGCGTTCATCAGGAATTCGCCATAGAACTCGTTGTTACCGGTCGCAGGGTTCCGCGTAAAACCGACGCCCGTACCGCTCGTGTCGCCAAGATTCCCATACACCATGGCTTGCACGTTCACCGCCGTGCCCAGCATGTCGTCGATGTTGTTGATGCGGCGATAGGTCTTTGCGCGATCATTCTGCCAGGAACGGAATACCGCATCGCGCGCCATCACGAGCTGCTCGCGCGGATCTTGCGGAAAGTCTCTCTTGGCGTGTTTCTTCACGACTTTCTTGTACTCCACGATCACTTCCTGCAGAGCCTTGGCGTCGAGCTCCGTGTCCATCTTCGCCTTCTTCTGCTTCTTCTTGGCGTCGAATACTTCGTCGAACGCGGACTTCTCGATGTCGAGCACGACGTTGCCGAACATCTGGATCAAGCGGCGATAGGAGTCGGCCGCAAACCGCGGATTGTTACTGCGCTTCGCCAGCGCCTCCACGCTCTTGTCGTTCAGGCCGAGGTTGAGGATCGTGTCCATCATGCCTGGCATGGAAAACTTCGCGCCCGATCGCACGCTCACCAGCAACGGATTCTCCCCAATCCCTAGCTTCTGTCCCTGCAGCGCTTCCAGCTTGCCCAGCGCTTCGTCCATCTGACGGTCAACGTCAGGCGACAGTCCACCACGCATATACTCGCGGCAGGCCTCGGTCTGAATCGTGAATCCCGGAGGCACGGGCAGGCTGGCATTCGTCATCTCGGCCAGGCCCGCGCCTTTGCCGCCGAGCACGTCTTTCATCTTGCCGTTGCCGTCCGCCCTGCCGCCGCCGAAAAAGTAAACGTACTTGGTTGTGGACTGCTTGTTCGTCATCTTCGTTGCCTGCGCTTCAGCTTCGGGGAGAGTAATCGTCGCCATATGAGTCCTTTTCTGGAAGATTTACTGTTTGCTGCACACGCTCGAGTCCATTCGGGACCAGCTGCCATCCTTCAGCGTAAGATAACTCACCTTGAAGTGACGGTCATCGAGCCGTTCAAAACTGAACCTCTGATTTTGGGTCGATCCGCTTCCAACCGCGCCTCCCTCCCAGCGGAACTGAGAGGATTCCCATCCATCCGACCGAAATAGCCGCACGCCACCGGCGGAATCCTGGATGGTCATCACAAATTTCTTTTCCGCCGAGTCCCACCCCCATTCCGCCAGTGCGTGATAGGCGAACGGGGGTTTATCGTCGTGTCGAAACGTGATCCAGTTCCCGCCTAGATCAGGAGCGAAATGTTGGTGCGCCTCAATCGCTTTGCCCGAGGAATCAAACTTCCCGGCGCACTCCCAATCGCCCATAAAAAAAGCCAGCGAAGAAATCGGGGCCTTGAGGTCGGTGGTCGCCGCAAGGGAACCTACCGAGCTAGTCACGAGGAAAAACATCGCAATGACGCCAAGGGCGGCGACGCCGACTGCGAATTGGAGCGTCTTTCTCATATCGTGCGCGAGCTCTCTTTTCCCTCCGTCACTATTTCGGAAAAATCGGCGATCGTGGAGAATTCTTTCAGCAACGTTCCGAGCAAGGCCAGCCGGTTCGCCCGCACGCGTTCGTCTTCCACCAGGACCATCACTTTGTCGAAGAACTGGTCGACCGGCTCTCGCGCCTTCGATAGCAACATCAGCGCCTCGCCATACTCCTTTTTTCGTCGATGTGCTTCAACCCGGGGGCCGTAGCTCTCCACGTACGCGGCGAGATTCTTCTCTTCCGCCGCCGAATCGGCGAACGGCTCAAATCTCGCCGCAGGCTCAATCCGTTTCTCCTGCGCCTGCCGCAGAATATTCCGCATCCGCTTGCAGGCCGCACCAATGGCCTGGAACTCGGGCATGTGCAGGACCTGCTTGACGGCCTCCGACCGTGCGAGCGCGTCGACGACATCGTCCGCGTCGGCTCCCAACACCGCCTTCACCACATCGTAGGCGTATCCCCGCACGTCCCTCAGATAAAATTCCAGCCGCTCGCGGAAGAACGCACGCACCGACTCCGCGAACTGCGATTCGGGCACAAATTTCTTTTCCGTCGCAGAGCCTTGATAACCTGCCCGCGCATCGCGGATCATTTCGCCCAGCCGGAGGGGCAACTTCTTCTCCGAGATCATCTTTACGATGGCGTTCGCTTGTCGCCGCAGCGCGAACGGGTCCTTTGACCCGCTGGGAACGAGTCCGAGAGCGAACATCCCCGCAATTGTGTCGGCTTTGTCGCCGACGGAGACCACCGCACCTTCCATCGATCGCGGCACCTCATCCTCCGTGGACTCGGGCTTGTAGTGATCGTAGATCGCATCGGCAATTGACAGCCGGGTGGCCTCGGGCAGGCTCTCATCCAACCGCTGCGTGCGCGCGTACAGCCCGCCGACAATTCCCTGCAGTTCGGTGAACTCCTTTACCAATTCTGTGGTCAGATCCGTCTTCGACAGACAGGCTGCCTTGTGAATCACTCCCGGCCGCACCGTCACTCCATTCTGCTTGAGAATCTCGCTGAGCCAGCTGCAGAGTCGTTGTACTCGCTGCGTCTTTTCGTAGTAACTGCCCAAATCTTTCTGAAAAGTGACATTACGCAGTAACTCCAGGCGCTCCAGCAGCGACTTTTTCTGATCGGCCTCCCAGAAAAACCGCGCATCGTTGAAGCGGGCCCGCAGCACGCGCTCATTGCCGTGCCGGATCAGTCCTTGAGGATCGCTGTCGGTATTCAACACCGCCAGGAAGTACGGAAGAAGCTTGCCGTCCCCATTTTCCACCGCAAAATACTTCTGGTGGTCGCGCATAACCGTGACCAGGATCTCTTCGGGCAGCGCCAAAAACTGAGGATCAAATCCGCCCAGAACGACGGATGGAAATTCGGTAAGATTCACGACTGCATCCAGCAAAGCTTTGTCTTCCCGCCACCGCGCACCAGAAACTGTGCGAGTCGCAGCGTCCAGAGCCTTGCGAATCTGATGCTCGCGCTCCGCCCGTCCAAGAACTTTGGCAGCGCGCAGAGAGTCAACGTAGCTGGATCCGGCTCGCGGGATCGTAACCTCGCCAGGGGATAAGATTCGGTGTCCCCGCGAATTGTTTCCCGCCCGAATGCCGTCAACTTCTAACGGAATCGTCTCTCCGTCGAGCATCGCGACCAGCCATCGCACGGGCCGCACGAAGCGCTCGCTCGGCTTCCGCCAGTACATATTCTTGGGCCAGTAGATGCCGGCGATCTCTTTGGGAAGGCCCTCGACAAGGATATCGACTGTGCTGCGGCCTTTTTTCGTAACCTTGGCCGTAATGTATTCGCCTTTGGGAGTCGAAACTCTGTCGAGTCGCCCGACGTCAACGCCCGCCTTCTTGGCAAACGCTTGGGCGGCAGCAGTTGGCTGTCCGTCCCTATATGCGACGTTGACTGAGGGACCTGTGACTTGTTCGATGACGTCCGCCTGCGCTGCGGCAATTCCAGTCGCGATAATCGCAAGGCGCCGCGGCGTGTCAAATTTCGCAACCTCGCCCCTATTTCCACCCTCGCCGCCAGACAGCCGCTCGCGAACGAGCAATCCGGCAACACGCTCGCGCAATTCGGCTGATGCCGCGTCAATCATCCGCGCCGGAATTTCTTCGCACCCGATTTCTAGCAGGAAGTCTGGCATGCTTTCAAACCATCAAGTTTCTCAGATCAGAGCCTGGCCGCACGTGACGGTCATCACAATTCGTCTGCCCAGGCCCAAAGCGGGACGGCGTTTCGCTAGCCCACGGGCGACAACGTTCCCTTTTTCCCTTTGCGCTTCGGCTCGTGGGCGGGCGCCGGCTCGCCGGACTCTTCTGGACCTGCAGGCTCATTCTTCGATTGATCTACCCAGGCCTTTGCGATGCCCACGGCCAGCGCCCGCACTCGGGCAATCACGCCTACGCGCTCGGTCACCGAAATCGCTCCGCGCGCATCCAGAATGTTAAACAGGTGCGAGCACTTCAAACAGAGATCGTAGGCGCCCAGCAGCGGGAATCGCGCCTTTTCCCGGACGATTCCATCCCCTGTGCTCTTGTCTTTCGACAGCTCGGCGTACTTCTCGATCAGCGATTTACACTCAGCCTCGCACAGTTCGAAGTGCTTCCACGCATTCTCGACGTCAGCCATTTCGAAGTTGTAAACCGAAAACTGCAACTCGTCGGCAAGCCGCACGTCGCCGTACTTCACCACGGCGCCAGTGCCCGGATCGCGCGCCCATACAATGTCGTAAATTGAATCGACATCCTGCAAGAACGCCGCGATGCGTTCCAGCCCGTACGTGAGCTCGGCGGAGACCGGACACAAGTCGATCCCGCCGCATTGCTGGAAATAAGTGAACTGGGTGATCTCGAGGCCATCGAGCATGACCTGCCAGCCGACGCCCCATGCGCTCAGCGTAGGTGCTTCCCAGTTGTCCTCTTCGAACTTGATGTCATGCTGCCGCAGGTCAATGCCCATCGCGCCCAAAGACTCGAGGTATAACTCCTGTACGTTCTCCGGCGGAGGCTTCAGGATGACCTGCAACTGCATGTGCTTGAACAGCCGGTTGGGATTCTCGCCATAGCGCCCGTCCGCGGGACGGCGCGAGGGCTGCACGTACGCGACCCGATAAGGTTTTGGTCCGAGAACGCGCAGGAAGGTTTCTGGCGCCATGGTTCCCGCGCCCACCTCAACATCGTATGGCTGTTGCAACACGCATCCGCGTTCTGCCCAAAAGGTCTGTAGGCGCAGGATGAGTTCCTGAAACGTGAGCGAGTTGGAGAAGGCTGGAGTCACAGATTCTTCAGGCGTTTTTACGGTTAATCGATGATTGTAATGGAAGGAGCGGCTGGCCGTCAGCTAGCCTTCTGCTTTCGGGCGTGAATGATCTCGTCTACTTTCAGTGCTCCGCCGGCTTCGCCGCCATACAGGGTCTGCGTGAACGAATCGGGTGTAATTTCCCCGAAGACTTCCCTGAAGGTGAACTTCCTGCCGTTCGCTTCGTAGTCTTCCTGCAATACCAGATTTGAGCCCTCCCAGTGCGCCGCGTGCTTGAAATCGATGCACCCACCCGGATTCGTGCTATCGCACCAGATGGTGTGGTATCCGTGGAGCGCATCCTCCCACCACAACATCCCAACTCCGGTCACGACTTGGTTTCCCTGCTTGGATTGGAATTCTTCGACAGCGGAAAAGCCGCCCGGCCCAGGGCGCCAAATAATCGTGCCTGCACCCGTCTTGCCTTTTGGCGAAGATGCATCCGGCGCGAGCTCGTCCGTAATTGACCAGCGGCCTCCTAGAGCGCGTAAAAGCTTTTCGATCTGCGGATCGGGTTTCGAGTCCCCTTGGGCCTTCGTCTGGCCGGACGGAGTGCCTGTCAAACCAAAGCACACGAACCCACAAATCAAAAGTACTCTAACAAGCATGGTGCCTCCTGCATCAGCACTAGAAATTGGTCTTCTCCAGCATCGCCGCCGTAACTAATTTCTTCTCGAGATGCCGCTGCAGAATCTGGATCAGGAACTTGCGCAGGTCCGCGCACTGTGCCTTGGGCCAAGGCACGCCTGCAAAGCTTTCCACCGGCGCCCGGAACATCTGCGCAGCTAGCGCCCGCGATTCGCCGGAGATTTCTGATGAAGCCAAGCGCTTGTCGTCGGGGCACATCAGGCCATCGGCGAGAGCATGAAACCAGGCGCGGCTTCCGTTCAAGGCGCGGCCGCAAGCGACGCACTCCGTCAGCTCGGGAAGAAATCCCACGAGGCGAGTGAGCCAGAGCTCGAAGTAGGTGATGGGCATCCAGATCTCCGGACCGTTCAACACGTGCAGCACGGAAAGAGTGAGACGAAAGACGGCATCGTTTGATTCACGGTCGGGCAACAGTTCGTCAAGCAACTCTGCGATGTGCCCGAGAGCCACGGCCCGCGCATAGCTGATCTCCGAAGCCAGCGGAGATTCCAGCACTTCACAGGCATCGAGGCGGGCCAACTCCTGCGGCTCTCGGGCGTCATAGAAAGCGCGGACATAGGTGAGCGGCTCGAGCGCGCCACCAAAGCGTCGCTTCGACTTCTTGGCCGACCGCGCCACGCCGTGGACTTTGCCTTCTCCGCGCGTGAACAGTGTGACCAGCAGATCGGCTTCGCGTAGCGGGTAGGTCCGCAGCACGATCGCTTCTGAGTCTCGCAGGGCCATGGGAGCTTAGTGTAGCGGCTTGATTCTAGTGGAAGCAGCTTTCGGCCGTCAGCACTGCCCTCATCGCTTTTTGGAAGATCCGCGCAGGATGCGGGCAAAGAGTCTCGACGGCTTCAAAAGATCACTGCAGTAACCACCTCTCAGGTCACTTCCGGACCGTTTCCTCGGTCCCGGTCTGATGCGAAAGTACAAGTCCTAAAGGACGATTTCGACCTGTCCGAAAGGACGATCCTGACGAACACCAAAGTCACTATGCCACCATATCTCAAGCGCGCGGCCATTCGGTTCCTGCTGCTCACCACGGCTCTCGTCCCGGCTGTGTCCGGGTCATTATTCGCTCAGCTTTCTCATGTGCGAATGACACTGGCCTCCGCCGGAGCCGAAGGGAGCGTGTCGCGGAGTTCGTCGTCAGTTGACACGCTGCCCTCTGCACCGTCCCTGTCTGCGATCGCCGTTGAGCCGTCTTTTCCGGTAGGGCCGGCAGCGGCTTCGTTTGCCCCTGTCACCCCCGTGGTCGGGCGTCAGGAAGTGCCTCCGCCCACTCGTGAGTCGCATCGTTTCTGGGATCGCGAGAATCAGATTCTTTTCGCCGGGGTCGCGGCGTTTGCGACAGCCGACTTCTTCACCACCCACGCCAACCTGGATAGCGGCGGGCGGGAACTCAACCCGGTCACGCGGGTTCTGAGCGGCAGTACTCCGGGGCTCGCAGCTAACTTCGTACTCGAAACTGGAAGCGTCATGGGTATTAGCTACCTGTTTCACAGGACGGGACACCACCGGCTGGAGCGCATCACTTCATTCGCCAACATGGGCGAGTCCGCCGGCGCGGTGGCTTACGGCCTGACGCATCGCTGAGGCTGCAGCGGCCAAGGCCCTAGACACGAATGATGCGCCTTCCGATATACTCTCGGCATCGTGCAAAGAACCTTATCCGCCCTTCTTTTTGTAGCCACCATCACGAGCCTTAGTCTCGGCGAGGAAACCTCCTTCCATCGCATCAAGATGCCCACCGATAAGGGAAACCAGATTAATGCGGTCCTGACTTTCAGCGACAAAGACAAAGCCATCGAAGTGCAGCCCGTTAAGGGCAGCATCGTGACCGTGCCCTATAGCCAGATTGACAGGTGCTCATACCAGTACACGAAGAAGCACCGCATCGGTGACAGCTCCATTGCGACCGCTCCGCTTGGAGTGGGGATCGTGATGATGTTCACGAAAGCGAAGAGCCACTGGCTTGAGATCGATTACCGCGAACAGGAACTCCCTAAGGTGCTGGTGCTGCGCATGGATAAGCAGAACTATCTGCGGGTTCTCGATGCGCTCAAAGAGCACACGGGCAAAGATGCGGAAGTACTTGGAAACGCGGACAAGCGGTAGCGGGCAAAATCAGCATCAGGCTAGAAAGGCGCGCGTCCAGACAAAGACGCACGCCTCGGAATCTGAGTCCACGGCTGAGTAGCAGAAAACGAAAGCCGCCTATCGTCCGTAATACTTGGCATTGCGCTCGGTGAACGCGTGCCACTTTTCCGGCAGATCATCGAGGGCAAAAATGGCAGAAACCGGACAGACGGGCACACAGGCACCGCAGTCAATGCATTCTACCGGGTCGATATAAAGCAACTCCTCAGTCGCGTAGGCGGGCTCATCTTTCTTGGGATGAATGCAATCCACCGGACACGCGTCGACGCATGCGGTGTCCTTGGTGCCGATGCACGGCTCAGCAATCACGTAGGCCATAAAGGTGTCAGTCTCCTGAGAGTCTCTGCGAATTATTTTACTACTGCGGAGGATTTGCGACCGGCCATTCTAGCAAGAATGCAGGCAGCGGGTACAGCAGAGCAGAACCGAAGTACAAACAAAAAAGGCCGGCAGCGCCAAGCTGCCAGCCCTTTCAAATCGAACCGCTTCGGCTAGCGGCGACCTCCGCCGTGGAAACCACCTCCGCCGTGAAAACCACCTCCGCCGTGAAAACCGCCTCCACCATGAAAGCCACCGTGTGCCACCGCTCCACCGCGGAATCCACCATGCGCAACCGCTCCACCGCGGAATCCGCCTCCGGCGTAGCCGTGTCCAACGTAGCCACCGCGGACATACCCGTGGCCATAACCCACGCCCGGACGTCCATACCACGCGCGACCCCATCCCGGATGACCAATCCACGGACGACCGTACCATCCATTAGCCCAACCCCAGTGCCCTAACCATCCCGGGCCATGGAACCACGGGCCAGCCCCAACGAACAGGCCACCCACAAACCAGTCCGGGCCATAGTAGCCGTATGGGGCGCAAGCATAGGGATAGTAGCCGTAATATCCATATGCGCAGACTGGAGGCCCGGCGGCGACGTAACCGGGGCCAACTCCAATGCCGACTCCTACTCCGACTTGTGCCTGAGCATAGGTCAGCGTCATCGTCAGCACACTGAGCAACGCCAAATATTTTAGATATCTCATGGTGAACCCCCTTCTTTCTGATCCCCGCCTTCTCCAAAGCTGAGATCCCGAGGCGTCCAGCCTTTTCGCTTCCTCTCTGAATCGCCTACCTATTTGAACTCGGGGGGTCCAGAAAAGTTGCAGGAACCGAGGTGGCTGATTTCGGCCATCCTGGTTTAATTCAACCACTTACAAGCCGTAGGGTCGCGGCTTCGGCAGCGGCTTGCGCAAGCGCATCTCGACGGCGAAAAGACCGATGTCAGTGACCCGGTCCCCACTTCTCATCACCTTGGTAATTTGGCGCATGTTCAATAGGGTGCGTTAATGTTCGCAGACGTATTGTGCGCGAAGTACTTTGGAAGGCCCCCTGCTCATGCACAAGCTTAACGTTGTAGTTTCGCTCATCACCGACGACAACGACTATCAACTGGAGCAGGCGGCTTCGGCCCAGGCTGCAGCGCTGAAACTTGGAGCGAACGTTCAGATCATCTACTCCAGCAACGATGCTGTGCAGCAGACGCAGCAGATTTTGAGCTTCATCCAGAATCCTTCCAAGCGTCCCGATGCCATTCTGGTCGAACCGGTGGGCACCGGTATGGCTCAGATAGCCAAGGCTGCGGTTGGCGCTGGAATTAGTTGGGCCATCATCAACAGCGACGCCGACTATATCGCGCAACTGCGGCAGCACGCCTTGGTCCCCGTGTTTAGCGTTTTGTCGGATCACGAATCGATCGGAAGAATCCAAGGCGAGCAGATCGGTGCGCTGCTGGGTGAGGAAGGATGTGTGTTGTACATTGAAGGTCCCTCGGTACGGGACGTAGCCAAGATTCGCACGAAAGGCATGCTCGCAGCAAAACCTCCCGGCGTTGACGTGAAAGTGCTGAAGGGCAATTGGACGCAGCACAGCGGCCACCAGGCAATCAAGTCGTGGTTGTCGCTCAGTACGTCGCGGCAGCTTCACATCGGGATGATCGCTTGCCAGAACGATGACATGGCCATGGGTGCACGCCGGGCGTTCGAGGAACTGGCGGATACGAGCGAGCGCGATGCCTGGCTCCGCCTGCCGATTACGGGATGCGATGGCGTTCCCCGCACCGGCCAGGAATGGGTTCGCCAGGGAAAGCTTGCAGCAACTGTAATCTCTCCGCCGCTGGTGGGAGACGCGATGCAGTTACTGGCTAACGCTGTGAAGGCTGGTTCGCAGCCGCCGGAACGCACCCTGTCGGCGCCGAGTTCCTTTCCGGCACTGAAGGAGCTTCAGAAACCGCAAGGCCGGGCAGTGCACGGGTCGGTCTAAAGACACCCGAATTCGAGTCTTCCTTCTACCGGTTACGGCCGATAAATCCACGCTTGTGCCGTCGCTTGGTCGTTGTTCGGATACCCCCCCGCCAGGAGCACGCTGCCATCGCCAAGCTTCGTTTCGGACATGAAATGGCGGGGATCGTTCATTTGCCCAGTTGCGACGAAGAATTTTCCAATCACCGGATCGAAAACCTCCACTTCTCTGCTCCCGCCTGCGATCAGCAGTCTTCCAGAAGCCAACTGCACAGCGTCGTCCGGTAGCTTGAAGCGGCTGTCATTCATCGGCGACGCGGCTGTGAACTTCCCCGTGCTGGGATCGTAAATCTCCGCGCTGTTCAGATTGCCGTTCCAGCCGCGTGAATCGGAGCCTCCCGCAATCAGAACCCGTCCATCCGGAAGGATTCCCGCCGTATGTTTGCACCGCGCGACGCCCAGGCTCCCGGTTTCAGTGAAAGTGCCGGTCTTCGGATCGTAGAGCTCCGCGCTTGATGAAACGTCACCGGTGTAACCGCCCGCGATCAGGACACGGCCATCCTTGAGCAGCGTTGCGGTGTGCGAAACGCGCGCATGATGCATGGAACCAATCGGATGAAACGAAAGGCTGTCGGCGTGGAAGATCTCGGCCGAGGCAAGAAATTCGTTGTCACGCTTCTCGCCGCCAGCAATGAGAACATCGCCGCTGCTTAGAAGTGTGGCACTCGGCCGTCCACGCGGGACGGTCATCTTTGCGATCACCGTGAATTTGCCCGTAGCTGGGTCGTACAGCTCAGCTGAATCCGTTCCTCCCATACCGACCCAACCTCCGGCAACCAGAACTTTGCCAGACGGCAACAGCACCGCGATGTGGCCGACACGGCCGACACTCATCTCCCCGGTAGGTTGGAACTTGCCGTTCGCCGGATCGTAGAGTTCGGCAGACTTATAGAAATCCTGATTCCGCCGCATGCCGCCGACTATTAAGACCTTTCCATTGGACAGCAGCGTCGCAGTGTGCCCGGAGCGCGGCTCGAGCATCGGCCTGGCTGGTACGACGGTTCCGACTCGTGCGGTCCTGGTTTCCGAGACGCGAAAGGCCCACAGAGCGGTTACGAAGATGACTGCGACGCAGGCGACGAGAAGCAGGCGGGAACGATGCATGACGTCCTCCTGAGGGAATGAGACGTTTGAGCCACCTGTCGGTGAGCGTAAGAGCGCGGACAAGCCATTCTCTGCGCTTCCATCTCTACGCTCCAACGAATTCCTTCTTCTCGCTTGGCTCGTACTCCACGATGTACCCAGCCACCGCGCTGGCTGCGACCGTCAACGGAGAGGCCAGGTACATCTGCCCGGGTCCACTGCGGCCTGGGAAATTACGGTTCTGCGCGCTGATCACCACTTGATCGGGACGCGTCGAAACTCCCGGTCCAGCATTGATACAGGCTCCGCAACTGGGCTCGATGACATGGGCCCCGGCTTTTCGAAATGTCTCCAGATAGCCGCGGCGCACACAGTAGTCCCGCGTTTCCTGCGACCCGAACTGAATGTAGAACTTTACAGAATCCGCCACTCGCTTGCCTTGCCTGAGCGCGTCAGCGAGAACGAGCGCGTACATATCCATGTCTTCGTTCTTGCCCGCGGTGCAGGTGCCGCCGTAGGCAATCTCGACGGGCACGGGCGTATTTAGTTCGCGAACATATTTTCCATTACCGGGATCGCCCGGAGTCGCCACCATCGGCGTGATTTCGTCGGCGTCGAGTTCGATGACATGTGCGTATGGCGCACCCGGATCGCTGAACAGGCCGGAAATCATCACTTCTGCCCTCTTGTGGTCAAGTTTCCTGCGCTCGATCAGGAAATCCACCGCCTTTTTGTCGGGCGCGACAATGCCGGTAAATCCGCCAATCTCTGCCGCCATGTTCGTCATGGTGGCGCGCTCGTCGACGCTGAGCTCTTCGATCGCCTCGCCGGCATATTCCATCACCTTGGCCAGCGCTCTGCCGCTGCGCACGTAATCGAGACTCAGAATTTTCAAGATGAAATCTTTCGCAGTAACATTCGGATGCTTCTTCCCCCGAACCACGATCTTTACTGACTCGGGCACTTTGACCCGCACATCTTTCGTGATCCAGGAATTAAAGACGTCAGTTGTGCCGATACCGAAGGCAACGCAGCCGATCGCGCCCACGTGCGGGGTGTGCGAATCGCTGCCGATATTCAACTGGCCGGGCAGCGCGTAGCTTTCGAGCACAATCGAGTGGCAGATTCCTTCCGACCCCTTGCGGTCGGTTAATTCACCGTGCAGTCTGATACCTTGCTTCTTTGCGAAATCCTGCTGCTTGAGCTTGAGTTGCGTGGCGAGATCGAGCAGGCCGATTTTCTTCTTTTCTTCGGAGATCACTTCGTCGAGGAAGGTGAGGTGGTCGCGGAAAAAGATGATCGTCGAGGGATCGTTGACCTTCGCATCTTTGCCAACATAGTGCTCGAAGAAAATTGCGGCCATCGGAGTGACATATTCGTGGCTGAAACGAAGATCAGCGCGAGCGAAACCAGTGTCACCGGGTTTGACGGAAGTAACGCCGACTGCGCCCTTTTCGTTCAGCATGTGTCGCGCGAAAATCTTTTCTGCCAGCGTCATTGGCCTGGCCCGTGAGGCCCCGTCTTTGATCGGCGGCAAGAACACTTTCCCTTGCATGCGAGCGACGTTGAAAGGAAAAAGTCCGCCGTACTCGATCACCTGCCGCGTAATTTCGTCCTCGCTGGCGGTGAACTCGCTTAGCAGGATCTCTTCCCCGCCGCGGATGCGATCGATGAGCGAGAAGTTGGTCGAAGTCAGCAATCCCAGGTTCTGGCAGTTCTGCTTGTAAATGCGCTCGATGTTCTCCGCAATCACGAGGCGGATGCCGGCGCACATCTCCGCATATGGCGACTGTTCGCGGCTCGACCCCTTGCCACGACGTTTGCCGCTGACCGCGCACACAAAGCCGCCGCGTTTCACGTCGCCGCGCCCAACCGGAGTCGCATTGCCGCATTTCACGCCCAAATATGGAATCTCGCCCAGGGTTTCGTCGAAATAAAAGCAATAGTGGGCTGGTGTGATTTCGTCAGTTGAAATGTCGTCGCGCAATTTCGGGTTATGGGCGGGATTCTTCGTATTCCAAGGCAGGTCTTTCCCCGCGAGCTGCTGCTTGATAAGCTCCGGATCTTCGGTGAGAAACAGGATGCGTCCCTGAAACCGGACCTTATCCGGGCGCTTTTCGATCTTGCGTTCCAACAGTGAGCTGATCACGCTGAACCTGAAGCTTTTCTTGAATTAGCCGCCAGCGCGGGCTGGCGTCCCCACAGGTCATTGTAACAAGGCAGGGGTACAGAATCGCGGCATTTGCTACACGACAGGAGCGCCGAGAGTTGAGCCTTAGTGGTGGCCCTGCATTGCCTTGTCGTGCGCGGCCTTGTCGAACTTTTCACCCGCCAGGACTGCGACGGCCAGGCGATTCTCCTTCGGCGCCAAGGGACATGTTGCGTACGGAGTCACCGCGCACGGAGGATTGTAGGCGCGATTGAAATCCAGCGTGACCTTGCCGTCGACGACGGCCTCCGTATCGAGAAAACGCCCTCCCGGATACGTCGCACTATTTTTCGCCGTCAGATCGTTGAAGACGAAGAACAGTCCAGTCTTAGGATCGCCTCCCAACGCAGTGAGACGCAGCTCCTCGCCATTCAGCTTGAACACCACGGCGCCAGGCGCCGGTTCAGAGGTGACGTCGCCAAGCGCATTGGGAATTTCCACCATCGCCTTGCCATCTGACGGAACCCAGGTCGCGGTCACGCGGTAATTCATGTCGAGAGGAAAGAACGTCATCCCTTTGAAATTGTGTGAGGCAACGCTGTCAGAATCGCGCAGACGCACTCCGATGCGTTTGCCGCGGACGATTACGTGAAACCGCAAGCTTCCCATGTCAACCCGGGTAGGGTGGTTGGATGTGTCGGGATCGAGCTTCGCCGTTGTGACCGGCTTGCCAGCGATGGTCGCGTGCGCTTCGGCTGACAACTTGAGCGCAACGTCCTGCCCTTCCAGATCGAATTCGCCGGCGTGCGCCGGGCCCTTGGGGAAAACGATCGCGTTGGAAGGATCGGATCCGAAGCTGTTCACTCCGGGCTTGAGCCAAAACAATCCTGCAAGAGAAAGCCAGTTCGCCTTCAAGTCATCAGTTTGTTCGGCCTTCCACTTCTCGAACGACTGCACGTAAGCCGCATCGGGAGCCTCAGCCTCAGCCGCGCGGCGAGCAAATGCTACAGCCGACACCACGAGAATAATGGCTGCGACTATCAGTCGCCTGACGTTTGGTTTCATATTGGCGAATCCTCTTTCGGCAAACCGTCTGAGCCTTAACCGCCTACTCTAAGGCTGCGCTGGGCATCATTCAAGTTACCGCCGGTATTCGGGAGCGGACGGCAAGGGCTCAAGGCCACGCCCGGCAAAGATTTCCTGAAACTCGTGAATCAAGGCATCGTGGACCAGTCCGTTGGAAGCCAGCGTTTCACGGCTGTCGACCTGGAACGGAGTACCGTCAAAACGAGTGACCTTGCCGCCGGCTTCCTCCACCAGCAGCACACCGGCAGTCGTGTCCCAGGGATTGAGATTGAACTCCCAGAAGCCGTCGAAGCGCCCGCACGCGACGTTGCACAAATCAAGCGCAGCCGATCCCGCGCGGCGCACGCCGTGCGTGCGTAATGTGATCTGGTGATAAAAGTGAATGTTGGGATTCTGGTGCCGCTTGTGGCTGGGGAAGCCGGTTGCTACCAGGCACTCTTTCAGCTGCGCCGCTTTCGACACATGAATTGGTTTGCCGTTGAGCTGCGCGCCCTTCCCCGGCTCAGCAGCGAACAACTCGTCCCGAGTTGGATCGTAGACCACCGCGGCGATGCGGCGCGACGACGACTCCGAGGAACGTTCGCCAGCTCGATGCTCCAACGCCATCGACACGCAGAACACGGGATATCCGTGCGCAAAATTCGTCGTGCCGTCGAGGGGATCGACATACCAGCGGTAATCACTCCCCTGATCGTTGAGGCCTTGTTCCTCGCCCAGCACGTCGTGCGACGGAAACTGCCGGGCGATGCGCTGTCGGATCAGCACCTCCGAAGCCCGGTCCGCGGCCGTTACCAGATCGGCGTCGCCTTTGTATTCGATCTTCAGTTTTTGATGGAAATATTCCAGCAAAAGCGCACCAGCTTCGCGCGCGATGGCCGACATGGCAGGCAAGAAGCTATCTTGAAGAGTTTCCGGCACGATTGGGTCTCAGCTCTCCGGTATAAGGTTTTGAGGTCGTGGATGCTGGGGTTAGGGTTTGGACAGGTCATGAGCCGAAAAGCTGACGCCTCACCCCAGGGTTCTACTTTTTCTTTCCGCCGTCTTCGGCGATGTACATGATCTCGTGCTTGAAGATGAACAGGTTGGGTGCACCGTCACGGGTCAGCCGCACCATGTTCTTGTCGTAGTATTCGATCCAGCCGCGGAATGTCTGTCCATCCATTAGCTTGACGCTGACTGGTCTCTGCTTCTCGCCCAGGGCCTTGAGAAAATTCGCTTCCTCAAACGTATCTTCCGGGGGTGGCGTCCGGCCGCGCTTGCTCGCGTTGGGATTCCCTCCTGGAGGATGAAAAGGCATAGCTGGATTGTACACAAAGGCGGCGCACTATTTTCGATCGCATCAGACAGACTGCGTACAGCATTGCGCGATTCGCTTCCACAGAACGACTCAGCGATGGTGCCATAGCTCTATTCGGGAAAAAAGCCGTGACAAGCGAGGCGCCACGGCGACATCGAGCAATCGACCCTTCTAGAAAGCAATCCGCAGCCCGAACTCGATTTGGCGCGGAGCGCCCAAAGCATAAGTGCCAGACTGGAAGCTGGCGCGATATGGCAGCAAGTTCGTGCCAGATGTCACTCCGCCGACGAAACTTCCGCCCAAAGTGTTGTTCGGTCCACCCGGTCCCAGAACACCGAACGTTCCTCCCGCCAGATTCCCCGGCATGAAGTAGTTGGCGATGTTCAGGACATTGAAGACACTGGCGCTCGGTTCGATGGTTACACGGTCCTTGATCTTTAGCGGCCATGACGCCTTCAGGTCAAACGACTTCAACCATAGGCCGCCGGTCGCACGCGGAGCGACTCCGCCAAGTGACGGCATGACCCAGTTGAGAGCGGCCATATCTGCATTGGTCATGACGTCAGAACTCACCACCGACTGACCGGCGGGTGTGAGTGTGCCAGCGTAGTGGGTGTTGTAATTGCTGATTACGTTAACAAGATTGTTAATGTTGATGCTGCGCTGAAACTCGCCCGCTTTCGTGCCCGGAACCGGGACCCCGCCTTGTCCAGAACCGATGCCGGATCCCATCCAATCAGTGGCGAAAATCTCGCCGCCGCTGGTCATCTGCGGCAGAGAGAGGTTCTGGGGAACCGGACTGTAGAAGTGTCCGATCAGGCTCAACCGAGCCGACTTCGGCAGATTCAGCGTGCTGCCAAAGGAAACCTGATGGGTGCGGTCCAAAGCGCTCCACCCGGTGAACTGCAGCGGGTTATCGTTGTTCACGGCGACGTCGACGGCGTCCTGATCCTGCATCTGACTGATGAATTTCGAGTACGAATAGGCGAGTCGGAAATCGGCGGTCTGCACCAAAGGAAGGGGATGTTTCACCTGCTGCGTCAAACTAACCAGCAACCCGCTATAGACGGAACGGCCGATCGGCTCGAGCATATCGAGCGTGCCCAGCAAGCCGTTGCCCCCGCTGCCCGTGTTGTTCATTCCTTTCGGAGTCACTCCGGGAAAAGCACAATAAGAACACGGAAGGCCGCCAGTAACCGCGTTGTTGGAATCGAAGCCGGCACTGGAATAGGCCGACTGTGCTCCCGCTATTCCTGCAGTCGGGCCGCCAAATGCATCCAGCATGCAGGAGGCTTGACCGGGACCGGCGGGGCAGTTATGCGATCCGCCGTAGTTGACCGCGGAGGTCTGCGCGCGGTCACGAGCCGCCGTCGCGAACCCTGCATTGTACGAACGCGCAGCGCCGCTGTGGTTTTGGTCGACGGCAATCAGGTAGTGCTCTCCGATGTTTCGGACGTAGTCGACGGCCAGCACCGCTCCCGGATGAAATTCGTGCTGGAAGCCGAGATTCATCTGCCACGAACGCGGAGTGCGGTAGTTGGGCGCGAAGACGTCGAACCCGCTCAGGTTGGGTGCGGCCAGGGTTGTGCCGACAAAGTTGCCGTTGGCTTGCTGACCGGCATTCGAGGCCGCCGCTCCCTGGAAGGCGCTGCTCAACGCCAAAATCTCTGGCCCGGCCGTTGAAATCGTCTCGCCACAAAACGTGGGAGTCACGCTGCCCGTTCCGTTCGCTATTCCGGCGCCTCCGGCCACCGGACCCGCCGCAATAGACGTCGGCCAATTGAAGGCCTGCCCCACGCCGTTGATGCACACCTGCGGCGTGTATCCAAAATTGCCCTGCGGGCTCCGCGCCGGGTTGTCCAACAGAGAGTTATTCCACAGCGAATTATCAAAGAATAAGCCGGCTCCTCCGCGAACGATTGTCATGCCCGTACCGGACAGGTCCCATGCAAATCCGAACTGCGGAGCGAAATTGTCGCCAGGAGTCCGAACACGATTGCCCAATCCCGGAGCCCAATCATTCAGTGCGGCCACCGGACCCAAATTGCTGTCGACTCGACCCGTGTCGTGCACATAGTGCAAGCCGAACGTGAGGGCTAGTTTCGGACTGGTCTTCCATCCATCGCCAACGTAAGCTTCAATGCGATTGTCAGGTCCCAATCCACCAGCGGGAAGGTTGAAGGCTGATTTATCCGTCGAGAAACCAATGCCGTTCCCCAAAGATACGAATTCCGCCGAGTACGCGGTCGGATCTGAGCTCGAAGGACAACTTAGCTCAGGGAAGAGGCAAGCTGTCGTTGTTCCAACCTGAGGAAAGGCGAACAAGTCGGCCATGCGCCCGGCCTTCAGATGATTGAAGGTCGCTCCAAAACGAATCAGGTGCCTGCCGAACAACCTGCTGCCGTCGTACCTGACCTGTGCATCGGACTGAAGCGTTACTTGTGGCGCAAACTGACTCGGTCCCCCGCAGAACGCCCCTCCGCTGCTCATGGCGCAATTACCCTCCGTCGCCGCGCCGATGTTGATGCCCAGTCCGGGAATCAAATTGTCTGGCCCCGCGGCGATCGCTCCGGTCTCGTCCGCGACTCCGTCTCCCATGCGCAGATACTCCGCCCGGATGCTGTGCATGTAAGGACCGGTGTGAAAGTCGTAGCCGAAGGTATGCGATGGCGCGTGCGTCGCGTTCTTGATGTCCTGAAGAGAATTGAACGAACCAAAAGGTCGAATCTGGCTGACCTCATCGAAGCTGAAGCGGTAGAACGCGTGAGCATCTTCGGTCCGTTGCCAGTCCAACCTGCCGTCGGCTAACCATTCGCGGAATGGCTCTGCCAGGCTGGCCTGTACGACATTAAACGGAAAGACAAAAGGCACGGGAGCGGTGACGTCCTGCTTGCTGCGCTCGACATCGAGAAACCAGAAAAGCTTGTCTTTGATTAAGGCTCCGCCCAGGCGCCCGCCAAACTGCTCCCTCTGAAACCGCGAGTCCGGAGAGCCTGGTAGCGCGGCCGAACCCTGGTTTCCACGAAAAACTCCAAATCCCTCCCCATGCAACGCATTGCCGCCTGAAAGGGTGCTCATGCTGACCGCGCCGGAAGACGTCAATTCGGTCGCGAGATCAAGAGACGACTGCGCCAAATCGAATTCCCGGATTGCACTGGCTGGCACATTTTGCGTAGTGGTACCGACCGTTTCATCGGAGACATCCACGCCATCCACTTCGATGCGAGCAGCACGGCCAAAGCGGCTGCCGAACGAAACGGACGACAGCCCGTCCTTGCTCGCGTCCACGACACCGCCGTCTTGTATCTGGACACCGGGAGCGAGTTGTGCCAGATCGAGGTAATTGCGGCCGCCTATTGGGAACAGGTCAACCTGGTTTGCGGTCAGCACATTCTCCACGGTCGCCGACCCTGTATTGATCATTGTCGGCACGGGCCGAACAATTTCGCTCTCTTTCCCCGGCTCCAGAATCACGCTGCCGTCCGAGACCAGTGTGATCTGGACTCGCTCGGCAAACTCGACCGTCTTGAAGCCCTTCGCTTCGACCCGGACCGTGTAGTCTCCAGGCTGCAACGGACCAGACGTGTACGTTCCTTCAGCCGAAGTCGTGGCCCGAATTACACTGCCCATAGCCTTATTCGTAAGAATGACCTTCGCGCCAGCAACGGCTGCGTTTGATTGATCGCTCACCGTGCCACGAACGCCGCCAGTACCAATGGTCGCCTGGCCCAACAAGAGGGCGGAAGAGAACAGCATTGCGGAAATAATCACCAATGCCAGCAAGCAAATCCTCTTGCCCGAGGCGCAATTGAGCTTCAGCATGTCCACCTTTCTTCTTTATCCTTTGGAGCTAAGCTTCCAGATAAACACATCGACCCAATTTCTGGCAAAGACCGCAATGCTTCCTGACCCTAATCGTCAGCCCCTTTTGATCAGACGCCAACTCAAAACTCCGACTTCAAGGTGTAGTAACCCGAACGATGGCGGACGTGATAGTCCGACGCTTTGGGCACACCTGCCACTTTCACCTCGATGCGGCGGAAGTCGGAGAACGATGTACGCTGTGCGGGATAATAAGCCAACAGGTACTGGGTGCGTAGCTCATCGCTGATCTTGCGGAAAGCTGCGTCGAGCTGCGTGGTTGAGGTTGCGTAATAGTATCTGCCGCCCGTGTCTTCCGAGAGCTGAATCAATGCGTGTTCGCCGCCGGTCTCGCGGCCGGCACTGCTTTCGATCGGCACAATGATGATCGAGTAGACCAAAGCCTCGGCCTCTTGCGCGGCGCGCAGCGCTTGTTTGTAGTCAATCCTGCTGATCGTGTCACCGCCGTCGGTAATCAGCACGATGACCTTGCGCCCTTTGCGCCGATTCAGCGCTCGGGAGACGAGATAGATCGCGTCATAGAGCGCGGTGGCCGCGCCTACACGAATGTGATCGATGCCTTCATCGATGCGCTTCAGATCGGGCGTAAATCCAGGCGTGGATTCGTTTACGACCTCGCTGAAGCCGTAAACGGAAAGAGCGTCGACCGGCCGCAGTATGACGTGTGCAAAACGCTTCGCCGAAGCCTGCTCCAACGGCAGGTCGTGACGCGTGCTCAGGCTGGTGTCGATAGCCAGCGCGATCGAAAGCGGCACTGCCGATTCCTTATCAAAGACTGCGATATTTTGGTCCTGACCATCTTCCTGAAGAATGAAATTGTCTTTCGTAAGTCCGGCCACGGGAGAACCTTCGGCGTCGGTCACGGTTACGAATACGTTGACCAGGTTGACATCGACCTTGAGGGTGGTCGCCGGTTCGGATTGCCGCCCTGGCTGCGGAGCTGACTCACTTGTTTTCTGCTGCGTCGGCGCCTGTAGGGCTTGAGTCTCGGGAGCCTGCGCTGACCACACAGCGATCAGCCGGCCCGAAGTCGACTGTGCCCAGAGGACGGAAGAACTGGCTAGCAGACCCACAGCGAGCCGTCTCAGGGTGAATTTCCTCATTGAATGATGGAATTATATCCTTGCGAAGCGTACCGGGCCCCTACGACGTAGTGCTCGCCAAATCTGCCAGGCCGTTCACTTAGATGCCTGCTCTAGGCCGGGGCTGCCTTCGCATGAGGAATTTGCGCGCGGAATTTCCGCGGGGAAGGGCTCTCCGTCGGCCCATACAGCTCCATCCTCGAAATATTCTTTCTTCCAGATTGGTACCGTGCGTTTCAACGTGTCGATCAGCCAGCGGCACGCATCGAACGCCGCGGCGCGATGCGCCGAAGCCACTGCGATCAGCACGCTTGTCTCGCCGATGTTGAGTCGTCCCAGCCGATGGATGATCACGACGTCGCGGATCTGAAACTGGCCCATTGCCCGCGCAGCAAGAGTTTCCATTTGTTCCAGGGCCATCGCCTCGTAGGCTTGGTAATCCAGGTAAAGAGTCTTTCGGCCGCGCGTCTGATTGCGCACTACTCCTTCAAACACAACGACGGCTCCGTCTTCCTCGCGCTTGAGTTCACCCAACGCTTGCTGAGAATCAATCGGCAGCTGAATGATCGAGGCGTGGCGTTGGCGTTGGGGCCGTGTCGCACCAACTTCTGGCGCGCCGCCACTCACCGGCGGTAGCAGAGCCACCTCATCGTTCGGACTCAGTTTTGCATCCGATCGCGCGTACTGCTGATTCACCGCCAAAGCCAGAGACGGCAATGATTTCGTTAATGCGGGAATTCGCTCCTCATAATGTGCGACCAGATCGCGCACCGAGGCGCCCTCCGGCAAATCGACAGTGTCTGAAGCCCTCCCAACCAGATCTCTCAATATCCCGAAAAAGAGCACGCGTACATGCATAGTGGCGAGTCACACACACAAAGAAGGATAGTGTATCGCGAAGGGGCGAGAAGCTGAGGAGGAGCTGATCGGGAACAATCTGCTTGCATGCGCAAGAAAGGCCAGCCTTAGTGAGGCTGGCCATCTCGGTCTTCGAGGCGATTATCAGACCCTTGTCAGCACTTTGTCGTGAACCGGCTCCGGCTCTTTCACTGGTTCCGGAGCGTAGTCTTCCTTGGCATCCTTCGGCGGAGTCGAAAGGATCTTCTCCGCCGGACCATACGCGACCGATGGCAAAGAGACGCGAAACGCTTCGTCGATCGTCTTCACATAATGAACCGCGAGATTCTCCAGCTGTTCAGGAGTGAGATCTTCGTCGACGTTCATCTTATTCTCCGCCGGGAGAATTACATCGTGAACTCCCGCGCGCTTGGCCGCGAGCACCTTCTCCTTGATCCCGCCCACTGGAAGCACATTCCCGCTCAGGGTGATTTCACCGGTCATTGCGATCAAAGGCGTGATGCGTTGTTTGGTGAGCAGCGAGACGAGGGCCGTCGCCATCGTCACGCCTGCGGAAGGACCATCCTTGGGAATCGCTCCCGCCGGCACGTGGATGTGAATGTCATGGCTGGCGAAGAAGTCCTCGGCCACCCCCAGCCGGTCGGCATTCGATCGCACCCAAGTCAGCGCCGCCTGCATGGACTCCTGCATGACCTGGCCGATCTGCCCGGTCATGGTGAATCCGCCTTTGCCCTTCATGGCGTTAGCTTCAACGAAAAGGACGTCGCCACCTGATGGCGTCCACGCCAGGCCGACAGCCACGCCGGGGCGCTCTGTGCGCTCGGCAATTTCACCTTCGCTGCGAATCTTAATACCGCCGAGGAATTCCTGAATGATGTCTTTCGTGACTGTCAGCTTTTCGGTCTTACCCTCGGCCAGACGGCGCGCCTGCTTGCGGCAGATCGTGCCGATCGTCCGTTCCAGCCCGCGCACCCCGGCTTCCCGCGTATAGTGCCGGATCACGTGGCGAACGGCCTCTTCCGGAAATTCGATCTGCTCGGGGGTAATGCCGTTCTCATCGATTTGACGCGGAATCAGGTATTGAAAAGCAATATGCACTTTCTCCTCTTCCGTGTAGCCCTGCAGTTCGATGATCTCCATGCGATCGCGCAGCGGCTCGGCGATGGGGTCGAGCATGTTGGCGGTCGTGATGAACAGCACCTTTGACAGATCAAAGGTTACGTCGAGATAGTTATCGCGAAACGTCGAGTTCTGCTCGGGATCCAGGGCTTCAAGCAGCGCCGAAGCCGGATCGCCGCGGAAGTCGCGCCCCACTTTGTCGATCTCGTCGAGCATGAACACAGGATCTTTCGTCTCCGCACGGCGGATGCCCTGGATGATCTGTCCCGGCAATGCGCCGATGTAGGTTCGCCGATGGCCGCGGATTTCCGCTTCATCGTGCACGCCGCCGAGCGATAGCCGGGTGAACTTGCGGCCCAGCGCCCGGGCGATCGACTTGCCCAGTGAAGTCTTGCCTACGCCCGGAGGTCCAACGAAGCACAGGATCGGGCCCTTCATATTCGGCTTCAAACGCCGCACAGAAAGATAGTCGAGAATGCGGTCTTTGACCTTTTCCAGGTCGTAATGATCGTGATCGAGAATCTCCTTCGCCTTCGGAATCTCGATCTCCTGGCCAGACGTCTTGGCCCAGGGCAACACTGCGAGCCACTCGATGTAGTTGCGCGTGAGCGAATAATCGGCAGCCATCGGCGACATGCGCGACAGGCGGCCCAACTCCTTGAGCGCTTCTTTCTTCACATCATCGGGCATGCCCGCTTCTTCAATTTTCTTTTTCAGATCTTCGACGTCGCGCTGGCCCTCATCCTGCTCGCCAAGCTCCTTCTGGATGGCCTTCATCTGCTCGCGCAGGTAGTATTCGCGCTGTGTTTGTTGCACCCGGTCTTGCACTTCGCTCTGAATTTTGTTGCGCAGTTGCTGCACTTCGAGCTCTTTCGCCAGATGCTGGTTGATTTTCTGCAGGCGCACCAGAACGTCTGTCGTTTCGAGCGTGTCCTGCTTGTCCGGAGTCGAGAGCGACGGCAGCGACGAGGCGATGAAGTCCACCAGTCGGCCCGGTTCGTCGATGTTCATGGCCACAGTCGACAGTTCATCCGACAGCGTCGGAGATCCCGCAACAATCTGCTGGAACAACGTCAGCACATTCCGCTGCAGGGCTTCGATCTCAGAAGTGGCCACGGGCGCCGTGCCTTCCGGCATCGGCGCGAAATGCGCCCGCATGAATGGCGTCAGTTGCGTGAACTCGCCTAAGTGAATCCGCTCCAGACCTTCGGCAAACACAAACAGGCTTTGGTTGGGCATCTTCACGACTTTATGCACAACTGCGGAGGTACCCACCGTGTACAGGTCGCTGGGCTGCGGAGTATCAACGCGGGCCTCGCGCTGTGCCACAACAATGATGGTCTTGTCTTCTCCGAGCGAGTTGATGAGTTGAACCGAACTTTCTCGCCCCACGGTCAGTGGCAAAACAGCATGCGGGAACAAGACCGTGTCCCGGACCGGCAGCACCGGCAAAGCCCGTTGTTCGTTTGTTTCCTTATGTTTGGGAGCGCGCTCGGGCGATGGCTGCTGGGTCATATTTCTCCTTGAGTGTAACTCGCTCAAGTTTAGATGATACACCGTCTGGAAAGGTTTCAGACCCTCCCTAGACTTTTCGCAAGATATTGAATTCTATTCCTGTTACAACCGGGAACGCACCGTGCCTAAGGTGCAGAGGCTAACGCGGACGGTAGACTCTTGCCAAGCACTAAATTGGGAAGGGACGCCTTTGTCCCGTTTTTGGGTTTATCCGGCGCTAGACTTGGGGCTCGGTCCTGGGCGAGAGTCCAGGACCGTCGGTCCCAAATTGCAAATATTCCGCTGCGAGGATTGCGTGGCGGTTCGAGAACGATCTCCTAGAAAACGTGCTTCGCGGAATCGCCGCGGAACGTTAACTCCTGTAGCACTTTCTCGTTTGACGCGTTCACCACGTAAATCGTCTGATTGTGGGGCGCCTTCTGCGCAAGCGGAACGAGGTTGCATTTCACTTTCGTCCCCTCTCTACCATGAATACGCTGGAACACCATCACGTGATCCTGCCCCTCCATAGTGTGCCGTACTTCATAGTCTCCCGCTGGCAATAGGGCCGTTCCTACCCGAATGGGGGTATCGAACGTGACTTTGCTCACGTCGTGGATTCCCATTTTGTTTGTCGCGGCCAATGCAATTGAGCCGAGCGCGAGCATGCACAACAGCATTGCCAGTACTTTCAACAAGCGCATACAGCCTCCTTTAAGAGAGTGACTCCTGCTTTCCCCCCCGGGAATCGAACCCGAGGACGACCACAACCAGTCTAAGAGGACGGGTGAGAATCGAATGTGTGCGGCGTCACAAATGGATGTGACTGCAGACTTAAAGCGGAGTTCTGTTCCATTTTGGAGCCAACTGCGGCCGCTGTGAATCCTCTGTCTTGGCCAACCGCGCAGCGCT
>Ga0335073_10001123_pt1 | contig 35571 bp, 25 predicted proteins | sample Lox_Sample_22_FD_207093 | JGI IMG/M metagenome (GOLD analysis project Ga0335073, IMG submission 207093) | Soil microbial communities from Loxahatchee National Wildlife Refuge, Florida, United States - Lox_Sample_2.2 | ecosystem: Environmental > Terrestrial > Soil > Wetlands | place: USA... | reverse complement strand
TTGTTCCAACGATTTTGGAAGCGACGGGCATCCCAGCGCCAGTGATGGTGGACGGAATTGCCCAAAAGCCGATCGAAGGTGTCAGCATGGCTTATACATTCGATAAAGCCAACGCCAACGCACCAACACCCCACAAAACTCAGTACTTTGAAATGTTCGGGGTGCAGGCCCTCTACAACGATGGTTGGATGCTAAGCGCGGTTCCGACCCGCCCACCTTGGGTTATGGCTGGCGCAGCAATTCCCGATCCGGCCACTGCGTTCCAGTTCGAACTCTACGATGTTCGACATGACTGGACGCAGAACACTGACGTCGCTGCAAAATATCCGAAGAAAGTGGAAGAGATGAAAGACCTGATGTTCGGCGAGTTCGCAAAGTACAACGTGTTGCCGCTGGACGCCTCCGTTGCCACTCGCGCGGTCGCGCCTCGCCCAAGCCTTGCTGCCGGACGCGACGTGTTTACCTACACTGGCGGAACGGTCACCGGAATACCGGGTGGGGCCGCGCCGAACTTACTCAATACTTCCTTCACGATGACCGCGGACGTTGAAGTCCCGCAGGGCGGTGCGGAAGGAATGATCAACACGAACGGTGGGCGCTTTGGTGGTTATGGGTTCTACCTCCTGAAGAGCAAGCCGGTCTTCGTGTGGAATCTGCTGGACTTGAAGCGGGCTCGTTGGGAGAGCCCCGAAGCACTGACTCCCGGCAAACATACCGTGGAGTTCGACTTTAAATACGAGGGGCTTGGCTTCGCCACTCTCGCATTCAACAACCTTAGCGGAATCGGCCGTTCTGCTACCGGCACGTTGAAGGTGGACGGCAAAGTCGTTGCCACCCAAACCATGGAGCGGACGATTCCAATCATCTTCTCCATAGACGAAACCTTTGACGTAGGAGCGGATACCGGTACGCCTGTCGACGACAGTGACTACCAAGTTCCATTCAATTTCACGGGCAAGCTCAACAAACTCACCATTGCTGTAGAGCGGCCCAAACTCACACCACAAGACATTCAAAAACTCAAAGAGGGTGAAGCCGCAGCGGCCGACGCTCGATAAGAATGGGACGGAGAAAAGGGGCAGTATTCCGTGACTGCCCCCCGGCCATTCTGCCCGTCATGCCACTTACAGCGATGTCGTCGATGTGAAATCAGACGGAACGAGCCATAAGTCTGGTTGTGGGAGGTTTCGTCGGGAAACCGGCTCATGGTACCCAGCTCTTTCCCGGGGGTGACTTGAAATTCTGCCCAGCGCATTTGGGCATGTTTACTCGAGGCGTACACTGCCGCTTTTCTATTAAAAACTTTTCTGGCAGTGTTTGGCTGGGAGGGCCAAATATGGACACGACAGATTTCGAGATCTTCTGCCTAGCCAATGGCGTCGATTTTTCAAGAATCAATTCACGTCCGGAGAGGATCACGGTCGAGCACGAGGAGGATGACCGCGATCCCATAAAAATTGCCATCGAGAAACAAACGATGTCGCTGATTGGGCCAGGCACAAATGCAGCCCTTGAGCACTTCTGGAAACACGCCATTGAAGAATCAATCGACCCTGAACAAGGTGTAGTTCCAAACACTTTTTTTAAGGATTCCTCGACGATTACGAGACCTGCGCCAGAACAGATAGACCCACTGTATGATTTGGCTATTCAAAGTCTCCAGAGCGGACTGGCTTTGCAACGTATGCGTGGTGATGTGGCCTTGCCCGTGCATCCGAGTCGCAGTGGAGCCTACAAGACCAAAGAGTCTATACTCCAGAAGAACTGTTCCTCACTGTCCGCTACTGCGAGGGAGCCAAGAAGTTCGCAACAGACTCAAAGCCATGAATCAGCGATAGAGCCTGCAAATCCGCGGTTTCCTAGCAAATCTCGTTTGCCATCTCTAATCCAACACCTTCACGACATCTTCGTAGGCGCCGGTGCGACCGCTGACAACTTGGAGGAATTGGCAGACATTCTGGCCACTCTTATGGCTGGAGTGGCAGTAGACACAATTTTGGAAGCTAAGGAGTCAGCAGCAATCGCTCAGAGCGTTTGAGTTTTTGTGACGCTCAAATTGTTGCAGATTGAGCCTCACTTTTGGTGCGGGCGGGTTTTTCCTCCCGAATCGCCCGCTCGCACCCAAAATCGACTCCCGAATCACGGAGCGAGCCATGAAAGAGAACGTCGATTTTTGGATTGTGTCCACGCCGACATGCGGGAACTCTGTTTTTTTCGCCATCGTTGGCGTTGAGCAGGGCATGACCCAGGCCAGCATTGCGGCGCAGGCAGACTCCTCCCCGGGTACTATGCAACTTGTGCGGTAAGCGCGGCGGTCTCAATGGGTGGATGCAACACCCAGCCAATGTCTAAGTGCCGAATTTTCAAACGCTAAATTGGGCTGCCAAAGCAAACGCAAAGAAAAGGCTGTCCTTTTAGGGTCAAATCAAATACCGAACCAGGATAGGTCTTGCTCTGATTCCATTGGTGGATCCACCGACTTGAAGAGTGTTGCATCGACCGTTTGAGCCGGCAGCGGGGCAGCGTTACAGGACCTTGCCGCAGCCGTCAAACTTGTTCTGACTTTTTTATTGGGAAGTCGCCGCATCGACAGCGGGGACACTCTGTTAGCGGGATGATTTCTTCGCCACACCGCGGGCATCGTATGTGGTACACAGCGTTTCTTGATTTCTGGATTCCATTCGAGACCTTGCTCGGCGCTCGGCCTTTTGTCCTGTCAAATATCTGTAGAAGAACGACCGCGATTACCACGAATGTAACTGTCCCGAGAACGACTAACAACACTTGTACGTGAATCCCCTTGAATAACAAGTATCTAAAAGATACTGGCGGGTCACTGCCAACACTGTGATGAACGTCACAAACCTTGCCGCTTGGTTGCTGTCCCCAGCTTGCATTAGGCAGTCAGTCTTGAGAATACCGGCAATTGCCCTTTACGTTTACCGGCTGATTATAGTTGTAATGCGGTTTCCTGGATCAGTTGACCTTGACATATCTAGAAGTTAAGGCCTAAGTTCCGAGCAGGACAATCCAATGAAGCTTAACGAAATATTGTCGACCAACGGAAAGGTCGTGCTTTCATTGGTCATCCTCGGACTGGCGGCCGGGGCGGCTTATTGGCTCCTCGGTGGCGTTCATCACGCTGCTTTTTCTCATTGGAACACGTCGCACGGCCCGGTCAATGACATCGATGGAAGCATCGAAGTGTTTTTGACGCACGAAGCCAGCAACTCGGATTCGATCATCGACGGGCAACGGCACTACGCAGTGCTAATCGCCTGTTTCAAGAATGGGCTACTGTGCCAAGGCGACGAGGCTGGGATTTACATCACCGGGCACCAAACGGTTGCACGCATGAGCTTCGAGCACGCGCACGAAGCATCTGTCCGCCTCAAGTTCGACGATGAAACACCCGTGCAAGAAACGTGGGGAATCACGGACGATAGGCAGGCCATCATGCCCTATGGATCCGAGAAACGATTTCTCGCCCAACTCTTGCAACACAAGAAACTGACGGTTGAGTTTGCTTTCTTCGAACAGGCACCGCACACCGATACGTTCGACCTAACCGGTCTCAGCGAAAAACTTCAAACGGAGGGCATAGGCGAGCCCCAATAGTTCCACGTTCGACCAATGCAGGGCGGCTTTCGAGCCGCCCTTTATGTTTACCGGCTGATTATAGTTGTAATGCGGTTAACTATTCGCTAACATAACTGCATGTCCTCGCACTACCAAAGATGGGTGACCGAAACCGTAGCGTGGTGCGCCCATTGCGGACGCGAAACCCTCCACGCTGTCTCTGGCGGGCACCAGGCCCACTGCCTCGAACACGGCCCGAAACTCAACGCACGCGGCGAGACCAAAGCGCAGCAAGAGCGCCGCGAGAAGGCCGAGCGGGACCGTCAAAACCCTACCTTGTTTTAAAGGAGCGATGTTTGTCGGCTAAAAAGTTCAATGAACACACAGGAATCAGTGGGTTGAGAGTGTGGTGGGAAGATGACTAGAACGACAGGCTTGACTCTTCGTGCCGTGCCAAGCGGTTCCTCCATGTTCAAAATCAAATTGCGGGGCGAGTCTCTCCATGATGTCAGGATGTCTACAGCTATTTGGGCTTGAGTGTAGAACAGACTTATTTCCTTCTATACGGTTGTCGTCTTCGAAAAGGGTATTGTCGCCTCCTCGATAGACTAGTTCAGAGTCGCGGAATATACAGTGCATGAACACGTTTCCATCCAGAAATACCTGCATGGTCACAAAGGTGCAGGATTCGAAAATCACCGGTATGTTGCTCCCGATTACCCCTCCTCCCATTCCGGTTATGGTCGCCCCTGGCCTACAAATCCAAACCGTGAAAGGAGCCTGATTGGTGATCGGGACTAGGTTTCTAGGCATCTCAAGGTCAACGTCGGTGTCTTTGCGGATTGTTGCTATTTGATCATTGCCCCCGACTCGGTCGTCGAAGTATCCAGTTTCGAACTTAAAAAGATGCCCCAGTTTTTTCAAGTATTCTAACGAGAGGGAAGCGCCATGATCGCGGTCACACGCAGCGATGTAGTCTCGCATGATCGACGCCTGAGTGAACTTCTCAGGATGGGCTAGCATGTATTTTTCCTTTCCATCGATTCCTGCTGAGCAAACCACAAGCTCATCCTTTACTGGCATTAGGCCATGGCAATCCGCCGGAAGCCCTTCTTGCTTTCGAGGCAGAATCTCACGGGCTGTCCAATGTAGCTGGCCGTCGTCCCAACGCTCGCGGCTGACCCCAATCTCGATGCGACCTATCTTTGGTTCTCCGTCAGTGTCAATGCCAGCTAGGATTAACTGCAGCCGATAAATGTTGGCGATTTCTTCGGCCGAGTGGCCTAGGTAAGCGTTCAGGTCTGCTTGAATGTCAAATCGACTTCGTATTGCGGCGGACAAACCGGCGAGGGTATCTGACATGGATTGATTTGCGCCCCGCGACCGAACCGCGTCTCGATACGTTTGTACGATCCCTAAGGCCTGGATGTCTAACTTAGGAAGGATGTTTTCTTGCGGAGCGGACTGCTTCCGAGCGGGCTCCAGCCAGAGGCCCGCTGCGGCGCAGACCAGATGCTCATTGTATTTGATCAACTTTTGGATGGGGTGCTCTGGATCCGCAACAAAGTGGCCCTCGCCGTCACCCCTCGAAGCTCGGCTATCCGTCATGACCACGATACCTTGTTTATTCCCCATGGCCGTAATCAAGGTCCCCCGCGTTGGCCTCGGCGCATCCTGGGCGTGCGACGGTTCCCAGCAAGCTGCCAGAATCAGGCAAGTCAGTAGTGCGCGGTGTGTGACCACAGATGCTCCCATCGAGGCCGAAAACACATCACGGGCTTAGAACGCAGTGATTGGATTTTCTTGCATACTTACCTATTTTCTATACCTATTGTCCACCTAGAGTCCAACTGACAGAACATAAACACTAATATTGGCAATCGCTCTAACCCCGCTGACTCACTCCACGGCGGGGTTTTTCTTTTGTGCCGTGCCCAAAGCCCTACCCAAAGGTAAACCCCAAGTAAACCCCGAGCGAGCTACTCTAGGCACACCAAGGCCCTGGATACGAAATCGCCGCATAAACATTGAGGAGTTTGGTGGACGAGACCGGGATCGAACCGGCGACCTCCTCGTTGCGAACGAGGCGCTCTCCCAGCTGAGCTACTCGCCCACCGACACTGGAGAGACAATTTACCGCAACTGCCACAGCTTTAACACAGCTTACCTTAGTTCAGCGTTCCCAACAAATCGCTATTTTGCCAATAATGCCTGAGTTTTTCGGTGATTTGTCTGCCTGGAACGCCCGGGAAATACGGACTCTCCCCGCGATCTTGCGGTCTACGTGCCCAATCCGCCATTGCATCTTTTTTCCACCACCGCAGGTAACGTCGTTCCCCTGTTCGCAGGGATATGCCACGCTTTATGCACCGGAGATACTCATGCTTTCGCTGTTCTGGTTGTTCTGGCAAACGTTTGGGGGATTGGCGGTGGTTGGTGTAGCTGGCTTGCTCCTTGTTGCGCTGGACTATGCCTGGAAGAAGATTCAAGCGCTTGTATGGCCGGTCCCAGCTATAGAAGCCGCAGGAGCCGTGATGAAGAATTGCGAAAACGAATTCGAATTTGAGAATTGGGAGTCGCGGGAGTCGGGCGAAGAAAAATCGCCGAATGGGCAGCCAGCAGCGTCAATGACGCGCGCACGAGTGTCAGACAAAGAATTTAAATTGGTTTAGCAAACCCCGGAGCAGGAAGCGAGTTTTAGGTTAAAGAGTCTAAGCGCTCAAGAGCTTCCAAGCCCGTCGACGATACATGCCCGTTCACTTCGCGCCGGTTTGCGACGCGATCTTCTGTATAACGATCGCCTTGGACCCGCCGCGTTCATAAACCTTACCCGTTACGATAACCTTAAGCCCGGCGTGGGGCAGAAGCTTGGAGTTCTGGCCGCTCGACGGGGTGGTGTCGGCGATGGGCCAATAAATCGTTCCTTTGTCCGTGAGAATAACCAGAGGAGAGCCCGCATTGGCGCAGGAAATCGCGCATTGCTTGCTGATTGGTTTAGCAAGATCTTTTGTGAATGCGCAGGCGGAATCAAGCACATACCCCTTCACGGTGACGGTAGGCGTGTCCGCGGCGCGAGCAAGAACACCGAAAACGAGCAAACCAAGCACGACAAACCTAAAAGCGGCAAAACTAGTCTTCACGTTGAGTATCTCCTTCGGCAGGCGCAGTCGTAGACGGGAGCCTATCTCCTAATGAAGCCAATCTCAAGCACAGCCGTCCGATACTTGTCGTGACCGTTTAGCGGCGACAGCGGAGATCGCATCAACAATAGGTCGGGATGTCCCGTTTGTTCGTGGATAATGTTATGCGCTCGATGGTACGGGCGAGACCAGACGGATGAGCGACGCAAAAACGACCGAGCCCAGTGGCGAATTGTCAGCTACGGCTGTGGGGGAAATTGCAGCGCGGCTCGACCGCTTGCCGAGTACCTGGACGGTATGGAAATTCATTGTTCTGCTTAGTTTCGGATTTTTCTTTGAGCTTTATGACCTGCTGTACTCCGGCTACGTGGCGCCAGGGTTAGTTCGGAGCGGCATCTTCACGGCGACTACCACCGGGCTGTTTGGACTGACGGGAATCGCAAGTTTCATTGCATTTTTATTTTTGGGGCTCTTCGCGGGAACGCTGGGGTGCGGATTTCTAGCGGATAAATTCGGGCGCAGGTCGATCTTCACGTACTCGCTGCTGTTCTACACAGGGGCGAATCTGATCATGGCGTTCCAGAATACGGCCGCGGGAGTGAATTTCTGGCGGTTCATGGCGGGACTGGGGATCGGTGTGGAGTTGGTGACCATCGATGCGTATATCTCCGAGCTGGTGCCAAAACATGTGCGCGGACGTGCCTTCGCCTTTTCACAGGCGCTGGGCTTCACGTCTGTGCCGGTTGTGGGGCTGTTGGCGTATGTGCTGGTTCCTCACAAACCGCTTGGGCTGGATGGCTGGCGCTGGGTGGTGCTCATCGGCGCACATGGCGCGCTGTTTGTTTGGTTCATACGGCGAGCGTTGCCGGAAAGTCCAAGATGGCTAGCCGAAAAAGGAAGAGTCGCGGATGCGGAAAACGTTTTGTCGCAGATTGAGGCGAGGGTGCGGAGGGAATATGGAGGGGAATTGCCTTCGCCGGCGAGTGCCGAAATCGTGGAGGCGCGACGAAGGTTCCGCGATGTATGGACCCCGCCGTTGCGCAAGCGCACCGTAATGCTGGTGGTTTTTAATATTTTTCAAACTTTCGGCTACTACGGCTTTGCCAACTGGGTACCAACCTTGCTGCTTGGGCAGGGAATTACGATTACGGCGAGCATGCTCTACCCGTTCGTTATCGCCCTTGCCGCGCCGATTGGTCCGATGGTCGGCTTATTGCTGGCGGATCGATTGGAAAGGCGCACCGTGATTGTGGCGAGTGCGGGACTCATCACTGCGTTTGGTTTGCTGTTTAGCCATACCTCCAATGGATTTCTTCTCGTGGCTATCGGCGCGGGATTAACGCTGGCGAACAACACGATGTCGTACAGTTTCCATGCCTACCAGACGGAGTTGTATCCGACCAGCATCCGCGCCAGCGGTGTAGGTTTTGTGTATTCGTGGAGCCGTTTCTCGGCCATTTTTACGTCGTTTTTTATCGCGGGAATTCTCCGGGCATTTGGCACGACAGGCGTCTTTAGCTCTATTGCCGGTGCCATGGTGATTGTGATGCTGACGATTGGGCTGCTTGGACCGAAGACCTTGGACCTGGCCCTGGAAAAGATCTCACACTAGCGACGTGAACTCTATTGACCAGAAGCGAGTCCAGTGACCAGCGGCGTGCCGGGGGATGTTTGGTGCTCCAGCACGTATTGAATCGCGCGAATCACCAGTTCCGGCTGCTGCTGCATAATCCAGTGATTGCTGTTGCTGGCCAAAACGTGCTGCCCTAAGGGCAGGCGCTGCGCCATAGCCGCATGTTCTTGTTGCCGATGTTCCGGGGCCGTGCGTGCGGAGAGAATCACCACCGGTTTATCGCAAAACACGCCGAGTTCGGCCACACGCGCCGCGCTTACAGGCAGGTTTTCCAGTTGGCTGGCGATGGTGAGCGCGAACTTTTCCTGGATCCAAAATATTTTGGCCATGTCTTTTTCATTTTGCGGGAGAGCGGTGAACCAAGGGCTCGAAACGGACCCGGATTCCGCCGGCGCGCCCCGGCTGAGCAAGCGAACGAGACGAGCGCCCGGCCCTTTGGGACCCGCCGCCAGCAAAAATGCCACGAAACGAAGGATGCCCAAGCGGGAAAGGAAGGCAGCGCGGCGGCACACTTTGGCGCCGATGCGGGTTTGCTTCCGGTCATGCTCGGAAGGCGGGTTCCATTCGGCAGGCGCAACGGGATCCACCAAAACCATCCCGGTCGTCTCCGCAGGATAGCGGGCGGCGAAGAGCGGCATGGTCAGGCCACCGAAGGAATGGCCGACGAGGATGTACGGTGGGGGGATGGACGTGCGTTGCAGCATCGCGTGCAGTTCGTCGACAAGGCGGTCGGCGGTTCGGGGCATGGGGCCCAGTTCACTCCAGCCCAAACCTGCGCGGTCGTAACAGACGACGCGATGCGATTTCGATAATTCCTTCTGTAGTTCTGACCAGCTCAGCACCGTGGACATCAAGCCGGCTTCCATCACGATGGTGGCGCCACCAGAACCAGCTTCCAGCACATGCAAGCGATGAGAGCCCAAATCGACCATTTCCCCCGGAAATGGATGCTGGCGCGCATCTCTGCGCGTGCCGAGGATTTGGTAAAGCACACCCAGTGTGGCGACGAGCGCCAACACGACAGCAATCGATAGGAGCACGTGAATCAAGTAGTCCTCACCCGCGATTCTGATTCATTGGTTGTCATGGTCCAAATAACGGCTATGCACGCTTTCCGCCGACTGAAAGCCAATTTGCACGCAGTCACCGATGGAGCGGCCGGTAAGGTAGTTTCCGGCAAGCTGAAGATTGGGCAGGCTGGGTAGAAGGTCGTTCATCTGCGCGACGCGGCGAGCATGGCCGACATTGTATTGTGGCATGGCTCGAGTGTGCCGCCACACGACGCGGTCTGTAGGTTCCGCAGTGATGCCCAAAACCCGGGCATTTTCGGAATGAATCATTTGTGCGGCTTGTTCTTCCGTGCAGGTGAACAGGGTACTGCGCGGATCTCTTCCCGCGAAACTAGTGAGCAGGACGTTTCCGTTCGGTGCGCGCCCTTCAAACAGCCACGAGTTGCAAAACGTACATATCGTCTCCATCCCTTCGCGGCGAGGAACCATAAAGCCAAATCCGTCGAGGGGCCGCGCCAGGCTCGCGCGGTTGTACACAGCGGCCACGACGCAGACAGGCGAATATTCGATCGCTGCGAACAACGAGGCCAACTGCGGCGCGCTTTGTTCCAGCAGGCAGGCCGCGACAAAAGCGGGTACGGCCAGGACCAAAGTGTGAGTGTTGATCGCAGTGCCATTGTTTAGGCGTATGGACCAGCCATTGGTTGGCGCGCCATTGCTCTCCTGGCCTCGCGAGATGGAGACGACCGCTTGTCCGTAGCGTATGTTTTCTCGTAATTCTCGTGCCAGCGCCTCGGGCAGAATTCCCATTCCAGATTTGAATGAACCGAGGGAGGGTAGCGCATCGGTGACGCGGAAGCTTTCCGATTTTGTGTTTGCCTGCTTAGGTGCTCGGCGTTGCTCCGGTTTGTTTTGGCGCGATTTACGCGCAGCCAAGGCGCCACGAATCAAGCTGCCATAGCCGCGCTCCCATTCGACGAGTTGTGGAAAGGCGCTTTCCATGCCCATCTTGTGGGGATCGGCAACGAAGATCGTCGAAATGAGAGGGTCCACCAAATAATCCGCGATCTCCACTCCGAATTTCCGCTCCACAAACTCAGCAAGACTCTCTTCCGCTTGTGGCGGGCTGGTGTGGCCGAAAACATCCGCGAACAAACGAAATTTCGAGCGAAAATCGACCACGGTTGTGCGGATCAGTCCGCCTGGGGTGAACGGAACAAGATGCAAGCGCCCTTTCCGGAAAATGTATCGCTTGGCTTTGGGATCACCGGCTACGAACTCGTTTTCCAGGCGCAGGTCGCGGACAAGGTTCCACACGGGCTCTGGGAAGCGGGGACACTGCGGTCCAGCCTCGAACAGGGAGCCATTTTTTCGCACCGTCTGGATGAAGCCGCCGGCACGGTTTGTGGACTCGAGCACTAAAGGCTCAATTCCAAGCTGTTTTAGGCGGTACGAGCAAGCCAGCCCGGAGATTCCCGCGCCAATCACCACTGCTTTTTCTATGTATCCTGTGTATCCCACCGTAAGCAAAGCTTATCAAACCGACGAGAGCCATTTGCCTGCTTTTTGGCTTATGCTTTTCCCAGAATATAGATGTCAAGGATGCCCGTGGAGTCACTCCTGGAATTCGCGAAGTCGTATGCTGCGCGCGGTGAAGAGATTGCCGTGCGCCAGCGGCGTGGCTATCGCATGGAGAGTTGGAGCTACGGTCGAATCGCCGGAGAAGGGAACAAACTGGCGCGGGAACTGGAGCGCCGGGGCATCGAAAAGGGAGACGCCGTTTTATTGTGGGGTGAGAATTCGGCGGAATGGATCATTGTTTTTCTGGGATGCATGTTGCGCGGTGCGGTGATTGTCCCGATCGATCATGGTTCGACGCCCGAGTTTGCGCTGCGGGTTGCGCAAGAGGTCAAGGCGAAGTTGGTGTTCTGCTCGCGCGAACTGCAAGGGTCCATAGCATCTCTTCCGACCATTCCGCTCGAAGGGATCTGCCAATTCGCGAAACAGCAAGAGTCTTCTCATTATCCTTCGCCGCCGCTCACCCGGCGCGACACTCTGGAGATCATTTTCACCTCGGGCACCACGGCGGAGCCTCGGGGCGTGGTAATTTCCCACGGGAACGTCTTGGCGAACATCGAGCCGCTCGATGGTGAGATTCGCAAGTATCTGAAATACGAAAAGCCGTTTCATCCAATCCGTTTCTTGAGCCTGCTCCCGCTTAGCCACGTGTTTGGCCAGATGCTGGGTGTGTTCATCCCGCCGTTGTTGGTTGGCACTGTAGTCTTCGGTGAGTCGCTGAAGCCGGCGAGCATGATCGAAACCGTTCGGCGCGAGCGTATTTCTGTATTTGTGGCGGTGCCGCGATTCATCGAGTCTCTGCAACGCGAAATCGAACGGCAACTTGAGCAGGAAGGTCGAATCGAACGATTTCGCAAGGAGTTTGCGGCCGCAAAAGATGTGCATTTTTTGTGGCGCTGGTGGCGGTTCCGGCGGATTCACTCGCGGCTCGGTTGGAAGTTTTGGGCATTTATCTCCGGGGGCGCGGCGCTATCCGAACAAGCTGAGACCTTTTGGAATCGCCTGGGATACGCGGTGATTCAAGGGTATGGCATGACGGAAACCACTTCGTTAATCAGCTTGAATCATCCTTTTCGTTCTGGGCGCGGTTCTATCGGTAGGGTGTTCCATGGTGTAGAGGTGCGTGTCGACGAAAATGGCGAAATTTTGGTGCGGGGAGAAAATGTCGCGACTGCTTATCAAAGGCAAGGGCAAACGCAAGCGGTGGTGGAGTCGGACGGGTGGTTTCGCACCGGAGATGTGGCCGGCACCGACGAAAACGGGCGTTTGTATTTCAAAGGCCGGCGGAAGAACGTGATCGTCACGCCCGCGGGAATGAACGTGTACCCGGAAGATCTGGAGAAAGCGCTGCGGCAGCAACCCGGGCTGCGCGATTGCGTGGTAATCGGCCTGGAAAAAGGGGGCAACGCGGAGCCTTGTGCGGTGCTGCTGATGAATGGAGCAACGCAGACTCCGTCGGCGCTGGTCGAGGTGGCGAATCAATCGCTGGCAGATTACCAGAAGATCCGGCATTGGTACGTCTGGCCAGAACCGGATTTCCCAAGAACGCCCACGCAGAAGCCCATTCTTCCGCGCATCCACGATGCGGTTCACAATGCCAAGAGCGCCACGAGGTCGACCGGGTCGAATGATTCGCTGGGTGCAATCATTTCGAGGATCACCGGCCGCACGGTGAACCTGGATTCCGCGAACACGAACCTCGAAAGCGACCTGCACCTCTCGTCATTGGATCGTGTCGAATTGATGAGCGTTTTGGAAGAACGCCATCAAGTGGATTTGAACGAGGCGCAATTTCAAGACGTCAGCACAGTGGCGCAGCTGCAAAAGCTATTGGCGCAAGGATCGTCCTCGGCGATTCAGCATGTTTATCCCACGTGGCCACAACACGGGCTGGTGACCGCGTTTCGATTGTTGATCTACTATTTGCTGGCCTGGCCGGCGACGTACCTGCTTGCGGCGCCCAAAATTCGCGGCCGAGAGCACCTTCGTGGATTGCGCGGACCAATTTTGGTGGTGTCGAATCACGTCACATATCTCGACATAGCGTGGATTTTGCCAGCACTGCCGCGCAGGTTCCGAAACCGTTTGGCTACGGCCATGGGTGGAGAGAGGCTCGCGCGCATGCGCCGCCCCGCAACAAATATGAGGTTCTTCGAGCGCGTGATGGAGCATGTGCGCTATTTCCTGGTGTTGACTCTCTTTAACGTGTTCCCGCTTCCGCAGCAGTCCGGATTTCTGCAGAGTTTTTCGTTTGCCGGCATGCTGGCCGATCGCGACTGGAACCTTCTGGTGTTTCCGGAAGGCAAGACTACCGACACAGGCGAAATGGCGCCGTTTCGCTCGGGCAGTGGTTTACTCGCCAAGCAACTAGCCATTCCCGTTGTTCCTATGTATCTGCATGGACTGTTCGATTTGAAGCAGGAGCAACGCATTGTCACGAGACCTGGGCATGTCCGGGTGGACATTGGCGCCCCAGTACGCTTCTCGGGGACGGAAGGTCCCGGCGAAATTGCCCGAGAATTGGAGGCGCGAGTTCGCGCGCTTCAGTCGCTTTGAGAAAATTCGGTTTTGCGCAACGCGGGCAGGCGACGCACCACAAAGAAGATCAAGGCCAGACCAAGGGCTATCGCAACCGCGGCCCATTTCTGATTGATGAGAAACTCCTTGGCCGCGGCACCGTAGCGCGCCGCCAGAAAGCCTTCACAGAAAAATAGGGCGCTGCGCCCCACCAATGTGCCAATCACAAAGGTGCCGAACGGAACCTGGAAGACTCCTTGCGCAATCACAAAAGGCTTAAAGGGCACCGGAAACGGCGCCACTGCCGGTAGAAAAACGCAGGCCATGGGATACTGGTGTATCAGCCTGCGAATCGTGCCTGGTGCGTGGCCTTGCGTGCGACGGTAGTAGGCTTCGCCGCCTTTCCGCGCGATCCAGTAAATCCAGATGCAGCCAATCAGGGAACCAATACCGGCCATGGCCGCATAGTACGGCATGCGTAGTGGATGGCGGCTGGAAAGCTCCATGAGCAACAAATCGGTAACCAGCGGCAGGGGTAAAAACGAGGAATCGACGAAGGAGGAAAGCAGCAGGCCTACGCCACCGAGGGCTGGCAGCGTCAGCTTCAACCATGTTTTGAAATGCACCCATCTCATAGCGCCTTCACTCCATCCGATTATACGAAGATAAGTGCGAAGCGCAGGGCTATCGCTGGCGTAGACAAGAATGGCATAACTCTATTTTGGCTGCGTGTCTGAGTGCAAATACGTTAGCATTTCCGCAGCCTCAGGTCATGGCTTAGGAATTACAATCGAATAACTACAGAGAAAGAATCAAAGGGTTTGCCAGCTTAGTAGGATGCTTGCTGAGACTGATCGGGCGCATAGTACCTCGAGATTTACTCCCCTTTTTTTTGCTACCTTGTGTATCCCTATTTGGGGTCGGTGTATCCAACTGTCAGTAACCAGGGACACCATTGCTTTGCCTAGGGTTTTGGAGTATACGAACTTGGCGAACAGGTCAGCAATGGTGCTGAGGGCGGCGCGTACGATTGGCCGCTCAAACTTATTCAGGAGAAAAAGGACATTCATGGCCACGATGGAGCAACCGCCACTCTCTGACGTTCCCAGCGAGCAGTTACTTCCAACGGTTCCAAATCAGTCTTTTCGTCTCGACGTCCCGTTACACAGCCTATTGCAGGAGCCAGCCCAACGGCGAGCCCCGCTGACGCAGAAAGGGCTCGAAACATTGCCCACTCCTGTGTTCCCGCAGCATCCCGAACTTCTGCACGAGCTCGACGCGGCGGATATTGCTGCGCACGAACACGTGCTGCGCCACGGGAAACGCCAGTGGCCAGCTTCGCACATTATGAAGTCGATGCGCGGTTGGATGGTGCCGTATGTGAAATCGCGGGTACTTCCCGGCGATTTCCAGCCGATCATCGCGTATCTTTTCGCGGAATGGAAATGCAATCTCGACTGTCATTATTGCTGGTCGTATGACAACCGCGTGAAGGGCATGACGGAAGAGACGGCGCGACGCGCGATCGACTGGCTCGAGACGACGCCATGCCGGGTGCTGGCACCTACCGGAGGCGAGCCGCTGTTGCGCCCCGATTTCGTCCACAAAGTGATGTACTACGCAGCCAAGAAGGATTTCTGGATTTACCTGGCCACGAATGCGCGCTTGCTTCGTCCGGAAGTAACGGACCGGCTGGCGGACGCGGGAATATCCACCATCAATTTTGCCGTGGATGCGATCAAAGAGAAGCCCGGCCTGCCGAAAGCGATGGAGCACGTACGGTCGTATTTCGATTATCTGGTGCGCCGGCAGTATAGGTATGGATACACCGTCTTCTTCAACATCAATATTTGTCGAACGAACATCGACGACGTGAAGGAGTTGGTCGAAATCGCTCACGCCAACGGTATTTCTGCAACCTTCCACGTAAACGAAGCGCCGATGATGGAGCAGTCGCATTTTAAGCATCTCCACGAAAACGATACGTACATCCGGCCGAACGATTTTCCGGTGGTCGACGACCTGCTCGATTGGCTGTGCGACAAGCAGCGCCAGGGCTACAAGATGGTCGATTCCATACCGCGTCTTCAGAACATGAAGGGCTTCATGCGCGGCGTGGGCGAGCATTGGGGTTGCCGCGCCGGCCAGAACTGGCTGATCATCCGCACCGACGGCACGCTTGCGCCGTGCTTCCCGATGTACAACGCCAACTATGACTGGGGCACCGTCGAGAATCATAAATTCGACCTGAAGCAACTGAGCGACATGAAGCAAGGTTGCGAGCCGCATTGTTTCTCGACGCTGGGCTACAACGTGGCCTACTGCTACGACGCTACGCGTGTGCTGAAGTGGCTTTGGAAGCAGGCGCTCAACGGCTTCCAAGGCGCTACTGGCAGCTTTGAATAGTCCGTTGCGCTTTCAGGCGCCACTGTGTTTTCTGGATTGCGACGCCATGATAACGACACGCGGAAAATACGGTGTTCTGGTGGCCGTGCTGTTGGTAGGCATTGCCGCGGCAGCGACGCGCGCCGCCGGGCAGTCCGCAGATAAGCTGACTTCTTCGCAGGCGTCCGCCACGGTAGATCAAATCATCGCTCAAGTCATAAAGCATAACGACTTGCGTAACGCGGAATTGCATACATATTCCGCGGTGCGGACCTATGTGATCAGGGATACGAGCGGCACGGTCAAGGCTTCGAAGACCGTGCGCATGGAATATGTCGCGCCGGATACCAAGACATTCGAGAGTATCTCGGCCGACGGGTCCGTGGTGGTCCGGGATTTGGTCTTTGATCGATTGATGGAGACGGAGGCCGCGACAGCAGGCGCTCACGACCGTCATGACACGTCTATCACCCCGGCGAATTACACCTTTCAGTTGCTAGGGCAGGAAACGATAGGTGCTTATCATTGCTATGTGGTGGAAGCCGCGCCGAAGCGCGAGGACAAATACCTTTTCCATGGGCAAATCTGGATTGACAGCACCGACTTTGCGGTGGTCAAGATTGCCGGCCACCCGGCCAAACGTCCGTCTTTCTGGGTCACTCGGGCGGATTTCGTGCGCCAATTCGAGAAGGTGGGAGACTTCTGGCTGCCCAGTCGTGACGAAACCTCCGTGGATGTGCGACTCTACGGCACGAAGATTCTCAGCATCGAGCATCGCATCGACAGTGTGAACGGCGTCACGAATGCCCGTACGAACGACAATGGCGTGAGTGGGTCTGCTACCAGGAAATTGGCTGCTCTGGAGGATGCGAATCAAGCCCTCCGAGCAGGCAAGAAACAATGTAAATAACAGAACCCCAGGAAATACCTACGGTTTTGCGGTAGCTGCGGAATCCGCAAATCCTGCGCGGTGCAGCACCTGTTGGAAGCGCGGATCGCTGCGCAACGAATCGTACATTGGATCCACTTTCATGGAAGTGATCGCGTTGGAGTGGTGGGCGACGGCCTGTTGTAGCAGAGTGATCGTCTGGTCTTTGTGATCCGTCGCGGAATAGGCTACCAGTAACGCCAGGACTCGTTGTTCCGGTGTCCACGGAAACTGCTCGACGCGGGTCAGCATCTGTTGCGCCTCAGCAGAGCGGCCGGAATGGCCGTAGATGACGGCTTCATCAACCGCGACCCACGGGTTGTCGAGTATCGCGCTATGCTGGTCGATCAATGCTTGTGCCTCAACAAATTTCTGTTGCTGCACACAGGAATTGATTGCCGCGGAGAATGCGCGGGTGGCGTTGGGGTCCATATTGAGAACGACGCGGGCCTGCGCCAAGGCCCGATCGTACTGCCGGGCGTAGTAAAGGATCACGGCGTGGTCCGCGGCGATGATGATCGATAACGGATCCAGTAGGCGCGCCTTCTCGCTTTCGGCCAAAGCCTGGTCAAAACGGCCAAGCCAGGAGAGGTATTCGGCGTACCACTGATGCGCCGTGGCATAGCCTGGATCCAACTGGATCGCGCGGTTGAACTCCTTTTCGGCAGTTTGCCAGTCGTAATCATAATTTTCGGCAATCAATGCCAACGAGGCGTGAGCTTCGGCCAGCGAGCCGTCCAGTTGTAATGCCTTTAGAGCGGCCGTTCGCGCTTTGGGCATAAGTTCATTTTGGGGACCCTCATACCAGGTACTCATCAACGCGTCGGTGTCGGCCAGGCCGGCATAAGCGCGCCCATAGTTGGGATCGCGCGCAATGGCCTGCTGAAAATAATCCGCAGCGCGGCGAAACCCTTCGTCGGTGCGTTTATTCCAGAAATAACGGCCCTGGAGATAAAGGTCGTAGGCGGCGTAAGAGCCCGGGGAGGGCGCTGGCGTACCACCGGAAGCGACCACCGGATTGGACTTTTTCGCTAGAGTGACCTGCATTTCGTCCGCGACTTCCTGTGCCACTTCGTGCTGCAGCGTCAAAAGCCCGGCTAATTCCCGGTCATACTCGCGGGACCACACGGGCCTCTGATCCTTTACCCGAACCAGCTGGGTAATGATGCAGACATTGCCGGAGTCCCTGCGCACACTGCCTTCGAGCACGTACTGCACTCCCAATTCACTGGCGATCTGAGGCAACGGCTCGGAGCTGCCTTTGTAGTGCATGACCGAGGTGCGCGCAATCACGCTCATGTGGTCCGGATCCAGCCGCCCGAGTTGCGCAATCATTTCTTCGGTCAAGCCGTCGCTGAAATATTCCTGGCCAGGGTCACCCGTGAGATTGGAGAAGGGAAGAACGGCGAGAGCCACTTTATCTCCGGACAAATCCGGGCGAACGTGCGTCCTGCGCCAGGCGAAAACGGCAATGGCCGCCAATGCGAGTACCGCCAAGGCACCGGCAAGCCGTCGCACCCAGTTCGAGTCTTTAACTTGAGGTATGGCCTGTGCCTCGAATTCTGCGGAGTCGGCCGAGGCCTCGGTCGCCGGTAATCCTGATGGGGTCACTTCTTGGACCGGGGCCACGAAGCGGTAACCCACACGCGGAATGGTCTCGATGTACCGCGGATTCTCGGGAGAGTCCCCCAACACGGCACGCAATTTCTTGATGGCGCTGTTCAAGCTGTGCTCGAAGTCGACGAAGGTATCAGCCGGCCAGAGCTTCTGCCGCATTTCCTCGCGCGTCACTACCTCGCCGGGCTGCTCCAACAGGATGGACAAGATACAGAAAGGTTGGCCGCGAAGGCGCACCCGGGTGCCGTGTTTTCGGAGTTCCCGCGCGCCAACATTGGCCTCAAATACACCGAATCGCAGGACCTGGCTTTTGCCTTGTTGCGGCATTTCAACGCTCCAGAGCGAACTAGGGAGAGCGGGGCGCACGCCTCCGGTTACCTGCGGAACTAAATGCATTTGTACCAAGGAAATGAGCGCACATCAACGTTTCATCCGTCGAGTATTGTCCTATCCACAAGAACCTGCGAGAGTTCGCCGGATCTGACGGTGGGCACTAGTCCAAATGCCATCGTCGACCCCGGAAAGGAAAACAAATGCTGAAACCGACCAATGTCGCGATTACGCGGAAGGACTCTCCCGTAAGTCGGAGAGGTTCGATAAGGACGCTTTTGCCGCGGCAATTGAGAATCGCTCTGTTGACCGGCCTGCTTGTTACCGTTGCGGCGGCTCTGGCCTTCAGTGACTCCATCGGGTCGGTCATTCCCAAGCTTCAGGTATTCCTGGATCCAGACGGCGCCTTTGCCACAATCAACACAGGCGGCCCGACTGACACTTCCACAAATCCTTTTTTCCTGGAGATGGGCACGAATGGACGAAAGTGCGTTACCTGCCACGAACCCAGCGACGCCTTCACGATTACGCCGCCGCACCTGCAGGAGCGCTTCTACGCTACGGGTGGGACTGATCCGATTTTCCAGCCGGTGGACGGCGCGAATTGCCCCACGGCGGATGTATCTACCGTTGCGAAACGGCGCGAAGCGTATAGCCTGCTGCTAAGTAGGGGATTGATCCGCATTTTTCTTGCTGTTCCGGCCAACGCCAATTATCAGGTGATGAGCGTCGACAATCCGTATGGCTGTAACGACCCGGACGTCGTCTCGATGTACCGGAGGCCGCTGCCTACGACCAATCTCGGATTTCTAAGCGCGGTGATGTTTGATGGCCGCGAGTCCACCCCGGTCACTGGGACCACAAAAATCAGCTACAGCAATTTCCCCTCTTCTTTGATGAGCGACCTGGCGCACCAATCAGTCGATGCGACGGTCACCCACGCGCAGGGCGACGGAACCCGCCCCACCACTGCAGAGCAGCAGGAAATCGTAAATTTTGAGACGCAGCTTTTCACCGCGCAAGTGCTCGATTCACGCGCCGGGCTGCTCAATCAGTACGGTGCAAACGGCGGGCCAGCGTTTTTGACCACCCAGCCGTTCTTCATCAGTATTAATTCCAGCGTGAACCCGCTCGTGCCGACCTTGGAGCAACCGGGTGGGCTGGTGGCGCCGGGCGACGGGCAGTTCTCTCCAAACATATTCAGCCTTTACCAGGCATGGTCGCAGCAGACAGGACAGCATTACAATCCTCTCGCCGAAGCTCGTCAGTCCATCGCGCGCGGCGAAGTGCTTTTCAATTCTTTATCCATTCCGATCACCGGCGTGGCTGGCATCAATGACGATGTAGCCGCAGGAGGGCTTGTTGCCGGAGGGATCCCTACGCTGCAAGGCACCTGCGGCACGTGCCATGACACCCCGAATGTGGGCGATCACTCTTTCCCCACGCCGTTGAATATCGGCACTGGAGACCCGAGCCCTACTTCGCCGTTCGTCAACCTCGGCGGATTGGATATGAGCTATTTGCCGTTAATTACCGTGTGCCAGAAGGATCCCAATACGGGTATACCGACCAATAACTGCAAAACCACTACGGATTTGGGTCAAGCGCTGATAGATGGCAATTTCGACCATGTGGGCAAAATCAAAGGGCCAATCCTTCGCGGGTTGGCGGCACGAGCCCCGTACTTCCACAACGGATCGGCAGCCACCCTGCTGGACGTGGTGAATTTCTACAACACGCGATTTAATTTAAATCTAACCAACCAACAAAAGACCGACCTGGCGGCGTTCTTGAAGACGCTGTAGACAATGCGCTGGTCGGGCGCTCCAGGACACTTGTAGGTAAAAGGCTTTCACCACAGAGGTAACAGAGTGGCCGCAGAAGGAAAGGGAGGCCTTGTCTACGGTCTAGACGTTTGCTCGTGGCGGAGCGTTGGTCTGCCACCAAAAAACAACGGGCGCCACTTGGACGCCCCTTTTGTAATTCTGTTTGAGTCTGGCAAATCAGGGTTGGTTGAAGTGGCCGTTGGAGCCGCTCTTTTGCGCTACGATTTTACGTGCATTTTCGTAAAGCGCGCGGGCTTGCGGAATCGCATCCACCGCCTTTTGCACTTGAGGATCGGCATCCAGCAGGACCTTGAATCCTTCTTGCGTACCGAAGTTCGACATGAACACTTCCTGCTTGATCTTGCGCTTGACCCAATCCTGGTTCTCAGCAAATTCCGGTTCGGTGTAGCGGATATTGTGTTTGGCCAGGTAGTCGCGGAAATCCTTCATCACCTTGTCGTCCACTTCAAAGCTCTTGGTAATGGTTGGGCGAGTGCCGAGAAAGTAGCGGGTGAATCCACCGACGCCCTGTTCCTGGGGGAAGAACACGTCGTCGCGATACATCTCTTCCTGGAACTTGGTCGGTTTCGGTGCGTCGACAACGATGTCGGGGGTGATGCCGCCGCCGCCGGTCACTTGGCGGCCGCTATCGGTTTGACGAATCTCCGTGGGATGCTCCGGCACTTTGCGTTCGTAGTGATACTCGTAGAGAGAAATGGATTTGTAGTCGCGCTGGATCAGGCGGCCACTGGGGGTGTAGTAGCGCGCGGTGGTCAGAGCCAGGCCGGTATTTTCGGAGAGAGGCGTCACGGTCTGCACCAGACCCTTGCCGAAGGTGGTGTCGCCTACGACCAGGCCGCGGTCGTGGTCTTGGACAGCGCCAGTCACAATTTCCGCGGCAGAGGCGGAATTATTGTTGACCAGGATCACCAAGGGGACGGTTATGCCTTGATTGCCCCGAATGGCGTAAAAGCGGCGCTCCGGAGCGCTGCGGCCATGATAGGAGACGATCAGTTGGTTCTTCTCGAGGAAAATATCGCCCACCGCGACGGCTTCGTTCAGTAGGCCGCCCGGGTTATTGCGCATGTCGAGAACCAGACCGTCCAGCGAGTTGGCGCCCAATTCCTTCAGGGCATCGGCCACTTCGCGATCGGTGGTCTCGTTAAATTGCGTGAGGCGAACGTAACCAATACCGGGCTTGAGCATGGTGACGATGTCGACGGAGTGGCGAGGAATTTCATCGCGGGTGACGCTAAAGGTGAGCGGGTCGTTCCAGCCCTCGCGGGTCACTTGAATTTTAACGATGGTGCCCTTGGGCCCTTTCAGCATGTCTGCCACTTCGGTGGTGGACAGGCCCTCGGTGGTCTTGTCGTCCACCTTTGCAATCACGTCGCCGGGCCGCAAGCCAGCCTTAAACGCGGGTGCATCGACGTAGGGAGCCACAACGATAGTGTGATTTTCACGCGGAGCCACGACCATGCCGACGCCGTAATACTTGCCGCGCTGGTCTTCGCGGAGGAGCGCAAACTGGCGGGAGTCGAAGAAATTCGAGTGGGGGTCCAGCATCCGGAGCATGCCCGGAATGGCCCCTTGGTACACGGCACGGTCCACATCCACTGGTTCCGCGTAGTTGGATTGCACCACGTCGAGTACGGAGGTGAAATTCTCGACGGAGGTGCGAAAGTCGTCGGTGGACGAGGTGGTCGCGCGGACCGAAGGTCCGTAAATGCCTCCGAGGATGGCGGACATCCCTAGGACTACGATAACTAAGACAAGTCCGCGCCGTTCTGGATTCATGGATTTCCCCTCGCCGTGCAAACGCTTTGCAAAACCGTAGTATAACATGCCTTTTGAACTGCTCTTTGAGTCTTATGCCTACCCTTTCTATGATGCGAGGCCGGTCAAAATGGGTTGGGGCATGTTGGCAGGAAATCCATATTGGAGGACTTGCCTTACCGGGGAGGGGAAGCCCCCCTTCGCGAGGAGTTGCAAAGGGTGGGAAATAGGTACCGTACCAACGAAAGGTCAAAGCTGACCTTGCGAAGGCGGCCTAGGCCTAGTTAATTGTTCTGGTCCTGGTTGTTGTCTCCCCAGTTGTGCCCACCGTGGCAGGTGCCTACGCCCTTATCGCTGTAACTCGGGCCACCGGATGGCTGTGCAGGGTCCTTGAGTGCCGACTCGAAGTCCCACGCATAGCCATAAAGGGGAGATATTAACTGCTTCAGCTCGGATGTCCAAGTTGGCAAAAAACACGCGTCTGATTTCAAGACGACCTCGTCTGACCGCTTCACAAATCCACAACCAGATCGCTGCTCGGGCGCGAACAACACACCAATACGTTCCCCTCCGCCGGCATGTCCAGGGGTTCCGGATCGTACACCACCGTCCCCGAAACCAGGCCACTTTCGCAGTTGTGACAAACTCCCGTTCGGCACGCCCACCGCACCGGCACATCGCAGGCCTCGGCCATTTCCAAAATGCTCGCGTAGCGCGACGCGTCCCAATGTGCGGAAATCCCGCTGCGTGCAAACGATACCAACACTCCGGCCTTCGCTTCGTCACCGGCTGGCACGTGGGGCCTTCGCGCCACCGCTCCGACCACGCCGGGCGTGCGCGACTCGCCCCCGTTGAAAATTTCTTCGTGCACCCGCTCGCGCGCCACACCGAATTCCGCCAGCGCTTGCTTCATGTCCGCCATGAATTGCGCTGGCCCGCATAGGTACACATCTGCCTCTGGCCGCAGCCCGACTGTTTCGAACACGGTTCGTGAAAAGCGTCCAGTCGCGTTGAAATTCTCGCCGGTTTTGTCGACAGCGTCCGGTCTGGTGTAACAGATGTAGCTCCGGCAGTTCGTCAACGCACGCATCAGTGCGCGCACTTCGCCCGCAAACGGGTGATGCCGGCCGTCCCGCGCGGTGTGCAACCACATCACCTCACGCGTAGACCGTTCCGCCGCCAGTGCATGCAGCATTGCCAGAACCGGCGTCGCGCCGATGCCCGCACTCAGCAGCGCCACCGGCCGCTCTCCCGCCTGCAGAACAAAACTTCCTCGCGGCGCGCTGACTTCCAGCCGGTTACCCACATGCAGATGGTCCCGCAAATAATTGCCAGCCTCTCCATTTGGCTCGATCTTCACGCTGATGCGATAGCGCTCCGTCGACAGTGGGCCCGACAGCGAGTAGCTGCGCAAGAGCGCAGGGCCACCCTCGCCCTTAGGCCTGAGACGTAGTACGACGTACTGCCCCGGCAGCGCCACCGGCAGCGTATGCCCGTCCGCGGTCTCCATCGCGAGCGAAAGAACATCCGCGGACTCGCGGTCGATCGACCTCACCAGCAGCGACTGAAAACCCGGTGACGCTGGATGCCCGGCTGCCGTAGGCGCCAATCCCGCGTTTCCCGTCACCGCGCCGCTTTGCTGGCTTTGCAGCAGCGCTGCAAAAGAGTCATGCCATCCGCGAGAAAGTGCCTCAATACGCAACGCGCGCTCGAGACGATCACGCGGATGATTTGGCAAATACAGCAGCGCGTTGACCTCCGTAATCGTCATGCGCTCTGTTGGCTCTCCCACCTTCACGATTTCGTCGCCCGCGCCCACCTCGCCTTCCTGCAGCACGCGAAAATAAAAGCCGGGTCGACCGCTGGACGTCAGCAACGCGGCCATCCGCGGTTCGTTCATTCGAATGCCTACACGAAAGCAGGTCACTCGAGGCTGCGTCACCTCGAACAGCGCGCTGCCGACCTGATAACGGTCGCCGATGCACACGGCATCATCCGGCAACCCGTCAATCGTAAAATTCTCGCCGAACTGTCCGTAGACGAAATCGTTCCTCTTCAATTGCTTTTCCCAATATCGATACGAATCCATCTGATAGACGAACACCGCCCGATGCTCTCCTCCGTGCCCGGCTAAATCTCCTTGTCCATCTCCCAGCAGGTTCAACCGCCCTGCGCGACAGCGGCCCGCTACTGCACTCTTCCACACGCCCGTGTGTACCGTCCGCCCTTTCCACGCAATGTCGCGGGGAAGTCCGACATTTACCGATAACAGTCGCGCCATGCGGTGTCTCTTCGCTTTCTGCGTCTCGTCTGCAGACAAAAAGTGTCGCCGCTCGTTTCCCATTGAGCGGTGTTCCGGACATTTGCTGGAAGTGGAAGGCGGAACCCGGAGACCCGGCGCACAGGGAAGAGTGCCTGTGCCAGTGGTGCTCAGCCGGTTGCGCCTTTGCTGTCTTCCTTGCGCGGAATAAATCCCGGAACCCCCGTCTCCACCACTTTGTTGAATCGATACCGCGTGGTGATTCCCTTGATCGCTGACATCGCGCTTTCCGGCAGCGGCGCCACGTCCAGGCTCTTCCGAATATGCTCGGCGTTTGTGGACGTCGTCAGAATCGCGGTGCCCCGCTGCAAGGCCCACGCGATGCAAACCTGCGCACTAGTTCTTCCTACTTCCGCCGCGACTTTCTTGATCACCGCATCATCGAGGAGTCTTGGTTCGAACGAGTGGCCCAGCACTGCGAACGCCAGGAACACGATGCCCTCTTTGTTGCAGGTCTCCAACAACTCCCACTGCGGCAAATAGGGATGCGACTCCACCTGAACCACGGCCGGACGAATCTTTGCCGACCTGTTGATTTCTTCGATATGCTCTTGCCCCACGTCCGACAAGCCGAGCGCCCGGCACTTTCCTTCTTGCGCCAACCGTTCCATCGCACCCCAGGTCTCGCCCAAGGTCACTCCATCGTCGTATATACTTTTGCCGCTCTCATCGTGCGGATCCTGATCGTCCCCCGGCCGAAACGCGAACGGCGTGTGCATCAAATAAAGATCGACATAGTCGAGCCGGAGCCTTTTCAGGCTGGCCTCGATCGCGGGTTTTACCCGCACGGGCCGGTGATTGTTGTTCCACAACTTTGTGGCAATGAACAGCTCGTCGCGACGCACTTTTCCTTCTTTCAGCACGGCCTCGATTGCCTCGCCCACCGCTTGTTCATTGCGATAGCGCTCTGAACAATCGAATTGGCGAAAGCCCGCTTGCAAAGCCGCCGTTGTCGCCCGCAAGGTGTCCCCGAGATCGGGAATCAATGTGCCAAATCCTAGCGCAGGAATGTTTTTCCCGTTGTTCATCGGGATTTTTCTTGCACCAAGTTCGTTCGATCCGGTCATTGTCCCTCCTCGCCAGTGAGTCCACTCGTTCCACGAGCCGTAGCGCAAGGTGCGCTCCACGGCAGAACAACGCAAAGGTCCAAAGGACGCTGCACGGCGTCCCCGACTTAGATGTGCGCATCGCCAAAGATGTCATGTAAATCTTCCGGGGTTCTTCCCGAACCCAGCGCCTGTGCACACTGTCTGCCTGCAATTTGCATGTTGACTTCATTCCCACACGGGTCTAAACACTAAACTCACAAAATTAGGCGCCTTCGTACATAACGGGTTCCCCTTCGGATTCGAGGACCAGGTCGACTGACAGCCGCTCTCCTTCCTCGCGAGTCGATCGAGCCATGAAGGACGGACTTATGAAAGCGAAGAAAACTCCGTGGATTGCCGTGAGAACCAGTGTAGCTATTTTCTCTGCGCTGTTTTTGATTTTTGGCGATCTGCCCGTTCTCGCCACGCTTGCTCAAGACCAGGCTCCTGCCACAACCGAGGCGCAGTCCGTCAAAATTCCGACAGACCAGCTAGATTCGCTCGTGGCCCCCATTGCTCTCTATCCGGACCCAATGCTCGCCCAAGTGCTTGCGGCCTCCACTTATCCCTTGGAAATCATTCAGCTTCAGCAGTGGCTCACGAAAAATAAAGATCTGAAGGACAAAGCCCTCGCCGATGCGGTTGCCAAACAACCTTGGGACCCGAGTGTGCAGGCGCTAGCCGGGCTGCCCGACGTGGTCAAGCGCCTCGCGGACGATATTCAGTGGACCACCGAACTGGGCAACGCCTTTTTGGCGCAACAAAATGACGTGATGGACGCCGTTCAACGCATGCGCGCCAAGGCTCAAGAAAAAGGCAACCTCAAGTCCAACGATCAGCAAAAGGTGGAAACCAAGACCGTCGAATCCAAGCAAGTCATCGTCATCGAGCAGGCCAACCCGCAAGTGGTTTATGTCCCTTCCTACAATCCCACGGTCGTTTACGGGCCGCCCGTCTATCCCTACCCGCCGGTTTATTACCCACCTCCCGGCTATTACGCGGCAGGCATGGCTATTTCCTTTGGAGTTGGTGTGGCTATGGGTGCGATGTGGTCCGGCGGATGGGGCTACAACTGTGGGTGGGGCGGCAACAACGACATCACCATCAACAACAATAATAATTTCAATCGCAATTCAAATGTTCAGGGCGGCAATCGTGTCAACGGAGGCAACCGTCCTTCGAATCAACCCGCTCGCGGCGGAGCTGGGGGCGGCAACTGGCAACATAACCCGCAGCATCGTGGCGGCACACCCTACTCCGACCGCCAGACCGCCGACAAATTTGGCGGTACCACGCGCGGCTCGTCTGTTGCGGACCGCCAAGCCAACGCGCGGCGCAACGTTTCCGACCGTGGCCAAGGCAACCGCGGTGGCGATCGTGGGGGTGGTGGCAACCGTGGTGGAGGCGATCGCGTCGGCAACGGAAGGACGTCGAGCTCGGGCGGTTCTCGTGGGATGAGTGGCGGCGGAATGAATGGTAGTTCGGCCCGTGCCAGCAGTTCGCGCGGGTCCTCCAGTATGGGGTCGCGAGGGGGCGGATCGCGGGGCGGCGGTCGGAGGAGGTAGAAAAGCCATGAACAAACAAACGCCAATCACCCCACGAAAAAAGTATCCGGCTACACGCAAAGCTCTTTTGAGCTTGCTGCTGGTCGTCAGCGCCTGCGTGGTGTTGCACGAATTGCCGATATCCGCGCAGCTGCAGACAACCGCGAACAGCAATGCCCCGCATGCAGCGCAGAAAACTTTCCCAACTGCCCAGGCTGCGGCCGAAGCTTTCGTGCAAGCCGCGGATAGCTGGGATGTCACTGCCCTGAATCAGATTCTCGGCCCACACGGAGAAGACCTGGTGTCCTCCGAAGATCCGGTGCGCGACAAAAACATCGCCGCGCAATTCGCTGCCAAAGCGAAGGAAAAGACGAATGTGTCGCCGGATCCCAAGAATCCCGACCGCGCCATTCTGGTCGTGGGCAATGATGACTGGCCCATGCCTATTCCCATCGTCAAAAAGAATGGTGCGTGGTTTTTCGATACCGTTGCCGGCAAGCAAGAGATGCTTTTCCGGCGCATCGGTGCGAATGAATTGGACGCCATCCAAATTTGCCGCGGCTATGTCGAGGCGCAGCACGAATACGCGTTGCAAAAACACGATGGCTCGGACCTCAACCAGTACGCACAAAAAGTCATCAGTACTCCGGGCAAGCACGACGGTCTCGTCTGGAAAAATGCGGATGCCACGCTCGGCGGACCGATTGCCGAGAATATCGCCGATGCCATTCAACAGGGTTATTCGGACAAGGCCAAGCCGTACCACGGATATTTCTTCAAGATCCTCAAAGGGCAAGGTCCCGCGGCCCCTCTCGGTAAAATGGATTTTGTAATCGAAGGTGCCATGATTGGCGGCTTCGCCCTTGCGGCTGCACCGGCGGAATACCGCGTCACAGGAGTGAAAACATTCATCGTCGGCTACGACGGTGTGGTCTATCAAAAAGACCTGGGCCCCGACACCTTAAAACTCTTTCAAGCCATGGAACTCTACAATCCCGATAAAACGTGGCAACCCACCGACGACGGTTGGCCAAACAATTCCTCTGACGCCGCGGCGTCCGAAGCTAAGAACTAGCCGGCTAAATTTCTTTCCGAGGCTGCACAACAAATAAATACGCTCATTCCGAGCGGAGTGACACAGGTACTGCGCGCCCTCTGGGCCCCCCGTAACCTCAGTGGTAGGCTTCCCGCTTTTGCCGTAACCTCCCAGCCACCCCTCCATGTATAATTCCCGGCACCCGATGTGACGGGCTCCGGTTCCTCCAGACCTGCGGCGGGCTGGGTCCTCTTCTGAATCCCGCCGGTGAGGAGAATGACATGATCAGTTTTCTGCGGGCGACCGCATGCGCCTACGCACTCCTTTTTCTTTTTGCCCTGCACACACCCGCGCAGTCGCTGGTCACCGGCAACATCATCGGCACCGTCACGGACCCTTCCGGCGCCGTCGTCGCCAATACTGCGGTCGAGTTGCGCAATACCGAAACCGGTGAAAAGCAAAATGGCGTGACCAATGGCGAAGGTGTTTACCAGTTCACTCTGCTCAAGCCTGCCGTTTACGAAGTCGACGTTGCCCTCAAGGGCCTCTCCAAAATCGAAACCTGCAGCGTCGCGGTTGGCCAAACCACTAAGCTAAACCTGAACCTGCAAATCACTATCGCCGTCGAATCCGTCACGGTCAGCGGCATGGCTCCCATCGTCAGCACCGAGCCCGGTATCGTCACCACTTTCACTCCCGCGGAAGTTCAGCTACTCCCCAGTCCCGGTCAGGACATTACCACCATCGCCTTCACCGCTCCCGGCGTGGTGGTCGCCGATGGTAGTGGCAAGGGCAATTTCTCCGTCAACGGTTTGCCCGGCACTTCAAACCTCATCACCATCAATGGCGAAAACGACATGGACCCGTACTTCAACGTCAACAGTTCCGGCGCCTCCAATCTCACGCTGGGCCTCAACGAAATGCAGGAAGTCTCGGTCATCACGAATCCGTACTCGGGCCAATACGGGCAACTCAGCGGCGCGCAAGTCACCTACGTCACGAAGTCCGGCACCAACCAATTCCACGGTAACGCCCAATGGTGGTGGAACGGCGATAACCTCAATTCCAACGACTTTTTCGCCAACGCTACGGACACTCCGCGACCCTTCTCCAACGCCAATCAATGGGCCGCTTCTCTGGGTGGGCCGATCATCAAAGACCACACTTGGTTCTTTGTCGATACCGAAGGCTTAAGTTTCGTTCTCCCTAACGTGTTTACCAGCACCATTCCTACTCCCGGATTTTCCGCCGCGGTCCTCAACAACGTGCAAACGCTCCAACCGGGCGAAGCGTCTGCTTACCAGGCTATGCTCAACGTCTACTCCAATGCGGCCAAGGGCAAAGTCGCCGACGTCCTGCCCGCCGATAGTGAATGTTCGATCGTCGCGCTTCCCGGATGGAACACCGGCTCTTCTTGCGCGGAAAACATCGTTACCACCCCCAGCTCCCAGGCCAATGAATGGATCATCGCGGGTCGCGTTGACCAGAAACTCACGTCCCACGACGACCTCTTCGGGCGCTTCAAAATCGATCATGGCACGCAACCCACCGTCATCGATCCTCTTAACTCCGCTTTTGATGCTATTTCCAACCAGCCTTTATGGGACGTCCAGGCCCAGGAGCGCCACGTCTTCAGTTCCAACATGACCAATCTCTTTACCGCCGCCCTCAGCCACTACACTACCCTCTTCTCGCAAAACGTGGCCGCGTGGCAGAGCGTTTTCCCGGAAGGCGCTACTTACTTCACCACTCCGACTGCCTATACTCCCGTCAACTTCAACGCCATCAACTATCCTCAAGGCCGCAAAGTCACGCAGTATCAGTTCATCGACGATTTCACTTGGTTGCACGGCAATCACTCTCTGAAATTCGGCTTCAATTTCCGCCGCTACGACGTCAGCGATAGAAACTTCTACGACACCTACCCACTCTCGCTGTTCGGAGATCTCACTTCTGGCGCCGGCACTCCCGGTCTACAGGCCTTTGCCGATGGCGTCGCCAATTCTTATATTCAGCAGGACAACATCAGCACCGACGTGCCCATCGCGCTTTGGGGGCTCGGCATCTATGGCGAGGATCAATGGAAACTGTCGCGCAACTTCACGCTCATGGGCGCTCTTCGTTTCGAACACAATTCCAATCCGGTTTGCCAGCACAACTGCTTTTCCAATTTCAAAGGACCTTTTCCGACTCTCCCCAGCGTTGTAGCCGGCCCCAACCAGGGCGACGTACCCTATTCTGCCGATCTCAACAGCAATCTTCACCAGGCTTATATGTCCGTCGATGCCGTCAACGTTTCTCCGCGAATCGCTTTCAGTTGGGCGCCGGATCGCTCTTCGTATTTCCCGTGGTTTCCCGGTGACGGCAAGACCGTGGTCAGCGGCGGTTTAGGCATTTTCTTCGACAATCCCGCCACTGGTTTAGTCGACCAGCTTCTCACCAACCCTCCGGGGGCCGTGCTCTTCTACATCACCCCGGTCGGTCCTGATTTTGGCACCACCGGCATCCTCCCCTTCGACAAAACCAGCGGAGGCCCGGCAGCTTTTGCCGCCGCCAGCGCCGCTTTCAGCATCAACAAAAGTTACAACGAGCTCTCCAACGAACTCTTTCCCATCATTGGTTTTTTCCCTACGCCCGGCATCAACTCCATGCAGGGCACCATTCATTCTCCCCAGGTCCAGGAATGGAACCTCAAAGTCGACCAGCAGATCGGCTCCAGCACCGCCGTCAGCGTCAACTACGTTGGCAACCACTCCCTCCACATCCCTTATTCCAATTCCTGGTGGAACGCCTACGCTTCCGGCCCCGTCTTTGCGTCGGTCCCTGGCATCAACTCTGCGCCTGCCGATTTCAACTACTTCACTGTCACCACTGTCCAGAGTGGTGCGGTCGCCAATTACAACGGCGTTACCTTCTCCGTCCGCGAGCAATACCACAGCTGGTTCCTGGCTCACGTCAATTACACCTACTCTCACACCCTTGACGAGCTCTCCAACGGCGGTATTTTCCCCTTTGGTGCTAACTCTCTTCAATTCCAGATCAATCCGGGCAGTCTCCGCGCCAACAACTACGGCAACGCCGATTACGATGTTCGCAATCTGTTTAACGCCGACTACGTCATTACTCCGCCGACGCACTTCGAACGCAAATGGCTTAGCGGTGTTCTCGGCGGCTGGCAGTGGTCCGGCAAAGTCTACGTGCGCAGCGGTCTGCCTTTTACGGTGCTGGACGGCAACGCCAGCTCGTCCATCCAGCAGGGCGCGACCTCCGTCATCGCGCAACAAATCAGCATCGGTGCCTCGGCTCCCTGCGGGAAGGGAAGTGTCTACACCAATGGGGCCGCGAATTTCGGCGCCACCTCCTGCCTCAATGCCAACGCCTTTGTCAACACCGCTGCCTCCACTTTTACCGGATACACTTCGTACCCCACGCAGACGCGTAATCAGTTTCGCGGCCCCGATTACATCAACTTCGATATGAGCCTGTTCAAAACGTTCTCCATCAAGGAGAAGGTTGCGCTGGGCATCGGCGCCAACGCCTACAATGTTTTCAACCACCCCAACTTCGCTCTGCCCGACAACATTCTCGGCGACTCCACCTTCGGCCAGCTCTACAGCATGCAAAACACTCCCACTAGCCCCTACGGCTCGGGCCTCGGATTCCACTCCGGGGTCCGCGTCCTGCAACTGTCCATCAAACTCAGTTTCTAAACGGTGGGTGGTGGGCACCCACGGAAAGGCGCACACGCAGGAGTGTCTGTGCCACTATCAAATGCAAGACCCACCCGAGGCTCTCTGCCGCCTGTGTGGTGGCTTGCCTCTTATTCTCAGCCCGGTCCCACCATCTTGACCGACACCCCATAATGGCGGTAATTCGAATAGTGATGTTCATTCCGGTAACTCAACTTCGGCATCCAGTCGTCCCCGCTCCCATGCTCCTTAAACTTCACGTACACCTTCACATCTTTCGGCAACCATAATGGCGTTGCTACATCCACCAGCCGCACTTCGCCAAACGTAACGTCCGTGGTTTGCTGCTCCAGCGCCAGTTCCGGATGCGGGGCCAGCAGATCTGTTCTCATCCGCAGGATCTGAAAGCTCACTTTATCGATCCACGCGACTCCCTGAATCAAGATCGGGTATTGCCCGCCATTCGCAGCACGCATCGATACCAGCATCGTCGCTCGGCCCGGGGTCTGCGCGAATCCCACCACGTACGCATCGCGGGCTCCGATCTTTTCGTCCCCCAAATAGCGAAACATCGATTCATGCTGCCATCCGGTCGCAAAATAATTACAAACCAGCGCGAAACCGCGCGTAGTCACAAACCCCTGCCGCAAACCTACGTTATCGAGCGGCTGTCCTGCGGCGTCCATGCGATATTCCACAACTTCGCGCCGATTCCCAACCGGCTTTCGCAAGATCAAATAACTGTCCTCCACGTGTGCTGGCGCCGAGTACCCTCTGGGGGTGCCTCGTTGCATGGTAATTTTTTCTTGCGCAATCACGTCGACGACGTTCACAAAAAACGCATCTACGTTGGCGCCAGCCTTTTGCAGGATGCCCCCTAGCGCTTGCTCGTTCGTCGCCGGCTTCATCCTTCCCAGTTCCGGAATCCGTTCCACCAGTTGTTTCGGTGGATCGGCCAGGTAAGGATGAGCGTTCGCGTAGTAGGTTAAGTCCGCGTTTTCCGGCGTGATCGCCAGATCATTTCCTGGGCGCCCGCGATCTGCCAGCGACAGCGGGGCCGTCTCGGGGACCATCCGCGCCGACACACGATACTGCTGGTAATCCGAATAATGGTGTTCATTGCGAAATGTGTTGTTACGAAAATGCGCCGACACGCCGACCTCGCTCGGCAACCAGAAAGGATTGGTCACGTCTGTAACACGAAACTCGCTGGTTTTCACCGTCGTTGTCAGCCAATCCAGCCCAATCTCCGGACGTGGCGCCAATAGGTCCGTTTTCATCCGCAGAATTTGCGCGGTTTCCTCATCGATCCACACCACCCCTTGCACCAGCAGGTCCACCCGATAATGTCCATTCGGCCCGCCATCTCCCTCCAATCTTAGCGGCACGCTCGCTTCTTCCGGTTTCTGCGCGAACGCCACCACGTACGTTGTCCGTTCGGCAACACTCTGTTCCCCCAAATAACGAAACCGCGTCTCCGGTTGCTGCGATGTGCTGAGATAGGCCGGCATCAAAGCGAAGTTCGACGTGACGAAGTAGCCATTCCGCAGTCCTGGCGCCACTATGCTCTCGCCATTTGCGTTCGTGCGGTATTCTTCCACCCATCCCAACGTCGGCGCGCCTCGCCGCAAAATCAGATAGCTCGCCCGAAACGTTTCCTGCCCGAGCAGTCTCCCCTGGCCGTCGAATTTTTCCAGGGTAATCGTTTCTTGCGAGCTCAGGTCCACGATGGTTCGATATGATTCGTCCACTCGCTCTCCGGTGCGTTGCAGAATCGTCGCGAGTGCGTGCTGATCTGCCGCCGGTTTCAGGCCTTCCAGTTCTGGGATCCGCTTCATTAATTGTTCGATCGGCTCGTTTAGGTAGGGATGCGCGTTGGCGTAGTAACTTCGCGTGCTCTGCGTTGCATCATCGGGATGGGAAAGCGGCACCGCTTCGTTTTGCCGCGCAGTCACACAGCACGCAACGGCGAACACTATCGGGAAAAGGTTTAAGAGGAGTGGAGCAACACGATCAACCACGAAGCCACAAACACACCGCGACCAACCAGCCGAGGCCATCGAGCCAAATGCCATAGGTCAGCTCCGGGATCCCACCTATTATAACGTTTATCCCAAGCTCACCGTTTCCACTTACTTATGCCGACAAAAACTTCTTCACCACCGCCGCGGTCCCCTCCGGATTCTCCTCCGGGAAAAAATGCCCACCCGGCATCGCCTGTCCCCGAGCACGAGGCGCCCACTGTCTCCAAATTCCCAATGAGCCGCCATCGTTGCCATAGAATGTGTCCAGCGGCCCGCCATCCGCCCACAAATGCAGCATCGGACACTCAATGCGCTTCCCCGCTTCCTTATCCGCGCGGTCGTGCTCTACGTCGATCGTCGCCGCAGCTCGATATTCTTCACAAACTCCATGGATCCGCCCCGCGTCCCGGTACATCGACACGTATTCCTCCAGAATCTCGCCATCAAACGAACCTTGCCCAAACGGATTCTCAAATACTGCCTTCGGCGCGCCCAATAAATAACTTTCCGGCAGCGGCTGTTTCTGCGACAGCAAAATCCAGGGCCAATAAGTCTTGGCGAACCGCGCGTCGGTGCGATTCCACGCTTCCAGAATCGGAATAACATCCAACACCGCCAGCCGCTCCACCGCTTTCGGATGATCCAACGCCAGACGATACGACACGCGCCCTCCGCGATCGTGCCCAATCAACGTGAATGTTGGAAATCCCAGTTGGCCCATCACCTCCACCAATTCATTGGCCATGGCCCGCTTCGAATACGGAAAGTGGTCGGCCGTGGATGCCGGGATTCCGCTGCGCCCGTATGCGCGCAGGTCCACGCAAATCACAGTGTGCTTTTCCGCAAGCTTCGGGGCCAGAAATCGCCACATCAGACTCGTACGTGGAAATCCATGCACCAAGAGAATCGCCCGTCCATTTCCATATCTCCGCAAAAAAATCGTGTTCCCGGATACCTGAATCTGTGCGGTCTGGAAAGGCCCGTCGCTGGCCGCAGTCGCGCCAACACGGGAGCTATTGTGATGGAGCGCAAACGAGCCGGCCGAGCCCGACAAAGCGTCTACCGACGCCATACTAAGTCCGCCCAGAAACGCTCGACGTTCCACCATGGCTCCCCCTACACCATCGTCTTCCGTGCGGCTTCCAAAATAATTTCCACGACCACCCCCGGATCCGCGTACATCGGCGTGTGATCCACGGCATGGGCACGCACCGTCGCTCCCATGCGTTCCGCCATAAATCGCTCCGTCTTTGGATTAATCATGCGATCTTCTTCCGCGACCAAATACCACGACGGCTTGGACTTCCACAGCGGCACCGGCGCCGCCTCTTGGATACACTTAACTCCCAGCGGGCGTTGCACCGCTGCTGCGATCTTGATCTGGTCCGCCGACGCCTTCTGCGCTACCGCCTGCCGAAATCCGTAGTCCGGCATCCAGATCAGGCCTTCGGAGTCTGGAACCATCTTTGGCGCTTCTGGACTCTTGTCGTCGCGATAGAACACCTTGGCCACGGTTTCGCCCGCATCGGGCGCCAGCGCGGAGATATACAC